>Ga0181612_171035_pt1 | contig 12828 bp, 7 predicted proteins | sample HoacroProtozoa21_FD_119630 | JGI IMG/M metagenome (GOLD analysis project Ga0181612, IMG submission 119630) | Hoatzin crop microbial communities from Cojedes, Venezuel. Combined Assembly of Gp0051906, Gp0051904, Gp0051908 | reverse complement strand
CTCATGCATGGCAACCGTGCGCTATTTTAACACAGTCACAGAGTCACCACCACACCCCTGAGAAATTTCCCTGGTGAAATGGGGGGGATCTCCTGACAGGTGCAAAAATGACATGCCAGGCTCAGTGCCACCTTCCCCATCGGAGACCCTGCCATGAGGAACGCATCTGGGGAGTTGTGGCAGTGGAGTGGTGCTACCAGAAGTACTTCCCACGTCTCAAAGGAGGCTAGTGCAACTCTGAGTCGCCGTTGCAGCTCCTCTAATCTGAGAGTGAGGATGAAGTGGTTCCTGGTGAGCCGGCCACATGCAGAAGTGAAAGCCTCTTTTGCACCTGGACTGCAGTCTTGATGCTCACACTCCCCTCAAAGACCAAGTAGCACTGATGTGGTCCAGATTGGGGACTGCCTAGCTGGAATGCTACAGAAACTGGTTTATCCTACTCAGTAGGTCCTTATTTTCAATCCTACAGCTGTCACTCCTTTGAACGACAATTTTGGTGCTCATAAGCATTGACATCTTAGGATCTACTTGTGCACATTTAATACCATTATCCAAAGTCACATACCATGCAATAAATCAAAACAGTTCCTCATTGAGAGTTCTCTTGCTAGGTTCTGATCATTTTAAACCATTCAGGCACAAAGGCTCGAGATGTGTTAGCAACCCCTCAGTAGAAGACACTGTAGAAAAATCTCAGCATACGAATTACTAACACTGCTCACGTTAATTGTTCAAAGATGTCAGACTTCCCAGCGAGAACTGACTGAGGAGCTGTGAGTAAGTGTTGTGGTCTCCTTACTAGACGCATTTCTCTCATGCCAAACATGCTTACCCTAAGCTCATAATAAAGAATACTGCATCAAAAACCAACTGCGTTTCAGGAGGATGTTGGTGGAAACTTGTTCTGCAGTTAAACATTTCATACTACAGCGGCTCTAGAGAGATGTTCAGCAAATGCTCTTCCCCCCCACATTCTCCTCCTCATTAAACTTCTGTGTCACTCCACCAGAACTCTGCATATACATTTTCACTTTGCCAGTGGCTGATAACAGAAACTTATTACACTACAAAATGTCTTAGTCACTTTTCTTGACCTTTATTGCTGTGCTAAGTTCATACTCCAACTTACGTTAACAGAACTTCCTGAATAAAAGAATGTTTGTATATGACTAATTAGGGCAAATGCACAAGCTGATGAGTCAGCAAGCAGCCTGCTGAGGACAGTGGCAGGGATTCAGCAGCAGAACAAATCAACATGAAGATGGGAGATATGCTCCTGTCTGTGGCTGCAGATCTGTCTGCCGATGGGTCAGATCTCACTGCGGTGGGGTCTGTACACCTTAACTCTCAGGACCCAAACGCATCCTTTGCAATATTCATTGACAGAACTTCTGCTGACTTCAGTGGGAAGATCAGGGGCTTAATTTTCTCAGACATCTTCCATCTCAAGAACATTTACCATTTCTCAGCATGGACTTAGCAGGTGGGGGGTGTTGAAGAGAAGTAAGGACTTCCTCCATTTATCTTGCTTGAGCTGGCAGCTCCCATCACATGGGATGTCACTGTAACACACACCCCCCCCCGGCCCCACAGCACTGCACTGGCTTTCCTGGCCTTTCACTTCGTAGTACAGCCCCTTGCATTTATGGAATTAATATTCATTGATTCAGTAAGTAGGCACATGGTAGTCTATGGATATGGGACTGGAAAACCTCCTTTCCCCACAGCACCCCTCTGCAAGCATTTACTGGAAAGAGAAGTGCAACGAGGTCTCTGAGGCTGTGCAGACCCGTGGCTCTGCTCCACAGGCTGCCGATGAACTAACGCTCGTTACTACGACCTACTGTGCTTAACAGAGCAAGAACCTGAGAGCTCTGGTGGTCAACTCATTTCACAATGGAAGAGTGAATTGAAATTTGAATCAAATTCAAACCAAACCATTGGTAGTGAAAGCCTAATGCTGCTGTTTCTCAAATACGAAGTATTGTCTGAAACAAGAGTACGTGACAGGAGACACAATCTCTCTTTGGCAACTCTTATTTCCACTGGTCTTGTCTAACCTTATTGCTTCTCCTCTCCATCTTGTGCCAGGATCTTATTTATTTTTCTTGTCACATTTGCACAATCCACATTTTTTAAACTGACCACCTCTTACAGCCTGCTTGACTCAGTGCACATTCAGGCATTTGGAAATACTCTCTTGACTATGATTTCTGCACAGAGACGTACACCAATGTGGGTAAGATATTCTGCAGTATAATAAAAGCACTATGTCCAATTCAGTGTAATTAGAGTTGGGGGAAGGATTTTCTACCCACGAAAGGAATTTGCCAGATGAAAGCATAAGGCAAGCAGGCGCTCAGCAGGCTACGCCGTACAGTTTCACCAGTCGGCTGCACTCTGCCAACCCCGGGCCATTCCAGAGCAGATATTGCCAATTGTGCAGTGGTTTTCCTGATGTGGACAAAAAGCAGGATGGAATTTTAAAATTGTCCTTACAGAAAAGATGGGTTTGTGGTCAAAGCCCTGAACGAAGACTCGGGGAGCTGAGGTTCGGTTCCAGACTTCCTGTGGGATATCACACAAATCACTTAGAGGATTTCTGATTTCCGTGCTGCAATCCTTTGCCTCCGTGCCAAGTGGGGGACCTCACTGCATGCCAGGCGTGGAGTCGGTCTCCCCATGCAGCACACCAGGAGACCTGGGACCAGCACAGGAGACGCAGAAAGCAGCTGAGGAGGGAGCAACTGAGGTAACAACAATGGGAACAGTGGAAAAAGGAGTGCTGCTTGGACCCACGACCTTGCCGAGGCCAGGCCCAGGTTTTGGCCTTCAAGACATTTCTCCGTGCTCATGATCCTTGGCTGGTAGCTCTGCCCTGCAGCTAGGCACAGTGATGGGACTTGGAAAGAGCAGCCGAAGCCTGGGGGGGATAAAGCACTCTCTTGGAGGTCAGAGATGCTTGTTCAACCTCTGTCTTGTCCAGCTCAGACTGGGGTTTGGTAAGTATGTGGGCGAATCCTCGCTTCTTCTCTTCTCTGGCACCTGTTTCACTTTAGCCCCGAAACTGCTGTGTACGGAAAGGCGCTGGGGACATGGGGGCCCTGGGTTTAAATCCTTGCTCCAAATCAGGCAAGAGAGAGATTTGGGCACAAATTTGCTCCACTCAGCATTTGGAGGGTGCAGGCGTGCCTAAACAGCGGGTTTGGTGCTCCTCAGCTCGGTCCCGAGTACACTTGAGCATACCTAGCACTGTTTTCATGGCCATCAGTCTGACCATGTCAGACAGAGGCGCAAACACTTCCTCTTCTGTCCCTTGCCTCTGCTCACACACTCAGAGCACGACATCTCGTGAGGCCTCGGTGACCAGTGCAGCACGGTCTGTCGTCACACTGGTAAGCAGGCCACCGGCAGGTTTTGCTTGTGACCAGCAAAGTGTTCTTAACCTACATCTCCGGAGCCAGCAAGACACTCCCAATATGCCAATCAGTCTGTAACACCTCATACCTACCAGGCTAGTTTTACTTTCTTCTGTGCCCAGCTTCCCTTTTGAAGGTACTATAAACACAAGTGAAATGCTTTGAGGACACGTAAGGGAAACCAGACGAGCAGTCAGCAGATGCGGCGCGAGCTGTGCGACAGCCTTTGCATAAGTTATAACCTAGAGCGGAGGGAAAATCTGTTTCTCAGGAGGAGACGTGGTTTCAATTTCATGCAGATTTCTGACTCCTATAGCTAGTTATGATCTGCAGAAACGTTCTGAAAGAGGTTTCTTTTTCCTTTTTTTTGCTTCTTTTGGCCCCCCCTACCAAGCCCTTTGTTATTTTACAGCCTGGACTGCAAGTTTCTCACACAGAGCAAGAAAGATTCTGAAATAAATAGAAAGATGAAATCAAATGGGCTTCACTTGTAATTAAAATGTAAAGGAGACCAGGCTATTTTACCTGATCCAAGACTGAGAACTGTTCCAAATGCTGGGGTTTTTTCCTGTTTTGACTTTAAAACACCCTTTCTTTCCAATGATACAGTTTCTTAAGTGTTTCTACTTGACATTTCCCCAACTTGGATCTGGCTAAAACACAAAGGGCTTGAGGTTTAATTTGTTTGTCTGTTTGTTTTCCCGCAACACATTAGAAAATGCACTGCAAGCTTTAATGACTATGTCTGTTTTAACATGCCTTTTGGAGGACTGTAGGCATTTATGGGGGAATGAGGTAATTAATATATTACTTAGGCATGCAAAGACAAGTTGGAAGCAGCTGTCTTTCTTCTCTTGATATGGCAACACAATCATTAAAACAATGACTTCTTGTATCTCTTTTTCTCTCTCTGTGTTCACAGACCACTCAAGTTGCTTGTTTAAGTCAAAGCTTTAAGAGCTCACCATATTTTCAGGACCAGTAATTTCTCTCTCAAACACACTGTTCTCTCTTACTTATTTGAACTAGCAAAATGAAAATCAATATCGCAATCACTTTAAGGAAATGTTGGTATTCAAGTAAGCTCAGAAGGTCCCCTGTTCTAATTTCAGCCTCTAAAAAAATGACTTTTATAGTGGATCGATTTCTCTTCCAGACTCATTTTTTCCACCTATTAGTCTAGAACCACGGCCTTCACAGGTGCAGGGAGGAGATGTGACTTCAGCTGATCCATCCAGCTGTGAGAGGTGCCAGGTACCCCAGAGTCCGGAATCCACAAGTGGATGACGGAAGGATCAGGTCACACTGCTTCCTGCCTTGCACAAAGCCAGGTGGGTAGGTGAGGGGGGATGCCTAAACCAGTGTTTCTAAACTGCAAGGTCAAGGAACCGATCGTTGCTCTAGGCAGAAACAAGCACTCTGCCAGCTTGATAACAACAGAGCTGAGACACAGATTACAGTTCCTTTAATTTTCTTCCAGTTAATTAAATGATCAATTGCTGTATTGGCTTTCAGCCATGGCAATGCCAGCTGAAATGAGCTCTCCAGTTTATGACAGGCTAATCAATAGGCATAATTTACAGCACTGCTACGGGTTTTTATTTTAAAGTCAAACGTCAAAATGCAGAAGCAAAACACTGCTGTTATTCACAGCAAATTCTCCTGCCCCCAAAAAATCCCAATGAAGTGAAGAATGGCACAAATAGTTACAGCCTTAGCTTGGGTTGTGTTTTCACTTCTCTGCTTACTATAGACTTCCTGCATGACCACAGACTTGGGTCCAGATATGCAAAGATATTCAGGCAACTGAGATAAAAATCAGTTGGACTTAGATACATAAATAGTTTGTGGATCTGGTCCTTTGAAAGGGAGACTGAGTTCTCCACTTACGAATGGAATAACAGGTACTTTCCAGCAGAACTGCAACAACTCCTGTCACGGAAGACAAAGGCCAAGTAAGAGCTGAGGAAAGGCAGTGACTGAACAGTTCCGGGTTGTTTGACCACAAAGCAGCATCCGAGCACTCTGCCCAGTGTCTTCTCCTTAGTACTACCAGCCTCAGTCAGCAGTAACAGAGACTGATGTCCCCTCTGAGCGCTTTCCAGCTGTCTCTTGGTTCAAACTCTTTGTTCCTGAGCACTTTAGCTGGAGACACTGTGGAGTACAGGAATGGTGAAGCATGGGGCAGTGAAACAAAGACCACCAGTGCTGGGCTGTCAGGGCACTTTGGCAGGTGGGAAAATTAGGGAAAGACCACCAGCTGAAGCATAGAATGGGCTGGGGGCATTCCTATATCATTAATAAAGAATTCTGCAGTCCTGGCAGGTTATGGTAAGAGCTAATAAGCACAGCATTTCAGAGACCAGGAAGCCCCAGGTTTCGTATGTCTAAAGATGTCAACACAGGGTGGAAGGAGTTTGCCAAGGAACTGAGTAAGCAAAATTCAGAACCATAATGACAAAGTTGGTGCATCAAACCTCTCTTTGCTATCTAAGATCACATGTTAAGCAATGAAACTGTTTATCAATAAGAGGCAACTCATGAGCGTGGGAAACAAAGATCTTGTGGGATCTGGATCTAGATAAGAATGACCATAGGCCTCACCATTTTCAGAATCAAATGAAAATTTGTTTATGCTGCCAGCTTTTGCTCAGTGCAACTCTTTCATACCTATAGGTACTCATGCACTCAACAGAGAGAGAGAGACACACAAGCTAATGAAGTTTTCTTTTTCCTATTGTCTTGGAAAGGAGAAAAGAAGTGAGTTCATGGATGCAATTTTCAGTTTTAGACAGTTGGGAAGCCCTCAGTTCATCATGAACAAAACATCTCACCAAAGAACTGGACAGCAAGGTCATAGACCAGTTAAAATTCATCACTATTTCATTGCTGCTGCCTTTATTAAAAAAAAAAAAATGCAACAGGAGTATAGCAATAGCATCTCTGCTACTCATTTATATTACTAGAACTGTTACGCAAAACTGAGAGAAGATAGTACTGCCCACAATCTTCCCCAGGTAAAAACAAGCGTAGGCCTGAGTACAGCAGCTCATGGATTATTGATAGGACTAGCAGCTGAACATTAAACCATCTTCTCCCAAAACAGCAACAAAAGAAATCTAATTGATGGAGTAGAGCACGGTTTCTGGTGAAGGAAGAATCCATTCTGGAGTAACAGGAACACTTTTTCAGGGTTGTAAAGTGATGTAAGCTTGAAAACAAACAAACAAAAATCAACTCATTATATACCAAGATCCACAGGAGACATCATCGAGGTGGACTGGGCCAAGGAATTCACAAGCCGTTGAGTCTCAGAAGCTGCCAGAGGCGTATGTATCACCACAACTGGTTTATTGGGCAGGAACGCGCAGTCTGACATGTCCAGAGCACCGCACCCTCGCCCATCTGCCGAGCATCCCTAAGGCTCAGACAGAAAAAAGCCCTGCAAGTGGTAGAGTTAGGGGGAAAGAAACATCTCGGTGACATCACAGGCTCCTGTACAGCCAGCCTCGCTGACGGAGCAATGCCTCTTACGCTGCGTCTCGGCGTGCTCTCGCTTCCTACGCGCAGGGGAGGGAGCAGAGGGGAACCCATGCGAGGTGACCCTGGAGCCGGTGACCCTGGCCGGATGGCTGCGGCAAAGGCAGGGACAGGCAGGCTGCCCCTGCTGTGTGCCTTCACAGTGGAAAACTGGAAACATAGAAACGTAGCCACAGTAATAAAACCCAACAGAGAACACCCCTTCCTCCCTCAAAATGCAGACATGCAGGCTTGGCTCAATCCACAGGTCAGCTCATTGCCAGTCGATTGACTTCTTCAAGATCACGTAGGCAGCCAGTCAGCTACTCAGGGATACATCCCAAGTTTCCAAATTCACAGATCTGCACGGTAATCACTAATCTTCCTGGCAGGGATTTTTTACAGACAAAAAGTCCCTCACATGTTTTCACCCCATCAAGAAAAGACAAGTAGCTTGCATCATACAACTTTTATTATTTTTCCCTGCAAAGCAAACTTGTCTTTAAAATTGGGCTGAAAACAACTTAAATGAGCTGAAAACTACCCAGCAGCAAAGTTTATTTTGCAAAACATAGTTATCTCATGTCCAGGAGCCCTCATTAATTTGAAAAGTTTCCGCATGACCTCAGAGTTTCTGTAGCATGTGTGAGCATCCTGCAGACTCTGCTGCATATGATGGTAAAGAAATTGCTACTGCAGCCCTGTGGAAAGAGTAATAAAGTTCTGTCTATCATGTCTGAGACAGCACAACCAGTTCATTTTTCAAAATAAATTATGAAACTGCACATCTCAGTGCAAGCACTTAATTGGTGCATACGCATGCTCACCTAAAAAGTGCTGCTAAGCAGAGGTAGCTGCTGGTCACAGGGTTACGGCCTGTGTCAGACACGGGCACGCTTCCTGAGATTGGATGTGGCCAGCTTTGAAGTGCTCGGTGTCAGTGAAATCAGGCCAAGTTCTTGCAGGCTCGTAGGAGGGGTATGAGGAAAATATAATTTCCTGGAGTTAGCTGACACATCTGACCAGAGAAAGTCAATCTCATCGATTAGTATCTCTTCTTCTGTTGGCCCTCTCTAATCTCTCCTGCCTGGGTGACTCCTCCCAAGCTCCTCCTTGCTAAATAGCAATTAAAGCGTAGATACATTAGCACCTCGGTATTACAAACTTGCTGGCAAGCCACATGGTGCTGCCAAGCCTGGCCCTGACGGTGGGACTCTGCCTCATCGCTGGCCGCTTCCTGTTCCAGGAATATCGATCAGTCACTCTGAAACGACGTCAGAGTTCACATCCCGTTATAACACGATTTTGACATTTGACTGCAGCATCTGCGGGGCGTGCGGTGTTAAACGGGGACGGGTTCAGGTCACCATCTCTCTTCCCTGCTCCCAGGCAGCTCCTGCCCCAGCAACTGCTTGTGTCTTGCTTGACCGGGCCAGAAGTTGTCCTTTCTCCTTTCAGATGACGGGAAGCATTCCTAGTCCCTCCCACGTGTGATGGCATATCGCAGCTCTCCGGTGAGCGCTTGCTACTTATCTCTAGGAATATAGGGACCAGCCATGGAAACCTGCGTCTCCATTTACCTCATTGGGTATGAAGCAGTTTGGAGGGGGGTTTTTGTGAAGCTGAGGCAAAGGGGATTTGATGGGGAACCATCATCTGCAGTGCCTGGGGAGGGAACCAGTTGTGATAACCCCCAGGGAGCAGGGACTCTCTTGCTGCTGAGTTGAGGGGAAGCAGGTGGAAGAGGGGAGGATGGGCAGCAAGACAGCACTGACTGCAGTCCCCCCTGTACACACACAATCTCTGCTCTCCCAAGTCACCTCTGCAACGTTTTGCTGTGGCAGGTCATACGCAGCCATTCCCCCGGTGTGGAATGGGATATTTCTCCAAAGCACGCTGAGCTTGACTCCATTTGCCAGCGCCGCTGAGTGCACGACCTTTCAGGGAAGCCGTTGCCCCTTTGCTGTTACGTTTCTTCTGCATGTCAGTGTGGCCAAGTTCATTTCCCCTGTGGTGAAATGAGGAGATAAAGAGTTATTTTAAAGTCCTGGAGACTTGTGTGAGAGCAGGGTGAGGGCCTCCTCACTTGTTTGCACACCATTTTGATGGAAAAACAAAGAGGTGAGCGTGGGAAGAGGGAGGCTTTCCTGAGGCATCTTGCTGAGCTGTCCTTGGAGGTCCCCGAGGTCTTAAACCACACAGGGACCTGGTAAAAGGAAGGAGGTGGCCAGAGAGCAGAAGGATGGTAAACACATGACTCATGGATGAAGTGGTTTTAGCAGAGGGCTAGTAATGCACAAGCAATAAAATGGGAACTACTAGCACAACCTTTCCTGTTAACCACATACCAGGCTCGCTCGGCTTTCCAAGGAGAAGAGACCAGGGAGGGGAAGGAGGGATCTGCCGAGGAGCCGTGGCAAGGTCCGTACCAAAGTGCTAACCTAGAGGTGAAAGATGAGAAACTCCCTTCATAACCCGGCGGGGTCTGGATGCATATGAGAGCTGCAACGAGCAATACAAAATAAATCGGGGGCAGAGACGGGGGGCAGTGCTGGAGTGAAAAGCCCACAGCCTGGCAAGAGGGCTGGGTAGTGCTGGGGAAGCGCAGCTGCCTGCTCGGCGTCGGTGCAGGACGGGTGGATCAGTTCCCCAGGATGCACAAGATGGGGCTTTCCCAGGTGGGCTTTGCTTGGTTTGCCTCTCCAGAAAAGAAAATTTGTGTCAGGGCAGGTATCCGGATCTGCTCGCTGCGCGCTGCTGTTCTGGAGCAGCGCTGCCGTCTCTGCCATCAGGAAAGCTGATGGTGTGGGTTGCTTTAATAAACGCTTTTGGCAAGCAGCCCCTTAACGGGATCTTTTGCCTCTGGAGGATGTGACGCGTGGTAACAGCCTGTCTGCAGAAACATTTGCCTGTCTGTCTGCAGAAATGGGCCAAAAGTGGAGTTTTCTCCTCATTGACACACGAAAGAAATGGTGTGTTTTTAACTAAAAAACTCACTTACTTTCGCAGAGGGCAGACACAGTGCCATCAGCCGCTGGGGAGGAGATTTTCTGCCAGGCTGCCATAGAGTAGCTGCTCTGCCTCTGCTTACACTCGTGGAATATACTTTGTGCGTCCCAATGCATGGATTTACTGAAGTTTGGCACTTATGGAAAGCCACTGGATATTAAAAAAAAAAGCACTGGGATTAAAACAGTGAAAATGTACAACATTAATAGCAGCACTGATTTTTTAAAGAGTTAACATATGTAGAAAATATAGCTGACCGCCTTTCATAACTGTTTAAAAGATGAATGGTATTTTGGGGCAAAATACTGCTCTCTGTGACAGGCGGGGAGGGAGCATCTGAGGCAGAGGGACTCAATGACATAAATTTGTCTTCCTGTGTGTTTTGGAACATGATTTATTTGTGTTCATTGAAATGACAGCTTTTCTGGTAATTTCTTCTTTTCCCAGCAAAGAAGCCTTAATCTCCTTACTGGAAATTGTACTATTTATGCAGAAAATCCTGCCTCTGAGATTGCTTGAGATCATGAGTTATGTAACCCAAACAGATGGAGTTGGAAATTCTTTTTTTTTGTATGTCAATTCATATTATAATCCCAACAGCCTGCAATCATTTGTCAGCTCATTTGTAACATAGAAACAATAGACGGAGGATTTTAAATATGCATTTAATATACACTTGCATAAGAACACTTATGACAGCGACAAGACTGTCACTAAATACCAATAATAGTAATAACACTTATTATGGACTTTCCTCATTCTTATGAGCAGAAGGACTCTGTGTGATACACATAATAATATGTACATGATATTATGACCATCACCCTGCAAAGACATGTATGCGGTTGTATTTACACATTGGATAGATGTGGTTATCTGCAGCGCTGGTATGAAGTTAAATCTGAGAGTACCTAGGAGATCAAACTGGTGAATAAGTGGGAAGGAGGAGCTACAGGAGAGCTGGAGAGAAGCAGGCCAGGGCAGGGCAATCAGTGCGAGGAACCTGAGTAATGCTGCCCAGTTCAACTCTTGAGTAATGTGAAGTCTTGTAGTGATGAATCATCCATCCAGCTCCCAGATGATCACGTGCACACATTGTAGAAGCTAATGTGTAATATACAATACCTAGTTTTAAAATTCACATTAGCTTAATAGTCCGTCTGCTAACACAATCAGGCAGATAAAATCCTAAAAGACTCAATTACACTTGCAGAGGTTTTATCCTTTTTTGTTACTAATGTGGCAGTTCTTCTTTCATACAAGTTTAAGCTAAGGTGTATCAGAACCACAGGGAAAAGCTGGAAAAAGAGGATGAAAAAGGATGGGAGGGAAAGGTAGCAAGCAAAGGTTATTCCAACATAAAATTAATATAAATGGAGTATCTAGGTGCTCTTAAAACTGGAGGGGGCTTGATCAGATGAATTTGGGACAAAGAAGAGAAACAAAGAATCATCTGAACCCAAATCTAATTTTCTATGTAGCTGAAGTTCAACCAGGGCTAAAAAAAAGCCACCAAGTTTAAATATGGTATTAGTCCAACAACTTTATATACTTTTATTCCATTCTGTGGGAATTCCCCATGTGACACGCTTGCATATTTGGACCCAAAGTGTAATCTAAGGCTCAAACCACAGCAAGGAGCTTTGCTAGAGGAGAACTTTCAAGAAAACCTCAGAAAGCCAAGGCAGAGCTCCTGGTATGATGCCATACTTTCTGCAAAAGCAAAACCAAACCAGATGCACGATGTGGCTGCCAAGGCTGGGTTCAGGGGTCTGTGCACGGAGCTTGACCCCCATGGACGTGGCAGTGTGTTGTGTTTAGCTGTTACTGCACAACCACCACTTCATTCCAGCACGCTGCCCTATTACACTGGGGTTTTCCCTCAAGGGGTGTAGGGTGGCTGGATCAGGCTCTGGTCCAGGGAACGTAACGGAGACCTCAAGATCTGCTCTGTCTCCAGCGCCTCTGCTACCCTTCCACACATTCATGGTGGCAGTTTCTTCTCTTTTTTGGGGCCGTTGTGGTGCTTGCCTGCTGGGTTGTGATTCCTGAGGGCATGCCCGAGTGGGATGCTCTCAGTGAGAGCTCACCTCTGTGCCACGACCAGGGATGACAGCAACAGCCCAGGCTCCGTCGCGAGACAAAACCTTACGTCTTAGTCCCATCTTTCATTTTGCTAGAACCTGAACAGTTCCTCTGGCAAATGCTTTCAGGGGACCAACCTAGAAAACTGAACCAGAGAGCTGCTCACAGCCAAGTGCTGCACCATCAGCGCTTGTCAGGTCTCACCACCAACATCAGATCTTCCACTAAGAATATTTCTAGACAGGACAATAAAAACCAAGTCAGCGGGAGTTAAGTATTTGAATCCAGATGTAGTTATGACCTCTAAACTCCCTCACCCCCTCATCCTCTCAAAGTTCAATTTTTTTCCTCTCATATTTAAGACTACAGAGAGAACAAGAGATTTTAATGAAGCATCAAGTGATGGAAGTTGTAACAAAGATGGTCTCGCAGTAGAAGTAATGCAGTCTTTCAAAGACAGCCCGAATTTTAGCCAGGGACTTGCCATTTCTTACATGCAATGCTATGCAACACCTTGACCTCCTTTCTTCTGGATAGGGAGCTTTACCTGCTTGGTACTACTAACATGAGAAGAATTATCAGGGGCTTTTAATTCTTTCTGGATCTTGGCCAGCTATTAATTTAGTCAGATGCTTTTCTACTGGCCAACACTTCAAAGATCCCATTTTTTCTTTCACAAGGAAGGAAATGAGCTTCTGCTCCTGCTTGTAAATATATGTAAATGCTTAACGGAGCAGGATTTTGCTCAGGCTTATAAAGCGTGCTTTCTTTAGAATAGCTTTTCCCTGGATGATGT
>Ga0181612_134466_pt1 | contig 12828 bp, 10 predicted proteins | sample HoacroProtozoa21_FD_119630 | JGI IMG/M metagenome (GOLD analysis project Ga0181612, IMG submission 119630) | Hoatzin crop microbial communities from Cojedes, Venezuel. Combined Assembly of Gp0051906, Gp0051904, Gp0051908 | reverse complement strand
TAAAATGAAACTCCTAACTTTGTGATAAGGAAGCAAAGATGTTCCTATGGCTTCTGTTCACAGTAGAGGTTTTATTTTCTGTGAATATTGAGCTTTAAGAGTTGATCTGATTCCTTAGCGCTAGCTCAGAGTGTGCCCTGTTGAATGAAGTGCACTGAACATATACTTTTCTGTTGCTGGTCTTTAAGTCTTACAGGCATGACAGTTAAATACCTGATTTGTTTGAGGGTGGATTTATACCTTGGCTGCAGACACTTGCTCTGGGTTGAAACATAGCACAGGCGTGGTCAGTATGAAGGGTAATTTATTTTCCTAATTTGATTTAATTTTTATTTTTTTTCCTACAGTGGAAAAAGAATTAGTTCCAACATTAGAACAGCTGTCCTGATAGTGTGATTTAAAAAAATAAAAAGGCAAAAAAAAAAAATTACCCCCCCTGCACTGCGTGACTGTGTGGGTAGCTCTCACTTTTTTCTCACTCTGACTTTAGCGAGGCTACAGAGCAACTGGCACAGCTGTTGTAAGCCACTCTTTGAGGGGGGGGGGGAAGAAGTTGGCCTGTTTTGTTCTCAATAGTGATGTAGTTAGAGTGGAAAAGCTTCTTCATATCAGTGATCAGAATCACACTGCCCCAGTGCTAAAAAGATAAATGGGGTAATGCATGCTGATTGTAATAGCTGGAGTGATATGTAGACTGAGAAATCAAGTAAAGAGGTGTGAGATGTTGAAGCTCTGAGCAATACAGATGATCAGCGATGCAAATCCATTTCAATCTATAATGCTGGAGAGCCTGGAAAATGGACAGAATTGCATAATAACATCAGAAGAAGATAGGTAGCCTCTAACCTTTTCTTTCAATGAGGGTGAAGGATTCAGAATGAGAAACTAGATAGTTTTGTCAATGAAGTGAACTGATTCTTGGACAGTAGGTGCATTTGAGTGTTTAAGCCAGGTGTCAGGGAATATTTATTCACTATAGCCATTCGTATGAGTAAGTGAGAAAAATAGAACTTAGTGTACTATCAAAATTGTAGAACTGTGTCAAAGTGCCTGTAAATTGGTTGCTAATTTAAAAACTAATAATTTTAAGTCCAATCCAGCATTGAAATAATTTGATTTTTTTTCTATAGCAAGTAAATACATTTGTGCAACCGGTGCAGATGAGTGAGAAAGATCAGAATGGACTAAACTAATACAGTTTAAAGAGTGATGGCTTTTAATGCAGGAGAGTTTGTTTTTTTAAGGGGACTCAGAAACTTGTGTATGCTTTGAGACAGGCTGAGTTGGGGACACACTGATGAAGTAGCTTCTAAGGAGTTTCATGTGTATGTTTGCAAATTGTGTGCATACAACTTAGGGAACCAAAGTAAGGGCTTTTTCTGAAAGGTGGTACAAGTAGGATACTGTAGGTTTTCCCTCAATAGTTTTTGTGTTACAGCAGGTATTTTATCCACCTGCCAGTTCAGAAGATTCTTTCTGAATCACTGAATAGTTACCAGGGAATAGCACCACTACTGCCAGAGGACTCTGCTACCATATTTATGCCTTCAGTGATGCTAGTTTAATTAAATGCTTTGCTTTTGACAGAATGTGTGGTAAGCTAGGCTAACGAAGGTATCGTGCCTCAGGAACACCTTGTAAACAACCTAGCATGTATCGTGGCTGAATGAAATTATTTGCTTTGCTGTGGGATGGAGAGTTTATCTTGCAAAATTACTGCAAAGCTGGTGAATGTCTTCAGCACACAAACAAGTTACCATGCATCGTAGTTTTACACCAAATGGACCCATTGGGTTGAGGCAGTCTCATGTCGAAAAAAGAGACCTCTTGGTAAAACTTGAGTTAGTAGCGTATCCCCACTGTTTTACATTGCTGTAATGGTTGTGAGACTTCTGTTTCCCAACTGAATGCATTTGCAGCTTGTTTTATACCCACTTACTGTCCTGTCAGCTCTGCCCTTCAGTTAAAATAACAGCTTTTTCCTCGTGAACGATTTAATAGAGGATGGTGTCTCGTTCTGCCAGATGAAACACTCCAAGCTCTGAACCATCCCTCGGGCAGTAGTCTCTGTCCTTCTCTGATGATCCAAACAGCCTTTCTCTGTACAGTTTGCAGCTGGAGTTGAGGCTCCCTCCTTCTCATGACGCCTTTCATGGTGTCTGGGCTGCACTGAGGCAGCACATCTGAGCCTTCAACTCAGAGCAGCCAAGGAGAATGAAGACCTCACACAAGTTCTTCTGAGTCTTGGCCCGGACTGTGGGATGCTGCATTTCACCCCATTTCTATTACCACAACTCCCACGCTGGCCATGTATTCCGATACAGTTTTCTTACCTATTCTGTGTGCTAGTGCATCCCAGCCGTGAATTTCAGTATCAGTCTTCTAAATCAGAAGATTACAACACAATGTTCCTGTTCTCTCTGTCACGACAAGTATGGAAATACTGCGTTTATGTTTAACTTGCAGGTACAGCCCTCGGGAACTTTGCAGCTAGCTTTCCGGAGGCCTGCTGTTTCTGCTTTAACCCTTACCCTCACGTTTTTATGGATTTTTTTTCCCCCCTTTGTGGCAGTATCTCCGCTGCTTAACTGCTGTCTAGATAAGATCTACAGCATTCTTTTAGCCAGAAAGCAAGAATAAAAAGCAAACGGATTACTTGATTTTATCATGTTTTAAATAATTGTGGCAAATCTGTGACTTTGTAGGACTAATCCTTCCTATTCTGGATCAGACGTTGCCCTGACCCTGATTCTAACCTTATTTTTATATCCTTTTCCTGAGGAGTCTATGCTCCTCCAAATATGGAGACCTGTTGCCTTCCTTTGGGAAGGAGGTTTCTTTGGGTGGTGCTGGACAACTTTCAGACTCTTGTTCTAAAGAACTTCCCCGCCACCTCGTTCTTTTTAGTCTAGATGACTGAACCGACTAACTCCTCTTAATTCTTTGATGCAGAGAATAAATTATCACTTCTCAGTTTCTGGGCTAGAAAGATCTTTTTGACAAAATACAAACTGCTGAGACTGGATTCATGTTCAATTGCCACGCATATCAGCAAGCTCTCAAAATAATTAAGTACTGCAGTGATAAAGAACAAAGACCGTTCAGTAGCACAATTCATATGCATTCAGTCGCACCATTGCTGTGTGCCTTCCTTTTAATTCGTTCTTAGCCCAACAGCTAGCAAAAGTCCTGAGTTCCAGGTTGTCCAATAACCTTCTAAAAAGGCTGTTTCTGGCATTCTGCCCTGGCCACATTTGGCACGCTGCAAAGCAGAGTTTAACAAACATCTGTTGGGTCAAGCTTTTCGTGAACCACAGGAGGTTAAATGGTCAGGATGTCCTGATTTCTCTACGGAATGCGTCTAGACTTGTGAATTTTTACTGTACTTTTGCATATGGCTTGAATGGTTGTAGCAGGCAACGTATATAGCGGTGCTGTTATGCCACAACATTTGGAGTTAATTCTCCCCCCTAAAATGTTATCCAGTGTTCCTGAGCCAATGTTTTTGTTTTCGAACCTACTGGCATGTATATACTGGTTTTCTGTGCAACAAAAGCCATAGATTCCTGCTTCCTTCCCAACTTTCTTTGACACCACAACTTTGTGGCTGAATAGAGCACAACAATGAGTGACTTCTGGGTCTACCTCATCTCTTATCGTGCCTCTAGTGCTATAATTCAGGCATCTCCCAATGCCAGAAAGTTGCAAGGAGCCTTAGCCTGTCTGCCGTACTCCTACTCAGCACTTCTAAGTAATTATAATTTTTGGAAAAGCTGGTACCAAGAATATGCTGTGGATTATTCTGAAGATCAGTCATTATTTCTGTGCTTCTGGGGAAGAGTGCTCACACTTGTGCTAGGGACTGAGTGAATCACTTGGAAACTCTGGTGCGTGTTCCTGTGAGGTTTACTTGCACGATGTTAAGCAAACTGCATTCACCATGACTCTTTTCCACTTGTTACACTCCTCCACTATACTGGGTTTCACAGAACAGCATGTGTGTGTCTTGGTACGGGATTGTGTTGTCTGGTCCTTTGCACCAAAGGGAAGAAAAGCTTTAGAAAGGGGGAAAAGGCATCTTGTCAAATTAACTTGGTCATCTCGGTAGAAGAGTGCAGACCTGGGAGCTGGAGGAAGGAATAGGCTCAGTCTCTCCCTCTGAAAGCTCCGGTTTCTGTATGCTTCAGTCCTTCATTGTTATGCCCTCTGCACAAAAACATGAAGGATAGCTAAGTATTGGTCCTCTGCTGTCACTCTGCAAATAATAGAACTACTGAAAGTTGATTTTTATCTGAAGTTTGGAAAGGAAATTGCATCTCCAGAATAGCAGACAGCCCCCACCCCTCCCAGCATCCCCAGTTCACTATGCAATAGCTATGCAACAGTGTCAGCTCTGTTTCTTGGGCATGCTCCTAATCACTGTGCCATTTTTTTTTCTGTGACGGTGGAAGAGACAGAGATCAGCAATCGTGTTCTGTTGCTTTTGGTTAGATACATAAATTACCAGCACAGTGTATACTGAAATCTTCTTAAGCAGCTTTTGCAGGATAAAAGATAAGAATTTACTCCTGACTTAAACGAGAAAGGCCTGTGCTGAGCATCTAAAGATCCGTCGCTCAGCCCCTCCTGGTGATCCGAGAGGGAAGGATAGTTGGTAATTGTATGCGACGAGGTTAGTCCAATTTCTTTTTTCCAAAACTGAATTGTTACTGTTTGAAAAACTGCCTTTAAAGCAATTACATGTTATAAAAAACAACAATCAAAAACTCAACCTCTAGATTATGTGGTGTTCTTTTTTTGGGGGAAAATACGTGTTTTCCACTCCTAGTTTGAATAAGCCTTTGCGTCACTTCAGACACTGGTGGGTTGGCTGGGTACCTCACTTGAGTTAACTCATCAGAGGTTTAAAAAGACATCTGGAGATGCTGCATTTTCCTCCTACAGCTTACTGTCCATTTATAAGCAGAAGGCTGCAGTTCAGCTGTCTCCTGAACTTGTTGTAAAACCACCTGCAAAGAAGTTAGCGGTCAGTTTATTTCAATGTAAAGCAGTGTTTTTAATTCTGTGTGAACTTAAAGGAAAGACCTGAGGACAGAAAACAAACCCTGAACATAAACTGCAGCCGATCAGTGAGTTCTCTTTGGATTAAAATGGGAAATGAAGCTGTCTGGAGCAGAAAGCTGTGGCTTCCCCCCGTGTTTAAATATGGCAGAAGGAAAGTCACTGTCACTCACTCGTGCATCCGAGAGGGAGAGTGGTTGATTACTTTTTCTTGGCAATAGACTGGAGGTGAACAGGGTATGTTCACTGGGACGTGAAGCATATTAATTTACCAGTTTGGGATTTTGTCCTTGCTTGCCTTTACCTTTGTGTTCCGGCTTTATGGTGCCGAGGTGACATGCCAGTCTCTTTCCCCAGGCTCCCTGGAAGCACTCCCCATCACCTGCAGGGACTGCTCTGTCAATGCAGACCTGCAGTAGTCCGTGTTTGAAAGTGTCTTTATTCTCCCTTGGGTTTGGATTTTACAGCTTTCGTTCTACTCCGGTAATTCCCCTGTTGGCCCGTTGTTGTGAGGCTTGTCTTTGAGCGCGGTTGTTGTCAGCGGGGACGGCTGGGAGGCTTTCGGCTGACTTCCTTGCATTGTTTCTTTCAAACATCTGATGTTATCGCACCTGCCTGCGTGTTATTAAATACGTGTGCTGTCCTGGAATCACTTAACCTCTTCCCATTCACATGCCTGCAATGCCCTGCTCAGATCCTGGCCTTCAGGCAACGCGAGCAAGTGAACTTTCTTCATTTCAGTGGGATTTTGCACAAGTAGATGCTCTGCGAGTATATTGTGGAGTTGTATCTAAGCATTTACAGAGAGTAATAGCTTTAAGAACGTGTTTTTCTTTTCTTTTTTTTCTTTTTCTCCTTAAGAAGGGAACAAAAAATGGTCACACTGCTAAGCTCTAATTACAGTAGCCTCAGAGAGACCTGCTTGATTTGCCTTTTGAGCTCTGCGCTGTGTCAGGTAGGTTTTGATCAAATGCGTTCCTGCCAGCATTCGGTCGTTAGCATTCAGTCTGAGTTAGTCACCAGTGAATTATGGTCTGTGATATGGTCCAGGTCCCATTGCTCTAGTTCTTTTTCTCTTTATTGATTTCCATTCTTGTTTTCATTATTGCCCTGGTCTCTCACTGCATGCTTCCTAGTGCTTTTATTTTATAGCTTTTCAGAATGAATATCCATGAGTCACAATTTGAAGTAAAATGCTAATAATGACATTGTGCAACACTTTGAAATAAACATTTCTGAGATTGTTCCTTAAGCTTTTTAAGGGGTAGACTTTGAGAAAAATCATACCACTCTGCAATGATAAGGCAGTGGGGAGGCGGGGGGGGAGGGAGGAAGAGGGCTGATAAACTTTACCATTTTAGTTTAAATACCTCATTCTTTAATAGATTTGCCAGCATCAGGCAGAGAGAGAAAATTTTCTTGGCCATTTCCTTTAAACAGAAATCAAGTAATTAAATCATAACTGATGCAGAATTAAAAATACAGTATAATTGTATGCTTTTTTCCTAATCTACGCAGATCTGAAAAATGACTAGATAGTGTTGTGCCCCCCCCCCCCCCGTTCCTGTCTTTGTAAGTGTGCAAAAGTCAAATGTTGGCTTCTCTGAGTTGTCCAGAGAAATGTAACATGGTATAGCTATGGAGCTAGCTGTTGTATTAAAACAGGGAAGTAAGAGCACAGACTATTATGATGCTCAAAACTTACTAGTTTTTCACTGTCTCTAGTCAGATGTTGGGTCTACCTTCCTGGGTTTGTTTCTAGACTGAGACTTCCCCACTCACCTTTGTTTCACTGGTTTGTTTCTCCTTGGAAGTGATATTTTAAAGACCTACTGATGGAAGCGGGGAGCACTTCTGGTAAAAATTTGTGTGTCCATTGTCTTAATTTTCTTTAGAACAGCTGTCTTGAAACTCAATGAGATCGTGGGATGCAGCTGCCAGTGTTTCATGATACGCTTTGCAGCAGTGCAAATCCTATCCTCAATTCTGATTTTTAATGAAATAATTGAGATAATATAATCTGAATATTATAATTTTGATAATTAGTTTCCAGGAGGGAAGTCTTCTCAGCCGTGCTTGCTGTCATTGAGGTATAGCCAATCTGGCAGCAAATAACTTGCTGGATTTGGTGACTAAAACTTGGGGTAATTTGTCTTTAAAACAAAAAAACCCAAACTAAACAGATCCTGCAAGAGGAGAAAACTGTCTCTCATCACTCTTATGTCATGGTGTTTTCATTTATTTGTTAATATTTTTGCAGTGGGATTGGTATATCAGACACTTTCTGAGCTTTGTTCCTTTGGTTGATGTATTTTGAAGGGGTTTTGTCTGTGCAGTTTGTTCTCTGCGATGCACCTCGGTGTGAAACATGGGATTGCTCGGACAGAAGCCCTCTGCTCACACTGCAGTGTCTGCCGGCAGGATCTTTCCTGCCTGTTGTTCTCAGCGAGGCTGTAGGACAAGAATTAGAGAGAGAGAAATTTAGGACTAAAGGAGTTTATCTTTTTTCTAAACTTCTTCCCACATTCAAAAAACCTGAATAGTCGAAACTAGCCTATCCTCATTCTGAATTACTCTCAAAACACATTTTAAGGCCCTTGAACTTTATGGGTCAAGGTCTAAGCTTATCTGTTTATTACATGATGAAACTTTTATTTAAGGCAAATCACTTCCAGTCTATCATGAGGATCTTGCATCTTCCACTGGAGAACCTGGTGCTAGCCTTTGTCACAGGCTGACTACTGGGCTAAATGGCTTAGTCTGAAACAGAGTGAAATGCTTTTGACCCCTTAAGTGTCATGGTTGAAGGAAATAAGTAAATCTTGAATTTTAAGAAGTACTGTGAGATTCTGTAAAGGTGCCTTTGAAATAAATGTAAGATGTACAGGAAAACAGGCAGAAACTGTGAAATGGCTGGCATGTGAGTTTCTGCATGGTCCCCAGCAGTAATAGGAATGAGAAATTTTGGAGGCATGTGCAAGATGATGATACACTAGTTGTCTCTATTTTCGGGAGGATGTGTAGAATATACTTTCTTAACTGTCATTGCAAGAGAGAAGTAATGTCTTCAGGAAAAGGGAGAGGCTGGAGGTGCCTCAGTTTTGGCTAGAGGTTCAGTTATCCTTTGCTAGAAAGTTGGTGAAACTGCTAACCTGATTGCTTCGCAGACAGAAAGCCCACTGAAGATTGAAGGTTCCAGCTCTTCTGTCCTGCTCAGGTGGGGAGCTCCGGGCGTGCGAGTGGAGCCTGCAGATCTCCCGATCGGGGTGCCTGAGTGAGGAGCAGACGGAGGATTGGCGGAGGAGCCAACACATGGCGTAAGGACAGGCAGGAGAAAAGGCAAATAATTTGTTCTGGTTGAGGCAGTCTGGTAGTGACGGACACTCTTGCTTGAAGGTTTTGACTTAAAACTGCAGGACAGTTAGCAAAGGAAAATGTCAGATATTTTTTTCGCGTAATTGTTCAGAACTCATTGTACTTCAGTTTGGATAGTATAGTGTTTCCTAGAAATTTATATTTTTTCAAAAATGAATTTAATTGGTTTTACCTATTTTGTCAACAGTGCCTCTAAAGGGAAAGCATGATTTAAAAAAAAATAAACACCAAGCCCTGTCTCTTTTCTCCCCCCCCCCCCCCCGATGCTTTGAGGACATTCATTTAGTCAAATTAATAGGCATTACAGAACTGTTGGTGGATGGGAGCCTTCTGTATATGACTGAAGATAAAAAGCAAGATTAGAGAAAGGACAAGCATTGAAAGACTTCGATGATCTGAACAGTGGTATCAGACGTTAGTTGTCTGAGGCAAATCTAATTTAAAATGCCTGTTGAGCTAATATACAGCTGAGCAGTTACTAATTGGCCTGTGACATAAGAGCAGTGGGATAACCTGGAAGTAATGAAAGGAATTCGGTGGTGGTTGCGTGAGCCCATACCACTGTGAATGGGAACTACTGCACTGAAAATTAGGCATGTGGTAATAGCAGCCCATGAACGGATTCTAAAATATCTTTTTTTCTGTTTTGTTTTTATTTCTTTCAGCCTCCTATCCAGACATACCTTTCTTTTCTGACTACTGTCAGAAATGGACAGGCTGCAAATTTGTCCTTATAAAATGTGTTTGTGAAGCTGGCTGAGAGGGAGTTGTTGGTTTTTGCTAGGTGTGTTCCTCTTGAAAGAACAGTAATGTACTATTCTTATGTTTATACAAGATTTCTGGGTGGAGAAGAGAAATACTTGACTTTAAACCAGATGGCTCATGGAGAGTGTGAATTTATTCTTTCGCATGTGACTCTGGGACATCATTGTATATAAGCAACAAGAAGCAACAAAGTCATCGTGTTTTGTTTTTTTTTTTTTAAATTCTTTTGTAGTAGTTGTTCACAAGAGGAATATGATGTGGCTAAACATGCCTGAAAGTCCTGCATCTGGTTGTCAGAGGTTGGGAATTTAAGCTGGATGTGCATTATTTCCATAGCTCTGAAAGTTAGCAGAAACGGAGATCAAAGACTGGGGAGAAATTCCCTTCTTGAAAGGTGAATTGATATCTACAGAAGGCTCACAGAATCTTGGTTCCTTTTACTTATTTTTCTGTTGTTTGATACTGTTTGTGATTAAATAATTAATGATATACTGTTACAAAAAACTCCAATTTTTGGTTTACACAGAAGATGTTTTCTAAAGTAAGAAAGGCGTTGGTCCTTAAGTGTTATCCCACGTAAGTGTGGGTTTTCTACAGGTTGTAGATTATTGTAGATGTTGTGACCGTGCTGCTGTCTTGGCAAGATGCCAGAAACATTTGATATTTGGGAGTAATAAAATGCTTCACTTTCAGAGTATCTTGTAACCTGTGATGCTGCATCCAGATAGAAACCGAGAGATGTAATGTTTTGTTTTAGCCTTTTTAGTGATTGTACAACATTTGTATCCATCATGCTTTGAATGAATCTGTGTTCCTTATGCTACCGCACACTGCAACTACCCTTCACATATTTTACAAATAAAAGAATGGAAAATTTTCAGGGAATGTACCTAATTATTGTAAATGACAGAATTGTCCATGCAGTAGGGTTATTTCTCTCACTTGATACATGAAGAGGCTTTATTACTTCTCAAGCGCTGTCATGCTGAAGTAGCAGATAGTATCATGGATGTAAGCAGTCATTCAGAAGTGAGCTCGATTTAGTGTTTTTATTTAACTGGTGAGATTGGTTTGCTCACGCAAGAAGAAAAGCTTGGGAAGGGGGCAGGTTCAGTAAGATCTGTAAATTTGGGCACAATTGTCTGGACTTCCCTTTAGTTAGTGGTGGTCTGGTCAGCAGAGGCTAGTTTGCATCAGTTCATTGATTAGGTCACTGGGTCATTTATAAGGTGTCTACAGTAGAGTGAGGTGACTTGCCCGCTTGGCTGCATTGACTGCATGGGTAAGATCTCCACTGAGTGTCCAGAGAAATTTGAACATCTCCAGGAATGAATACTGTGACCCTTCTGGACATCTGTTTAGGAGTTTGACCACTCTTATGGGGAAGAAAGAAAATGTAAAAAAATTCTATAGGTCTAGAGAAGAATTTCCCACACTGAGTTCTCCATTTGTAGGCATTGTGGGTGGGACAATGGCATGGGTCTCTGGCTAGTGGGAAGTGCTGGGTTGGTGTGTGATGGCCACAACTCCAGTCATGGTAAGGACTATCCGTGTGACTCTGTCAGGAGGAAGTATATCCTGCATCCCAAAGTGTTGCCGAACTGTTTACAGTATAAACTGTATCTAGAGTTGAATTTGGATGTTGTGTTCGTTTTGCTGGTCTGCTACATTTTTACCACGTTGTGTGTTTTCATGGAATCTCTTCCTTCAAGACCAGAGTTCATCCAAAGTGATTACCACTCACACAACATTATTTTCTTGCACGTAAGGGAGAGGAGGGGGGAGGCCCTGAGAAACCTCTGCTTTCTCTTAAGAAAAAAAACATCACTTCCCAAAATGATGTCCCCCTATTTACTGGGACAAGCAGCAGAATGAAACTACGCTATTTAATTTTGTCCAGGTGATGGGATTTAAAAGTTTCTGATCTAATGGGAGTTCAAGAACTTCTCTGTGAAGATAAATCTATCTCTCTCAACATGAATCTTTGTTTCCAGGCATACCTCAGCATTGCTGTAGGACACTGCTATAGACAAGCACTGCGCAGCTGCTGGGCTGGGATGCACAAGGGTCATGAAATACAGTTAAGCGTTAAGTTGAAGGCATACCATGCTATCTGAAGTCAAGACAATTTTACTCCAGTACGCTTGCCTAATAAAGGCACACCCTTTTCTGTGATAGAATAGTTAGAATTAGAAAGTACATTTATTTGATGAAAAAATATGATTTTTTTTTTAGCTTGTTTTGTGTTTAATATTGATAATTTTCTGTCCCAATTAGTATTTTTTTTCCCTGTACCTCTTATATACCCCTTGCAACTCGGTTATCTTGAAGAGCAGTTGTGTTTTTAATGTGATTTTAAATTATATTAGACCTTATTTAGCAAAACACATTTACTTTTGTTTTAATAAACAATTGTTTGACAATTATTTTCCCTTGAAATAGGGCCTTATTCTATGGCAGCTAGCTTATTGGTTTGGGTTTTTTTGTTTGTTTCATTGGGTTTTTTGTTGTTTGCTTATTCATTGCTGGTTGCCTGCCTGTTCCTGGTTTTAGGGTTTTAGAAACACCACTTTGAAGGAAGAAGTAAGCTCTCATGATGAGTTTCTCTTCCTTTTTTTCTCCTGCTGGATTGAGTGGTCCTAGAAAAGATATTTCTCCGTAATATCTTCTATCTGTAGGGAAGTGGCTACCACAGCACTTCTGTTTTAGCTTTGGCAGTACGTATTAGTCTGTCCAGTTCTTAACTTTATGAGGAGGTGATACTGCTTGTTCTACCTACAGTAATTCATCCTCTTGAAAACAGAATCTCATTCTCTATATGATTTGTTTGCTTTCTGCTTTCTCAAGAGTATTAATCTTATTTTCAGTCATTCCCCTGAAAGAAAATCCTTTCAGGGTAGCTTGCTGCCTCTGAAACCTTTTATAATAACTTCATGCTACAGCTCCTATTGCTTCACAACATGCTATCGCATGTTTGTCTTTAAAAGAAGAACAGAAGCTCTATCTCCTTTTTGCACTTTTTGAAAGAAAACTTTCTTGGGATGTGGGCTTTTGAAAATTAAACTTGCAAGTTTCAAGTTCTATTTCAAAGGAAGACATAGCGCCTTTATGAGAATGCTTTGCTTCCCGGCAAGCTTCGACTTCTTACACATCAGAGGCGATTCCTTGGGGAATCAGTGTTCCATTCAAAGAAGCAGACGTGCTGATTACAATGCATTCTAATATCAGGAAAGACTGTGAGGTTGGATTTCTGTATCTCCGTAGTGTTAGAGCAGAATTGTCATTAAAAACTTACTCGTTTCTAGTAATTTTTGTCTTGATTTGTTTTCAGCTGGCTAGCTTGTAAAGCCAGGTTGGATTACCAAGGAGTTTTGACATGTTATGAGAAAGATGTCTGTAAAGTGAATTATTTAATGAATATAGATGAAGGTGCATATGAAGTAACTAAAAAGATGACAACTGAAATACAAAGTTAAGTAATGTACTGCCTTTAGAGAAGAGGAACATAATCTGCAAGACCCAAAAAAGGATGGAATATACTTTCAATATTCTTCATCCGTGAATATGAAGTAATACTTCATAAAAGCTGTGATAGCTTGCTGTAGATGGTTCCTTCCATGACCAGTT
>Ga0181612_134194_pt1 | contig 12828 bp, 7 predicted proteins | sample HoacroProtozoa21_FD_119630 | JGI IMG/M metagenome (GOLD analysis project Ga0181612, IMG submission 119630) | Hoatzin crop microbial communities from Cojedes, Venezuel. Combined Assembly of Gp0051906, Gp0051904, Gp0051908 | reverse complement strand
TTTTCTCTGGTTGGTGTGGTTTTGTTGGTTGTGGGTTTGTGGGGTGGTATGGTTTTTTATTTTTTTTTTTTGTTTTTGCTTCTTTTTTTTTTTTTTAACCTTGCCACTGTCACATTCTTCCTCAAACAAAACCATAGAGGTTCTGTTTAAAGCTTTGAAAACTTCTAGGTTGTTCTTCCTAGTGAGGTGAATTTTACGCTAGGCAGGCATCAACTACTTGGACACCATGTGGGTACCCGGTCAGAACTGCTTCAAATACTTCCATAATGGGAGTAAAAAAAAAACCAAAACAAAACACAAACCTCTGTTGGATTTTATCAGTGTGTGGTGCCCCTTCTGACATCATGCTGTTGTGCTGTAATGTTGTCTTTGCTGTGTCTGCCAGCAGAGCTCTGGGCTTAAACAATGGTCAGCAAATCCCTCTTCTAAAGCTGGATTAACTGTACTTTCCTTCAATGGAAACTGCTATTTGGGTAAGAGAGAGGAATCCAAAATTTTTACTTTCCCCTCAAGATAGGCAAGGAAAGGAAGCTGAGCTGCCTTGCTATAGAGACACTCAGCAAAGTGCTAGGTGAAAAAGGAAAATGTATGAACTGAACTATGTTCAAGGCCACCTGAAATGTCCCAGGTCTGCCCTCATCAAGGTGTGTATGTGATGGGAATGCAGAACTGAGCCTGGCCTGGAAGTGGGCAAAGAGAAAATGGTCTCAGACACAGGCCTTCTAGCAACAGGTGAGCAAGGTGTTAAAGAGTCTTAAAGGCTATGCTACAGAATTAACTAATTTTAACCCTGAATAAACAATCAGATGCTCATGGGTTCTTAAAATACAGAAATAAGAATTGAAGTGCAGCTGTTTGATGCACATCCATTCAGTATCCTCTTATAACTTCTGTCCTCTGCCAGAGATTTTTATACGGTAGGATTAAAATTGTAAAAGTTAGTACTGTCATCTTTTTGGTTGTGTCTCTTGTAGTAATGAGGTTGCAGAAAGATCTCTGCCTTCCACTGAAGGCCTTCTGTAGGCCATGAAATGTGGAGTTAGACGCCCATCCATGGATGTGAAGGAACCCAGATCTGTATGTTACTCAGTCCTGGACCAAAAGAGTGATTACTCTTTCCAGAGGATCCTGATTCTGAACTGAACAGTCTGCTACTGTAAAGCGTGCCAAATATTTTGTGAGTTCTGGGTTTCCTAAACCTGTTGGTGCTATTTTTCTTGTGGTATAGAACAGCTAAATAGATACTTGGCCGTGGTTAGCTATGCTACCCTGTGTTACAGGTACATGCAGAACTGCAGGATGGTGCAAGCAAACTGATGGCTGTGAATTTAATACTACTTTAAAGCGTAATGGTAAGAATGGTTAGGATGACGGGGAAAAGATGCAACTAACAGTGGTGTGGAGTGGAAGAGTCGCTTATATAGTCAGTTGTTGGTACCTGCAAAGAAAGAAAAAGTGGAAAGGCAGCATGATGTTGACCACAGATGCCAGGATCTTTGGCAGTTGTTCATGCAGTATTCTTGGTCAACATTCATTTGAGGAAACTTCATCTGCATTAGGGGACTGTGAGATAATCCTGCTGTTGCTACAAAGCTGCCAGGGCCTGGTAGAGCTGATGGACCTTAAAGAGCAGGGACATGTTCATCTCAACATAAGAAAGAAACTTCTTGCAGTAAGAACAATCATTCGCTGGTACTGCCTCCCCAGGGATGTGGTAGAGTCCCCATTGCTGCAGGTTTTCAAGATGCGACTGGACAGGGTGGTAGATAATCTCATCTACGCTCCTTTTTGCACAAAAGGTTGGACCAGGTGGTCTTTCAAGCTTCCTTCCATCCCGGGCTGTTACATGATTCCATATTGAAGCAACAGCCTGTAGAAGGTTGAGTTGCTACAAAATAGTGGTAAGAGCTTCTATCTGTCATTGTTTTTTACTGAGAATAAATGGGTATCTCTCCTTTTGGAATGAAGCATAGCATCAGGATTTAAACAGTGTTTTCACTCTCCCCTAGAAATCTGCTGTCCCTAAGAAAACAAAGGCTACAGAGTTCAGTTTGGTAATTACTATGTCTACTTAAGCTTCCTTTGTAATGTCAATGTTTCTGTGAACCTGTGGCAAATACAGGGCTATTATGTAATGGCTCTGAGGGTTGCAAGTGACCTCATCAGCAAAACGGAGCTTTGTATATTAGGTTTTTCATTATGGGCTATTTTATTTGGCCTAATGGGGGGAGGAGGGAGCAGAGTAATAACTCATGGTTTAAGCAACCCGGCCCACCCCCCCAAAAAAAAGATGTGCAGAAACAACAGGATGATTATTGACTTTTGCTTTTCAGCCAGGAATGACGTAACTGTTTTTCCAACTTTAGACATAAAATTACAAAGATCCTAACTATCTTTTCTAGGGGGAGGAACAACCCCACCCTCCCTCAGGAGGTGTTTCATTTGTCAGATAAACATGAAGATGGGGAGCGTATTTGGAAGGAATCTGAAGAAACTGAGCATACCATGCTAAATTTAAGGTGATGGCAGATGTTAAATATGAGGCCTGTGTTTAGACTGACTTCCTGTTTTTAAAATCTGGAGGCTGTTTGTATAACGTTGTGTTATGAAAACTGGTTGTTGGACCCTGCTTCTGTCGCATCTGGAGGGAAGCAAACTACAGACAGTGAAGATGATTTTTTTCTTTTTTGGTTGCTTGTACCCATGGGCAAGTGAGAGTGTAGTAAACTTGTGTGGTGGTCACATGAGGTATCAAGAGAGGACGGGGAAGTTGAATGATGTCAGCTCAGTACCTGGTGATAACCTCTGTTTTAACTTTTGTGTATTGTTTTGTATGTATTGCATTGTTAAAATATGTCAGGTTTTTGCCTCTGGCATAAGTGAAATGATTTTTGAATATAGAGGGTTGGTAAAAAGTCCAAGCCTGCAATGTGATGACAAATGTTTTTCCTAAAACTTTTCATGGCTCAGCCCAGAGGTACCTCACATTGTTCCTGCTCCAGAAGAATGTGCAGAAGTGTAAGTAGATATGTCTGCTTTGATTGTTGGTCCAGTTGCCTGAACAGCGAGTGCTGACTTCCGTCCTGTTCCTGGACCCCTGACTAACTGGGATTGAAACATGACACTGGAGGTTTATGTTCCACCCTAATGCGTGCTTGGTTAGTCTTCTGTCTCACTCTCCCTATGTTCAATGAGAGCTCAACGTTAGAGTACTTCTTCCACTGAGGCTTCTCACACCAAATGCACTATTTCCGCTTGTCTTTTGAGAGAGCTGGAGAGAGCACGCTTCTCGTCTTTATCCTTCCTGGCCCTCTACTGTTACAGATACAGTTACAGGGCAGTGTTACTGGAGCTTTGAGCTCTGGGAAATAATCATGGGACACCAAAGGTGAAATACTATCCACACTGAAATCACTGAGAAAATTTCTGCTGTCTGCAAGGGGTCCCACGTTTTGTTCAGTTTTTTTTACTGGATAAAGATTAGCCATCCAGGATTGATTCTTCTGATTTTGTTTATAACTTGAAATTAGCGTGCTCTCCAAAAATAATGTGCTCTACCTGACCAAGTGTAAGACTAGGGTAAATTGTGGTTGATAAAATGCAGCATTATAATGACTAGAAAGTTAGTTACCCTAAAAGTCACAAATCACAAAGCATGAGGCTCACAAAGGTCATAATTTGAACCAGTTAGGCAAAGTATGCTTACGTAATGGTACTACAGATATAGGCTAGTGCTTATGAGAGAGTGTTGGTATCTGGGTCGTAATGTATCCTTCAGCTTCCAACAGTTTCTGTAGCGTGGTAAAAACACAAACCAGAGATGACTGAACATAGCATATTTACTGAGGTGGGAAGAACAGATTTAGTACATGTGTGTGTATATGTATATAAAGTGATGTTAGTTGCAGCTTTTCAGGATACCTGTGTTTGACAATACGGCAGATGAAGTTGCTGTTTGCAGACTGGGACAGCTACACTGATGCTTTCTCTGCTGTTGCAGAGCTGTACCTCCATGCTGTCGTTCAGCAGCTAAAATAGTTTGCTTTTACTTTATTCCCCAACTCTCTCATTTGTGCTTATCCAGAAATAAACTATTAAATACATTCCCCTAGTCTGAGTTGGTTGCCTTGATGTTTGATCCTTTCCTGTTGGTGAAGCTACCCTAAGACATGATGGAGCCTGAGCAATATAGAGCCAGTCACTAGCACTTTCGTATTTGTCTTTTTCTGGGGATAGTGAGGATGATGAATCATCATCTTGCTGTACTCCAACAGGAAGGAAGGGCTGTTGGAGCTTAAAGTAGCTGGGACAAATGTTTTGGGGTCCTGTTGAGGATAGTGCTAGAAAAATTGCTTTGGAAAAGGTGATGTAAACAGCAGCTACCTTGGATACAATATACAGCTAGTTCTGCCTTTTGAAATAGTGGTAGGCAACAGAAGAAGGTGATTTGTCCTGAATTTACTGTGCTGCCAGTTTGAAGAAACCTGTTTGATTTTTGGGGAGGTTTGTGGTTCTTCTGAATTTCCTTGTGTTTAGTAGTCAGATATATTGCATAGACGATGCATTGCTTTTCCTTAGAGATGTCTGTACTGCTTTTTTTGCCTTCTGACTCTACATCACCTACTTACTGTCTTTTGGAGTCAGCCTTTGCCCTGGCCATGCCTGGTAAATCCTTTGAGGATGTGACCACTCTGCCCTCTTTCATTTGCTTTTCCTTCTTTCTGTTCATTATTCACCTTGTATTCTTCCTGCCTCTATCCTTTTGTTACACCAGATTCTGGCCGCGTTCTCTAACGTATACAGTAATACCTTGAGATGTATGTTTTCTACTAAACCTTTTAAATATAACTTGTAGCTGAGATGGGGGAAAGAAAGGATTTTACACCCATGGCAGTCTGTGAAGGGAGATCTGGCAGCCAGTTTGATTGGCCCAATTCAGCAGCTTGTGGATGTGCTTGGAAAATAGTTTGTGGCAAGGCCTTGCAACCTGCCAGGTAGCAGTTGGGACCAGGCAGCAGAAGCTGGCGGAAACCTCCTCAGCCAGTTTTCTTGCAGAAGAAACTTATCATGGAATTCTTCCTCAAGGAAGAAGTGTGTCCTCTCTAAACTTAAATCTTAGCTAAACTTTCACAAGTGGATGCTGTTGCTGGAGGGAATTCTGCTATTGACAGAGTTGCAGAATAGTTACATGAAATTTAGCAGATACTGCTTTTCCCAATTAGAATGGAAAATAAGGAAATTAAGAGACTCCTTTCTTCCTTTTTATTTTTTTTTAGTTAGGTTGCAACAGCTCATGGTTCATCATGGATACATTAGATATGACAAATGAGATCAAAAAGTCTGCAAATAGTTCAGGATGTATATAACTACCACTTGGGGCAGGTATCCCTCTGTACTGCTCTACTTATGATCTACTGTTTAATCTGAGAGCTCTAGGACTGTTTGAATTGCAGAAAGAAGGGACCATGCAAAAAGAATCCAGTCACAGACTAGCCTGAGGGGGTTGTTGATTGATAGAATAATCATTTGTTTAACAGTGATATTGATTATATAGATTGTCAAGATAACATCAGACAGAAGTTCAGGCACGACCTTTTGCTTTGTGAGAGGTGGGCTACAGCCTGTTCTTTCTTAAGGCAAAGATTTATTAAGAGAGTTTGTGGGATGATATCCTAAATAGTTGCATTTGCACAGAAGTAAGAGTCAAGAGTTGTGCAGACTATTGTTCTGCAGCTGGGAGAGGGGAGAAAAGGGTTAGCAGCTCATTAAGCTAACTTTAAGGCTGGAAAAAAAAGGTTCTTACCAGATTATGTATTGGCATTTGGACTGCATTTTCTTTTGGTCAGTTTGTAGAGTTAAAAATCCTCTTCTCTTGCTTTCATAAATGTCAGTTATGCATAGGATAATGTCTCTGTTTAACCCCTACAGATAAGAAAGAGAGGATCTGTTTTTTTTTTTTTTTCTTTCACTGGAGTCTGAAATGTCTAAAGCAGTGCCATGTAAAAGGTTTGGATCTGAACAGTTCAGGGTCTGGAGAAGACCCCAGGTAACCCTCTGAAGTAGAGTCTTTCTGTCCCTTCTGTTGTGGTGTCTGAACTACGTGGAGCAGCAGCACTGTGTTGTAGGAGAAGACAGAGTTTGTAAAATGAAAAGGGTCTTCTGATACCTGTGATAACCTTGGATTTGATTGTGACCAGTGCGGAGTTATTTTTCAGCTGATTCCCGAATCTCTTTTTGGTAGGTTGCTATTTGCTGTTGCGTTCAAATAGCCACGTTCCAGGAAACTGTGCATAGTACTTGATCTCCTATTTCAACAGTGCAAGGGGGTGGTGGATGTTTTTCTTTACAGTAGAGTATGTGTTCATACATGTAGTGTGTACATGGAGAAAAATTCTGATGTCACTTTGTATTTAATGCATTTACCCTAAAATAGATGGATGTCTTCAAAATATCTTTTTTTCTTTGTTCCTTTACAGGTGTTACAAGCAGCACCGAATGCTCCTGTGGACGTAATCATTTTACATGTGCTGTCAGTGCTTTTGGGGAATGCACATGCATCCCTGCTCAGTGGCAGTGTGATGGAGACAATGACTGTGGGGACCACAGTGATGAAGATGGTTGCAGTAAGAATACTATTCCTGACTTGTGCTTGTGAAAACTAAATGTCTTAACTTTTTCTCTGCAGATGCTTCTCAGTTTTATAGGCACATCCTAGTTTTTGTTTGACTAATGTTTAAGACTGCAGATGACATACTTCTGACTGACTTCAGTACTTACAATCTAACAGCCAGTGTCCACTGACATAAAGTACACTGAAAGCCCAACTCTGCCTTTTGCAGCTGGTTTTAGATGGCTGTTGGATGTGAATGTTTTTTAGAGAGAAGTACCTCTTTTTTCCACACCCTTGCAAAAGCGCTGTGAATTAAATTATATGTTTATGCTATAAATATTAATGGAAAATAAATAAGCAGTGTGAAGAAATGTAGTGAGGGTTGTCTGCCCTCTTAAGTAACATTCTGGTTTCTGTTCTGGCTGCTGTTTGAAGGAAGGGAGAGGTAAGCACTGTAATCGACATTGGTTGGTCTTGGGATCTGCTGAGAGAAGTTACCTTGCAGCTACTGTGTATCTGCATGGTGTGAGCATCTGTGTAGCTGAGCCCAGCCAGGTGAGAACTGATAAGAAGTGTCACTCTCAGTGGGTTTAACACTGTATGGATGAATAGAGAAAACCTCTTTCCCTGGAGCCACAATTAAGTTGCTTTCTTACCTCATCTCTTTGGATTCCACAAACTCTGGTAGAATTGAAGGGTGGAAAAAAAGGTGCAGTTTCACGGAACTCCTTTCCTGAAAGTTTCCCTAGAGCTGAAGGTTTAAGGCTCCTGTCAATGAAAGTGATTGAGGAATTTATCTTCCTCTGTTGGATGTTTCTCTAGCCTTCCCTGGTTTCCACTGTTGACTGCTGTAAGGAAAGGAGCTTTCTTCATCTTTGAAATATTGTTTTGGATAATATCTTCTTCCTGAAGCGTGGGAGATTTCAACCCAGCTTTGTGAAAATTTGTTTCCTCCTTACTACTTGTTTCTTACAATTTGACAAATAGCAAGCGATGTGGAAGACCATGGGTGAGAAATGAGGTTTTGAAAAATAGATTACATGAAAACTGATGTGATCAGTGATTAGTTTAAGGGTGATGAGTGAAAGGGTTATTGGGCAAGGAAGCGACCTTAACTGGAGAAATGAAAGAAAGTAGGAGGAAAACTGCATGTTTGCATCCAGTGAAGAACAGTGGAAATTTTATAACTTGCCATGCTCAAAAAAGAGGAGATGAAGATCTGGGAACTGAAGAAATAGTACTGAAATCTCAAAAGAGCATGAGAGAGGAGGCTGTAGTCAACAGCACAGGCTGAAACAGAAGTTGAGCGCGGATAAGGGGCTTGGGGAGGTCAGGCATATCCAGTAACTAAACTGGTTTTGCTGGCTTCTTCCTTAGCACAGAGGAAGATTTTTATTTTTTTTTCTTTTGGTGGGTTTTTGCAAGGAGGGATTGGGGTTTTTGTTTGGGGTGGTGGTGGTGTGCTGTTTTGGTTTGGGGGTGGCAGTGGGCTGTGTTTGTACAGGGAAGTCATGCTTCGCAAATCTAAAACACTGAGAAAGAATCAGTAACAATTTAGACAAGAGATACTTGTTGATAAGGTCTACTTTGTACTTCAACAAAATCCAGTACCAAAGGTTTTTGAAGCTAAGCAGGCGTGGTAGAATTTGGGGGCAGGAAGGATAAGACCCTGCATAGGACCTAGCAGGAGATGGTTCAAAGCTAACAAGATTTGCTTGTTCATACAATGTATACTTAAGCTGTGGATCTCCTTACTACAAAACATTGATTCTGAAGTTTCAAACATTCTCAGAAGCAATCTGACAAGTTTATGGATGTAAAATCCATTGAGAGCTGTTAAAGGTGAATATGCCACCTTTGGAAGTCTTTGGAAGGTTTGGGAAGTATGTATCACAAATAGAGGCAGTTTTGCCTTCTGAGGAAGAACATTTACTTGCATGCAATATTCTTACACTCTTCTTTTGGCATCTGCTGTTGTTGCATCATGTCTCTCTCTGAGTCCTGGGCAAGAGGAACCTATTGGTCTCGCACAGTAAAGCTGCGGTTATGGCATATTCCTAATATATTAAGGAAATCCAGCCTGTATGGATCTGAATGGAAGCTGTGCAAACTGGGGAGTAGTAGTGAACTGTGATCAATCTGCTGATACTCTTGGGCACTGGATATTGGGAAGTACATAAAGTATAGGCAGACAGCCAAGTGAGGCAGAGAATGTAGGAACTGGGTTTGACTTCTGCCTTCTTTAATTTACAGTTTCTAACAAGGCAAAGGGAGGAAAAAGACTGAAGCAAAGGGAGCTGTTTAGAAAACAGAATATGTAAAATGAGAATGTTTAAATGTCTCATTTGGAATATGGCTTGTGCTGTAGGTCTCTGCAATTTAGTGAGAGAGGTAAGCTGGCGTATGCAGAGAAGGACAGTAGATTTGACAAGGTGGGAGAAGAGATAAAGAGCTGCATTTATACAGTGTAGGAAAGTGACTCAAGTAAAAGGACTAGAATATGAGCTGCCTTTTTAAATATTGTGTTGTAGTAGAATAAATACAAAGAGGAGAACTTTTTTATCTGACAGCCAGAAGTACTCTGACTGCAATTTAATGGAAAGAAGAAAACAAAAATAGAAGTTAAGCAATGGGGATAAGTATTCCTAAGAAATGTTAAGTGCATGACTTCAGCACACACGTCAGGTTGCAGTGGAGGGGCCCTAGGAACACTTACTCCATGAAGCCTGCTGAATCTTGCTCTGAGTAGCTACTCGTTATGAGTCCAGGTATGTGATATTATTGTTAGCTTGTAAGAACTAGATCAACTCTGCAGTGTAGGTTCGTGGTAGTTGTCTGTGCTATTTTCTATCTTGCTTAGCTAGTATGGCACTGAAACTTTTTGCTAGAGCAGATTGCTTGCTAAATCCCTCTCTTGCTTGGCATACAGGAGTCTTGTGATAGTGTACTCATTTGATCTGTTTTCTGACTGTGCCAAGCATAAAGAAGGCAGCAGGAGTGCAAGAGCAGGGGTGGGATATGAGCCCCTTAGAACAGCAGCTCGAACTTTAAATCAATTTAAGCTTCTCACAAATCAGCACTGATCCTTGCACATAGTACAAGAGAACAGTCAGTTCACAGATTTTCTTTCCTTCCATGGCCATCTGTCTGTGACATGCGTACGGTATACTGGTTGGAGTGCAATTTTGGACAACAACTCGGTTTTGAACTTGATTTGTTTATTGGCTTATACCAGATCTGAAAGTGGCAGATTTCTTTTTAATACAAATACTGAGCTGTAAGTTTGGGTTGTCCTGATGAGGCCCCAGATATATTAAAGTCCTAGTTAAAAAATTAGCGAGATTCCTCAAAAACCATGGGGCTAGTCTTCGTGCTGGGGTGAGCCCAGTCATTTGTTCCGACTCATGAACCTGAGTCTGTGCAACCACTTACGTGGGCTCTTCTGAGATGCTAAAGCTGTCGGGATTCTTTTTCAGCAATGTACGGAACTACAGAGCTGAGTTTTAAAGACAGGAATTATAATATGATCAAGTAGATGCCTCTGATCAGAAGAGTGAACAGAAGCGATTGTAAGGAATCCCACATTTTCACTGGTCTGCTGCAACGTAGTTTTACAGAGTTACAGGATTTTCTTTTTTCTCCTGTGAATGTCCTAACTTTCCAGAGAAATGAAACTGCAACCATGCTTGTTTTAAGGTGTACTTTTCCTTCAGTTGAGTCATATATATACTGTAAGCCAATACAACGACAAGAATGAGTTCCTGAGAGAGTTCTGTCTATTTTCTTGGGAAAGGTAGAGGAGAATAGGAAGACATTGGACTGCTGGACTCCTAATAAAGTAAGACAGCGAAACGCGGGGTGAGGGGAAAGGAGAAAATTACCTAAGCAAGTCTTGCATTTGTGTCTCTGTAGCACTGCATATGCTTGAGCAGTTGATTGGACTTTACTGAACTCTGTCTTAATGCAATTTTATAGCCTTGAACTGGCAACCTATCATGTCAATTAAAGAATGACAGATAATTTAAAACACACTGTGGGTTTTTTTTTTTAAAGAAAACGTCAAGATACTTGAGAGGAGTTGCAGCTATGAAAAACAGGAGCAGACACAGGGAATATTTCTTCCTTTTGATAGAGATTTTTGGTTTAATGTGGTGTGTTTTGGGCTTGGGATTTGGTGTGGTGTTTTTTGTTTTTTTTTTTTTAGTGCTCTGTTACAAACTATGAAACAATATCCCACTTTTTGAGTCAGTTGCACAAAGTTCTTCCTGAACTTTTACCCCTTCTGCACACCTCAGACATTTTCCACTTGTATTGGTGTCCTTGGAATGTCTGCCTCTCATAGGTATTTTCCCATCGTTTTTGGGAGAGCCCTGCCTCTGTTTACCTGGCTGTGTCAGGAACTCTTTTTCTTGCAAATCTGAAGCCCTGCTGTAATGGGAGACAATTATTCCCTGACATGTTTGCTTCCTGCTCTGGATCCTATTTACAAGCTGGAGTGTTGTAGTAATAACAGCAATAAGCAACCTCCCAGCTGTCGTGCCAGCTTCATAGACTTTCTCTGGTGTCAGCTCTCTGGCTTGCTGAGAGTGTCTGGCTTGGAAGCCCTTGCTGCACATGCACAGAGTAGCTCGGCTGCCTTCCTGTCTTGTGCCAACAGACACTACTTTGGCCTGTCCCTAACGAAAGCCGTATGCAAGCGGAGGAATGGTTTTCATTCTGCCCTCCTGCGTGTGCTTTGAAGTTCAGCATGGTGTGAATGAGTCTTACTTCCTGTGGCAAGGGTGAAAGGACAACTGAGTAAACTTGGCCTGAAGACTGATAAATAGTTCTGTTTCTCCTAAGATACACCAAATCCCCTTGTAACCCCAGCAGATCCTTCTTACTCTGAATTTTGGATCTGTATCATACCTGATCAGCTTGTAAATGTGTAGCACCTTGGGACGCAGACTTGCTTGCTTAGCTCCATGCACTGTTGTACAATACTTTTCATTTAAAGGGACTGAAGAAGAATTTGCTCCTTGCACCTTAAAGCTTACTGAAAGTGATCTGTTGTTCCCATCTCACTGGGAAATAAATGCAGGGAATTCCTGTTGAGCTACAGCTCATTCAAGCCCAGGAGAGGGTTTCTTCCACTCCAGAAGCAAGGCTATCAGCATAGCCTAATTATCAGTCTCACAACAAAATTTTTTTAGATGATGTGAGGATAAAAATCTCACAGGTCTTTTACTAAAATTAATGGAAACTTTAAAAGAATCAGTTTCCCTCTGCCCTTGACTTAATCACCAGTCTTGAGCTCAGATGCAAGGGCTCTGGTGAAGTGTCGCTTCTGAACTTCAAATTTTACTAATTAGGAACTCTTGACAAGTTCAAGCTTCTCTTGAAAAGACACCAGTTCCATCTCTGCAACCATACTTCATCATTTTACTGGTCTTGGAGTATGTGTGTTTCCTTTAAAAGGCATCAGAATTAATCCAGTGCCCCCTCAGGCAGAGCGCTTGTGATCAAAGGGCTGTGAAAGATTGGGTGCTGATACTCTGTTAATTTTTTTTTTTCTTTTGACCAGTAACATCCTTAAATACAGTTCAGCAGCGCGATTGGAAACATTTTATGTTATGCTGGAACTAGATTTCCCAAACTGTAGTTAGTAAAATGCAGTGTCTCCTAGTTCTTCCTGAGAGTAGACTAACATCCTTTATTCTTGTTTCTGGGCTTACTACCCGCTGTGCTACAGATCTCAGCAAACAGATCTGTGTTTCTGTGTATATATGTGCTCACACGCATGCAGGAGTGTGGACATAGCTGGGGTCAGACTGCAATTGTCTCTAACATAGGTAGCATGAGGTTTTTTTGTTTGTATTTATTTTTTAAATCACCTTCTCATTCTTCACATGACTGAGACTTTGTCTAGTTAAACAACCAGTATTTTTCGAATTGCTGCGCTCCGGAGGTCTGAACACCAGTTGCTTGCTGTCCTTGGGTACAAAGCAACCTGCTCACCACAGGCAACAGGGATAAAGTGTTCAAAGGAAAGTGGGACGTGATTCAGCCTACGTTTCACCTTGTAAACTTCCCTTTTCCCCCACCCTCCCCCTTCCCCTTCTGCTCGACCATAAAAATGCACCCTGTGTAATAGGAGTTGGGAGAGGGGGAGGAATAGCAGGCTTACGATAGATTTAGCTTTGCTAAAACCTTGGATGATGTCCAGTGTGACCATGCAG
>Ga0181612_174674_pt1 | contig 12829 bp, 6 predicted proteins | sample HoacroProtozoa21_FD_119630 | JGI IMG/M metagenome (GOLD analysis project Ga0181612, IMG submission 119630) | Hoatzin crop microbial communities from Cojedes, Venezuel. Combined Assembly of Gp0051906, Gp0051904, Gp0051908 | reverse complement strand
TTAAAACTGGAAGGAATTGTTCAGGAGAGAGACAGGTATCCTTTGCAGGTGTTGTTCACGGAGGCAAATCTCACGAGTCGGGTTTTCAAACTGAAGTAGGTATTTGTAGGCAAAGTGGATTAAAGGGTAGCAACAGAAACAAGGTTCCAAAGGCAGAGAGGCCGTATAAGGTCACAGTTTCATAGAAGACCCAGTTAGACTTCTGCTATCAATTCATACTTCTTGGAAACCTCTGTAGCAGCCTTTGCCTCGCAGTTGTGCTAAGCTGTGTTCGTATTTTAACACCGGATCCAGTATAGGGGGGCAAAAAAATCAGGTAAGCTGTTTTTCTGGTTTTGTGTATGTATAAAAGATGTAATCCATATTTTTTAATGACATCTGATGGAATTTACCGCTTTTCCTTTCACAATCAATAAAAAGATTTTATGGCAAGTGGTCATTGTCTCCTTCATCGGGTACCTTCAAACAGAGTTTAGCAAGGATTGGAAGAGCATTATGCTTTAGGTAGCTTAAGATGCTCTCAGAACTATGACTGGAGGGGGGAGGAGGGAGAGGACAATAAAACCCTGCCACTCCAGAAATCCTAGTTAGAAGATATTCCAGCTGTATCAGCCAGTTCCATCAGGCACATACGGATTATGAATTTCTCCTGTTTTCTGATGGACTGGATTTGGAACACAACTGAGGACTTCTGAACTGCGCTAGTACCTAGAAGATCAACAAAAACTTTGACGTGGGTGATGTAAAAACAGAGGAAAATGGAAGGTTACCCATACTTATTCTTAATTCATCTCAGACATTTATTACCAGATTTTATGTGTCGGTGGACTCTTCTGCATTGTCTTTTTGCAGTGGTTTACTATGTGTGAATTTACTTGCCTGTTTCACATACACACATAATGTTATTCAGCACTTTTATCTGTAGATATCAAGGCACTTTAAAAAAATAGTATAATCAGACTTAATTACCAATAGAAAGTGATTTATTGAGGGATTTAGTGGGTATGTAACAAGTACCTTACATAGTTAAGAAAAATGAATTTTAATAAGACAGCCATATATTGGCAAAGTATTCCACAAATGTTGCTGTATCTCTTTTGGGAGTTTACAGTAGGAAGTGTGTTTTTTCTTAAACTACGAAGGCATGAAATCTCTTCATGCTGTTCAGAATGCTCTTAAAAATTGCGACAAGTGGAACAAAACGTTAGCTGTACTCTGCATGGAGTTCGGTGTCTTCCTCTCGGCAGACAGCGTTACGGAAAGCAGCAGCAGCAGAAGGTGGCATGAGGAACCCTCCTTTCCATGCCAGCCAAGGCCATGCAGCAGGAGCACCTTCACCGCCACGGTGCTGCCGGGCTGGGAGTGATCTGGGTCCCTGCATTGAGGGTGCACAAATTCGATGGTAGTTGTCAGTTGCTCTCATGATTAATTGGGGCAGATATTTAAATGGTGTTGGTAAAATTTAAAGAATATCTTGCATTGGTCTCTGCAGTGTAAAAATGTACACCGTGGGTGTGCTCAGGCCGTTCCTGGGGGTTTGCAGTTGAGGTACAGAAATTTGGCATATATATTTAACAGTTCAGGTAACTTCTTACCAGCTGCTGATGATAGGGAAAAATGTGGCCAGTATCTGCATAAACATGATAAAACTGATTTAATGAAAAAATGCATTTAAGGGTAAGAAAAACAAATATTCATCCAATACTAATATTTAGTATATCCTGCTTTAATGGCTTCAGTTACAGGATGTAACAGGATAAAACCAGTATGTGGACTTCAAATACATAAGAGGATAAATATTTTATAAATAATTCAACACTGAAAGCGACTATGACAACACAGCTTGCAGCACCTTTAAAATGCTTGCTTGTGAAAGACAGTCATTAGGCAGCCGCTGGAGACTGCAGCCAACTTTTTCCTTATTAGCTAAAATTAGGCACTTAGCCTATTTATGGGTATGGAAATGGAATGGGACGGACCTCGGAAATGCTAGTCTAGCTGTATGTTTCCATTTGAAAGAAGCATTTCGTGTTTGATCACTTTGAGTGAATGCAGAAGCCAGGTTAGGCGTAACTCCTAATATTTGTGTAAAATTACAGTATCAGACTGTAAAGTTTCGGTGGATTTATTCTGCGATGACTATAAACAGATAACATTATAACAATATTATTAACTTACTACTGGAATTGATTGTCTTGGAAGTGTATTAAAATTTTACCCCATTGTAATTAGTGACTTGATCTCTGTTTCTTACAGGGATTCAAAACTGATTTTTCAGTAATTGCTGTTTATTAGATACCCTGTCTGATGGATTTTTGAAACCTGTGTATTTCAATTATTCAGTGTTTGAGATTGAGTGTGACTAACTGCATAAATCACAAGTCTCTGCCTAAAAGTAGACAACCACATTAACAACAGAAGAGCAGCAAATGCCTGCTAGGAGTTTTTGAACACCAGTTTGTGAGAGACGCTGCGCTGGTCGACACCGACCAAACGTGGAGTCGTTATTCCCATACTGATAAAGAAAAGATATAAAGCAAATTGACACACAGTGAACCATTTTTAACTAAGGAGTCTATTCTGATTGTAAATTGTGAATCTTTTTTTCCCCGTTGTCTTACTTTTGAACTATGCCTCTATGTTATATATTAATATCACTTTGTTTCAGGTAGTAAATTATAGTGATCAGAATTGCTAGAATTGCTTTTAGGCTGTGGCTGCAATTGAGTATATGGATAAGACAAGTAATTACATGGTTCTTTTTGAATAATCTTAGATCCACTGAAAATAATTATTTGTTTAGTTCCTGTCCTGCCTACTTGCATTGTACATCCGAGCATCTCTGCCTCTTTTGTGGGGCAAATTTGTACATGTACTGAATTATTAGTGAATCTTAGTTCTGATGATACAGCCGGTTAATTTTCGTCATGTATTTATAATTTTTATCATTTTTTCTAAACATGAAAGAAGGTGGTGAAAATTGGCCCCACTTAGAAACACTGAAGTCTTGTACCTGGAGGAAAAAATCTTTTTGGCACTGAATTTTAGATGTACAATTAGGAAATAATAGGTATTATGAAATGAAAAATAAAAGGTTACTTAAAACAGCATGGCCAATACCATCTTAACTGCAGAACTGTGTAAAACTTGACCACTGAACTTGTGAAATAATATAAACTCTATTTTGGATCTAGAATGCATTCTACAAAATGATGGTGATCCGAGAACATTCACTCAAATTTAATTATTCTTGTTTCTCAACATAGTTATAGTGAGAGCAATTCCTGATAGGAAATCTCAAGCAAATATTTTAGATTTGTCCTCAAATTTTCATTATAATTTTGTGCGGTCTTCTAAAAAGACTTTCTAGGGAGTAACCAGACACTGCTGGTTTCTTTATTTAAGTGATTAAAACGGTTTCACTCTGCTATTACCAGTTATAATCAGAAGAACACAGAATTTTAGAGGAGGGTTTGTTTTTGTCACGAGATCTTATAAAACTTTGATGTTAGCTAACTTTATTTGAAAAATTACTGTCTTTGTCTTCTTATCTGTAGTTCATTACTTGGAAAATAAGGTTTACATGGGATAAGATATGAGTGTAAGAAGTGGAAGCGTCAGTGATTTTGGGGGAGAAACTGTGAACAAAAGTTATTGCTTAATGAAATATGTAGCAAGTATTGAGAAATAGTAAGTTTCAAACATAAAGCAGCTGTGGTTTTGGTGTATCATTTAGCAACCTGCAAATAATTTCTGCAGTACAGGCTTTCATTAAAGAAGAAATCTTTAATTAATTGGTTCTAAGGCTTGGGCTACCCCTTAACATCAGTTCAGCCAAGTTTTCATCTTGTAGTGACGTAGGTTCTAACTGAATTTAGCTTAAGCTGCAAGAGAGGTGGTATCTTCTCACTGACAAAACTTCACATTTAACCTAAAAATATACTAAACTCTCTTACTGATTTCTCAGTGTGAAGTTAGCAACCAGATAACTTAGGAAAACTGGATTTTCTCATTAGATGGTCAATTTGAGAGTCCCCTTGAAACTTCGAATTCAGTTGTTTCAGCAGAGTAAGGTATCTGTGAATGTGGTTTGCCAGTGGAAGATACCTGCAACTGTGGGGCCTGGGTTTTTTTGTTGGTATCAAAAATTATCAGTGCTAATAATTAGACATTTAAAAATTGTTCCTTAATGAGCAGTGGTTTGCTTTAATAAGAACAAGGAACATATATATACAAAACTCTTACTTGCAAGATCCTGAATAGAAGGAACAACGTAGGGCAGCATCCTCACCTTACCATTTAAATTTAATATTATCTGTTACTTTACCGATTGTTTTGTGTTTTTATATTGCTGCTTCCTAGCTGGATGCAGATAATAACTAATGGCAGATATGGGGGAAAGCCAGTGGTCCTCAGATGAGGACCTTTTAAAAAGTCATTAAATCCAGAAGTTAAGCCTCCCTTCATACAGATTTTGTACATTTGCCCCCCACTGTATGTTAATTTATGGATTAAATTATGGATTTACTCCCTGGCCTTCATTCTGGGCCTGTTCATCTTCCGCAAGTGCCAGTGGGAACTGTGCATGTAGAAGGAACAAGTACAGTAGCATGAAGCAGAGCTACAGACCTTTGCATTTTTCCTCTTTATCAGAAACTTTCCTGTCCTTTGTGGATATACTTTTCTGAGGATTCAGGTCTGAAGCTTTCACAAAGGAGTAATTCTGCCAACAATGGGTTGTTTTTAACTTATGGAAGGGCCTCCAGCCGAACCCTGCCGCAGAGGGTGCAGTGTCACCTTGCCCTCTGCACATGGGGTTCACAGCCAGCCACCCCTTCTCTTGCACAGAAAGCAAACGCACCCTGCTCCCCGTCCTCCCTTACGCCAAACTCGGGGCTGCTCCAGCTCTCCTCTGCTTGTCTGCCGTGTTGGGTACCGGTTTCTCTGCTTCCATCACGCTTTAAAATAATGTCTAGCTGGAAAAAAACAAACAGGGAGTGGGTTACAAGCTCTAATGTTGTTTCCAAATGCAGTTTGAGGTTATCTTTTCAGCAATTACTGGTATTTGCTTAACTTGGAGATAGACAAAAATATTTATAGACTGGTGGAAGTGTCACTGTAGTCTCTAGCACAGATTGTAACAGAAATATAGTTATGAAGTTTAGCCCAGGTTTTCTCACTTTTCAGTATCTCTGTGTGTACAACACATTTGCAAGCTATTTAAAAGTGAATGTATGATTTTTCAGGGAAAGAGGTAGGGGTTTTGTTGAACAGTAACAAAAGCAATGTAACAATACAAAAAATATGAGAACTTTCTTTGGTTTTGCACATTTGGAGAGACACTGTTCAGCAATCATACCTGCTGCTGCAATCTTTTAGTAGAAATATCAAGGAAGGGATTAAAACATTAAGTTATTACATACAAATTATGTAAAAAGTAAAGATGCATGTAAAGCTGCCTATAGATGCATATGCTTGTGGACTAATGAAAATTGCCAATAGGTCATCTACTGGAATTTAGAAAAACTATCTTTATGACTCTTGTAGCTGCCACTGTTTAAAATAGTAAGTTTCTACTGAAAGCATAATTAAAGATTAGGTTTTTTTACATATGCAATCTTTGTGTTCCCTTGCAGGTCTTGAGTCATCTCGGCCGAATTTAATTCTTGGATTGGTAATCTGTCAGAAAGGGAAACGTCTTGCCACTGGCATTGAACCAGAAAAGATAGAGGAAAAGCGAAGCAGAATTCAAGCACATGAGGAAAGCGAAACATCGCTGTTCTCCAAAGGGCCGCTGGCTGCTTCGCAAGAGAAGAAAACTCCCAAATACACCCTTTATGCAGGAGATTCGGCTGTAAGTACAACACCACCTGGATCTCCTCCACCTCCACCCCCGCCTCCCATGCCGGACCCCTCAGCAGTTACACCTTCAGTATTAAAAATACTGTCCTCGATTAAAACTGGACCCACAACTACTGTCCCACCACCCGTTTCAACTGCCGCTTCTGCAAGCGTCACTGCTACGCAATCTTCATCCTCCAAAACTGCCACACCTCTCGAGCACATCCTGCAGACGCTTTTTGGAAAAAAGAAAACTTTTGAGCCTCTTGCTAAGGATTCTGGTACTGCCCAGTCTTCACATCAGGAAGGTCAAGCTGCCGCCGACAGAGGAGTGTCAGCTGTTCCTTTGTTAGATCCCATTGTGCAGCAGTTTGGACAGATGTCAAAAGACAGAGCTATAGAAGAGGAGGAGGATGACAGACCGTACGATCCTGAAGAAGAATATGGTCCGGAGAAAGCTTTTGAAATGCAGACTGGTGACAGTGAAAAACGATATAACGTGGAGAAACCATCTAATACAGCAGAATTAGAGGATGAGGCCTACGATCCAGAAGATGAAACTATCTTGGAAGAAGCAAAAGTTACTGTTGATGATTTACCTAACAGAATGTATACAGACACTAAAAGCAATTCTTTGGAAGCATCTGCTTCGTATGTTCCTGATTTATCTGCATCCTCATCCTTGGTAGAACAGCAAAAAATGTTGGAAGAATTAAACAAACAAATAGAAGAACAGAAAAGACAACTGGAGGAACAAGAAGAAGCCCTCAGACAACAAAGAGCCGCTGTTGGTGTTTCAATGGCTCATTTTTCAGTGTCTGATGCTTTAATGTCACCACCACCAAAATCTTCCCTAATAAAGACTGAATTATTCCATCAGGACCAGCAAGCTGCACAAAAGGTAGATTTATCTTCATCTTTAAATCAACAAGCACAAGTCTTAAACCAGGGCTGTGACCCAAGGCAGAACAGAGATCCTCGACAAGCCAGAAGAATGGCGACAGAGACTAGTGACAATGCTGATTCTCGAATAAAGCCCCAGGTGGTACAGAATGAGATATCCCCAAGAGAAATTGCTGCAGCAAGTTTTCCAAATGCTCTGCAGACTTCACTTGGTAAGGAAGAGAAAACTTTAATTTCTGCTCCTCAGCCTGGTTTTACTGGTGATAATTGGGTTTCAAGCGAGAAGGCTTCTATAGTGTCCCAGAAAGAGGCATCTAATGGCAAATTTGAAAACACTGTTCAAGTTAATTTGGAAAACATGAGTCAAATGGCTGCTGGAGAACCTTCTGCATCCAAACCTTTACGTAAAGTGCTGCTTCCAACACCTCCAAGTACATCTTTTCAGCCTAATTTCTCCACAACAAACGACAGTCAGTCTTTGCAAGATATGCACAAAGTCTCGTGGTCAAATGAGTCAACGGAAATAATAGGAAGGGATTCGTTTTCAAATACAATGTTTACCTCTCAGGAAAAGGCAGCTGGTCACTTTGAACCAGGTCTTTCATCAGTGCAATACGATGAACAAAGAAATCCTCAGCCTCATCAATTTGTAGAACAAACTGAATCTCCATCAGTTCAGGGTGAGGGTGGACCTTCCCCACAGCACTTTGAAGAAAACCGAGCTGGACCTCCATTTTCTTTGTCTGGAGGGCCTCCACCACCACTGATGCTCAATGCACCTGGAGGACCTCATGGACCTAATTTTAGAGGACCGGCACCACAGTTCTCTGAAGAGCATGATTCTCCAAATAACGATGGGCAAAGAGGACCTCCATCTGGAAGATTTGGAGGTCAAAAGGGTCCCATTCCTTCCTTATTTTCTACACAGCATGGACCACCATCTCTTTTTGGTGATAACAGGGGCCCCGCCCCTCCTTATCATGGTGTTCCAAGAGGAATGTCACCATCTCAGTTTGAAGATCATCGGGAACCTCACATGGAACAAAGGGAATTCTCAGATTCCCAGTATAATGAAATGATTAGGCCTCCAGGACAGTTTGAAGGACCAGATCCACCTCAGTTCATGGGAAACAGAGGACCTTCGCCTTTTCCTTTTGGAGGTCAAAGACGACCCCCACCAGCCCAATTTAAAGGACAGAGAGGAGGCCCTCAGTTTGGAGGGCCAAGAGGCCCAGCCCCAAGTCATTTTGGGGGACCAAGAGGGCCTCACCCAAACCAATTTGACGGGCAGAGAGGCCCAGCTCCAAATCATGTACCTGGTCCAAGAGGACTTTTGCCACAGCCATTTGAAGAACGCAGAGGGAGTCCACCACCCAGATTTGCCAACCAGAGAGGTCCAGCACCGCTTCAGTTTGGAGGACCAAGAGGAGCCACACCTGCCCTGTTTCCAGAAGAAAACGAACCTCCTCCTTCTAGGTTTCATTTCCAAGGTCAGTCACCACAAGGTATGAAGCCAACCCCAAGACCACTCCTGGACCTTCCAAGCCATCCACCACCCCACAGAAAAGAGATGTGGGAGGAAGCTGGACCATCTGCATCTCTTTCCACTATTTCTGGACAAGGATCTGAGTCAGAAGGGCAGTGGTCAGCATCTGACTTCCGAGAAGGCAAAAATCCTGAATTTAGAGGCCAGGCATTTGAAGGGAGACAGAGAGAAAGATATGAGGGAGGAAATAAAGACAAGGTTTTAGATCAGCCAGAGCCTCAGCAAGCAGATAATCGACCAGGTAGACCCTTTGAGGAAAGACGAAGGGAAAGAGAGCATGGCAGGCCTTGGGAAAGAGACCGTGGCAGAAACTGGAATAGAGACAGGGACTGGGAGAGACACAGGGACAAGGAATGGGATAAAAACAGAGACAGAAACCAAAACAGAGACAAGGATTTGGAGCGGGCTAAAGAATGGGAAAGAAACAGAGACCGAGAAAGAGCAAGAACAAGAGAGAGAGAATCCTACAGAAGACGTGATAGAGAGCGATCAAGAAGCAGAGACAGAGATCGTGACAGAGAGAAAGACAGGGACCGGGATCGAAGCAGGGAAAAAGAAAGAGATCGAGAGAGAGATCGAGATCGTGAAAGAGAAAGAGGAAAAGATCGCAAAGACCGGAGTAAGAGCAGGGAAATTGGTAAAGAGATGAAGCCGGAAACACCGAAGGAAACTCAGAAACCAGCAGAAACAGAGGCTTCGTCTTCCACTAATCAGTCCTAGAAAGATGACTGATTAGTGCAATATGACTGATATATGACTGATATTAATGGAATGTGACTGATATGACTGAAATATGACTGATACTTTATTTGCCATAAATAATTTACAACACAGCAAGGACTGAGTCGGCGTCTTCTGTATATACTGTATATTCTGACCTTTACAAAAAAGCTGTTGTAAAACTAGCCTTACAAAATGGACTGACAAATTAGCAATTTTTGAACAACTGTGAACGAAAATACTCAAGTAGATAAAAGGCAAGAACATACTGGACTTTCACTTGCTGCATTTTGTGCATAGTTTTTCTTACAACAATTCACAGCGTTACCTGTACTGAAATTTTGTTTTTTCTACTTGCATCTTTATCTTAAAATTTCCATTTACAGTACACAAATGGAAAAAGTCTAAGAAGAGCATATTGCTTTTTAAGATTATAAAGTTATGTTTTCCAGTAACTTGAATTGTAATTTTATAAGAGAATTTAATCCAGACCTTAGGAGCCATACCTTTACATCTCATTCACGTGATATTTTGGTGTCAACGTTGTTCCTACAGCACACGCTTTAAAAAGAGGAGTCCACTGTTGCTTTCTTCTTTATTTTACAACAGAAGGGTCCTGTGTGTTTAGGAAAAGGCTGCAGAAGAACAGTGTTAATAATTACTTGTGACTGACGGAGGATTTGAAAACGGAATGTTATAAGCTTAAAGTGCACTATCTTCCTTTTTATATACAGGTATTTTGTGTTTTGAAATCCATCTGTTAAGTGTACAGCAAAGAAACAAGTCATACTTAGCTTTTTCATGAGGCCAAGGGGTTTCAAATGTCCCATTTTCACAAATCCGTAATTAAAGAACATACAAGAGTAGCACCTTTATAACCAGCAAAACTTATGAAAACATCAGAAGTTTCTTTGGAAAAGGCTAAGACTACAAACAAATTGGTATACCAAAGGAAAGAAAAGTAAGTAGGTTAAACAGGCCACTAAATCTCTTCGACTGAACTGATTTAGTGGAACATCTTTCTGGTTTGGTTTTTCATTGTTTTGTTGTTGCAGAATTTCGCCATAGACTTAAGATAAGTTCCCATTTTATTGTATTTTTCATTCTAAAAGTGTTTTGCTCCTGTTTTGTTGTTAGACCCTACTTAGGCTGGTCATATACATATAAAACTCTCCACTAAAAAAGGTATAACTGTATTAAGCTTGAAGAGAAGAGCGGTGGTACTTGTGATTCAGGAGGGAAGGTTTTCGCTGTGAAATACATTACATTGCTACTTTTCATGTATTCTTCAAGAACGTAACTCTAAAGTATGAAATAAAACCCCGCTAATTTATTTGACCGTGTAGATTAACAGTTGGGTAAATATTTTGGTATTTTTATAAAATAGTTTTGGAAATGTAAAATTAGATTCCTATATGCATTTGCATCTTGAAGACTACGTAACAGGTAGCATGTATGCCCTGTATCTCACTACAGATTTTACAGTTTGTATCGGTGCATCTTTGAAGTCCTCCTACGTCAAGGATTTGCTGGTTGAAATGGGCATCTGTATTCCGAACCTATAGACAAAATGTTAACATGCAGAGGTGGTATTACAGGCAAACATCTACTAAGGTGTAAGATTTTTTTCTTAACGAGATGTTTCTAATTTAAAGACATACCTAAAAGTATGCAAAAAGTTAAGTGTGTTTGTTTAGGGTTACTTGATAGAAATTTCTGTAAATTGTATTTTATATGACAAAATATATCATTGTACATTAAAATACGGGACTTCACAGGTTTTTGTTACTGTAAGTAGAATAAACATCTACAGAGAACCGTTGTCCAATTCTTAAATCTGTATGTGTGTATTGTTTTCTAAATATTGCTACTTCTCAACAAGCCGTAGGAGTCACCGCGAGCGAGTTATGGCCCACGGATTTCATTTCCTCATTGTTTCACGAAAGAAGATGTTTTGCAGGACATCACTACCAATTGATGCTTAATTGTAGGCATTCTGAAAATCTTTTGAAAATCCGTGCGTGTGATTTTTCTCTCAGTTCTAAAACATTCCCTAATTTATTTGGATTTCTTTTTGTTTTAATGAGGAAGTTTGTCTTTTGTAGATATTACACCAAAAGATCTAAAGAAGAGAAAAAATATTAATTAATTCAGGTCAGCTTTGAACTTAAGAAAAACTCCGTTCACACCATTTATGAATTCCTTGACTTTATGTTGTTACGAAATAGACGTGTGGCTTTCAGTCTTCTAGGAAACACTCCCCTATCACAGATCCGTTTGGGGAATCTGTTCACCATTCAGGAACAGTAAATGCAGCCTCCCACAGATGCAGTGGCAAAAAAATTAACAGCAGACAGGCAGACACTAATGTATTTTTTTAAACCACAGCTTTATATAGTTTATAATGACCTGGAGCTGGATTTTGCAGCAAGGTTCCTGTCTTCTACACTGCAGCAGACAGTAAAAGCGAGGCTGAAAAGAACAGAACATTTTAACTCCATTTACAGAAGCTAAAAATGGTACTGAATTATTATCATGCATTGCAAGAAAAAAACAATTCTCTGCCTTTGTTCAAACTTTTGATTAACATGAAACACCTTAGTATTCTGAGCTTTTATCTATGTTTCTACTCAGATAAATTAAGTTTCCAAATAATATTTTGTTAGATTTTTGTGTAAAAGCCCCTGAAAGGTCTAGAACAACATTATTACATTATTACATTACAGAACCATTATTACATCTATACTAAAGACTGTAAGATACCAACTTTATGCATTCTAAAGGAGACCATGCAGGAGGGTGAGAGGAGGGGAAAAGTGTGTTATCGGGTCCAACGTGCACAAAACTGCTTTTCACGTTTCTGGGTTTGTTTCTGGAGGAAAGACACCAGCGTTAACGCTGAGGCTTCGGCTACGCCTCGTACAACCCGGCACGCTTCGACGTGGAAAACGTCTGTGCGTGCTACCTCGCCTGAGTATGCACATCATTAAAGAATGCACCAAAAAGGTTTTGTTTTTTTAACCTCCCAAAGGGAATAAAGATTTCATGAAATACTGATTTTTTAAAATATATCTTTTATTCTGTTTATGAGCTAGAGTAGTATTTTTCTGCCTTTTGCCTCTAGAATGCGTCTTCTCTAACAGGCGCCTAGTTTTAACAGGAGAAGGCACAGCCAGCAGCGGCCAGGTTCCGGGGACGGCGGGGTGCCCGTCGCGGGGAGCCACCGGCTGCGGGTGCCTTCAGACCGTCTCCGCGGGGAAGGCCTCGCGCCCAAGCTCACTTCCACGAAATCAGGGGATAGTACCGTCTTCGCCAGACCACAAAAACTGCAACTTTTTTAAGAGTCATCCATCGGCCAGCTGCCTGGCCCTGTCCCGGCTGGCTTTGTGGAGGATTTTTAAAACGTAACGCCTGGCTCAGAGCACACGCCCATGGCGGCTCAGCGGGCCTCGCGCTGGGCTCTGCTGCCCGGCTCCTGCAGCGCGGACACAGCTTCCTCCTCGGGGCCCCTAAACCCCGCGCTGGGGAAGGAAACTCCTGTCGTGCTTAACGCGGGAGCCCGATGTGGAGCAGCAGCGCCGTGCTGCTATTTCATGGCTCGGCGTGAAGAAAGCCTCTCCTCAGCGGGGAGGCTTCGCCCCGGGCCGGGAGATGGAGGCGTTCGCGGAGCCTCCGCTCCCCTCCCTCCCCGCGCCGTTCCCTGCTTTTGGCCGTTTCCCCGGGACGTTCCCTCAGGGACCGGGCTCCCCCCCCCCGCCTCGCCCAGTTTCCACAGCCTGGACCGGGCGGAACACAACCGCCCCGCCGCGCGGCCAGGTG
>Ga0181612_161052_pt1 | contig 12829 bp, 5 predicted proteins | sample HoacroProtozoa21_FD_119630 | JGI IMG/M metagenome (GOLD analysis project Ga0181612, IMG submission 119630) | Hoatzin crop microbial communities from Cojedes, Venezuel. Combined Assembly of Gp0051906, Gp0051904, Gp0051908 | reverse complement strand
GGTAGATTTAGACTGGATATAAGGAAGAAATTTTTTACAGTAAGGGTGGTGAAACACTGGACCGGGTTGCACAGAGAGGTGGGAGATGCCCCATCCCTGGGAACATTCAAGGTCAGATTGGACGGGGCTCTGAGCAAACTGGTTTAGTGGCAGAGGTCCCTGCTCGCTGCAGGGAATTTGGACTAGATGACCTTTAAAGGTCCCTTCCAACCCAAACTGTGCTACTATTCTATGCAAGTAACATCAGGTACATTGCACTGAACAGGTGAAGAGCCAATTAGTTGTTACCTGGAAAGAGCTACCTGTACGCTTGTACAGCAAGAGTAAAGATGCCCTACCTGTGATTATGCCAAAGTGCTTTCCCAGTGTCTTGCACTCAAAAGGCTGAAGATATCTTTATTCTGATTTTATTGTTTGCATAAATTTGCTCTTCCAAGTAAGAGCAAAGCATGCAGTCCCTTTGTTCTTAATCCTCACACCACAAATTTCATTTGACTGGCAACAAACACGATGTGTTTCAGAGAGGAAAAGTAAAGCAGCACTCCAAAGGCAGCTCTCACACAGGAAATCACAATAGCTCCCTATCACCCAGCTGCTGAGCGGACCTTGCATCCATCCGACTTCCTCTCATACCTGGACTTTCACAGTGCCTGCCAGGCCTACTACAACGTAGGCCAATGCAGTGCACACTTTCTTTACACCTCATACATCCAGACTTGACCGTAAAAGCAGGAGAGACTCGAAAGGTCTTAATATTGGCCTTCTACCTTTAGTGAACTCTGCTCTTGTACCTCAAGTGCTGGCACTACAGCAAACAAAATAATGCTGCTGTCATTGAAAGATCCATCATGACTGCATGAAAGCAATGACGGAAAAGAATGTGATGCTTTGTTTCATTGTTAATGCTTCTAAGCTTCTATCTATGTCACGATGTAAAGTATTTAAGGTTCACTAAAAAAAATAACAACAAGAGCCAGGCACTACGCAGCATCAGAAGCATATTTATGAATACTTATGTGACACAGAGATTTAGAAACCAAGATGTAATACATGAAAATTCTTAAGAAAAGTAGTCTTAACTCATACAGCTATTATTAACAGAGATTAAAAGTTTTGTTCTCCTTGTTACATAGATGATTTCTTCAGCGGCAGTGTTCCTGTAGGCTGTAATGTTGAAGATCATACACACTGCAGATTGTAAAGATCCAGAAGTTAAAGCCAGGTATAACGTGGTGTCTAAGGAGAGAGATCTGAAAGCTTGATTCTAATGATCTGCCTCAGCTTACAGCTGTCTCACCTGGAAAAAACATGGTGCGCAACCAACGAAGCTGACCTACCAGCCTCTGCCACAACTCTGCTCTGTACCTCTCCAGAAGTATGTGATTTCATCATTTGGTATTTAAGCGTCCAACAATTTCCTCTGAAGCAGCTGGTATAGATCCTTGTAACACGCGGCACATACTGCCATATGATTCAGTACCCTGTTCCACACCACGGCTCCTGTTCTCCCACATCGTCCTTAGACACCAACTTTTTGCTTTCTAAGAAGAGCAGCAGCTTCAAAGTGGAAGAGTGCATTCTTCAGCCCTGCCAGTGAAACCATTGTTTACCTGTAAACTTCTGTGATATTGATATCTTTCAGGAAAACCTTTAAACGCTCTCTGTAATATACTCTTTCCTCTTCTTTTAGTAACTACAATCTACACAACCCTTTGCAGGGAAGTTGAGACAGCTGCTGCAAAGAATTGACTTTTCACATGCGCGAAAGATGCTGCCAGTAGAAAAGCCGTGAGCTTGGATACTGATCAGAGGTCGAAGGAATCATAACACCCTCCTCCCCCAGCCCCAAACACCCATTCCCACACCGCTCAAGGCAAGATAAGCCTGGACCATGTATAAATATACAGAACTGAAGTTCAGCAAGCCTTACCACAACATGAAATTGATTTTGTTGAATTCACAAAATGACTAATAGAGGGATTTAAAATTACTCTGTAACAGCACTTTACCGTAACATGGTAGTATGGATACTGAAAATAATTCTATATAGATATTAGGTAAGAACTATAACAGAAAGACACTGGATGCCTTGACACAACTGCTTCTGGAGCTGTAATTGCTAACATGTAGGAGGCTCTGACATTCAAAACTGAGTAATATGTCATGAAAACTCTCAGGCCTTGCTGCTCCATAACTGAGTAGTATCAAGAAATATCTCTGTTTTCATGCTACTGGCATGAAACACATCATGGTGTCTTACACAATTCCTTTGAAAAGGAAAAACCACACATTTAAATAACACCATAGAACTAAGTCTTTGTCTAGACAAATTATAAAAGCATTCTCTAAATATATACGAAACCAGTGATTGCAAGGAAATCATTTGTCTTCAGTCATTGTTATCACGGAGGAGTCCCCTGTCCTCCCCTCAGTAGCAGCAATGCGAAGCTCGGACTCCGCTCCATCTGCAGCCAGTACGCATGTTTAAAACCTTCCTGCCCGTCTGCAATTGCTGCCTATTCACTTCCCAGAACTGCATTTAAAGTCTCAACATTGAAGTAGGAAGGCACACAGGAAGGTGGTAAGAATGATAAAGAATCGAGGAAGAGCTTTTGGCTGGCGAATGACTGCAGAGAGAATGCCTGTTAGGAGTCTCCTCTAGCGTCTGCAGCGGTGCTATCCAATGAAGCTGGCAGAGGCAGGTTCAAAAGAAATGAAAGGAGGTGGGTTTTTCCTTAAGACACGTGGAATGATGAAAATGCCTGCCAGAGGAATTTTCAAAAAACCAATTAGCCAAAAATCCACAGAGATGGATAAATACAAAAGACCGACACATCAGCAAGTCTTTGAAAATTGTTGAAAGCTGGAAGAGTATTTGGGAAAGGACTACTTTCTAGTACAGTGCTTACTCTTGCACACACCCCTAGGCAACTACCAGTAGCCTCAGACAGGGGAATCTGGCAGTGTCAGTCAGTCAGCCTGGCCCAGTACTGCCATTCATATATACTCACCCCCAAACACTCTTGTAGGAGTTCCTTCATGCCAAACAGAATAATTTTACACTACAGGTATTAGCAGCATTTCTCATGCCTGTAATTTGTACTAATATCACTAATCCAAGTATCTTTTTTCAAGTGCAGTATAAAAACCCCAAACAACTGAGCAGCCTGAAAATCAAGAGTTTCACATCTTCCAGAGGTGTGGTGAGGTCACCAGGGCAGGACACCAGCTGTTCCAGGCAGCCCCCTTCCACCCTTAACGTGCCTGAAAGCTGAGAAGCTCCCACTGCATCCCGGCCAAGGGTACAGTTGTCGTTCTGATCGCTATCAAATCTCACAAACTCTGACGTCTGTAATAGCATTTCATTTATTTTATTCCATCTAGTTGATTTCTTCTGTGGCCAAACTAAAGGTTGTCATTCACCTCGAGCTGTCAAATAGAAGAATACTTCAAGAAACACTTTGTATTGTAGTTGCTTGTCACTTTGAGCAATAACTGATTTTTAAAAAACAGTTGCTTGCTTGTCCTTCATGAAACTTTAACCTAGGAAACAATCTGTAGAACAATTCCAACATTTATTATGAAGACTTAGGTGATCACGATTAAAAAGAACGATGCATTAAATATTTTTCTGTAGGATCCACATGACTCACTTTTCTCAGTATTTAAGCAGAATCAATTAGTGAAATATCTTCTCACTAAACGGGCCTGTAATTGCATTTGAAATTGCCTATGTATTATAAAGCCAGCTTGTGAAGTGCCTCAAGAACAATTTCTCTTGTTGCATGTTGCAGTTTTTGCTACAGATATACTACATTTAAAAAGTAACAATGAAAACTCACCTGGCTTGCACAACATTCCAGAACATTCGAATAATTACATACAACCAGAATCCGTAAAACTTGACTATTTTTAGGATTGATCACACTTAGGGCTTTAGTTTTTCTGCATGACATTGGTTGTTTAATTAGTACCTGCTTAATCAATGGAAGTGATAGCTATGCACAAGCTATGCTGACCTGAAAGCACTATTAATTTTTCCCTGACAAAAGGTTCTGATTACTGTTTGAAGAAATACAGCTCTCAGTGAAAGTAATAGGGTTTTCAAGATTATATTTGCAGTTTTAAGAATTAAATACAATTGCAATAAAACCCAATATTGATCTAGTGTTTAATAAATCAGAAAGATCCAAATCAATAATTGAAGTAATACGCTTTCCGCCCGCCAAACGAGTTCTGCAACTAACACTACACCATATAAAAAATACCTCAAAGATTTTATAAAGCTTTTTCCTACACACTTTTGTAAGAAAACTTCATTAAGACATCTCCTTAAATCTATATATCTGCATTTTGATCTCCGCTTACATATCCCAGACCTGCCACTTCCTCCACAACCTGCCTACTCACGCACAGAGCTGTGGCAGTGTTCTTGCGTTATTAGGCTGGGTGGGGTTCTCTTCCCCTTTTTGAAAGGCAGAATGTCTCCTGCTTTTAAAGAAAAGCAGCTCAGAATGTTATCTGCTATTTTTCAGGGTAATATGGGATGTAATTGAGAATATCTACATGCATATATAAGTCAACATCTTGGTTACTGCTGTCTTATGTTATCAAAATTATATGAAGCCAAAACTAACAGGAATTTCTGTTAAGCAAGCATGCTGACAGATGGCAGCAATCTAAACTGAGAATAGCACCAAAAATACATTGCTCAGAAGTGAAAAAGAACGTGCTGAGAAGTATTATGATTTGTTTTGTTACTCAAAGATCATAGTACATCCTAAATCAATGAACTCAGTAGAACCACTTGCAGACTGATCGGTATCTTAACATGCGCTGTGCTGTCCAAATCTCCTCATCTTTGGCATACGAAGATTTCTTCTCTGAATAACAGAAACCAGGATGCTTATTGGAAGACATCTAAAATTTTAAACAATGACACTTTAGTATCAGTGTTAGGAGCCAGACAATTTTGCCACCCTTCTGGTAACCCTGGAGACTACTTGCACTAATCTCTTCTTTTCAAGGTTCTGTGGCCTCCAGAACTGCAGTTCTCATAACTGACTTGTTCCTTTGTAGTACCTTCCAAGTTTATGTCTGAGTGCCAAAACACGTACAGAGAATAAACAACTTTATTTTATAACAGAATTACAGAAAGCAAAATATCACTTAATACAACTTCAAGCTGCTATAAATCTAATTTGGCATTTTAACTATACATAGAGTCAACAGCAAAAAAAAAGCCCCAATCAACCCTCCTGCAAGAACAAAATAAAAATAAAGTCCAAAATAATTAACAGGTTTTCTCAATGGCAGTCTCAAATAATGTTTCTGTCTTATTACTTTATGGAGTCCATCGTACGCTTTTACTCAGTATCCTAAAAACCTGCATTAACCATTAGGCGAAGCATCTGAAATGTATACCTTCTCAATAACAGAAATGTCAGTTCTAACATGGAGACAGTGAGGTTGAACAGAAAGTGAGCATTCTACACACGTATTCAAATAATGGAGGTGTTGAAGTTTGGACACAGTAAGAAAAAATGCACTAAAGTTTTAAGCTGCCTAAATCATCTCTTGTTGGAAGAAGAGAAAGATACTTTGTTCTTCCTTCTTTCCTTATCTGGAATGCAGCAGACAGCAAAATGCCTGCGAAAAGTTGAGCATTGGCACCAAAGTGCAAAAAGAACACAGTGCTCAGTCAGAAGAAACGTGTCTGCAACTCCTTCTCCTCTACAGACTGCCACGCCTTCTCTGTCCACAGAGAGGAGAACCTTAGAAGAGAAAGAGTTACAGAGATAGCAGTATAAAATTTATCCAAAGAAATATATTTTTTCAAATTTTAGGTAATGCTGTATTTTTATAAAAATCTTTGTTATGTGATACCATATATTTACCTGAATAATCTGAAAAAAAATTTCTGTAAATCCAGTAAGAGATTTCACGTGAAATATCTGGAAAAAAACTGTATCTAAATTAGTTAAGACCCCTCCTTCCTGCACAATTACTACCTGCTCCAGTGAACAATGCTTTCCAGACTTCTTTTTTGTTCACTTTCATATAATTAAGAATCAGCTTCAAAAATACAAGTATTTGTGCAAAATAAGATCATACCCTCTAAAACGTCATTTAAAAAAAATCTAAGATTGTTAAGAAGTGGTTATAAAAAATAAACAAGAAAGATTGTAAGGGAATGTAGACCAAAGATGTTAAAATGGAGTTTGGTATTGGCATTTAAGTCTTGAACATCTGGTCGTCATTGCTAGGCTTGGTGAATTCAGTAGAGCAGTGATGACTTGGAATGATTACAGTTCTTCATGGTCACGATCACGGTCAGTATCATTTTTACTTCTGGAAGAAAAGAGGGGTAAGATTACACAAGCATTCATAATGGACACTGTGCGAATGTCACATCATCAGAGTCAAAAAGTCATTTTTTTCTGTACAGGTTGTTTGGGGGAAGGTTATTTCATAAAAAAACATTGCATTAACTATAAACCTCTTCCATCGTGAGGTAAAGAGTAATGCAGTTTCTATCAACGCTTTTCTCGCTTTAGTGTATTTTTCTCTCCCCAGAATTCTCATGCTATTTTAGTAGTCACCTCTTGTATAGTTTACTGAAAATTTTAGTCCACTATATTATGCATAAATAAAAACTGAAGATATTTGTTCAATTAATAATCCCACCGAATCAGAGCGTAATATCTCTCACTTTTATTACAGAAAACAAGTCTATACAAACAACACTGCAGCAGTCATCGAGGCAGAGCTTTCATCACCTTAGAAACAACTAGATGACCCACAGAGGTCCCTTCCAACCCCTACTATTCTGTGATTCTGTGATTCTGTAATCAAGGTTTGTGGCATGATTCCATTGCCTAAAAACGATTGTCTAGAGCTGTTCCTGCCACAGGAGGGTATAGCTCTCTTGATGGTCCAAGCTGCAGACAGATATTCAAGGCACTTCAGGTGGCCTGTGTTTCAACAACTGAATTTTTTCCTCAATGTTTAACTAAAAGGCATTGTCAGTTAAACAAGTCACCGGCTCTCAAATACAAGAGCAGCATGGTGAAATGTCTTCATATTAATCCTCTTTTACTGTCTCACAAGCATTTCAGACCAAGAGCTGTAAAATAACTGGCAGACTCAGACAAGAACATCTGACCATCTCCAACACATTGCAAACACCCTTCCACAATGTATATAGTTCTCAAAAACGCAAAAAACCATCCTCAGCAGAACGAAGGAATTTTTTGTGTGTTTTTTCCAAATAAAATTTTAGAAAGCAATTAAATATTTGATGAAGGAACAGAATCAACTTTGCATTTAGTCACTAATGTAGAAACGTGGTGCAAACCTGCCAAGATTGTTTCTTCCTCCCATGACACAGTCCCTTCAAGAAAAATGTTGTAGTTACTTATATGGGATAGATTATGTTGAATACTGATTTGATACTTTTCTGGATTAAGACAGCATGAAGAAACTGGCACATTCTGCACAAATGTAACAGAATAGGCAACCTCTGCTCCCAAGACTTTTAAATTCACACTGATTAATAATAAATTAAAACTGTGATGGCAGCATATACTATAATAGTAAATCCTTGCAAATCAAAATGATCTGTTCTGCTGTCTCAGTCTATTTTTCTACCTTAGATCCTACTATGTAAAGGCTGAAAATACAAGAATGATGTTTTGATCATGCATGTTTAATGTTGCTGTGTACCAAGGGATCAGTGAAACTACCTAAACCACTTGCATTCTCCTTGCTATAAACTAATAGCTCTCTCAAAAGTGATGTGGATTTTTTCAAGCCCTTCTGGAGCATTTATGTCATGTGAGGACTCAGCCACACATCCCTATCTCACAGTGCAGTGCAGTTCCAAGTCCTCTCCTGTGCTTTCGAAACAGAGCTGAAGTACGCACGGTATTCCCATTTTCAGTGTCACTAAGCAACAAAGCTACAAAGCAAATCCAACTGAACATCGAAATAAAGGTACTGTGAAAAAACATATAGAGATTTGTGCACAGTTCCTAATTTTTGATGACTTATCCCCAATCCTCCCTCACAAGCACCCCTCCTTGTTATTTTCACAGTTTATAAGATTATATGTTATAATAATAAAAACAATTAATATTATAACATCAATATTCAAGTGAGTGTTGAGTTGTTTGTTGTTGTTTTGTGATAGCATATATGAAAGATGACCCACATTTTTCAACCCTTTTATTACAGAATGCAACAGAAAACTGATGCTACATTTTCCAGTGTTTCTTACCATACATAAGCTTACCTGGAATGTTTGCTTGAGAGCATCTTTTATTTTACTCTTCATCTTCCTCAGCAAGTTCAGTTTCTTTGTGCACCACCACTCTTGTGACAGACATGTCAGGGTGCTGTTCTTTGGCTTCTTTGATTGCCTGTGCCAGGGCCTGCAAATGTATTCAAAATGTGTAACTCAACAACAGCAAAAGGACATTCATGTGGGGCCACATTATGGGAGAGAAGCATCAGAGATTTTGGTTATAATTGTTCAGAACTCTAAATTCCTGAACCTGAGAGGGCTCAGGGATAAAACAAAAAAAACAACCAAAAACCAAAACCCAACAACAACAAAAAAACCTGACTATGCTAAAAATTTACCAAAATTTCCAGGAGGTAACAAATAACCATAAAGTTCTCCTGTAACTTTTCTAGCTCATTCCAGGAGACAACAAGTGTTATATCCCAGAAGTTTTTGAACTTCTGCAACAGAACTAGCAACTAAAGACTTAACAACAATGTATACAGTACAGAAAAAAGAGTTCTCTTCAGTTTCCTGAACAAAATGGGAAGAGACTTTGGAATGTGTACAAAGTATGGTACTAAAATTCTGAAAGAAGATCATAACAGAAATTGCTTTCTCAGCACAAGAACCTCCTTTTCCTCCTTTAAGAGAATTTTCTCTAGCTTAACTCAGTGAACTGTAAATGTGTTACTCAGTTTCTTATAATCCCTCCTCCACATTTTAAGAAATTTTATCTTCTTAAGAGATGTACCAATATGTTCACCTTATTATCTACCACAACTAAAAAACCCCAAATATACTAGCAGGAGCAAGAAAAATATAATGCAACAAAAAAGGTTTATCTTAATTTACAAAAGCGACAATTTCCTGAGCCATAGGTGCTAAGTGGGAGAAGAAATACCCAACTCTGAAGAAGGATCAGAAACACCAACATTAGCCACCTTAAATATTAGATGATAATAAATTTTAAATCATATTAAGGAAATATGTACAGTAGAACACACAGTGTGCACTGGTACAATACTGATGTTTGCCGATGTATTAATCCTAACAACTTTTATTAGTTCATCTTTTACTATACACCAAGTGTAATCTCTGTAGTACAAATGAGGATTTAAAAGAAAGTGGCTGTTGGGATTTAAGAATCAGTGTTTATAAATCAAACCACAAACAACGAAAAAACCTTAAGTTTTTAATTGTTAAATTACAACAAGTAAGACAAGCATTTGTATTCTGAAACTCCAAATTAAAACATTATTTTTGTATTGAAAACTGTTTTAGTGATGTAGGGAGCTAACAGACAAAAGAATAAACATCCAGCATGTAGTTCATGCATTTTAAGAGCTCCATATCCACTGAACAAAAAGTGGTAGAGATTTATTAAATCTCTTAAAAGCTGCTCACTGATGCTTTAAACTGCAGTGATTAAAATTGTATCTTGTACTTCCTTTTTTATAATTTCATTTCTTATTTCATTACCCACTTATCAAAACAAAGAAGGGCTTAGAAAATTTTCTGGTGTACTAAAGGTGTTGTGTGACCTTTCCAGACGTCCGAAGTGCACAGAACATGTGTCAAGGCAAACAAGAGCCATGCCTGATGCTGAACAGCCCTGCCACTTCATTATGAGTTTCAAGAAGAGACTCAACTTGTCAAGAGCCACTTTCTGGATGCAAATCAAAATCTGAAATTAAATTCCCCAAGAGCGCTCAGTATATTACAATTAAGAAGTTAAATTAAAATCTGTCACGTTGATTTGTGTAGCTTTCATAAAGTTAGAATTGGATTCACTGCAACTTTACGTAGAAGGTAGGCTTTTCCATTTGTATTATCCAGTGACTGTTGATTGACTTTGTTACTATAGTTTCTTAGATGAAAACCAATAAAAATTGTGTAATCATGACTACAAAGAATAGATAATTGCACTTTCTCAATTAGTTTCCTGCATACTGCTTAAATTCAGCCTTCTTAATTGGGCACGTAGAAGTGATTTTAACCGTAGTTTCTAAGACATCATAAAATACTGCTTTGGTACTGACAGAGTTGAAAGGCACTTACACAAGATTTCAGCAGATCAACAATTACTTTTGTTATACAGAATTCTATAAATACAAGTCAAAAACTGTTTGAAATTAGAGCAGTTTATGCTTTAATGTATTTCAAAGCATTCAGTCAAAATGAGTCCAGCATTCAGACGTTGCTGACACAATGCAGTAGAGACTCCCATCTATCCAGATTAATGTATCAAAATAAGATTATTTTAGTAATGTTTTTCCTCCCGCATGGCAAAAGCATCACTAAACAAATCTGGTCTCTTCAAAAAAAGCAATCCCTTCAAAAACAGTAAGAAATCCATTCACATGATCTATGATGCAAAGTTACAAACACTGTTTTTCTTTCAGTTATATTCTAAAGGCTCCTTTTTCACAAAACACAATCGCCTAACAACTTTGCCACAATTAACAGCCTCAGGGTCTTTCTATGTCCTCTTATTCAACTTCTCTGCCTTTATCTTATTTCAGGTTTCTGAAATACCATCTAGATCTCACTGGACTACAAAAACCACATTGTAAGTGTTAACAGCTTACATACTCACCTCGTCATGGTCAATATCTGCATCTCCAGTAATGACAATGCGCTTCTCAATTCTTGTTTCCGATACCCCACCTTTGACCATCTACAGATTTCACAAAAAAGAAAACATCCTTGTAATTATTCCCTACTGCCACAAAGCACTCCTTTCCGTTGCACTGAAGCAAATAAATTTCTGTGACTGAGTTACAATTAGTAGTAAATATTCTCGGTGCTAAATAATCCTTTCCTTTTTCAATTATGTAGTTAGTCACATTCCAGCAATTGCTAAACTTGATAAAAAACCAAGCAACAGAGAATTCATTCTGTTACTGGAGCCCATGTTTGAACAGATCTAAATATGCAGACAAACTGGAATTCCAGCTTCTTCTACCATATAAATCTGGCAAGGAGGAAATTCCAGGAGCCTTTTCTTTGATTTCAGCCTATCTATCATGAGCCTCTTCTCAGTCTCTGAAGAATCCTATGCCATTAAAAACAGAGATGATCTGGCTTTCAGTTCTGCAATTCACGGACCTTAGTGAGATATTTTCAACATACTTCACATTGCTGATGGAAATAATTTTGTGCTTTTTTTCTTCATTTCTTACTCTAATGATTAAGACATTTTAGCTTACAGAAAAAAATCCCCCAGAAATAACTTCATATGCTTTTTTTTTAAAATCAGCCTGTATAAGAGAAAAGAAGAAACTGTTACTTACGATACACTGACCATATTAGAAAAGGTCTAAGATGACTCTCAAGAACACCATTAGAGTATTAATACTGCTTTGGTAGGTCCCTTATCAATAATGAACAGTTTGGGATGTAAAATAGAAAGTTAGTTTAGAAAATTCAGTCATTTGCATCTATGATAAGCAGCCGGTAAAAAAGAAGATAAGGATCTGTTGCATTATGGTAACGCCAGTAATTTTTTAGTACAAGACAAGACTGAAACCATTTTCTTTGATGGTTCCTTCCAAAAAGCAGCATTATTTGACATCTGAACTTGACAAGTAAACGTACACTTTCCCCGGGCTCCCCTAACTGTGGCAGCACAATTTATTAAATGCAGACTTTTTCCTAAAGTGGTGGTGGCTTAATAATTCCAAAAGGGAGCAGCAGACTGAAGACGACCTGTCGACTAGTCTGTATAACAAAACATACAATTTAAATTCTAAGAGTACTTTATTTCACGTGACAACTTTCCAACATCATTCCAACTGTCATTCTGTGAATACAGCTTTCAATCTTAAGAATATTTCAATCTCTAGAATATATATATATACTGGATATATATGCAGTGAGCAGTGAATTATTGTTCCATTCTCCAATGATGTGAAACTTCTTGCCTTGGGGGGAAAAGTCCCAGTCTCACACCTTAAGTTTCCCTCTTCCCTAAACAACGCTTTCTGTAGTTTTCTTGGAAAACTACACTAAGAGTTCAAAGACAAGAGTTCAAAACCGTGTTGTTGGGGCATGCCTAAACTTCTATAAATACTTATATAAATTAATAACAACAACAATTATCTTCATCACCACCACACTTTCCTAGTTCTAATATACTCTGGCATAAAACATTACACGAGACTGCAACAAATGTGATGTCCTGTTAACACTGAGTTTTCCTTTCCTTGTCAAGCATGGAATGCAGAGCACACAGTTCAGCACCAAAATATGGTTGCAAAGTAATCTAGTACTATGATCTGCTTTTAAATATGCTCTGAATTTAGCAGCACAAGGATCATCAACACAAAGGCTGAGAAAACATTGTTTCAGTTCATCCTTATAACAGATGCCATTAGGCAGGCTCACGTGGATCTCAGATAAATCAGTTACGTTAATGAAGATTCGGTAAGATACCAGTGAGCGATGACAGGATTGAAACTATAATAGTTTAGGTACATATTCATTTGTCAAACACAGAATTAAGACCTATACGAAGTACTAAAAAAATCTAATAATATTTTT
>Ga0181612_143499_pt1 | contig 12829 bp, 4 predicted proteins | sample HoacroProtozoa21_FD_119630 | JGI IMG/M metagenome (GOLD analysis project Ga0181612, IMG submission 119630) | Hoatzin crop microbial communities from Cojedes, Venezuel. Combined Assembly of Gp0051906, Gp0051904, Gp0051908 | reverse complement strand
TATCTAGTCTAAATCTACCCTTCCTTAGTCTAAAGCCATCACTCTTTGTCCTATCACAAGACGACTTGCTAAAATATTTGTCTCCATCTTTCTTATAAGCCCCCTTCTGGTACTGGAAGACCTCAATCAGGTCTTCCCGCAGCCTTCTCTTCCACAGGCTGAACAGCCCCAACTCTCCCAGCCTTTCCTCATGGGAGAGGTGCTCCAGCCCTCTGGCCATTTTTAGTTTTTTTTCTTTGTAGTAGATTCTACAAGTCAGGGGACAAATTTTGTAAATGTTTTTTTAATCATGCAGATCATAATAATAATTAAACTCAATCAAAATAATTTTAATTGATTTTCAATCAATAGAATGAAATTTGCCTCGCTTCCTTTTGTGAGGCAAGCCATGACAGAAATTCCTGGATAAATTTCAGAGAGCTCCAAATTACATTTCTGTGATCACTCATATAACCTATACACATGGTCTGAGGTGAGATACAGGATATATGGGATAGAATTATGTTTTTTAGCTGCTCTTTAAGTGATAGCTTGGGCATTGTCATGTTTTGCACAGGCTTATGTGGACTTCGGCTTTGAATCTGGATCAGTGATGATACTCTCTAGTGTTCTAGCTATTAGAAGCGGACAAATGCATTCCAGCCTTTAACAATCCTGAAGGTTAAAATAGGCTTCTTGACTGTCTGCCTTAGTAGAGGAAAACTTGTGATCAGGGAAGACTGTAATGCAAGTAGAAACAATCCGATACAAATTGCTGCTTATTGACACTGGTTGATTTAGAGTATATAGGCACATAAAAAATTCATACTAACCTTTCATACATTTTACATATGATTTTCTCAATTTTCATTGTGTAAGTTGTCTTAGCAGTCTGTTCAAGCTCAGTAGTGAAAACAATAGGTTTCAGTATTAATAAGGATTCAAAAAGTGTGAGGGGCTGCATGATTTTTGAAAATGTTTGTCATTAAATCACAGTGCTTAGTACAGCCACTGTGTGAAGCAGAACATAGTAATTGCATGGGCAATTCATGAGGGCCAAAGGAAGGAAAGTTTCAGATTCTATGAGAGACGCATTCAGAAAATGTATCACAAGAGATTGTAAGGGCATGGGAGCAGGAAAAATCAAGTTTTCCGTTCATTAGCAGTGGAAAGTTTGCTTTCAAATCACTGTATGCTTTCCTTGGAGAAGTGGGTGAATGGCACCTATATCGCCTGACATTTTAAAATTTACCTATAGACAAAAATATTGATAGTTATAATTCAAGGCCACAAATTACTCTCTTTTAGTAGTATTGAGTTGTCTCATTTATAAATATTTTATACTGATGTCCTGGAAAATGTCACAATGAAGCACAGGTAGAAATAAAGATTTAATCTCTTCTCCACCTCTCAAAAAAGTAGTAAGCTACTACAAAATACTTCTTCTTGACAAAGTTATATGTTTATTTTTTTCCAATTTATTTTTTTGGCAGTGGAGGTGGACTAAAATAATTTGTAATTGAATATAGGGAGACCATTCATACTTCCAGAACATGGAGCTCAAAGACATAGCATATTTCCCAGGCATTGCATATTCAATAAAGCCAGCCTGCCTCTGGAAGTGACATCCACTGTCAGCTCTTTTTTGTAAGAACCCAACATAGCTCATAATTTCTGTTCAACTATGGAAATAATGGATATACAGAGATCAGCTGGTGGAGTTGTACCACCACTTCCATGTTGACTTCTAGCACCATCTAACTGTGAAACATATGTAAATTTCTCAGGGGAAGGAGTGTCTTCCTGCTTCTATCTAGACCCATCTGTAGTGGAACATCATGAATTTTTCTAACTACCACTCAGAGACAATGCTCACTGATTTGGATCATCTTGTAATTGTCCCCTGTTGAGCACAAGAGTTAGAATAAAAAGCTATGCAGAAAGCAAGATTTTATATATGTATATATATATTTATATGTTTTTATAAGATTCATTTTGAATTCTTGAAGTTGGAAGATGTATGGCACATGCATTTTTAACTTGGGAGTTTCTAGAGATTGCTTATTTCTTGAGCCAACATGAGCCGACTGGATAATACAGATGGCTTTTGCTTTTGGAGTAGACAGTTCTTGAGAGGTCACACTTCTGTGCTCTGCCAGACTGTAATTTTTGTGTGTTTAACAGGGTTAGATGTCTATTTAAAGGTAATACCTGAACAAATAGCTTTTATATGCAGAACTTTGTAGGTTTTATGCTTCTGTATTTAAAAGAATAATACCAAAATGATTTCTAGCTGTTAGAGGCTGTAGAAAAACACATCTCAACCTGTGACTTGCTGTTAAACTTTTTTTACAGGTTAGTCAGTAATGCATTAAATTGCAAGTCGACATAAAATCAGAACATTCCTCCTATAAAAATCATGTGGAAAAAAATCTTAGCTTTTGCACCACCATCAATGATCAGAGACAGGCGTATGCTGTATTTTTTTTAGTGTGCTTCATAGTGATTTGGGTAAGCTTTAAGCATAATGCCAGCTGGCAATCACTTTCCAAACAGCAATGGAAAATGTGCAACAGAAAAGAAAGCTATTGTGAGATTATTTTCAAAAATTAAGCCAGCGTTCTAGAAACGTGCTTCTAACTTCGTGTTCTAATTGGAAACGTTCTAATCCAATGCTGAGGAGAGAAGCTGATTGCAGAGTTAATTGCTCTTATGTAACAACTAATATCTGTCAGTAACACACACTGTCTAACACTGGCAGGTTTTGAAAACAGTTTGGTTCCTTTGCCCCTTCTTCCTTTGTTGTTCTGTTTACTGTGCCCAGTTAATGTGCTCTTGTGCCATAATAATCTCTAGCTAAATGGTAAATGCTCTATTGACAGCACTACTGTACATTTTTGACACATCATTATTCATACTTAACCACTTGACCTGGAATAAATGTTAAAGCAATTACTACTGAGAGCTTTTCTATGAGAAAATTGAGGCAAAGTTTAAAGATAATCAAAATGCAAAGCTGATCATGATAGCAACTGGAAAAATGGCAAATCCTATTAAACAGATTTTTATTAGCCAAGTTGATGCCAGTAGATATTATCTGGTAATTTAGTCTTATTAAAAAGAAAATAAAGCAGCTAATTGTTTACTATTCTGGAACTTATTCCAGCTTGCAATTTGCAACTGAAATTAAGCTTTATGTGGCTCATCTATTTTGTCACATTGAAATATGAAAATCATTTGGTACAAAGCACATCTGCTCAGTCCTTTCCATCTTACTGGAAAATCCTCATTCAGTATGTTTCGTACCTGTTGAGGCATTACATTCCTGCATACAGCACCAATAGTTTAGATGTTCGTCTCTTAAAGACCTTGTATCTCCAGCTCTTAAAACGCATACTGAATATTTTTCCTCCATTATACATACCTTTTACAACCACTAAAAATGTGTGAGTGTAATCTGTTGTTGGCTTGGAGACTTTAGAGGGAATGGGGAAATGGAGAGGGACAGAGTTGTTGCTATGCAATTGTGTGAAAATTGTCCAGATCTCCCAGACCAGCATTTTATTTTGATAGTTAATTGCATATTTGCTCTAGTTGTGTTTGTATTCTAAAAGGAAAGTTAAATGTTCTCCAGTTTAGTTGTTTAAAAAGTGGCATTTACACTGATCTCAAATCATTTCACAGGACTCAATTGCAGCACAATGCCTTCAGTACAGTGCTTACAGTAAAAGCTGTAATTATAAAAGAATGCCAAAACACATCAAGCAAGCCTTAAAGGGATAGCGTAAGCTTTTACTGCCCCCGTCTGAACTATGAGGCTTGCTTGAAAACCACCATTAGGATGCAGAATACTGATTGTTGATATGTCACTATTGCTGTCATGGGAGAACTGTTATAAGGGCCAGAAACTTGCAGTGGTTTCTATATTAATGAAGCTTTTCCACACTTAATGAAAGCAAAGAAAGATTGGGGGTTTTTAATTAATAAAATATTAAAAACAGGGAAGGAAATCTCTTTTTTGCCTATCCACGTTGAGAACAGCAACAAGGACTTCTGCAGCAGTGCTTTATCAGGCAGATAAATCCTTTTTTTTTTTGAAAGCTCTCTCAACTCCTTATTAGCTACTTCAGTATACTGTATGCCTATCAAACTGATAAAAGATTGTTCAGAGGGCATTCCATAGCTTAATTCTTAAACTTTTCATTCACATTATCATTTCTGATTAGTTGTAAAGGAGCTTTTACAGTAAGAGTAAAGCACCACCAACTATCTAATGAATTTTAAAGAATGGGTAGGCAGACTAAACTCATCTAGGTCTCTCCTATTGCTGCTGTTATTTTTAATCATAGCTCAGAAAAATTGTAATAATATTTTGTTTGGAATGTTATAAAATATATATTTATTGTTAACATTAATAAATTATGTCAGCTGTCAGCCTTCTAGTGCTAAGGAACTTGGGAATTAGTTCCATGTTTGACTTCTCAGTTTTTCATTGAGATACTTACCTCTGTGTGTATCAGAATTTAAGCACTGCAAAGCATTTCTACTAGATAAAACATTTTGTTTGGTTGATTTTTGCATATAATTTTCCAATATTTTTATTCCTACTTTGTGTCCTTTCCCATTTGTTTTATATACATAATACATTAAGCCCTGCTTTTCTTATAACTGTGGATGCAGAGACCAAAAATCCTGTTTTGTGCTTTTTCTTGCCTTTTTTTTTTTTTTTTTGTAGTCCAAGCATCTTTTAAGCTCAAAAAACACTGATTCGGGATTTTAATGCACGTCTTCTATGGTAATGGGTGATTATGTTATGTTGTAATTTCCAAACTGCATTTTTGTTAGTGCAGATAATCTTTCATAAAGGCCACTTTTCGCTGTTAACTAAAAGACCACACAGTCTATAGAACAGCAAACAATTATCAGCTTTATTTCAGTAGAGGGTTATACATAGTAATTCCATGTGAGCAAGTGAAACTTTCCAATCAAGCCATTTCAATTTCTATTTTTTTAAAAAGAATTCTTCTCCCTCCTCTTGCTCTTACTGAACTGAATGGAGCATAGTATTTAGTATCTGTTCCTCAGATACAGTAAAAGAAAGACAACTACCACAACTGTTATGCTGTTGTTCCCTGATAGTCTACATTTTGTAGCAAAGAGCACTGTACAGGTAAAGAGAGTAATTACTGTTGTTAGGCTTCATTGGTTTGGAGAAGAAATAAGAAGATTGCTTATTAACATCCTGAGATTTTTGTACAACAATGCATACTGAGATTTGTTGAATTTTCCAGCTTTTGAGTCTTTATTGTTATATTTTCAACTCCTTATCCTGAAGCACATGTGACAAAAAACATTAACCTGTTGGTGCTTTGTCTAGCATTTTCTGAGGAGGAAGAGAGTAGGAGGAAAAGATCATAAGGCTGAAACTGTCACACGAATTCAGATATTTAGGGATTTAAGGAAATCAGCAAGATTCACCAAACTAACTTTACATTTGTAACAATTACTGACATGAGAAATAGCCTTAGTTCTAAAATATTTACTGCTTTTGAAATGCTGTACCCATGCCAAAAACGTTCTTCAATTGTTCATAGTAGTGTGTAGCCAGTACCTAACCCACCTTAGCAGATTCATATTGGATTTATTCAGTACAGTTCTGGGTAAAGTCTGTCTGAGATATTGCTACAATATTAGAGTGGCAAATAAAGAGAAGACATAATTTCTCAGTCTTACAGAAGATTCTGTGAAAACACATTAACACTATTGTGTTAACCGGGAGCCTGCTGCGTTTAAAAATGGTTGGAAGACAGTAGGAGAGAATCATGAGGACAGGGAAATCAGGTTCCCCTCAGAAGAGGATGCAAGCATAACACGGTGTACCTAACACTGCTAAATGCTCCTACATTTTATTGAGCCCTTCCTTGTAAAAGGTGTTGCAAATTTCCAAATATCATTTTCTAATATGCATGTCAGATTCAATAACATAATTTGCTGGTTTATTTACAGGCTTGGAAATCACGTGTGAACAAGAAAGCAAATGTAGAGAAATATCTTCTGTAAGCTATAGATCAACTGTAGGACATATAAAACAAAGAAAGGTGTTTACTCATGCAGCTTTCTTTTTATTGTGAGGCTAAGAGTATGATGATTCCTGGGTATGTCTTTCTCCGGCTCAGGTGTTTGGCTGAGTTTATGCTCAGGTTAGCTGTATACCTCCATATGTATTTTATAAGGGTATTTCTGAATCAAATCTCCTTCTGGTTTCAGAATATGCTCTAGGTGTCAATGAACAGAACCCTACTGGTTCAATAAATAAACAAAACTAGAAAAAGAAGGAAAACAGGTCACAGATGTGGGTCTGTGCTACTTGTATAGCAGAGCTATATCCTTAAGTACTTTTGGAGTTGTGAGTGCATCAAAGCCCTCAATAGCACTCTTCCAAGGCTTTTCATTGTAGCAGCCATCAGTTTTGCCCATCTTCCAAACAGATTCTTGTCATGCTGAAAGAACAAAAAAAATGTTGGTAGTGGGGCATCGTCAAATCAAAGCTGGATAAGGATGGGCATAGGGCACTCTGCTTTGTGGTTAGAGGGAACCCTTAGATAAGGGAGGAATGGAGGTTAGGTTCACAGAACTAAAGATGGCGAGGGAGTGAGTGACTAATATGCACTCGCATGTCAGACAAGGGGCCTTACATTGGCTGTCTTGGGGTAAGTGAAGAAGAAGTTCTGGGCCTCTCTAGGAGGTGGGCAGTATGGAATTTCTTGAGGCAGATCGACTAGCATCTCTGGCTGGGTTGACTAAACACTTGGCTTTCAGAAAACCTATAGAAGACAGATCCATGCAAAGATCTCGTATCTGCAGCACACACTACTGCCTCATTTAACGGTATGCTTACATATGCGCACAGAGTTTTCATTTAGATAAATAAGTCTCTGAAAGAGAGTGTAACTAATTGATTTACTTGTATCATCTGCAATATGATTTGGTCCTGTTGTCTCACCAGCTTATGTGAAAGACCTACTAGAAATGGAAAAACCCTGAAGCATAACCAGTGTTCTCCAAGATGGAGGGATTACATTTACTATTCTTTTTCCACAGAAATTTTCAACCCATGTTCTTCCAGGATAAAGATTGCTGGGCTGATGTTATTCAGAGGAATGCCATATGGTTCTAGAACAATCTTTAAAATATTTTAATCCCATGAAACATTTTCTGCAAGAGTGCAAATACAATTCTTCTCCTAGTTGACATGCCTCATGCTGTTAAAAGGTTAAAAAGTGCAGTTTTTTTCATACCAACTAGATGAAATTTCAGAAGAGAGGCAGCACTTTTCAGCAACAATAAAGGCAGTATCACATACATAATCATTTTACTTTTTATTCTCTTTTGCAAAAATGGAGATTATTCCAGAAGAAGAAATCTGGATTCTCATTTTATTGTTTTTTGAAACTGTTATAGCGGGTATTAGATGGATATTCTGCATTCATTGTCTTCCTAGCTTGTGCATAACATGGTTTAATTGGAGTGATATTAAAATGCTGAGTTGGTTACAGTAGTCAGAAAGCAAACGTATGGCAAAATCCTCCTTTCACTGACACATATGAAGCAAAATGTTGTCTTTCCTACTCTTGCCAGAGGACACTGCAAAAGAACTTAATGGTCTTACCTATGTAATCAACTTTACAGAACTGACTAATGCATTACAGTCTTTAAGATTATTTGTTATGATGTCTCCTAACAGTACAATTACAAATGTGCTTCAGAAAATGCTGTTCACAATTATCAAGGCAAGACTCTTAAAATCGAGCTGGAAAACTACCAGATATCTAGCTGTGCAGTTGGCACCCAGACTAAGGCACCTTGAACCAATAGCACATTTTTAAATTTAGATACTGGGTAAGTGATTGGCTGAACACTGAAGATGGCAGATCTGGAAACCTCCAGATGTGCACATCAACTTCTGCATGGGTTGGTTTCCAGCTTTGCTTGCTTGCGGAGATGTGCCAAAAACTGGGAGAGGTACCTGCAGATTGCCATAACAGACCTTGAGCCCTTTAATGTTTAAGGGCATTAGCAACAAGAAATATAGCTTATTTATAATTAAAAAAAAATATATATATATGTGTGTATTTTTAAACTATAATATATGTGGAAAGCTGAAAGCTTTCTTACTAAGAGCTGATATGTGAGTGGTCTAATTCCAGGTAAATTAAATGAATTTATAAATTTATACTATTTGGATGAATTAAGCATAGTTCACTTTTCATTAATGAGCAAGCATCTTTAATGTGCATACAGAAATATTTACATGAAGGTTGGAGGGCATGTTACCAAGTTTTGTCTTTTAATTTCAGCATGGTGGCAGTAACTGTAGAAAGCAACCTGTTTGTTGCCATGTTTTCTTTCCTGATAGTTCAAGATCAGTAGTGTCCCAAACTACAAAGTGGTACTGACACATTAATCCCCTCCAAACGGGAAAGAGATCTATAATGTAATTTAAGAACCGTGTACTTAAGTCCTATTTTGAATTGATTGATCCTGTTCTTCTTATCACAAACAATGACAAGTGTTGAAAGTATAAAGAATTTGTGTAATTAGAGATAAATTAATCAGGATACATTTTCTTGCTGTGAAATACCAGGAACACTAGAGAAAGTGCTTTGCTTTGTTACAGCGCTGATATGGTTTTCAGCAGAAATATAGGGCAAAGATATTGATTGGAGTTCATTTTAGAACATTAAATACTGCATGTGCTACTTCAGCTTTCAGCACTGATTTAGAAATAGAAACACAACAGAGAGGCCAATGCAGGAAAGCTACGCCTCATTTGTCTGTCGTGTCATCTGGTGTAGATCAGGAGTAGTTTCTATAACGTTCATGAAGTTCCACCAGTTTAAAAGGCAGTACAAATGAGGTCAGGATTAGCTCCATTGCATGAAATGTAAGAAGAGCAAAGAATTTAAATGATAGATTTATGCCAGATCTGCCCTAGGGCGAATAAGAAGTACATTAATAATGCAGTGTTTATTTTGAAATATTTTAGTACAATTTTCCTAAAAATACCCAAATAGCAGGGAAAAAAAGGCAATACTACACATGTTCGGCATTTAGGACAAGTTATTTTTCCAATATGATTCTTGGCAGACTGTATCATTTCTTTCAGTACTTCACCTGTGACACTATGAATAATAAATATTTACTTAAGTAGAGTTATTATACACTACTATTTCTGTTGTACATAATTTATAGACAGTGATCTCCTAACATGTGTAGGTAATGTTCTCTATGAAAATAAATGTTCAGAATAAAATAATTTTAAAGGAAGGAAGCAGTTATTTAACCTGAATTGAATCAAGAGCTGCATTTTGGAGACACGGATTGATAACTGCTTTTTTAAAGAACAGTATTAACTTTCCTTTTTCAGCCTGTGAACTTTAGCATTGCAATCATTTTCTTTTAAAAATTGGTGTGAAGCATCAAATAACAACAGAAAATATAAGTGCTTTATCAGAAGTATGATTACTGCTGAAATTTCAGAGGTACTATACGTATTCCAGATGATGTCAAGGTGTCTGGTCAGAAATATACCTGCACAGAATTTGTGTACGTTTTTATGCAAGTCGAATGGAAGCCTGCCCCATATTACACTGAGATTTTAATATCATCTTTGCATCTGTGGCTAAGCTCAGATAGGAAATAGCTTGGGTATTCTGCATTCATATTTCCTTGGGGGAGAATCCTATTAGGAATATTTTAGCCACTCTACTGCCTGTAATAGCTGTATTTATTGACATCCAAAAAGACAGTGATTTCCTCCTGAGACAGCAGAGGAGCCTTTATATTGAAAATCTGTAAATCTGTTCCAACTTTCTAATCTCATGTGTGAACACATTCCTCTGTGTCTCATCTTTTCCAGGACGGTGTGGAAAATGACTTGTATCATGAGTCAAGTTCCACGTTCCCTATACAAATGTCTTTACACATAGCTGTCTGCTCTGTGGTCTTTTTTTTTTCTATTCCAGTCTGATGCTCACTATATTTTTTTAGAAATATAAGAGGGGTTGTGTTGGGAGAAACACTTTAGGCACAGGACATCAGAAAGGAACAGTAACATTTTAAGTTTCTTCAGTATGTTTTCCCTCCCTCACAGGTAGGCTGTTTTATTAAACTCCAGTGTACTATGCATATGTGTTAGCTATGTTTTCTGACGTCTGGAACAGGGTAGCTGAAAATTTTCCTTTTAAAGCAGCAGCTGTGTTTTTCCAGGTTAAGCATCAGAATAATATTGCATTCTGTGTGCAATCTTTCTCTCTTTAGCAGGTCTGAGCTGTGTGTTAATCATTAAGGGACCAATCAAAATTTCTCTGAAGTCGAGTGAAAGTTTCCCATTGACTTTGTCAGTTTGGGCTCAGGCTCCAATGGCTGTTCTGTATCCTTTTGTTAGGAGGATTAAAACGTACTCTTTCATTAGTTAAGTACAAACTGAATTTCAAATAAGTCAGAATATATTGAAAGTAAAACTGCCAAATCATTGGTATTGATTTAGACGCTGTTAAACAGGGGCAGCGCTAACACACAAGGGTTTATTCTTTGTTACAACTTGCTTATAACCCCCACTGATGATAATGGGAATTAGAGGCATATCCAGAAGGGAATGTGCCCTTTGTAAATTCCCTATAAGCCTTAGATTAAGAAGCCATAATTATGTGAGCGTTCAAATACTTTTTGTGAGCAAGTGAAACTTTCTGAGCTCTCCTGTGTCCTTTCTTAGCAGTTCTTGGAAGGCAGACCTTTCAGAAATAAATGCATCCCAGAACTGTTGTCTTGCCTTTCCTTATCTGACAGGGAAGATGCCAGGAGATTGTGTCAGGAGATAGGCACACTTTTGTCCAAAGTGTTTGGCAAGAAAAGTTAATACAGTTTGTACAGGGCCCTGACTGGCAATACAAATTGCTAATGTTGTAACAAGGAAACGTTTGTGCAAAACGGGTCGGAAAATAAAACAAGTAGGTTTAATTTATTCTTTTTTCATCCTAGTGGTGTATAAATCACAGACTAAAAGGATAATCAGAATTGGGTATAAATAAAATATTGTGGTAACTTCTGTAAGTAATCATATTTTCACTGCAGTTATTCAGGATGCTCACCTTAGTCTTTCTGAAGTAACACGCTACCTTTGCTTGGTGGAGTGTTATACAAAACATTTCATTCCCCAGCTACTGTGCTTGCTATCCAGATCAGAAGGTTATTTGATTCTTATATTTCCATGCATTTTCGGTTCAGACAGCACTGTACAAAACAGAAATGTGAGTATGGGTTTGGGAGCAAGAAGAGAGATAAGGGTGAGAAAGGGCATTCTGGTATTGATTCTAAGAGTTTACAGCCTAAACTAGACATACAGAATGAGGTGTAAAATAAAATAACCACAAATAAAATATACCTGATACATTGGTAGAAGCTTTCTTTAGTAGATAAATGTATTAATCTTGTTTAATAAGTTGTTTACAAATAGAAATGTGATTAGCCAGTGTTCCTAAGTTTGTTTATGTATCTGCCAGAAAGATACTTGTTTAAATACAAGACAATATTGGCTATGTGCAAGCTAGATAGAAATGAACTGATACCCTGGTGAGTCTTCATAAGTTCACAAATCAAGCACATTTTTCTACCTGTCTCGAAAAAGACTTACCAGCCAAGCGTGCTTGCACACAGACATACCCTTTCTCTCATTAGTTTTGTAGTTTATGATTTCCAAATCATTAAGTCTCATAATAGTAATACACAGCTTGTCTTTCTCTAAATGTAACCCAGATGATGCTCCTAGAAAAAAAACACTTCCCTGCACTAATGGGGTTGGGTTATGACATCTCACTCACACCATGATTTGACATAAATTTGTCCATCACAATTTGTATGCAGGGATCTGCTGATAACAGCAATACAGCAGGTCATGTGAAACAAACCGGGTGCAAGCAGATGCCACTTACCACCCTGCTTCTTAGCAGTGCCCACAAGAGATTAACGCAGTGTGCAGAGCACAAAGTTTACTGTCTGCATGCCCGTTTGCTTTCTTCTGGGACATTACTGCTCTACAGGGACTTGAGGGAGGGAGCTATTGCAGGGAAGCCGTGGAATGGGAACTCGCTGGTCACCCCAGCTATTTCCTACACCTCTTGCTTCTATGCTAATGGTGTTGTCATTTTCTCTTAATTTCATTCCTCTCTACTTGTAGGTTTGGGGCTTAGTTCAGTGTTTGCTTCTGCCTCAAATGGCACCCTAACATCTTTTTTTATACTTCTAAATACAATTTTCTGTCAGAGCCCTGTCGACCCTAACCAGCCTTACTGTCTCTGCCCAGCCTCCTCCACCCTGCCCACGGGCCCAGGATGCCATCTCAGCCCCGCTGCGGCCCTTGTCCCTGCCCCAACGGTGCCTCAGGCCTGCCTACCCCTCATCCTGTCCCCAGGCACTTTGAGTTCCTGCACCAGTCTTGGACATGTCTTATTGCCCTGTGCTGGCCGACACTCCCCAGCCCTGCTGCCACCACCTGAGTGCCCTGGCTGCCTGCCTTCAGCCGTGGGGCCATGCCAGCCAGTGAGGTGATGGCCTGGCTCCCTTGCAGCCACCCACCTTGGGAATGCAGCCCTGCTCCTATTGCTCCCTGACACCTTCCATGCAGATGCATTGTCACAGTTTAACCCAGCAACTAGGGCCAGACAGCTGCTCGCTCACCCCTCCCCTTCCCCCCAGTGGGATGGGGAGGAGAAATGGACAAAAAGTAAACTCGTAGGTTGAGATAAAGACAGTTTAGTATTAAAACAAAGGAAATGCTAATAATAGTGGTGAT
>Ga0181612_126284_pt1 | contig 12829 bp, 6 predicted proteins | sample HoacroProtozoa21_FD_119630 | JGI IMG/M metagenome (GOLD analysis project Ga0181612, IMG submission 119630) | Hoatzin crop microbial communities from Cojedes, Venezuel. Combined Assembly of Gp0051906, Gp0051904, Gp0051908 | reverse complement strand
TCCCATATCAAAGGGCGGTGTTTGAAGAGCTCCTGCTTTAATGGGCAGCCGTGATCTCGAGCGAGCAGAAACTGAGAACTCTCATCTGCTTTTCAGACTTTGAACCTCTTTCCCTGACAGAGCAAGGATTCCGGAGCTAAAATCCAAAGAAAGTACAATTCCCATTTCACTGCAAAGCTTTACCCTGAGCAGCATGTACTGTTTTTGCTCCTGCATGCTCCGGGTCTGCAAGATATTGCAAGGGCAGGGTACCAGGTCTGTGGCACAGCAGATCCACTTGTGTGAAAGCAAGCTCCTTGGGAGAGGAAGGCAAATCAAAAAATGACCCGATTTATCTGCAACTTGCTCATTAGGAATACATTGCTGCTTTTGTGAAGCCCTGTAATTATCTGGTATTCTGGCTCTTGCTAGCCTTTTCCCCTTTTTTTTTTTGTTTTTTTCCTTCCCTCCTGCAACTAATTTCTTCCTAACAAGATAAGTATTTTCTTTGGTGCAATCACATACATTGTCTGTAAGTAAACAGGAAGGCTGTTTTTCCTGGATGCAGCAGGAATATAGCTTTCTACTCGGGGTGATGTTTTGCCAGTGGCTTTCTGCCTAAGGTGAGAGTGATGATGTCTGTCGTCGTCCTCCTTTTTCTCAAGTAGCTGCCTGTTGTTGAATTCCACAAGTTCATATGTGTTAATGATGACATGTAACAGAGGAAGTGCCGCAGGGTAGCTCCGAATAATTTGAATATCTGGAATTTAGCCTCAGCTTGTGAAGGATTTAATTCTTTCTTTATGTTCCTGACAAAGTAACTATAAACAATCATTCATCTTTTTAGTGCCCTGTTTCCTTTTGTGGTGGTTAATCAAATGAGACAATTGCCATCCCAAGATTGGAAAAAAATTAATGAGGTGCTTTTGCTTTGGTACTGACTTAGGTGTGTGCTGTTTACCTATACAAAGGGCTTAATTTTTACTCACACCACTTGCCTTGTTTTTTGTTTTTTCTTGGTACTATTGTCAGACTATTCACAAAATGTGGCTCCTGCAGCTGTTATTGGAAGGCTGTTCCAAAACCTCAGCTCTCTGGTTATTTCAAAAAACCTTTATTTTCTAGCCTCATTTTCCCCCGTGATCAGTCTTTATTTGACCTTATGCCAACTCTTTAGTATACCTTGCACAACTATTTTTCTTTTTTCCGTGGTGCCTTCCCCTGAGGGCCCTCTGGAAGCTTTTTGGCATGGTGAGGTGAAGGGTATTGGCTGTTCATGCAGTGAGGATGTAGAGTGGGGAAAGGAGAGGGTGATCTAGTGCTTGCAGGGCTGGACAGTAGGCAGGTTTGAGAACTGGGGTGTTGTGTCACAGGATGGCATGGATTTTTAAAGACAAGGCACAGCAGTTAGTTAAAAACATCCTAGCAAAAACACTAAAAGAAGTCATATCCTGTTAGGCTTAGTTTTACAGGATTACATAAACGAAGTTCTCTTAGTCACCTTCTGTTTCAAGAGCACCGGTAATCTGTTTTCACATTAGTTCTAGGTATTTCTTTAGGCGGTGTAGTCAGTTGAGACAGTTGCCACATGGCATTGCCCCTTGGTTGTGCTGCAGAAATGTCTGTGGGGCCATGGTACGGATTGGATCGGGTACCTGGGCTGGGTTGGTGGGGTTGAACTTAGGGGTTGGCTTCATCTTGCTTCAGCACTGCACAGCTGAATTTTTTGACAATATTTGAAATGAGCGATTTATGCTGAACATAAGCATGTGTGTCTTCTGTGAGGCTTGTGGTGCCCGATTTGTTCATCGGTGACTTTGTCGTAAAAGCATCATGCTATGGCTCGTAGTTGTCCAGTGACTCTTTAAATCCCCTGGAACATTTTCTTCCCTGTTTCTGTAGCAGCGTGCTTCCATCCTTGCAACTTAATTGTCTGTCTAGTCTTAAATGTCATCAGCTTTTTTTGAAATGCCAGTTTTATATACTGGTAATTTCTCTTAGTTTTGCATTAAAAATTGGAGTTTAATTCTGAGTTACAATTAGCTCACTTCTAGTTGTGGTGGATCAAGTTCTGAACCAATAGAGGACTCCCACAATTTTTGTCTTAAAAGAAAAAAAAATTGCGAAGAGAAAATGCCAAGTTAATTTGTATTCTACCCGTAGGGAGTCAGTGTTGCATTTTAACCCTGTTTTCATTGTCTTCTGAATTTTTCCTTCACAGTGCTTTCTAAAGCCTTACACAAGTCAAACTAAGTGGGCAGTTACTTAACCAAATATAAGTCATATCCTTTTTGTTTAGAAAGTTTCATGTTTAGTACCTGTTTTAAGTACCTGAACAATCTTTGCAGATCAGGAGAACCGCAGAATACTTTGCGGTTTATCTGTTGCACAAGATTGTGAGGCAAATTTGGAAGCTTGTTTTGAAGCCCTGCAAGAGTTGCATCAAATGTAAGGGATTGAATTATCCTCCCTTATCTCCATCTCTCCCTCTTTGGGGGTGATGGACTAGTAATCTCATCTTCTCGGCATCAAGCTGTTCAATGTCATGTTGAGTTTTGGGGAAGATATACTTTACAGAATTAAGTAGTTCAGAATAAGCTGATAGCCTTGTTCTGGTACCTTGTCCTCTGCAAGCTTTGATATTTGTCTGCTTTACTAGTTTGTGGGTGGCTGAGTAGCGTCTGTGTTCCTACTCTCTATTTCTGCCAAATCAACCAGAGTTTGAAATACCGACCTGTGCTCACGTCTGATCCAGGTTAAATCTGAACTTGTGGTTGATGTGGTGCACAATATTGGCATTTATGGTCATGCGTTTCCGGCCTCACATAGTTTGGTGACTGCAAAGTGAAGTTCTAGATGTTTCATCGAACACACTTCCTGCTTGTTTAGAGGTTGAAGTAGATCCCTGAGCACTATCTACCACCTCCCAGTATCTTCAGAATCACCAAACAGGCGTCGTCACTGTATTCCACAATCACCTTTTAGAAATTTGCCAAAGAAAAATGTTTCCATGTATCATAACTGCTATTTTAATTAAGATGAGGGCATCGCCTTGTTAAAAGTGCAAAGTTGAGATTTAAGACTTTTTTAGGGTGATTGATGTGTGCTTTGGATCAAAGTTGTTAATATATTCTTGCATTTAGATAATTCACAAAATTCTTTTAAATTGGCAAATTTAGTCACTTTCTTCACCAGCAATATCTAAATGTATTGAGACAGGATGATTTTTTTTTTTCCTTCTTAGTTCATTCTGCTTTAGTCTGAAAAGGGCCAAGTGATCTTTTTCTTTTGCAGGTAAGGTAATTATAGTGACCTCCTCACGTTAGAAGTGTTGCAGGCCAGACTGCATAGTCTATGAAAGACAGGTTACTTAAAAGATAAGCAGGACTGAAGTCACTTGATAACATATAATTTAAGTGTTTACAGAAATTCTCTACAAGATGATTGCTTTCCACCATATTTTTCTTGGCATAAAAGACTTATATGACCGAGACTAAGTTGGTCTTTATTAACTCTGAAGTACAACTAAAACTCTCTTAATAGAGAGAGCTTCCATGCCTTGCCATGGTGATGCTGCCAGTGTGAATATCCTGTCCTGAAAGGACACGGGAGGAAATCTTGTTGGCTAGTTTCTCCTTAAGGTGTATACTCACTTGTCAAGGGCTCGTACTACTGACCTACATGGCTTACAGGTAGCTATTATCTTACTCTTCCTTCCTTTTCTCCTTCAACAGGAAAAACCTAAATCTGCTTACAAAAAGCAGATGTTGCAAAGAGGGGGAAAATGCATCATGTTTTTAATTGAGGAAGCAGCTGTTGCTCTAGCTGCACTCTTTAGTTGTGTACAAACACTGTTTTGCATGTGGGTTGGGTTTTTTATGTTTTTTTTTGTTGGCTTGTTTTTCCTGCACCCAGTAGCTGACATACTGAAATGGGAGACTTGTTGGAGTTGAGTAAAAGATGGCAGAAGTAAAATTTACAGGTGCACATGAGCCAGGCAAAAACTGCGTTCATGAGTGGTTGCTGTGTTGGCAAGTGAAAAATAGAATGGATTCCTTTTAGGTAGCTGAGAATAATCTGACCAATTTGTGTTTATGGATGTGCAGTGTCACTTAATGGATAAAAAAACGTTCTTTCCTCCAGTGTTGCTGGACCTTTTGTTAGTCCTCCAACTGACCTTGCACTACCTACTCCAGGATGAAGTGAGCATGTTTATCATTCTGCTTTTTGTCAGATTGGTTAATCAGAATCTGTCTTTTTATTTTTACAGAGCAAATTCGATTAAAGAATATAAGAAATGTATATGGAAGATGCTTGTGGTATCGTTTGCGACTGTTAAAACCACAGCAAAACATAATTCCTACAGTAAAGTAAGTATGTTTGATTTGCATGACTTTCCATTAATGCAATTCCTACATTTTTATTTTTATAAAAATACATTTTTTTGTAATCAAAGCGGCTGGAATTAGTTATATAATAGTGGCTTTTGTGTCACAGAAGAGACATTTGCAATCTGCTGTACCTGAATAATTAGTAGTTAATCATTATTATCTAGTAGGTCTTGAAATCAAGATGGATGCTGTTTGTCCTTCAGAAAATACGTGCTAAATGAAACCATTGAACCTCAGAACTAATAAGTCAGTAAACAATGCATTTATTTGTTCCTCCCTCACTGAAATTAGTGGTGCTAGCAATGTCTTTTGATTTAAACATTTAATACGTAAACATATACATTCAAATATGCAGTAGTAATAATTTGTTTGTTCGAAGTTTTATATCCTTCAGTTCTTTATTTATTACTTCCGACCTCAAAATATTTTGCTGTCAGTTTTTCATCTGTTTCAGCTTTTTGTGTTTTTAACATTGACTTTGTCTAGGATCAGGTTAAAGTCATCCTTTAAAAACAGAAAATATTGTTGTATATCTGCTGAGGACAGAGAGTTAAAGAACGGAATGGTCTTTGATAGTGGCTTGCCTGTGTTTAAAAAGAGATTAAAAAAAAAAGTGAAGAAATTAATTAGAAGCCAGAGCGGCTGTCTCATTTGTGTCAAAGGTGATGTTATAACTGAAACACTCATACCTGCTTTAAAATGGCTTTAGTGCTTCTAGCTGTTTTAATATTATGTCTTCAAGACTGATAACAAATGGCTTCTTAGGTTATTTGAAGTATTATACTAGAGATAGTGGATTTGTACATTTAGAAAGTTCTTTCTTCCAAACAGGAAAATAGTCCTCCTTGCTGGCTGGGCGTTATTTTTGTTTCTTGCATACAAAGTTTCCAAAACGGACCGAGAGTATCAAGAATACAACCCTTATGAGGTTTTACATTTGGATCCTGTAAGTAGTAGCATCTTTCACTAGTCTGTACTACTGTAACTGTATTTTATGTCTGGAGGTCAAATATAAGACTTGTTTTTTAAACATGTTAGCTTTAGTGAATGTATCTAGTGGTTTTGTTCTTTTTTGGCATCTGAAAGTTACTGCTGCTCATTGTAAAGTCAGTCTTTAGATATTCTTTGCTTATATCTGTACTAATTTATAACTTGTGTCTAACTCCTTCAAAATTCTAATGACTTTCTTAATATAGTGAGGTAGATGTTTTTAATCTATTTTGAATCTTACTGTGGTATTGTTTTCCTCTCTTGGTACAGGGAAATAAAGTCATTCTGCCTTGTACACCCTGTGAAAATCCTCTCAATAGTAATTTTTAGAGATGCTGAATAAACTGTATAAACGAGAATGTGGATTCATGTCATTTACAGTTGTACAGCAATATTTCTCTTGTAAATGAAAGGTTTTGCTAAAGGGTGTTGGTGATGCATATTTTGATGTACTTAAGGTTACCTTGAATCTCAGTTGCATCTGTGAATGCAAACAACAAATTCTGAATAGTGATACCAGCCAATCGGTTTATTAAACTGGAAAAAAGAAGAGTGTTTATCTAGAAAACAGATGCAGTGTTTTATTTATATTGAAGGTGTGATTCAGAATAGATGTAAGAAGCTACATATCCTGAGGAGGCAAATAGACCTTCTGGACATCTCTTAAACTCTTACTTAGTCTTGTCAAACTCTTTTCTTAATATTAACCACAATACCTCAGGCAAGGTCTCTGCTTGTGGTAGTGATTTCCTGATAGAAAGCTCCTCTTTTGAGTAACAGTAGAGTCATCTCTTCAGTTCTGAAGTCTGAGTTTTACTCTCCAGCCTAAGGAAGCATAGCGTGAATACAGCTCAACACAAGAATATGGAAGAACTTTGAATGTACCTGTTTTGACTAAACTTGATGTCTGTTGTTAGTGTGGGAGAGCTTAATAGGTATATGATCATTAATTACTACATCTCTTTCAGTTAGTGACGTGGCTTGTCCATGTAAGGATAGGCATCACTGGCAATGCTTTTCTATGCAAAGAAAGCCATTATAGCAGATATGTGACTCCAGCCTGCTTCTAGCTAGACAGGTTGAACAAGACCCGCCTGTCATGTGTGGAGGCAAGTTATTTAAATTCACCCTCTGCTCAGTTCCTCTGTCAATGACTTGATTGCCAAGTTGCCTTCTCTCACTGATGCACAGGAACAGGATAAATGTTTGCTATTGAAGGGTATCTGTTGGAACTGTGCAGTTTAAATGTTCATGTATCTCTGTTAACTTTAGTTAAAGAAGTCCGGCTAGGGATTAGGTCATCAGAGGATTTTCTTTTGTCGTCTTTCGCAAATTTCTACAGTCAACAGTCCTGAGGGGAAAAGAGTATGTATGTAGTGAACTGTAACTTAACATTTCTTAATTAAAACTTGTACGCATGCTCAAGACACATGCAACTTACCCAGGCGAAGAAAGCAATAGGGGAATGCTCTGAGAACTGATAGAGAGATGGAGCATATTGTTGTAAGAACAAGTTGAATTAAAGCCAGAGGTGTTACAAGTGGCATGAAGAGATGGATGCGTGAAGATACAGCAGTTGAAGTAGGGCTCAAAATAGAGTCCAAGATTCCAGAGTGTGTTTATTGTTTGTATTTCTGTGCTATCACAGGATGTCTGTTAAATCTCAGTGAAAAACTTTTAGTTTGGACTCCATAAAAGTTAACAGCTTACTTCTGTTACCGTTCAAGTGGAGCCCTTGGAGTCGTTGCCAGCCTTGCTGATGTTGAAGCGATACAGATGTTGAAGTGTTGTTAGATAATGGAAATTTTGATGTTAAAAAAACCCAAAAAACCCCAAGCTTAAAAAACCTGAACAGTTGCAGACAAGCACTTGAAAGTTTTGGTAGCCAAGAATTGATTTGCTCCTTTACATCCACCCTGTGGCCAAGATTTTTTTTTGTTTTTTATATCTTATGTTAGCATATCGGCATATAACAAGAGGTGTTTTTCTCCAGAGGAGAACATGGATGAAATCAGATAGTGTACGTGCACCCTATTTTATATAAAGTATCAGCACTTTGTTTTGAACATAGAATAGCTCTTTTTAGAGCGCATCACTTAAATTCACTAATACATAAGGCACTCAGATAATATTACTGATTTATTGAGTAAGTATCCCTACTGCCATTTTACAGGTGGGAACCAAGGCAGAAAGATGAACCTCAAAACTGATCATAATTTTGGTTTCTTTAAGTAAGACAGTTGGGGCCTTAATGTTTTTCTGTAAGTAGTTAATATAGGGAGGTTCTGTGTTCCAAGCAGAGTGCTGACTGATACCAACTGTGCTAGGCTGCTAAGCACTTCTGTAAGTCAGGCCTAACCTCTGTAGCCTAGCTTTTGAAAACGAGGAGTAAGCAATTAGTGACAGATGGAAAGCTTGTTACCAGCTTACCAGGAGTCATGTGCAACCTCTGTGGCAGAGAGAAGAAAGCGGTATTTTTCTTGTTATGGGCAGCATCCTTGTGAGCCATGAAAACTCACCTCTTCCTTTCCAGCCTCTGCTTCCTTCCCACCCCACCCTCCACTTCCCAGCTTCTGCTGCTCATTTAACATTCTTCATCTAGTCTTAAAATGGCTGGTTTTACTTTAAGTCTAACTTACTATGGAGTAAATTCATCCTGTGTATTAAATGAGGCAGGCATGCAGTTGAAAAACAGTGTTGGAAAATAAGACACATTGTATAAAGAGAGATAAGTAACAGCAAATGAAGCCCCAGGGTAGTTTAATTTATGGTTTAAATTTATTGAAACTGTACCATCATCTTTAAAAAAAATTATTGTGTGTTTATTATTCAGTTAAGGTCAGCATGCTAGGCCTCTCTACCATGAAATGTTGAAAACTCCCATGGTTCTGTGAAACGTAGCAGATAGCTCACTAGAAAAACTTTATAATGTGGATTTTCTTGTGTAGGGAAGTTCACAGTTTAACCTGAAAGTTAATACACAGAGGGTTGTGTCGGTGGCGTTTCACAAAGTGCTGCAGTAGAATAAAGATTGAGCTCTTTCTTAGGTATAGGTGATGTATTCCCTTTGTTCAAGAAGTTTGAAATAATTCATGAGTAGGTTGATTCCAGTTAAAGACATTCTTAAGTGGCAGGGCAAGCCACTGTTTCTGGTGGCTGACATTATTTCTACCTACAAGCTGCAAGTGAACCATCACACTTGATCTATGAACTCTTACTTAAATAGAAGAACATTGCACGTGAGAATTCCTTGTATTCTTGAATATGTTTAGGAGAAGACAGGATTTGTCAAACAGATGAGAAGGCCTTAACTTGTTTTTTTTTTTTTCTGTGACTGGGTGAACAAGGTAATCCAGAAGAAAATAATAGTCATTTGAATGTCTCTTTATTAGACTGTGACTTCTAACTTGATTTAAAAATATAATGGTTATAAAAATGTTATAGAAAAACATAATCATGTTTCCATGAAATACATATGTAGTTTCATGATCACATGTTAGATCATAATTCTTTAGTTCAATGAATGGTTCAGCGAAATATTGCACAGTGTGCTTTAGAATATAGATAAAGAAGAGTTGATTTAAGGTATTTATTAATAACTGAAAACTTTCCTTTCTAAGGGAGCAAGTGTATTGGAAATTAAGAAACAGTACCGTGCACTATCGCTAAAATACCATCCAGATAAAGGAGGAGATGAAGTTATGTTCATGAGGATTGCTAAGGCCTATGCAGCGTAAGTTTTTTTTGCTGTTGTTTTTTGTTTGTTTTTTTGTTTTCCTGTAAAAAAATGGGATCTTGATATTATGGAGAGGGAAACCTTTAAGCTAACAGCAAGGATGAGCTAAGCAGCCAGGGAAAATCTGTCTGGATATGTAAAGAAAGTCAAAACGTGTCTCAGTTCAGTGCATACTTACTCTGTACAAGTTAGGAAGGATAACTTAATTGTTTAGCAACTGTCAGAATACTGTAAGATCTTTGCATTAAACTTCCGTGTCAGCTAGGAAGAGTTTCCAAGTGTGGTACATACTAAATCTTAAAGATGACAAAGAACAAAATGGGTGTTGTGGTTTTCAACCAACCGCCCCTGTTGCAGTAATTCTGGAGTGTTGCTTAGAGAAAAAAATATACTGTGAATTTCACCTGGTGATAAAGCCAAAGATTGAGACACAGTATTGTAACTTGGTTCCCATCTAGCGACAAAGATGTTTCGTTCTGGTTCTGACTTGGTTTTCTCTTGGCTCCCCTACATGCATTTTCATTTGCACTTGCCTTGCAGTCTTGATTTTTGACTCGGTGACTACCATATTATCCGTGTAGTTCTTAAAAGCTGAATTGTCAAATCCTGTTTTCCTCCACAGTAGTTTTTGGCCTTACCTCTGCTTATAGCTTTTTTTGTTTTTTTTGATCTGAGAGGTGATGTGTGATACTAGAATTCTGTATAAAGAAAATCCCTTTTTATGGAATTTTTCCATAATCAAGATGTGGGTTTGGGTTTTGTAATGTTGTTCATACACGGAATGTTGATACAGTTTTATGTTCTCTTCTACTCTCAATGATCGTCCATGAGAGTCTCTGACCAGGTTCTTCTAGATATTTCACGTGTGGAATGTGTAATGTTTAATATCAAATTTGCTTATCTGTAGACAGGTGATGATACATGGGATTTCTGATTTAGCAGAGTGGTACATTTGTATTGTATTTTTAGTATATTTTGTAAGTTAGACCTAGCAAAATATAGCAATTGCAGTACACGGTTCAATCACAATACCCATGTGATTCCCATTACCTGTCTCTCTAATACTCTTACTGTCACTATGCTGGGCATCCCCAGGCACCAGGAAGCCAGATGTGGGTTGAAGCCAGCTTGAGTCCATTGTTTTCTTCGGAATTCTTTTGTTAGTTGTCTAGTTTTTATACTCCGGTTGGTCTGAGCGAGGCATACGCTCCTCCCATGCTGGTCTGGCAAACTCAGGGGGACATTCATGCTTTTGTAATGAACTCTAGAAGAAACCTTTATACCACCAGTTGATCCGCTCAACTGTTGATAGGGGTTTATCTAAAACAGAGGTCCCCTTTGTGCTGTGAATAGTCAGTGTCTTTGCAACAGCTGCAGTGAGTCACTGTGGTCAGCCTGAGTTTCACAGCACGTCGCCTTTGCCGGTCTCCTCTGAGCCTTGTTCCAGTGTAGGGGCTTGTTGAGTCTGTCACATCATCAGAGAACCTAGCAAGTTGGTGATTTCCGCTTTTAAGTCAGTTGTCTATGTGATTGACCCTACTGGCTATTTGAGATTCCTGTTTGGAGTCAGGTGAGAAGGCGAACCAACACCATGCTTACCTGAGCAGTTTTGAAATTATGCTTTCTGCTTAAACACATCTGCATCACTGTTGAAGAGACTTTCATAGGATATTCTGGTATTGCTTTCTGAACTCCTGAAACATCTCATGTCTTTACTTTGCAAACTAGCACTCAAATGCTTGGTGATATAGTCTGATACTTCAAACCCTAGTGCAAGGGCTGTGGCAGAGGCATGTTTTGAAGTAAATGACGGTGAAGTTCCTTAGCCATGCTGTCTTGAAAGAAGATAAAAGCTACCTGTTCAATGAGTCTGCTTGTTAACAAGTGTGAGACTTAGAAGTGATCAGGAGGTGTCTGACTCACTGGGTTTCTTCTGTGAGACAAAATGTTCCATATAGTGAATGCGTAATGTTCTGTTTCTTAAAGCAGTATTCTTCCCTGTAGTAACAGGGATTTTGTTTGAGGTGGTATATTATTGCCAAGAAGCTGTCATTACAGAACAGGCATAGAAACTGTAAGATTGAGGAGATGATGTCTTAATTTATTTCTCTCTTATTACATATGAAACTGCGGAGTTCCAGGAAAAAGTAACAATCAAACAAACACGTCCTGTCAAAGGCTAAAAATCTAGAATAAGCTCCTATGGACAACTTCTGCTGTATGAACTCATTTTGCATATTGACCTTTCTTCCAAAAAATGATACTGTTTTCAACCTTTGTCTTTCAAAATTTGCTGTACTGTAACCTGGCATTGAGAAGTGCTCTTTGCTGATGGGTCACTCAAGAAAAGGGAGATGTGATTGTTCCATCTCCAATATGAGGGTGCACCTTCTGTGTCTGATCTCTTCTGCTGTCAGAGCGCTAAAAGAATTTGCAAGTGTATCGTGAAGGAATACAGCAGTATTGTTTCATAACAGATTTCATACAGACAATAGCAGAAGCTGTTAGCTTGTCAAACCACCGCTGAAGGACAGTGTAAATGCCATGTTGTAAAGTTTCGGTATGTTAATGATTTAGAGAAATTTCTTCACTTCTGTATTAACTTAATATCTCTTCTTCAACCTAGCTTAACTGATGAAGAATCACGAAAAAATTGGGAAGAATTTGGTAATCCAGATGGCCCACAAGGTATCAATTATGAATAATACAAGTCCTGTAACTTCTGTGCATTGAGCTGTGCGATATCTGAGAATTAGAGAAGCACTCGGATCTTAACGTATATAGAGTATCTTTTTCCTGTGATTAGAAACAGTGCGTTTGATCAGTTCTGTGAAACTGGCTCTGGGGTGGCAATGGGAGGAAAAGGCAGAAGAGAGTTTGCTTTTATATTTCTCAAACTTGTTACTGGGGAGAAAAAAAGAGAAGGGTGTTTTTTTTAATTAGTCAGCTTCAGTAAGTATCTGGAGAGACTGGCCGATATTAAAAGGAGGTATAGGCAAAAAGTAGACTATTACTCATCAGAAACTTGCCAATTTTAAACACTTTTTGGTATTTAGAATCAGATACTATGGATGTATGTTGAAAAATTAACCACTAGCCATGATGCAGTAAACACACTTCGAAGTGATGTGCACGAGGGTATGTATGTATTGAAATAAATACTGTATACACATCTGTGTTCCGTATGCTGGAAGCAATCCTGTTTGAGTGTAGCTCTGTGCTGCCTTCATCTTGAGGAGTCCTGGTGATAATCCCTATGCTGGTAGATTATTCATGGGCAGGTAGCTACACAGAAATCATCCTGATGACGGTGTAGTAAAGTTTTACAGTAGATGATCCAAACTAAAACAATTTTAAGACTGAAAGCTAATACGTTTGTTTGTTCGCTCCTATTTACAGTTGCGTGAGTTACTTGCATAACATCTTTGTGACCATTGTTTAAGTGGACTAGTTGTGAGGAAGAATATTGTGTATTTCTGGCTACTTCTGATGCTCATTACATGCAAAAAGAAAACTTGCCATCTGTTAGGACAGGCCTCTTTAGATAGTGCCTTCTTGATGCTCTGCAGTTAATGGGACTAATCATAGAATCGTAGGTTGCGAAAGACCTCTGAGATCATCAATTCCAACCATCCGCCCTACAACACCAAGCCTACTGAACTATATGCTGAAGTGCCACATCTACACATTTGTGAAACACCTCCAGGGATGGGAACTCCACCACCTCCCTGGG
>Ga0181612_113859_pt1 | contig 12829 bp, 6 predicted proteins | sample HoacroProtozoa21_FD_119630 | JGI IMG/M metagenome (GOLD analysis project Ga0181612, IMG submission 119630) | Hoatzin crop microbial communities from Cojedes, Venezuel. Combined Assembly of Gp0051906, Gp0051904, Gp0051908 | reverse complement strand
TGGAACAGGCTGCCCAGAGGGGTTGTGGAGTCTCCTTCTCTGGAGATATTCAAAACCCGCCTGGACAAGGTCCTGTGCAGCCTGCTGTAGGTGACCCTGCTTCGGCAGCAGGGTTGGACTAGATGACCCACAGAGGTCCCTTCCAAGCCCTACCATTCTGTGTGATTCTGTAATTTTCAAAACTCCAGTGTTCAACAAGCAGCAGTTCGACCTCCAGCATATAAACAAACAGGTGAATGAAGAATTAATCCTCACTAAGTCTAATTTCCACAGTAATATTTTTCTGTCATGCTCTTTTCCCAATATATTAAAGACCGCTGTTAGTTACTGTAGCATTCACATGAGACCAGTTCAGTAAGATAACTAACATATGCCCTTACCAGTAATTTAGTTACATGAAGGTAAAATTGCTCAAGTTTCTCAGTCAATGTGATCTCAATGGCTGAATGTCAAATGTATCCAGTGAAATTATTACATTAGACTGAATACTGGTTACCATTTTTTAAATCATCTTTTAAAATCAGCATTCATTATAAACATTTTATTAAAAGTGCCTTTGAGAATGACATCTGTTCAATAATGGAACTGAAATCCATTGTGGCAAATGACCAAAGTAACTTGAAATTCAAATTCCTGCCATAAATTATCTGTGACCCATTACAAGGCAACAAGAACTAATGAGATTTGTAATGACCAACCATAAATAAATGTCCATCTCAAGTGCATATAGTGCATCAACTTGGACATGCAAGATACACTGTCCAGTATAGGTGTATCATCCAGTGCTGTGAATACCGCTAATAAATCTATCCACAGTGGGATTTTTCTGGTCAGTATCTTAGACATACCACTCAGAAGTCTTTAACTTGTGCTTTTGTGAAAAGCATGATACATGACAGTCTCACGCTTCTGCTCAGCTCATTTCTTCAGGATTAATTAGCCGAATGTTTGAAAAACTCTTGAGCCCAGTGAATGACACCGGGAAATGCTTTGCTCTGCAAAGCACAGATGGATGCGAGGAGTTTTCAGATGAGAAACTGTCCTCTTCTGTGTTTTACCCATTGCACTGCACCTGCTTCCCCTCCTGCTACACCGCACACTGATGGCTCTTACCCACCAGGTCCCTTTCTCACGGCACTGTAGAAATGATCCTCATCCTTCCTGCACCAACAATGGGAGAGTTTCAGTCACGGGGGAACACAGGCTTGGTCCATCAATGCAACTAGCTTGTGAAGGGAATTCTGACTAACAGGACCTACAGCGCTCACCCCACTTTTGTCTAACTACCAGCTTCATGGAGAAATGTCAGGTAACCACAGTAATAACCGCTGCTTACTTTCCCTCAGAGCTGTAGCTGTTCATGCTCCCATCCGTCGACTCCCGGCTGGCCTGACGGGTCATCCAGTTCCTCATCTCCACGGCCAGCCCTGTCTCAGTGCTCCTCTGGACGGTGCTCCGCAGCTTCTTGCCCCCTGCTTCTGTGGAGACAGCAGAGAAGCCCCCATGGCACCACGCTGTCGCAGCCGGGCGGCCCTGCGGGGCACCGCTGCGGGCGGCACACCTCCACCCCATGCGGCAGAAACCCTCGAAGACAGAAATTAATGACCTGTACCAAATCTTTAATTTCAAGATTACCGGTTTGTTAATAATAGGCAAGCAGCATTGTAAATCTCTGTTAGAGGACCTTAGTTCTGTCACTGTCTGCTTTCCAAGGCAGACAGCAAACGCGAAACACAAGTCTGCCCGCGGAGGTAATCAGATTTATGTTGTCCATAGTCTAGTGTGTTTAAAATATGCTTTCTCTGGATGAATACATTCCTCTTAGGAACTCAATTAAAATGTTACCATTATGTCAAAACCTGCAGTGTCTGAGGAATGTTCTAATTCAGATGAATTATTTGATTTAAAAACATTTGGTCATTATCTGCTAAATCAAGTTACAGATATCCATTAGTGAGGACAGTAAACAACAAATCAGGAACCCTTCCCATTCTTTCTTCTCTATTCACTGTCCTCTCATTCCACCAGCTGCTTTAACTTTGTATCTAAAAAATACAGTATTGACTTTTATGCACAATATGAAACTTTATTACCACCTCCAAGAGTAACAATTTTTGTATCTGCTTGCATAGCTTGATTTTATTTGTAAAAACAGTAACGTGACAAATAGCTGGGTACCAGACAAGGGAAAAAATACTCAAAACTCAATAAAGTAGCATTTTAGTGTAGGAATTTTGATCAAGACCTCAGCTGGAAGTATATTGAAAGAAAAGAAAGGAATCAGTAGGAATCAAGCCTCAGTTTCTCTTTCATGAGTAAGACAGTCACTCCATGCCATTTCTGATTTTAAATGCTGTTCTGAATTTTGTATTCCAGTTTCTTCATCTTTTCAATACCCTCCTGACTTCAGCACAGTGATATACTGATAATATTATAAAAGAGCAATAACTCTAAATGTACACGACACCAAATGATGTCAGAATTCTTAAATATTGATACAATGAGGGCAGAGTACATCCAAGATACTAGGGTATCTAGGGATTCACCCTCCTTTGCAGTCACTTCTAGCCTCTGCTACCCTCCTCTGGCTCATCATGTACCAGAGGACAGAAGCTGGAACCGTGGGGTCAGTGAAGCTCTAGGGATTTGCGAAAGCAAACCAGCAAGGGAGGAAATTATCCTGGGATAAGCACTCTCACACCCTGAGGAAGACATGTGAGCACAGGGGCTGGCTTAGAGTAAGAGGACCTGTACCGTCAGACAGGGAACAGGAGAGGGACATTGAAATCAATGTCCCACACCATGTCTCTCTGTCCTACAGGCTGCAGTGTGGGCTGAAGTCTCCCAGGAACACACCCGAGGCCCTCCAGCCAGGAGGCATACCAGGGCAGATTAAGAACATGGGAATTTTAGTGAAGTGGGAAATAGACACCCAAAACCTTGCAATAGTGGGAGACACCCAAAACACCTTGCAAACCCGCTGGCCCCTTGTCCAGAAAGATTTAATAACACTGCAATAGTTAGCAGTAGCGAGACATTTTTATAACAGTATCCTGAGTGGTTCAAATCATGTTGTTACAAGCCTTCCACGCGTTCCTTAAGACCACAAATTTTAATCGGTACATAAAGAATAGCAGAGGTAACAATTTTGCTCTAGAACTGCAGCTACCCACATGAATTTAGTACTCAGACTGAAACATTTTTTTCACTATGTCAAAACTACTTCTGAAAATGCCCATCAATATCTGGTGCAATAAATACAAATAAAAAAGTTATAATGCTAACATGCCACATGAAAAATGAAGAGCAGCAGTCAACAATTTCATTTCTATTGGGCTATACTGTTCCACGTGTCTGCTGGTTTTATTATTTATATTAAACTAAGGAAAGCTGGCAGCTGACTTCCAACATTGGTATACAGCAGTTATAAAATGCAATCACTCATATCAAAGAAATACTCCCACAAAACTGCCTGGACAAAATTGTGCTATATTTTTGTAGATAAAGGTACACTGTGTCATAGTTACATGTGAAAGGCTCACAACTCCTGAAGCCCCATGCTCTCTTTTCATTAAAGTATTGTTACAGGATATTACTCTTCCATTGTAAGAACTCTCTTGATTAGTAAGCATTCATTTTTGTTCAGCCTTGTGGAATGGTGGTCATTCTCGGTTCATTGTTGCAAACATGGATTCTGTCATGAAAATTTAACAGAGTATCTCCATCTTGCATGATTCTTCACTCTTTCCATATCCTATGTTTCAAAGATTTTGGGGTTTGGGATAACTAAAAGTTTGAATTTGTGACATGTGAAGGAGTATACAGTAACATTTATTAATCAGTTAGGCAGATTTTTTTCTGAATTAGAGCTGTAAGTCTGTATGCCTTCATTCTAGCAGAACATTCACAGAAAAAAAATCAAACACATCTATTGCACATTGATTTACTAAGAAATCAAGGCAGAGCTGGTGCAATTGCCATTCTAGTCTGCGTAGAGGCACATGTGTTTCACCAGCTGTTCCCAATATCCCTCTGAATCTTATTTTTAAGCAGTTTTACTTTCCCGCATTCATTTTAACTGAAATAAGTGCTCTGGTTCACATGAAGACAGGCCAACAGCTGAGAAGATACAACTTTGATACAGCATGAAAGTTAGGCATGCACACTATATCCAACTTTTGCACAAGTGTGGGTGGTAAACTGATTACTTTGACCCTAACATTGAATTTAAAGAGGGCTGAAAGGAGGCTATGTGAATAGCTATTCTCCAGTTTTCAACAGAAACAGGCAGAGCTCTCTGATGGTCCCGAAAGAGAAAGGTCTGACTTTTCAGCAATAAGGCTCCTAATCATGATGTTGATGCTTCTTGAAATAAGAATTGAAGATTTAACAGCAAAATGGCTATTTAGAAGTAAAGAAGAAGCCCCAGTTCACAGACATGACTCCTGAGCCTCTGCTCTAGCGATCAATATTCTTTCAGGTTAAGTTTGGCTAAACTAAGATGTAACAACATGCATAAGAAATACCTACACATGATTGCCCACCATCATAGCAATACATTGGTCCCTGGAAAAATATAACAAATAAAATATAATCCCACAGTCCCTTAAACAATTTAAAAGCAAAGAAAGTAGTTATATAATCCATAACTTGTGTTTCATAAATTCAACATTAAAATACTTAGAAGGTTGCAAGTAGCAATGAAAATGCAATGTAGTTACTCAAAGAAATAGCATTCGGTGCCTTACTTCCAAGCTGCAGCTACGAGAACATCTGGTTGAAGGTCTTACCACTCCAGTAAATTCAAACTGTTTTCCCTCATTCTGCCTGGAAGTTAAAGCCTTGCCTGTTGTGTTAATTCAAATACTTGTGTGGCTGCATTCTGTACTGGACCCAGTCCAAAAGGGACAAACCAACAATGTGTTTTAAAGTTGTTCTCCTTTTGAGACAGACCATTTCCCAAAAACATTTGTGAAAACACCCAGATGAATGAGCCCAACTGAGGTGATGCTAATCTCTAGCTAAATTAATAACTTGGGAATGCATCTGCCACTAACACAGAAGTAAAGATGTAACTGGTGCCGCTGTAAAAGTGCAGGTTGGTTTTATAATCATAAAGTATTTATACACACAAACTCACCTCATGCACATCATTTTTAATCCTACAAAGTGAAAGGATGCAGAAACAAGAGAGTCTGGTAGTGTACTTTGTTGCCAAGTATGTTGCTGACCACCTACACTGAAAATTCTTCTACTCACAACTTACTGAACTCTAATAAAGAACATTGAAAATGTTCTCCAAATTAGTCTAATCTAATTGCCCTAGAAAGAAGAAATTTCTCTCAAGTTCTCATCACAAAACATGGAATATATTATCTGAAAAACACTAGCTCAGATTCTTGGGGCCATACTGTAAGGAGTGGAATAAATTACCAGAAATAATTGCTTTGGCATTTATGAAAGCACACTCATTCTTACAGTTAATCACACTAGTAATTTAACTAATATGGTTACTGCAAATAGACTCCAGAGGCCACCTTTTGTAAATTATACACGGAATTATTTGTTCCCACAAATTGGAGTGCAAATCACTTGCAAATTAGGGGTGCAAAACTACTGATATGCTATTCAGTATCAGATGAGGAGAAGTCGGAAAGTGCCGTAAATGCAACAGATTACCTTTGGTGCTCTGGGATCTAGCCAGATGACATCTGCCTCCGGTGGGGAGAAGGCTCGCTCTCAGCAAGAGCTTCCAACAACTGCTCACCACCACGCACAGAGCCCTGGAGAGGACATCCCTGGCGCGGGCAGAGGCAGGCTGGCTATGCCAGTCCCCAGGTGGTACGTGATCTCTTGGCCGGACTTGTACTGAGTACTGAGCAGCTGTGGCTTCAAAAACACACTCAAGGGCTTGAGGTGCCGCTTGGTCTGCTCTCCTCATCTCACCAAAAAGGCTTCATAAAGGCTGCTTCAGTATTTTCATTTGAACTCAGGACTTAGCTGCCCGTAAGGGATCATTTTTCAAGAGTAAAGTTCTTTAAGTATCTAGACATCTGCTCTAGGCACGTTAAGAACAGGCTAGATAAATTTGTCAGAGACAGTCTAAGAACATCTGATCCTACCTAAGAGAAGAGGGACAGCGTAGGTCTCAAATTCCCTTGCAGCCGCACGGTTCTGTGTCTGGAAGAGGCCAGGTTTTGGCTGTGTTGAACGAGGCATTTAGCTCTTGTTGAAGCACTGACGGGAACCACAGCTGAGTTGGCTTTTTCCTTGTGTCACCCACAGACCCCAAGCAGCAGACACGGATTCGGATCTACTAATTTAAGCAGGATTCAGGAAAACCAGATGCCACTGTCATCTCAGTCTGAGAAGTTCTGAGCCCACCTCACCAAGTCTCAGAGGACAGTGCTAATCACCAGCTTAGGAAGCATTGTGTTACAGTCCTTGTTATGAAGTTTTTTCACAGTTCCTGTCGTCAGCATTTATGAAGCCCAAAGACCATCTGCAAGGCCAGGGAGAAATTGTAACCAGGGGCTTTACTTTGCACTTGTAAGGAAGAAGGGAAGATCTGTGTTCCAGTTCCTGCTCCCATGAATATCTGAACGTAAACCACGTGAGAAATTCCAACTGGCATGGGAATGACCTGCCTTGATAGCCCAAAGGCAGAGCTACCTTCAGCTGGGAAGCTCTTGAGTGTGGGAGCAGACAGGTTTGGAAAGTCAGAGAGAGCCTGGACTGACAGCCTCAGTTTGCACTATGCATTTTCAAATTTCTTGGGAGGCCTCACTAGTTTTTGATTTTCAGTCAAGAAATACTTCTTCACTCTTGTCCTGTGACTCTGGGTTTGCTCCTCTGTCTTTCCTCTGGCCATACTGGAAGCATGGTTAATTAAGGTTAAGGTTAATTAAGACAGCACCTAACAAAAACTAAAAGAAAGAGAGAACCAAATTAAATTATCAGCTTCAAAACTGTTGCTTGAGCTTCTGGTCAAAGGCTGGTATAGAAGCTTTTGGGTCCCATTCTTGATGAATCCCCATATACAGGACCCAAGAGGCAAACACCACGAATCTCAGTTGTTCCTGGGATATAAAATTTTGGCCAGATTGCAGCAGCCTTTGTCTGTATTTCATTTCCCTTTCATGGCAAGGCTGGTTGTATGTTCAATCTGGAAAAGATGCCCCCATTTTGTTGTGGCCTCATGATGTGAAGTCAGTTTACCACACAGTGCTGCCAGGCAATGCTGTGGTTTAAGGCAGGCACCTGCTTCTTATTCTCTCCCACTTTCTAATGTGTTTAAAGTTGTATTCTGCCACTTTAATTTCTCTGCTGTGCTGATGTCCATTCTTCAGTCCTAACTGACCCTTCAGCAAATTCTTAAGAGCACCAAACAATAGAAACTGCTTTTGTCTGTGTGAGGCATCCATCAGTTTAAGCTCTTCAACACTTGTGTTCCCAAAAGGTTTTGAAACATTTTTACAAGCCTGAGTTGTTAACAAGAGCTTTTTTTCCACGCGTGGTAATTAATGTTCCTGAAATTCCTGTATCCCCTGTATTATTATTCAGAATTACTATTGAACATGCTACATATAAAAAGGACAACTAGCCATCTCTGACAGCGTGGAGCTTGTTTTCAATACCTGTGCTATGTCACACTCACTGGAAATCCCAATTAAGCATATACAGAACCACAGCACGGAGGTTTGTGGCTTGGCCATTCATCTACTTGTGTGGCTGCATTCTGTACTGGACCCAGTCCAAAATGGACAAACCAACAATGTGTTTTAAAGTTGTTCTTTTAAGTCAGGCCATTTCCCAAACACATTTGTGAAAACAAACACCCAATTGAATGAGCCCAACTGAGGTGACACCAATCTCTAGCTAGCTGAATAACTTGGGAATGCATCTGCCACTAACTAAGATGTAACTGGTGCCACTGTAATTCTTGACAAAGAATTTACCTCTGATAACAGACAGTCAACGGACTGGGAGCCATCCCAGGGAAGCAAAACTAAATAACCACAGCTGTCTGGATGAGCAGTGTTAGTATTGATGTGATTTCCACTTCTCTTTTGGTTACTTGGCTCTGACTATATGACAACAAACTGGCTATGCAGACTTCTGGTTGGATAATTTGTTTTACAGATGTTGGTTACAGATCTTGATTGTAATACACATATACAATATGTAAGAAAATAAAGTTTTTTCTCTTTTTTAGTCACCTATTTGGCCCAAGAGAGATCAGGACATCTCTATTATGTTTGTACTATTTTTTTCAAATGTATGACTGCAGGGCCAAGAAGGAACGTTTTCTTCAAACTTGTGTAAGACGTATTTCCAAGTCAACAGCTATGCTGGGATTTACTGAGCTAATAAACTACCCCTTGGCTAGCCAGTCTAACTGGAGATCCATAAAGGTTTGAATCTAACTTGAAAAATCCTATTGCACACTAAGAAGCTCAAATACAGAATTTAAAAAAGAGTTTAGTTCTGATGCAATATAAAACCAGCAGAGATCAACTGCAGAATTAATACATTAATCGTATTACTTGTATTTAGAAATGCACAACTCCTGACAGTGAGACACGAACGAGGAACACAACTGCACACAGCCACTCTGGCCTCTCCAGCACTCCTGCAGGAATCTCTGTTTCTGTTACTGGTAAGGCCATCGGTTTTCTGAGTGGGGCCAGAGAATGCACCTGCCAAAAGCCTCGTACGATTGCTGTAAAACGGAACACAGAGATACGACGATGAAGAAGCACATGGCTTTGCAGCCCACAGCTGTATGTCCCATGTGCCAAGTGACCTGAACGAACAGTTTTTCAGGAACCCTCATTTAGACCAGTTACGATCTCCACACAGATAGATGTTCTTATCATTCCAATATAATAGGTCTGACTTTATGCATATTCTGTGCACTTGTCAAAACAGAATGGTAGCATTTTATAACCACTTTGTACATCCTGTACAACAATCTACATGACTACAAAAAGTACAAAGCAGTGGGAAACCAGTCTCATCCCCAAGCTATTAAAATCCAGAAAAAAATAGAGCAACCAATTTTGCGGAATTAGATTCTAATTTTAAATACCATTTACATAAGGAATCACTTGATAGGTGCACATCTTCACCACAAGAAATCTCAAAACCCAGTCTTTGATTTTGCTGGTAAGAAAGGATGACCATCTTAAGTAAAAAGAAACCGTCACTGCAGTTTTGACTGATAATGTGTTTATGTTTATATGTACATTCAATTTTCCGGATGTAGAGCATTCTTATGCACTTATTAATAACAATTACTCCATGCAGCACCAAGAGCAGATTAAAAATTCTTAAACAGTTAAGAGTGTGTATATTGAGGAGCTTAGAATTGCTTCTTTTTTTTGTATTATATGAATTGGGAGATACTTTCTAAATATTGAATAACGTCAGTAACGCTGTTCTTTAACCCACCCTTGATTATTTTTAGTACAGCTAGGGTCATTACAGACACTATCGGACTGATCTGTGCAGCATTTTTGAAGGAGGTAGCAAGTGTGTTGAAACAATTCAATACCCTCTATTAGGGCTTAATGAGATAGATAGTGCCAAGTAATTGGATAGCTACTGAGATTACACAAATTAGAAACAGTTCTTCCTCTTAGCTTTGTCTAAGATGAGTAATGATACTATGCAAATATAATTATTTAAATAAGCACAGTTCCCAAAACTCTGAGCAAATTTCACACTGTGATAATCCATTTTCAAACTACTGCTGTTAAACATCTACCTCTCCAATTGAAACAATGGCAACACAGCGTGCCACTGCTCTGACTACACTGTTGACCTTGCTACTGAAAAATGACAGTTACTGCACGTAGGTAGAAGTGAGACAGGTCTTTTTCAGGTTTATGTAGGTACCACCAGAGATGAAAACTGTCAGACACTGTAGCTTGACTGCTGCTGTTATAGCTATACCTGAGTTACCTGTTAGCTATTCAGCCACATGCTGCAGTGTAACTAGCATCTCAGAAGAGGAACACAACAAATATAAGAGAAACACAGCATTAAAACTCAAGTATTTCTATCATATAGTCAGGTAGAATTACGTTGTACTTTGAATGTTAATCCTTCTGCAGTCTCTTCTGCCTTTCTGCTGATTTGCCAGATGTTTCCCAGAATACATGTGTTTTGTTTGTCACACTCATCACTTCGGCAGCAACACTACTGGTTTTTCTATGCTTCTTTTTTAAAGGTCTTTTAGCCATCTTGGCATCTACCTCTCCTTCACCGGTACAGTACCTGAGTGTAATTGGTAAAAACACTTAGGACTGGAAAGAGACCTGCAAATTGCTGGAAGTGACTTCTGTACTGCCTCCACCCTGGAGCCAGCCAAAGGAGCTGCAGAAGTGGGAGAGATCCAGCCCCACTGCGCGGACGGACACGCTGACTCAACTCAGCCCCTGAGCAGTGCCCTAGCAGCAAACATAAAACACTATTGACCATAAACTTCAATGTCATACAGATTCTGTATGCAATTATTATTATTCTGCATTCGGAGTGATTTTTATCCTCTAAGATGAGCCACCCCACTGTTGCATGAGTTGTGCAGCAGACAGTCTCTGGCGTGTTAGCATCAACCAAGCCAAGGTCTTTAAAACTTCATCTTTTACAGTGGGTACCCTGTCACAGGGCAGTATACCCTTCTTTCATATTCCACCTTGGCTCTGCCTATGAACATTCCATGTAAACAAGGTCATCTTTACCACCAAGGCCGAAAAGTAGGCCAATTCCCCCAAGAAGATGTAGTTACTCTCATTTTCTTCACTGCCTGATACTCCTACTATTACTTTATTCTTTTTAAGAGGATAATTTTAAAACATAACTACTTCATGTTCAGGATTCTCTTCACTTTAATAATTACTGTGTTAATGAATTTATTGTTACCACTTCCCCGATTTTCTATTTCTGGTTAAATTATTGTCTGCTTGTTATTGTCTATGGGGACCTCCAGAGGGGACAGTGTGATCTGGCGGCCTAACCACAGGAACAGAATCCAGGAATCGCCAAGCTTTCCTCCAGCTCTACCAATGAGCAATGATTAATCGGTGAGAAATGCTACCGAAGCCAATAACAGTGCTCAACTGAGCAGTTCAGTGTATGTTTAAGTAAGTTCCAATCCTTCACTCACTAGCACCAATGGCAACACTCCTGCTGACACCTGTGTGGGATCGAACAACCCCTCGAGCAAGTTTCCCAGCTAGTTATCAGCCAGGTGACAGGAGCATATACTGTGCTTCTATTCCTGCCAAACTCCTGCAGCAACACTCAGATACTTCTTTCGGTAGACATCAATATGCAAAACTGTAATGTATCTTCTCCTCAGCTAACATAACTAATTCTTGCTATTTTTGGTATGATTGTCTTGGACTGAAGAACATTCTGTGGCTTTTTTTTTTTCCTCAACTGGCTTTTGTTTTTCTAACATACTGGGAGACAAAGATGCTTTCCAGTTCTTTCTGAATTAATTTACATCTTTAATTATCATAAATTATCTCTTGAATTGTCTTCAGCACCTTCAAAGCATTTGACTTCCCCCTTGAATCTCATAGCTTCACTACCACCCAAAAACTTTGGCAAAAGAAGACATTCAATTGAAATATACTCCCTTTCGGAGGACATAGTTCTGCACGTGGGTCTTGCCATGAATAGCAGCTCCATAGTTGCACTCCTGGCAACCTACTTTTTCACAGTTTATATCAACACCTCAGTGTAAATGCAAATCAGAAGTGAATGTAAATAGAGTATAAAAAGGAAACTGTAGTGCAAATTTATTACAGCAAACAATACACACAGTGTAATTTGAGGAAGTACCAAGTTAACAGTCCCACTCATGAAAACAGACGCAGACTTTCCAGTGACCACATGCGATCTGAGCCTCTCTCTTCTTTTCTCAGTGCATGTTGGATAACTCCTCTCCGGTAACCTTCTTGTACATTAGAGTTCACTTGCTCTAGCACAGTTCCAGTTGTCCACAGGAAAGGTAAGTGAACTCATATCCACTACTTTTAAATATATTAGGTGCATGAAATTTTGCCCTATCTCTATACAGACATCTAAAAAGATGTCACACACATTTACATTGGAAATTCCCTGGATTTTTAAATTTAATCACAAAATTTCCCTTAATTTGAACAAAGTCAGGATTTCAGACAAAGTGTGAGGCTTGGGATACTTCAAGAGCATTGAGACAGGTACTGATTTGCCCTCTGTCCCCACATCTCTTCAACAATTTCCACACAATTTAAATCTGTTCCAAGTACTATTTGATGCCAATTCTCACTTTTCTATGCAGGCTGTACACTTTATCATCAATGACTCTAACAAAAAATGCAAAAGACACCCTTTAATAACCTCGATACTCTGATAACATAAGTAGTTTGCTCTAGTACCACATGACATGTCAGTTCTGTGTGTACACAAGCACACATGCCAGAAATAAATTGACTATGAAAAAAAAGATTATGCAATACCTTTTACTAGACACAGCTAAGAATAATAAACTCGTTTAAAAACAACGAATGTGAATAAACTTGCATCTAACCGATCAGCAAGTAGGAAATGCTAGAGCGAACAGCAGTTCCCTGTGCTGCAAACCTAGCCGACCATGGCAAGTCCATGGCTACCAACTGGAAAACTGCAGCCTTTCCAACACCTGCTCCTTCAGTACACTACAGAGTTGACATCAGGGCTTAAGAAGTCTCCTTCTTTAATCAACTGACACTCAAACAGATCTTCTCAATCATCATGTTCAAAAAGAGCTTCTAAAATTATTAATACATTTTATCGA
>Ga0181612_173507_pt1 | contig 12833 bp, 12 predicted proteins | sample HoacroProtozoa21_FD_119630 | JGI IMG/M metagenome (GOLD analysis project Ga0181612, IMG submission 119630) | Hoatzin crop microbial communities from Cojedes, Venezuel. Combined Assembly of Gp0051906, Gp0051904, Gp0051908 | reverse complement strand
CGGCTGGCCTGAATTGTCTCTTGAGCCATGCTGAGGAATTGCCTGTGTCACCGCTGAGCATTATTGGTCCAGGGGTGTCAGCTTTGGGCAGGTGACACCATCCTGTCCCCAGGAAAGCTTAGAGGAACGCTAAGCAATGCATTGCATTGACCATCAAGGTGAGGAGGAGCGACGCAGCAGATTGGCTGCCCAGATTGGTCCAACTTGGCCTCTGTGTCACAAACCATGGTTTCTCAGTTGTCACTGAAGTCTCTTTGGACTCCCAGCACGTAGTTCAACTACTACTCAACCACTAAACTACAGAAAGCACTTCAATTTATTGGCTTTTAGTGGTGTGAGGAGCTTGGGATGCAGCCCAAAGACAACTTGGATCTCGGGGTCCTCACACCCCTGGTATTTAGTAACAAACCTTCATTTATGGATTGCAGAAGAATTTCTGTGAACAAAGAATGATGACTATGTGTTCACTTCTCTTTTTTATATATTTAGTCATACGGTTAACCTTTTGGGCAACCTGCCCCTGAAGTGTCTGGATGTCCTCCTGACCCCGAAAGTCCGGCCAGGCTCGCTAGAGTACATGGGTGTCAACATGGATGCAGTCAGCATCCTGCTGGATTTCCTAGAGCGACGCCTTGACAGGGTAAGTTGAGAGGCTGCTCTCAGAGTTCCTCGCTGCTCATTTTCACAAGTTAGCTGCAGGGCACACGTCCTTCAGCCTACATTGAACCTTGAAAGCCCAGTGCCAACACCCCGGGAGCACCAGCAGGGTATGGTTTGTTTGGAGACAGCCCTTCACAGAAGGCTCAGTTTGTAGTAGAGGCAAAACTGATATGGCTGGTAGGACTAAAACAGCATCTGTTGACTGAGAAGGTGACTGCATCGTTGCTTTACTGACTGCAGGTAGTGGGGTTGCTTGCACAGATGATTAGCTGGGCGATTGAAATACCGGTGCTCTGTTTCACTCAGTAGTGATCTGGTGGGTAGCTTCTGAAAGCCTGGACTGGCATTATTTTCGAGCTTGCTGTAGTTCTCAGTCTCTGGGGTTAGTTCCAAAGGGCTTCTGAATTTTACTGCAGCACTTCTCTACTCTGGATGCCCTGCATGAATATTTCTAGCACTGCTGTGCCACAGAGCAGGGCTTGTAAAACCACGCCGCTTGGGGTGGTGAAGCACTGAAATGCCTGTAGCAGAGGCTGGGAAGCTTTGGTCTCCATCTTTTTCCCTGGTGGTCTGTACTCATGTTCCCTGCCACAAGGCAGACAAGTTGAGCTCAGCGTGACTAACGTGGTGTTCGTTTTGTGGATGCTGCTGCAGGGACACAAGCTGAAGGAGAGTCTGACCCCGGTGCTGAACCTGCTGACGGAGAGTGCCCGAGTCCACCGCCAGACGAGGAAGTTCCTGAAGGCGAAGGTAGGCTGTAGGTCGGCAGAAGTGGAATGATGCTGCACTGAGGAGAGAGGAGAATAGCAAACCGCCTTACTGCTGTCCTCCAACAGACCTGCTCTGTCTCTCTGCTAGGTTCTGATTAACGGGTGCTTGAGGCCTTTGGTGCCCGCAGTGTGTTTTCCCCGTCTCCCACGCTCTGTGGATTTACTCCTTTTAGCTGATTTGTAAAAACACCTACATTTTTCCCCTGTCTGATGTGGTGTTGCTGTTCCAGCTCCCCTGATTGCCCCTCGCTGTGGCCTTGTAGGTGCTGCCGCCGCTCCGGGACGTGAGGAATCGGCCGGAGGTGGGGAACTCTCTGCGGAACAAGCTGGTGCGTTTGATGACCCACATCGACACTGACGTGAAGCACTGCGCGGCAGAGTTCCTCTTTGTGCTCTGCAAGGAGAGTGGTGAGTTGCAGGGGCTCTTTGTGGGCTTTGGTGACAGGGAGTCCTGGGGCTTGGCCTCCAGGCAAGCCAGAGAGTGTGGGGTGGGTCACCCTTTGCAGGAAAAGTGGAGAGTATCCAAGTGCTCTGTGGGAAGGAGTTGCTGTCTCTCATGCCAGTGGTGAGTGAAAAGCTCTGCCAGAGGACACCCCAACACCCTGTAGACATCCTGGCCTGCATTCAGACCCCCACCCCATGGGTGTTGTCCCCACCATTGCTGGTGCATAGTGTGGGAGCCTTGCTCCTTGTCGGAGTTCAAAGAAGCGTTGGCAGTTCTGCGTCTCTGGCCTTGCGCCCATCTTTCTGTTGGGGCACACAGGAGCAGAGGAGGCTGGAGAGGCAGGGGGGAGGCACAGGGCGGTCTCTCTCCCCTTCTCCTGACAGTGTCACGGTTTGTGAAGTACACGGGCTACGGGAATGCAGCTGGGCTCCTGGCAGCACGAGGCCTCATGGCTGGTGGTCGGGAAGAGGGAGAGTACTCAGAAGATGAAGACACAGACACTGAGGAGTACAAAGAGGCAAAGGCCAAGTAAAGACGTCTGCTCCCCCGCTATAGCACCCCTCCTCCTACGCCTTCTTCCCACTCCTGCTCTGCCCCTTTGTTCATCTGCCTCCCTGCCATCTCCCTTGTCCCACCGCATTTCCTTCCGCATTACTTAGCGCTTTCACCCTTAGCTTTGATGTCCTGTTCCACCATCTCTCCGTGTTCCTTGGGTGAAATGCTTCTGTGGCAGAGCTGCTCATGCTGTGGGAGGTCACCAGTGTGTACATCCGGTCCCTGCAGCTGAGCACAGGCTCTAGAGCAAAGTGGGTCCCTTCAGCCAGAGCCCATTCTGCACCAGACCTGTTCATGGTGTGCGTGTGGCAGTATCTCTCTAATCCGTATCTTGGACCCTTTCTTGGCATCCACGCGTCTTGGCACAGTGGCAGGGTTTTGCTGTGCGCTGGGGTAAGGGTGGGCCCTTCTTGCAGCAGGGTTGGAAGTGCCAGTTAACTCCTCTCCATCTCCAGGGTCCTGTGCTGCTGCACTGAGATGGTTTTTTGTTTTTTATTTTTTTTTCTTTGCCTGGTGGTGGTAACTCGAGGATGAGGGCTGTGCAGGGAGAGCTCCAGCACTGTGCTCAGCTGTGGGTCCCGTACTTCCTGTCGTCCGTTCAATGTGGTCTGCGTGCTGGATTGTGGGTTTTTGTCTGTGTTAGCTTTTTGCCTCCTGACTTAAGGAGATGGAAGAAGGGTTGTCTGCCCTTGTGCACCTGGTTTAAAACTGCACTGTGGAGTTGGCAGGATGGGGATGTTGCTCACACCAGAGATGGGGGGGATTTGCAGGGGGGAACAACTGTGTGCAGGACATACAGAGGAGGCGGACGCATTGTGCTGCAGTAGCACTTGGGGCTAACAAGACAAGCACAATGACAGCCAGCCTTGCCACTGTGTTGCTGTGCTCAGTAAAGGCAAAGAAGGTTTTTACACAGCCCTTTTCTCACTCCTCTGCTTTACCTCCCTCCTTTGCCACGGCCTCGCTGTTCTTCTTGCAGCATTAACCCTGTGACAGGACGCGTTGAGGAGAAACTACCCAACCCCATGGAAGGGATGACTGACGAGCAGAAGGAATATGAAGCCATGAAGTTAGTCAACATGTTTGACAAATTGTCCAGGTACTAGAAGATTGTGTATGTTCATGTCTGTGATTTACATTTATGACAGACCTTCCTTTGAATGTATTCCCAAGGCCACCACTCGCTGAGGAGATGTAAGAGAGGGGGTATACCCATGGGGAAACATTTCCTGAAGCTGGGCCCCTTTCTGTTCAGGGGAAGGCACTGCAAGCCCCACACACCTCTTTGGCATGATGGCATACCACAGAATTCCTCTGCAGGCCTGCTCTGTGTTCCCAAGCACGAGCTGCTTCACCAGCTTTGGCCAGGTGCTGGGTGAGAACAGCAGCTGTTGTCCTGGCAAGGCTGCTGAGTAGGGAGCAGCGATCTGGGGACAGGTTGCTGCCAGTGCCACCAAGTCCCTTTTGCTGCAGGAGTGCTTTCTCCAGTCATCTTCCATCCATCATTAATAGATGCCACAGAGAGGAACCCAGAGTCTGCCAGCTGAGTTCAGACCACCCCCAAGGGTGGGAGGGAAAGGGGCAGCAGGCTTGCTGCGTGTATTTCCATGGTGTGTTAGAGGGAGAAAACACTGATGCCAGCGCTAATTTTCTTCTTGCAGTCCTTTACCACACGGAACAGGACCCTAAAACTGAGCCTGTTCCAGGGAACCTGAGAATGGCAGCACTTGTGGATTGTGTGTCCAGCCATCACCTCAGCATGCATGAGGTTTTATGGCTAAGCTGTCCCCCACTTCTAAAAAGGGATTGTTAGTGGTGGCCCGGGGCTGTTCTGGGCTGCCCCAGGGCAGTTGGCACGAGCTCCGCCCTTCTGCTGTAGCACTTGTCTGTTCCTGTGTTGTCTGCTGCGGATGTGTTTTGCCTTCCCCCCTCTCCTCCCTGGCTGCAGAGAGCAAGTCATCCAGCCCATGGGCATCACGCCGAGCGGCAGCCTGGCCCCCATGGAGAACACCATCCGCGATATGGCTGACGAGAGGTCGTCGTCCGACTCGGACCTGGGGCTGGACTGATCCAGAGCTCTCGCCCCAGCCTCGGAGAGCTGGGCAGCCTCATCTGCTCTCCCTCCAGAACTGGTGCTGCACCCAGAGGCTTGTGCTGGGCCAGGACTCTCCCTGTGGGATCTGATCCAGCCTGGACCCCTCAGTCCACAACAAGGAACACCTCCTGCCTCCTTCCCAGCTCCATAACCACCTCTCCTTCCAGAGGGTCTTCATGGCCTGGCTCCGCCTCGATCTCTCCTGTCAGCAGCCTTGAGGATTTCACACTCCAAATTGCTTCCAGGACTTTCCAGTAGGATTTTTTTTTTTTAAAATACATGATGTTTGGGAAGAAAAGTGGGAGGGAGAGGGGGGATCTTTGTGTCGCACCATCAGGGTCCAGCAATCTGTGGAGCATCTCGTGTGTGTGCCGATGCTTGTGCAGCTGCTCATCAGCGTGTGTGTCACTGTGCGTGCTACGTGTGGCCGGCCCTGGGGGGGGACTGCAGGAGAGGGGTGCGGGTGGTTACGCAGGGCAGTTCCTGGGGAGCGGGGTCTGCGGGGTGTCTCGGCACGGCGTGTCCGTTTCAGCTGCGGTAGCTGTACGTCTGCGCGCTACGTGTGGCTGAGCGTGACGGGGTCTGTGCGGGGACCGGAGCGGGTGGACGGCTGGGGGTGCGTGAGGGCGGGGGGGGGCGGCGGTGTTGTGCGGGCAGCGGGCGGCGTGCAAGCCTTTGTGTGGACCTGCCAGCATTGCCACCGGCTGCAGGGAGACACGCGCAGGTGACTGCCGGGAACGCTCTGATACTCGGTCTCTGGACCTGTGCAGTGTCCCTGTTGCCACGGAGTTTAGTGCTTGGCGTTAGCCTTGCCCCATCTCGCGCTTTCCAAATGAAAGGCCAAAATCTGTGCTTTGTCTGCTGCCCCCTCGTCTGCCTTGGCTTTCCCACAGGTCCACTGCTCTTCGCACCCAGGGGCTGGTCTTGGTCTTGTCCTTCGCTGTGGCTTAGATTTCTCTTTTTCTGTTTTGTTTTTTTCTTCTTAAAGAAAAATGTTTTAAAGAAAATCTTCCAGTTTGTCTCATGTACCAGAGTTCCAAAACTTACTATCACAAGTAGGAATGCAAAAGTGATGCTAGAATAAAGAAAACCTGACAAATGGGCACACGGCAGTGATTCATCGCACGTGATAGCTCTGAGCAAGTAGGAATTACCTTTGTTTTCTTCTGACTAGTGCGTGGTTGTGCTCCGATGACCCCGAAGTTTTACTGGAGGTAAAATTGTGGCATTAAACTGGGGCTAGGCCAGAACCTCTCTCTACACCATGACCATGACGTGTAACTGAATGGAGCATCCCAGAGCTAAAGTAATCGTAGAAGCTTGAGGACTGTGAAACAATCTTAGCTCGACCCCTCGGGCCTCAGAACACGCAGTTGTGTGCAGGACTGTTCACCTCCTTTGCAAATGCTCCGTAATGGTTAAAATTGTGCACGCCAGCTCTGTCTTCTGTCTGCGATGGGGGTTTGCTGCTCGGCCTCTGCAGGACGCGAGCCAGCCTCCGTCCTTGCTCGGCTGCGTGGGGCTGCTGAGGCTTCTGACTCCCTGCGAGGGCAGCGGGGCTGGGGCGGCAGGGCAGGCTGGCCCGGACATCCAGGGAGTCGGGGTCTGGGGAGGCTGCAGACGCGCAGCAGCGACGAGTGGAGGGCTTACAAGGGTTCCTGCCTGTGTGTTTTTAGGAGTCGTTGCTTGCTTCTGAAGACTGTCCCTGAGGTGAAAAGCTGAAGGTGTGCTCCGTTTAGCTCTTCAGTGACGAAGTTTTTTAGTAGCTGTGATTAAAGTTCCAGGCTCTCCCAGGGGAATACAATAGTTATGTGAAGCTGACCCGCTAAGGTTCATAGACAGGCTGCTGTCGTGAGAACAGCTTCAGTGTGTCGTGGCCGGAGTTTTAGGCCAGCTGCGTGTCCTGTTTTAAGTAACGAGCAAAACAACCCCAAACCTTCTGTGTGAAAATGCAGACATCTGACCTCTTTCCAGCTTCCAAAGGAAAACGCTTTCCATGCAAAAGGAAAAGCAGGGGGTTTTGCTTCTGATACTGTTGTAGTCAAAGCTTGTATCCTGCAGAAAACCCTGACGGGCAGCTGGCAGGCCCTGCCTGGGAGGGGCCTGGTGCAGGGGCCGAACTTGGCACGGGGCGCTGCTGGAGTGAGGGTTTACAACCAGGGCACAGGTTAAAAGCAGCCTGGCCAGCGTTTTCGGTGTGAAGCGATGTGCCGCGAGGGCTCTGGCGCTCTGCAGAGTGAGGACGACCCGTCTGCTTCCCCTGGGGCTGCGCGTTCGAATCCCGGCGCTGCGCTGGTCCCGGCTGCCAGGAGGAGCACGCGGATGTGTCCGAATTGTGCGTTTGGGTAAACAAGGCTGCTCCTCGGAGTGGGAACTTGCTCAAACCTTTCCTCGGGGAAGCAGCGAGGACACCAAGTGCTGAACTCTGTTCCCGTAGCATCAGCAGTAAATGTGCCAGGCTTCTCTGGGGTCCCTAGAGCTGCTCTGATTAATAGCAGATGTACTAGGTCCAAATACTCCTAATTATGCAAACAGATAGCTATAAGGCAGTGTTTTGAGGCTCTAGCTTTGCCCTGGGAAGAGCTTTTAGGCATGGCAGTCAGTAACAGTGTTCCAGTGTTCTGTTAGCAGGACACAGCTGTGTGCTTGGATGCTTTTATTCCCTTCACTTGGGTTTTGTGGAGTTTAGTGTTAGCCATAACAAAATGGTGGTGTAAAATGCTTTTCATTTTGTTGTGCTTGTTTAGAGCTGGTACTGATCCAGGATTTATCACAGCTGCTGTGAGAAACAGATGGGTCAGCCGGGGCCACCCAGGTGTGACCTCCATCCCCACAGCCAAATGTGGGTGCTGGGGTGATGAGATTCCTGCCCTGTTGCAGGGAAGAGGCTCTGCCCCTCCTGTGATATGCACAGTACAGCTGCCAGGGCACACTGGGGAAGGAGCAGGACGTCACTGCAGTGCTCGGACTGAGACCGCCTCTCCCTGGGACAGCATTTGCAGGGAGGAAAGGCACTTTTGTGTACAGTTAAAAAGAAGAAATAAAACGCATAAAAAAGCAGGTGAAGAGTAGTGGTGGTGGGGAAAGAATGTGTTCGAACATTGGGGAAGGTGTGAAGTTTACAGAAAAACCCTCAGGCAACATTGGCAAATGAATTAGAACTCTTTATTGTTAAATAATTAACACTATGCTGACTCAGAGGTCTTCCAGCAGCTTGAGCTGGCATTCCTGAACAGGAATGGGGGCAGGCCCCCCCATAACAGAATTTGTCCCCTGATTAGCAGAGATTTCATCTGAAGAATAAACACCACAAGTCTGCAGCAGCTGAAAGATGATGACTAAGAGAAGAGTATCTGAGGAGGAGCTGTGAAAGGAGTTGGTGGGGGGAGCCAGAAAAATCACTCCAGACTGAAGTGATTCTGTCCTGCCTTAAGGCCTGACCTTTGTGGCATTTTTCAACACCTGATCCTTGAAAACCAGGCCCTCCAAGGCTGCGCAGCTCAGAAGGAGGGAGACCCAAACAGCAAGCTGGACACGCACAGCTCAGCTGACACGCTGGCATGAGCCCACGAGCTCCTGGCCACTTACTGGTGGAGCTCTCATGGCTGGACACTGTGGAATGGTGTGCTGATGGGGTGATGGAGCCGGAGCTGTGGAAGAGGAAAGTCTCTCCTAGGGGTGCTAAATGTGGTAAGACAAGGAGGGAGCGGCGCTCAGCAGCTACGTCAACTGTTCTGAGGTCGTGGGTAGGAAAGCGTTCATGTGCAGAACCAGTTTGCAGCTTGGCATTTGGGCTTCACTCCCTCCAGCTTCCCTTCTGTGTGTGAGGGTCTCCCTGCTCTGCTCCCAGGCTGGCTGGATCGAGCCGTGAGCACCCCCTCCTCCCCAGCTGCCAGTCCCGGGAGGATTCGCTGCTGCAGAGCTGGACAGCCTCTTCCATGGCTCCCTGCCATGATCTCCTGCCCAACATCTCCTCGTCAGGATGAACATCGCTCTCCAGCAGCAGGCAGCCAGCTGTCCTATTTGTCTTTTGCATCCAGCTGAAAATAGAAAGACCACACAGACAGCGTTTGCTAGGGTGTTCCAGACCTTAGCCAGCAGTGCTTCCTAGCACCAAGATCCCAGAGCGGGGAGGAGTTTGTTTTTATGCTTCACCACATTTGCGTCGGCTTCATCCATCAGTGACTTAGAGCAGCACAAGCATCAAACCAGGGGCTGGCTGATCTCACACAAAGGCACAATGGCTTGTAGTGAGAAATCAAACACCTGACCACGGGACGAATAATTCCTGTTCATTCCTACTCTGCAATCTGATGAAAGTAAGAACAACCTCAGTGTTAAAACTGCAACTGTGAAGCCAGATTTTTCTCTTGGGTCGACACGTACAGACAGTGTCTGTTAAAAAGACAACTGGCTGCTTACTACGGCGAGCTGGCAGAGCCCTAGGGCAGACAACAGAGCTGTGCCCGCTTACACCAGGGGAAGAGCTGGCCCAGCCCACGAGTCACAACTTCTGCTTAAATGAGAAGTTTAAAAAGTGTTGGATGCCAAATGTGGAAAAACCTTCCCAGCAGGTCTAAAGTAATGTAATAATTAACATCAGCACTAAGCTCAAAGTAATTAAGAACTTGCTCTCCTACAGTTTCCCGCTTCTGAAGATCTCGGAAGATTACAGATGTAAGAATGGCACAGTGAGGTAAATGATCAGCAGGGGAAAAGAGCCAAGTCTTTAGTTAATTCAGTGCTGTCAGGTGGAGCCAGTACCCTCACTCCTGCCTGCTGCTTGTCACACCTCTGGCCACTGCAGCACCTCATTTGGCCACAGACGTAGCACAATTTGAGCCTCCCTTTTGTTACTGCTATTACTCATTTCTCACAACGACCAGAAAAACCACTAGAAATGAAACCAAAGCAATTAAACAAATGTACAGAGGGATTAAAACTCCACTAAGGTGATGCTTGGCTTGCCTCCTGGGTTTGTGTTAATGTACCATGAGCAACATCACAGGCTTGAGCTCTCAGCCAGGGAAGAAGCGGTGTAAAAAAACCACCTCCTGAACAGCAGCACCTGCGAGCGCGCCCACTGCCCGTCTGCACGCTCAGCCGAGCTTTCCAGTCCCCTCGCACGCATCCGAGGGAAGCGCTGCCTGAAGAGGAGAACGCCCATGTTTTGTGTTGCTGAAGTGCAAAGGCGAGTCCTCTGCTGACTTACAAGATTCTGCTGGATTAATCTGATACAGACCACAGAGGGGATTTTCTGGTTGGTCGCTTCCAGCTCCGGGAAGCTGCACCTTCATCTACAGGGCTTTTCAGCCCAAAGCCTGACCTCTTCCATATTCCTGTTTCATCTGAGGCAGGCAGATCCACATCCCCTCCCCTTCTGCACCCCTGAAACATTCAGCAATGCAGCATGCTGCTCTGTCACCTCCACTGTGAAACAGCACTGAGGTTTGTCGGGGCTTTTTTTAACCTTTTTTCACTTTTCTGTGATGCTTTTCTCTGAATGCAGACTGCAAGCATGGCAAGGTCTGTGGTGCAAGTCTAACCCCAGCAAGCCCAAACCTGCTCCCCACGCCCAGAATAACTCCAGCCCACGGAACGAAGAGGCTGAGGGAGGGAGATGAGGCTCTGAGCCCCTTCCCACCTTTTCTTTTTCCTTCTGAATTAGTGTTTGCATCTCTTCAGTCCAGCCCAGCAGCTCCACCAGCTTCTCGACGCCACTGACCACATCCCCCAGCTGGGCTACGTCACTGCAGTGCTGCTGCCAGGCGAAGGGTCCCACGAGATCTCGGTTGATCAGGACTCGGGGCACGGAGCTGCGGACGGCTCCTGCCAGGCTGGCGAAGGGCTCCACCTGAAGGAAGGCAACCCGAAGGAGCAGAGAGAGACAGTCACGCTGCTGAGGGGCACTGCGGGCGTGAACGCGCTGCGCGCCGAGCTTGTGACCACTGTGCTCGACAGTTCTCCCGCTGTGGGCTACACTACCCCAGCTGGAACAGGCTAGGGGTGCCACCGGTTACCCGGCGGCCTTTCCTTGGGTACCTGTGAAACTCTTGTTCTGTCAGTGGAGAACTCCTTTCCCAGAAGCACACCAGGTTTTCAGAGGGTGTCTCATGTACATGCACCCTGTTTCTTACCCTGCCACCTCAAATTTTACCTCAATAACCCAGTTTCTCGCCGCCTTCTCTAAACCTCTCTCCTCCACAGTCCCCCTTAGGCCCTGTTTTCCATGTGCCTTTTCCTGCTTGTGAGCAGGGGTTTCCCTTAGTCCCGGACCTCGAGGGACGTTCCGATGACGAAAAGCAGGTCTGCCATGGGGAAGTCGGTCATGTGCAGGAAGAAGCGCTGCGGGAGCTCCTCGCCAAAGAACACAATGTCAGGCTTGACGACTCCAGTGCAGACGGGACACTGAGGGACCTTGTCTGCCATGACGTCCCCCTGAAGCAAGAGCACCCAACACTCCTTGTTACCGGGCAGTGTTTACCTGCACAAGCAGGGTCAGAACCACAGTGCATCCTCACGGCAACGTCCTGCCCAAGTCTGGTCCCCTCCAACACTACCTCTTGGCCCCAACACTGAAATAACAGGCCTGCAAGGGGCTCTTCTCCTTGCATTAATTTAGGTGTCAATGCCCTGCTGCGCCCACTCACCCTGAAGTCCTCTCCTGGGAACTTCCTTCGACAGACCGTACAAGTGGCAGTGGCAAAGGTGCCGTGGGCTTCCACCAGTCTATCGGGAGGGATCCCAGCAGCTGGAACACAGCGCGTGGGAGAGGACCAGCTCAGCGTGAGGGGACGGCACCAGAAACTCAATGTTTAGCGGGCATTTCCCCAGTCCTGCCTCCTGTTCTGCTTCTCACCCTCGCCTCTTCCCAGTGCTCTGCTCCCAAGAGATGGGGAAGAGAAAACTCACCTCTCTCCAGCCCGTCGATGTTCTGGGTATAGAGGCGCAGGAGGAGCCCTTTGTCGTGCAGGAGTCTCAGGAAATAGTGGGCGTAGTTGGGTCTGTAGTTGCCAGGGTAGAGCTCCTTGGCCAGAGTGAAAAAGGGCTTAGGGTTGACAAAGAAATAGGTCACTTCGAAGATGGCTTCTGGGTAGGGGATGTTGTACTGCTCCAGATTGCTGTAGAGGCCGCTCCCCGGGGACCTGCAAAGAGAGGAGAGCGGGGCTGGCACTCGGAGTGCAGGCAGAGATGCCACCCGCCACGGAGCCAGACCAAGGCACGGCGGAGCGGCCAGCCGGGTCCCTGCTCTTCGCTGGTGCCCGAGGTCGTGCGGAGAGTGCAGCCACAGAACTGAGGCACAGGCGTGACGCAGCCGTCCCGCAGACCTGGGCCGAGGAAGGGCCCCGAGTCTGACTGGTGATGCCAGCCTGCCTCTGCCTGGAGGAGGAGGATGGGCGGGCGTGGAAGCTCCTGGGCCTAGTGTAGCCTGGCACAGGTAAACAAGACGGAAGGGCGAGAGGAGCAGCAGGCACCAGCATCATCCGAGCTGGAGATCTTGGCCCTCCCAGCACTGAAAAAGGACAAATGGGGCGATGGAGGCGTTGATTACCTAAAATCCGGGATGCCGCTGGGCGTGCTGATCCCGGCGCCAGCCATCACCACCACCCGGCGACACCGCTGCTTCCGAATGAGCTCTGCCACGTCGTGCAGGGTGAGCTGCTGCTTCCCACCGTCACCTCCCCACCTGCCCGCTCCCAGAACGGCTCTGGCCGCAGCAGACAGAGAGAGGGGCCTGGCCCCTTGGATCCTGCTCGGGACAGAGAGAGAGCAGCGGGCAGCGTGCCGACAGCGACCGCGGCTGGGAGCTGCGCAGAGAGCCCTGCGAGCGGCAGGACTGCGCGCTGCTGCTGAGCGAGGAGAAAGCTTAACCGTTAGTCCGACCCCAGGAGCAGGCACCTTCCGACAGCGATCTAACACCACCAGCTCGCTGGTGCCTCTGCGAGAGGGGGCTTTTGGGCAGGAGGAGGCCACGGGAACCGCGGCACGGGGACTCCCGAGTTTGCTGCTCTCGGGGGAAGGACGAGCGGTCAGGCGTTGGACCAGGCTGCCCAGGGAGGAGGTGCAGTCCCCATCCCTGGAGGCGTTTAAAAGCCGTGCAGATGCGGCCCTTGGGGACACGGTTTGGTGGTGACGGGTGGATGGTTGGCCTTGATCTCAGAGGTCTTCTCCAACCTAGGGCTCGACGAAGGCTCTTTCCTGCGTCCCGATCTTCAAGAAGTTCCTACGTGGGCGATGCGGCTGCCGCGGGCCCGCGCTGCCCCGGCTGGCACTGACCTCCTCCGCGCTCCGTCTGCCCGCGGGCTCG
>Ga0181612_167859_pt1 | contig 12833 bp, 4 predicted proteins | sample HoacroProtozoa21_FD_119630 | JGI IMG/M metagenome (GOLD analysis project Ga0181612, IMG submission 119630) | Hoatzin crop microbial communities from Cojedes, Venezuel. Combined Assembly of Gp0051906, Gp0051904, Gp0051908 | reverse complement strand
TGGGTCATCTGGTCCAAGCCCCCTGCCGAAGCAGGGTCACCTACAGCAGGCTGCACAGGACCTTGTCCAGGCGGGTCTTGAATATCTCCAGAGAAGGAGACTCCACAACCTCCCTGGGCAGCCTGTTCCAGTGCTCCGTCACTTTTAGTCACTTTTAGTCTTTTCCCTGCCAGAGAGCCCCGGCTTGTATGCAGCACCAGCTCTGTTGAAACACATCACCTGAGCCAGGGATCAGCTGGACTATCTCCCCATCTTCACTAGAAACTACATCAGCAGCTTGTACCGTGCTAATTAAACAAGTCAGTGCAGCCTTCAGGAACAAAACGGATCCTGATATCCTACAAGGAGCATTTAAAATTAGTTTGTTTGCCAACTTGTTTTGCTGTTCCTTTGCTGATTGTAAGAAAATGCTTCTTTTAAGTGAGGAAACAAACAGGTATTTTTACTATTCCCTCTCTTCTGCTAGCAAACATTTCTGCCCCAGGTTGTATGGCTGTCAGCATCAGCCAGTGGGAAAATCATGGGAGTTCCCTGAAAAAATGATGACAAGACAATCATTTATTTTCTTGTTTCTTTGCCCTCTCCTTGCACTCTAAGCTTCAAACAGTGGACGAATCTAGGAATTATTTCAGCAGCTCAGTGGGGACGCAGGGCAGAGGGCTGCCTCCCTGATGCCGGTGCCTCTGGCGGAGCCGTGTCCTCCTCCAGAGTGCCACCGCATGCTGCACATCTGCATGGCACCAGCCATGCCACGACGGCACAACTTGCACCCCAGTGCCACGTGCCGGCACGGTATTTAGCTTTTTCCTCTGGAGCATTATTTCCATCCAGAAGTTCACAGGATTTGGAAAAAGACTGAGCATTTAAAGACTGGCAGGGATTTCCAGAGCAAGGAAGAAAAGCCAGTGCAGTCCTGTTATACACTTCACCGGCTGTGTGAACCACAGCTGGCTGCGGGCAAGTTGTGTGACTTACAATCATTTATATTACAGTAGTGTCTAAACAAGCCCCAGTCAGTGGGAGGACTCTGGTCAGGGTTCTCACTGGAAGCAAGTTTTGCCTGGTTTTGTTATGTGACTTGTTCTGCAGTCCTAGAGGAGATCCCGGATTTCTCTGCAGTCTCCCAGTCACTTCAGTATGCCCCTGGCTCTGCTGCTGCTGGCAGACAGGCTGATGAGCCCTGCTTTTTTTTTGGCTGTACCTAGCTAAAAAAACTAAGTCCAACAAGTTTGGTCTAGATGCACAGGCTGAGATCAGAGTCCTGTTTCATTAGGGTTCATATAAAGACAGAGGATTGCACTCAGCCTGTCTCACAAAGTGCTTGCACCTTGACGAACTGGAAGGGAAACAGCTATAATGAGGAATGCCTTGCCAATATTCATGCAACAGGTCAAACGCTGAGCCAAAAACATTAGCCAGGTATCTCAGTGCCTGCCATCACTTGTTCAAATAGACCTGCTTTCAAAGTGAGCAACAGGTGGATCGGTGTATTTATTTATACCAGTGGCTGCTGCCTCTTAAGAAATATGCTCCAAAAATTACACTTCTAATTTAAATATGCTTTGGAGGAATTGCTGGCCCCTGGTGAGCAGCGCTTCAGCCAGGGAACGGCTCCAGCAGCAGCTGCTCATGCTGGATGATTAACATCACCTTCCTTGAATTTTGCAAATCTAACAGCATACGAGGACCTACTGAAGGGCCAGATGGCACCATTGACTTCTAGTCCACATTTGCCCTTGATTCAACAGGGAATTCTGTATAAAAATAATTGCTGTGACTTGGCCCTGGCTTTGGAGGGTAAAGATGCATAGATTTTTCAAGCTGTAAAAGGCTTATTCAGGATTCTAATCCCTCACTCTGCATGAGAACAAATCACAGGATTTTACCTAGTCATTTCCCCATCAAGATCGTGACTTTTGGTCGAATGACAAATTATACTACTATAGTCTGCATTCTAGCTAAGTGCCTCTCAGTTCAGCTGGAATTAAACCGTGGGAGTGAGAGTCCTCCTCCCCAGACCCTGCCCTTCTGAGTGAATGTGGTTTGTCTCAAAATCCCGCAAATTACTTTAGCTCCTTGCATACATGATAGATTCTAGCTGCTCTGCACCTTCCGCTTTGTTAATCATAATCAGCTCCCTGTGAAGGAGGATTAAGTCTAGAATTTGCTTTTGACTGTGTTTCCCACTAGGTCTGCCAGAAAAAAGTACTGCTGTAACGGAGGAAACATAACCCTGGAGATGGATACACTTGATCCCTGGGCACACACTTAGAATTGTGTGCTTAAGAGTTCTGTTGTGGCTAACCCACTGCATTTTTAATAAGGGAATTCAAAGTCCTTAACACAAGTCAATCTCTTTTAAGATCATTTTGGAGTGAGCTGATCGAAGCTGTTTCACCTTCAGCCTGAAGCTTTTTTGGACAGTACCAGGATATGGTGGAGTCTACTGGTGAGACAGACAGAGGGACAAAGGTGAGGTCCTCAGAATAAAAAGGAGAGGCACAAGGAACCAAACTGTGGAGATTACATATGGTGTCAAAACCCCACAGCCAGCTAGGGGAAATCGGGGGTGATGCTGAAGATGGTAACTGAGCAGCCTGGCTGCAACAAAAGAAGAAAAATCAGAATTCAGATGTTGCCTGTAATGAGAAGATGATTTATTTTCTGTGATACATAGTAATAGGGATTGGGTTTGCTCAGCAAAGTTTTAGCTGCCCTGTAGGGCTAGCGCTATGTGGGTTGCTGGCTGCTGTACTACCCAGGCTGCCTTGACAGAGCTTCCCCTGAGAAAACTGTTCTTGTGGCCATGACACTGAAGAATTATAAGAAAAAGCTGTGTGCACCGCCAAAATGATGTGTTTCCATTTACTTCGTCAGCTCAGGTAAGGAGACGTTGTGTTTCTGAACCAGGCAGAGCTTGGAAGTGCCTGCCAGCAGCGGAGAGCGGAGCAGGCGAGCGGCCACGCGCAGGGAAACCCCGCCGCGCTGTCGAATTGTCACAAGGCGGGCATTTTCTCAGGGCTCAAAGTAGAACAAATAAATAAAGTTTCTATCAAGACAGCGACTTGCTGCCAAGAGGGAGAAGGAGCACGGTTGTTGACACAGCAACAGAAAAGGACGTGTGGGAAATCTGAGGCAGCGCACCGCCGAGTGACAAGCAGTGATAATTTCTTCTGCTGCTGCCCTGCTTCCTAGGTTAGTGATAGGGACGGGTCTGGTTTCAGGGCCATTACATCTTCATGTGGCCAGATTATTCTTTTTTCTTATTTGGGTGCCAACCATGGGAATCAAGTTTGATTCACTGTGCAACTTTTACCATTTTGGGGTTTTTTTTGTTTGGTCTGTTATAAAATTCTGTATGGGATGAACATCAATAGGGCAAAAATTATACTTGCCAGAGGCAACAGCTGATATACTTGTGCTTGAAGAGAAAGAAAGAAAATCTTTTTGCGATGACTGCCAGCATCTTCATGCTTTTTGGATAAGAGTGAAACAACAGCTGGTGCAGACACGTGTTCCTCTCTCTCCCCATCTTGCATTATTAGAAACTGTTAGCACAAGTCAAAATAATAGTCATTTACTGGTGATAAGTCATTTTATCTGAAGATAGTTAATTCCCTACATGTGTGAACATGTTCTCAAATGGGAAGATACAAATTAGTCATGGTAATTTTATTGAAGTAAGAGGGATTTCAGACTGATTGGACTGAAACTTGCAGCGTCTGATGTTTATGGCTATAGTAATAAAACAATCATGATATTTTCATCAAATCATTTGAATGAGAGATTAGAAACTTGTGGTGCTCTCTCTGGGAAATTAGTAACATGGCAACACTCTGCATTAAGCAGTTGCAGCATTGCATTTGATAGGAAGTGAGCCTGTCAACATTTCCTCAGACCAAGGGACAAAAACATCACCAAAACATACTTTGCTGCAATTGAGAAATTCTTCCGGTGAAGAGATATAAAAGACAAATACCAAAGGGTTTCAATCTCAGCATCGAAAGCAGGTGACCTGCAGTGCTTGGACCAACTTGGGCAACGTGCTACTGATGAGCTGCTCCTCCAGCTGCTGGCCTTCTTCGCTCCTTGCTCCTCAGAGAGGAACAGGTCAAAAACACCTTTGCTTTCGCTGTTTCCGCTCAGGATAATGTATCATTGCTTCTGTTATTTTCCTCAGCTCAAGTAAGAGGAGGGGGGGGGAAATAAATCCGTGTTCCATCTTGGGTGCATACATTTTTTTTCCAGGGGAAAGAGACTGCTTTACTCTCTGAGCTCTTCTCAGATGTTTCTTAGCCCTTCCTGCCATTACCCATGATTGCCGCTGAGCGACATGTTTTCATGCAGAAGGCCTGTCTCCAGCAGGACAGGGAGGGCATTGCACCCACCTCAGGAGAGTGACCATGCACCTGGCTCTCACAACAGCTTCCCTACCACAGCTCTAGCTGGAGGGTGGTACTGAGAGCTGCTTCTTGCAAGGATCAGCTGCTAAAGTTGAGCTGTTCTCCATGCTGGACAAAGCCTCCACAGGAGGTACTTTCAAGTCCCACAGAGATCGCTTGAGCGGGTGTCATGGGTGGTCACCACGGTGTATTAATCAACCACAGGACTATGATGAGTCCCCAGTGTGACAGAAACACGAAACAAGGTAAATATAGTTGTCAGATGTGTCAAGCCAGGCGTTTTCAGTAGGCTTTCGTGCTGTCGCATAAAGGCAGAGGTTGAGCAATCCCATGACTAAGCCAGGTCACTCGTGTTTAGGGAAGGTTAATTCAGATGGAAGCAGGTGAACATTTGGGACATTTTTTGTGCTAAAAGGCACTGATAAGAAGTCACTGCATCCTTTGTCAGGGTTGCTAGTGAGGAGGGCATGCTGGGAGCCTCTCCAGCCCCACCACTGCCCAAGTCGACTATGGCAGCCCTGTGATATAAGGCTGCAAAGCGGGCCGTGAGCCAGCTCCACCTCTGAGTCATTGCTCCATCTCCAGCATGGCCATGAGTCATTACTTCCTGGCTGTTCCTCCTCTCAGAGCTTCAGCATGTCAGAAAACCCCAAACAAAAGTGCATTATGTGGAGGAAGCGTGGTGCTCTTGTCAGAAACTGTCACATGCTCGCTACCCTCTGGGGAGGTGCCCAGGCAGACCCACTGCTGCAGTTAAGATCTTCTGCTCTCTGTAATGCACTAATTGCCCGGGCATCTGGCATAATCAAAACCATTCCTCAGATTTACTCAAATTCCAGTTTACTCAGTTCCCAGTTGCTGCTTCACCCAGGGAAGCAGGAATGGCTGGGGCTGGCAAAGAGCTCGTGATGTCCTCTGAGCAGCAGCAGTGACGCAGTGTCAGTAGACCTTGGATGAGATGTGCTCACAGATAGAAAAACTGAGGAAACACGGTGCTATGGCACCGGCTGCCCCCTAAAGCCAGGGTTTGGCCAGAAGGTGTGGATCGGTTTCACTGAATATTGGTTGCAAATAAATGATAATGATTAGTTAGATATAACCAGATGATGCCTGGATTACAAGAACAGAAGAAATTTAGACAAATGGGTAAATTTGAGTCAGCATCAGAACCCACCTCGTCTTATAAAGGAACTCCAATTAATAAACTTTTTCTTGTTAGCCTTTCTAGCCAGGAGTCATTCATCCAGTCTGGGATAAGTGAGAGGCAGACTGGGTCTAAACAGAGGCCTGGGCAGCAGAGATTCCCAGGGGACTCGCAGCCCAGCATTGGCAACTAGCATCACCCTGCTTCAGGGAAGATAACACCATGCTCAGAGCAAGGACGACACCATGAGCACGTGGAGCCATCGCTGCTGACTATCAGAGCTGATGTGAAGCTGAGATGCATTTTAAAGGCAGCAGAAGAAAAGCCCAAGAGGGGTGGCAAGACATGGCAGGGCGTCGAGCCCACAGAGCCAAGCCACAGCTCAGGGACTGCCAGCTCAGGTCGGGTCTGAAGGGTGACACTGGACTTGCTGACACAGGCCCAAACAACACACCACGCTTTTCAGAAGATTTTGGAAACCTTGGAGGGGAGTGAAGGAGCAGAAACTCTTCAAGGAGGTTGTTCTTGGCATGTGAACAAGAGAAAACCAATGCAAAGTGTAAGTTAATCAAATGGGATCAAATGGCGCAAGGTTTTGCCATTGCGGGATGCTGAGGGAGGAAGATCTGTGTGGTTGGCCTTCATCCTGCCGGAAGATGCTCTCAGCTGGGCTGCAGGAGTGGCAGTCTCCACTGGAGCTGGTGGCTAAGCCAGACTGGAAAGCATTACTCCGATAACAAAAAGAAGGGAAAGGCATAGGGGTAGAAACGCAGTCTGTTCTACTCGCCCTTGTAGGTAATGCATTGAGACCCCAAGACCTAGGCAGAGAAGAAATTCTACCTAGGCAGAGAAGAAATCCTGAAAATAGCTGTGAAACAGCCTCTCGGTCAGAAACGGGGGGAAGCGGCAATACTGCTTTGCGAACAGAAGCTTGCCTGAGTTGCTATGGCTAACACACGGCTGGGTGCTGGGTAGGAAGAGTGCTGAAAATCACTGGCTACAGGCCACTAATATGTCTGAACAGAGAAAACGTGGGTGAAACCAGAGCCTTGCGGAAACCAGGGAGAATTTCACCATTTGATGTGCTGCAAAACGCCAGTTGCTAAGCCTTAGTTCAGCCCTGTGTTATTAGCACAGCTCCAGGGCATCCATCTCAGTTTTGGGACAATCACTGCGTTTTACTGTTTATGACTTTGTCTACAGATATGTTAATGACCACCTGGGCTCAGGCTCTAGCTTGCTGGCTATGAAGTCGAAGTTGTATCAATCACACGCAAGAGGACTGCCTGACATCGCTCAGTTAACACCCCTGGAAACATTTCTCGGTGTGCGAGGCTGCCAGGACGCGCGCGGGTAAGGTTTCACCCCACTGCACAGAAGGCAGGATTAGTACGTTCAGTGCTGAAATACGCATTTTCCTATTTACTACCAGAGTGCCAGCTCTAAATTCCCTGCAGAGCAAAAAGAGGATTTAGATCAGGCAGCTCCATTGATGCAAATGTATTTTAAATCCTGCAAACCAGTTTTTTATCCCAAGAGCAATGTTTGCTGGTATATTAAAATTGTCTGTAGGCCTGCTGGAGCCAGCATCCCACATCTCTAGAAATCCACTGTGAACAACATTTTCTTCGTTTCCTCTACTTGAATGCCTTCCAAGGCTGTAATTGGTGAAAGGACAGGTTTTCTGTTCCTGCAGAGATCTGAAACACAGATTTTCTGGTCAAATGGCAGAGATACTATTTTGGCAGAGGCAGATCTCCAAATCATCTACAAGCTGCTCTCTCGCCAGGGAGACGAGAGTGAATTCAGGAGTTTCCATCGCAGAAAACAGATCCATTCAGGGCTGCGTGCGTGTACAAGGCCGCACTGGGCGAGGAGGGCTTTGATCTGGTGTAACATCCTGAGCTGCAGCTGTCGCCCATTAGGAAGGGTGAGGATGAGGAAGGTGAGGCTGAGGATGCGGAGGAAGACTCTTCTGAAGTTACCGCAGAGCTGAGCTCTCGTTCACATGTGGGACACCCCGCGCCCTGTGGGCAGGAGGTCCCGTGGCCAGCCCTCGAGGGCTGGTGGGCACGGTATGGGGGCACAGGGGCTCGGGGAGCTGCTCCCCCTCTCACCACTCGGCCAGGCAGGAGAAACCCGCTCCACCCAGACTCATTTCAGGCCCAAGCAAGGCTGCTGTGAACCCGTTACAATGAACCCCTCAGCAGCCTCCTCATCTTTTACCACACAGCATGAAAATGCAACACATCCCCGTATAGTGAGGGGCCTTTCCTTGTGGCAGCAACACCGCAGCGTGGAAAAAGTTCAGCCCGAACAGACATGATTTGTTTGGTATAGGAGGGAAGTGCATCTGTGATAATACTGTGTGTCATCTCACGTGGAAAACCCGGGAAGAAGTAAGCAAGCAGACTGGAAAGCAACCTGGCAGGTGCCTGTGATGCTGGAGCTGGTATGAGAGGTGTTCAAATGGGATAACTGAGGTTCTGGAAATGATGCTGCAGGTCAGAATGCCCAAACACAGTGGTCTCCTGCCTGGCCATAAGCAATGCATATGCCGTTAATGGATGGATGTGGGCTCACTGGGGTGTTCTACTAGCATCCCTGTCTCCTGTATGGGACTGTAGGCTTCCAGCCGGGGTGTTGTGGATCGCTGCCTGGAGAAGCTAATGTCTGCACGGACTCTGCTGGGGGGAGAGGCCTCGGCACCTCGCTGAAAGCCGTCATGGTGGGATTATTCCAAACATTGCATCAGTTAAGCTCAGCCTGTTCTCTTCTGAATATGCAAAGGAACTAACTTAATGAACTTTTGAAAACTGTGTTGTTTTCTTTTACCTCTTACACTTACAGCACTAAATACAGGTGCATTGGAAAGGCACTTGTAACTTGTGGTGATGTAAAACAGAACCAGACCTGAACGTCTTCCTTTAATTTTCCAGGCGTTACATTAGGCACTTCGGCCCACCGACTTTGCTCCCACAGAGCTCAGACTTGCTGCCTCTGTTTGTAGTGAACAATGGCATATTCTTGAGTGGCTCAGAGGCCATCAACACCTTTACTCGCAGAGTATGGTACTACTCATAAGCAACTGGCAGGCCCTGCTCCTGAATTAGTATCAGAGGTTTGTGTTTCCTAGATTGCACTGTTCATGCAGGGACAGCAGTGTTTGGATTTGAGAGGAGATGTCTTCAGAAAAGTCTGCTCTGAGAAATTAGATCTGTTCAGGGGAAGCCCAGAGATGGAAGAAGAAAGGATGTGAGGCTTCCAGGACTATGCTTGGATTTAAGTGAGACCCTGTGGTGATTTCTGTTAAAAAGGGACAGATCATTGGAATAGGCTGCCCAGGGAAATGGTGGAGTGACCATCCCTGGAGGTATTCAAAAGATGTGTAGATGTTGCACTTCAGGACATGGTTTAGCAGGCATGGTGGTGTTGGGTTGACAGTTGGACTTGATGACCTTGGAGGTCTTTTCCAACCTTAATGATTCTATGAATCTAATTTGACAAGTGAATCAAATACAAGCAAGCAATCCCTCTCCTGTCACCAAATGATCCTAAGGTTCGGTGGGTGACATGTATTAGCCTTTTTCTGTGATGAAATATCACAGAAGTATCTCCTTAAGATGCATTTCAGTGCATCTGGATGTCTAACACGTCTTAAGAATATTTTGCAGTATTATAATAACTCTGTCCCCCACAAATATGCAACAGGCTGTATCTGTGTTATATCGGTATCTACAGGCCTCAACTGAGTTTGGGACTGCGTTGCCAAGTACTACTGAAACAAATCCTGGCCTTCAAGACCATTTCCATAAGGAATAGAAAGGAAAACAACCCCAAAAGTGGTGAGTAACTTGCTGAAGTTTGTCAGTCAACCAGTGACACCGTCATGAGTACAAAACAGATATTCTTGAGCTCAAGCCATTAGAACTCTACCTATGGAGAGTTCCTCCGTATTTGTGGTTCCAGGTCACATCATGGTTTGGTATTTCTGCAGAAACATTGAGAGCTTCTGGACAAGCATAAGAGGCTTCGTGTTCCAGGAGAGTGATGGGAGCAGGAGTGCAGCTCCCAGATGAGTGCTTTTCCGAAAGGCAGTCACTCAAGGACCAAAACTGGGGGGTTGGGGTTGCCTTGTGTGTAAATATATTATGCAAAATATGTACTTTAAAACAATAGCTACAAATGCCTACATTGCCTGGAGCCGGTTTTCTGTTGTCTTGAGTGACCTCTCATCTGAAGCATGGGCTGAAGCCAGGCGAAGGCTGAAGTGTGTGTGGCACGTAGAGATGGGAACGAGGGCTGGCAAGTGCCATTGTTCTCCTCTTTGCCTCCCAGTGAACAGCGTTTAATTCTGTTTTCGGTTGTCAGAAGAGATTAGATATCTAAATTCTGGTATCATTAAGTGGTCTGTCTGATCACTTTGGTGCAGAAAACGCGTTTCACAGAAGAAACTGTCAGATGTATGATTAAGCCATTTGTGTATTACCACGGTGGTATAGCACATGTTTACGGAAAGTCAGCGTTTGAAAAAAGCACTCGAACAACACAAAAATAATTAAATTAACAAGAGTCTTGGGGATAAAGGATTAATTTTCCCAGCAGGATGCCAGCGGGGATGAAGGCTGGGTTACCAGCTCTATGTAAGAGAGGTCTTTCTAGCAGAGCAGCCACACTCAGAGCTGTCCTCAGGAAGGCCCTCTGCAGGGGAACAGGACCCAAACAAAAATGTTGCTCAAAGACACATGAAAACTGAAGTGTGAATGATGGGAGGAAACCAAACAGAAAAACAATATCACAAAAGGGGGAGAAAAAGAATGAGCTATTATTTTAAATGCTTACCAGCAGAGAAAACTTCTGTTAGCTTTTGGCAGAACAAAAGGACATTGCAAAGAAAGTCAGAAAAGTGCTGCTTTGCGAAACACTTTACAGTCAGCTCTTAAATCATAGGTGTGCATAGCCTCCAGAGGCTTGAGCAGAGGGATATGAAAATATCCACTGTGTTTTTCTCCCAGAGACAAGGGAAATATATTTTTTCCTTATAAAAATAAGGGACAATGAAAGAAATTTCTCAGCAGCATTGTGCCCCCAGGTGTGCTGCCCTGGGGCAGGCTGGTGTCCCCGCGGCGGGGGCAGAAGCCACCAGCCCCACGGAGGAACTCAACACGAGGAGAGCCTGTGTCTCCTCTTCATCACCACCGACTGCAGTCGTTGCCTGTAGGAGGTTTAAAGCACACACGTTGCTCCTGCTCTCCAAAAATGCCCTGGGGCAGGGCAGAAGGAAGATGTGCTCCTTTCCTACCTGCATTCCCTTTCCATGCAGCGTGTCCAAGGCCTGTGACAGAGAGGATGGGCTTGGTCCTGCAAGGCATCCGGCACCTCAAGGCTCCCTCTGCTCAGGGGCACAGGGCTGTGGGTCCCCTCAGCCTGCAGGCCAGCTCCCACCTCTGCCCAGCAGCAGTTCTCCCACCCTGATCTCTGGCTCCTTGCAGCAGGTATCCGGCCCCGGGAACCACGGTGGCAATACTAATAGTCCATCTGGTGCAAATACTAAGCAAGAGAAGACAACTACAGGGAATAGTCCTGTTCTGACAGGAGGGTTAGGCAGGAGGGGTGGAGAAGTCTGCGCAAACCCTGTTCTGGTCTGAAGAGTGAGGCAGAGCTTGGTCCCGGCTCCCTCCCCAGGCTCAGCAATAGATGGAGGAAACAGCAGCTGTGGACACTGGCACCCACGGGCTATTTGCTGTCTCATCTCTTGTGATGCTTTGGGGGGTAAAAAGCACAAAGAATTGTCAAGAAGGGTCTGCTGAGGCAGGGAGCGCTGGGGAGCGTGGCCGCTGCTCACACACAGCATCCATTCCCTGGGGAAGAGGCCATTCCCTCCCTCCCGGCATCCTCGTTGCCTCCAGCCTTTCTGTCCCTGACTTCACACCCAGCAACCCCCTTCCCAGTGTGTTTCCATATGGAGGATTTAAATAAGGAAACAAAAAGAAAATAAGTTTGTCGTGCTGATGTGAAACTCACAGCCCATGCAGTGACAATTCTGCTTGCGCCTTGCTTCGTCCCTCCCTTACCTTTGCCTGCACGTGGCAAAGGGCCCAGCTCTCCTGTGCAGGGGTGCAACAGGACCCAGCCTCAGCTGGCTGCTCTACCCTACAGTCATAAAGACAATTAATAATACAAGGAAAGAAGGGAGGGTTCGCCCAGAAGGAGGAAGCCAGCGTGTGCAGGACTTGGTGAGCAACATCACAGAGACTTGTTTCTGCAAACAGTAAGTTACAGGCTAGCATAGCTCTGTGTTTTACATAAATTTTATAGTGTTTTGGAGAAAATTTTTTACAATCAATCAGGTTACTCCAGCAGCAGGTGGTATGCTTAGTATGTGCAGTCTGCTCTTTTTCTTTCCAGCTACCCAGCATAATTCTTAGCAGGATTTAACGCTCTAAAGGGTAACTAAAACTATCAGCACCCATAGGGATGTCTCTTCTTATTGGGGTTGATGGCATTTTTTGGAAAACTCCTGACTATGTTCTGAAATTAAGAAGAGACATCCTGTGTTTTTGTGAAAATTCAATAATACCTCTGTATGATTTCCTAATATGAGTATCTGAAAACATTCTCTGTAGACAAAATGTACTGCCAGTGTTGGAGAAAATTTTCTTTCAACACAGAACTTTTTATTTGTTGTAATTTTTGTCATACATCACCATCTCAAGTCTTTTTATGAATAACAGTCGAGTGGGTTTGAGTGGACAAGTTTTATTTTGAAAAGAGCTCTGGATTTGCAAGAGAAAAAAATCCTAATGGAGCTGCAATTGTTTTAACAAAGTACATTTAAAGAAAAACCCTGATGGCTGAAGATTAATCACCTGACAGTGAGGAGAGTATCGCTTAAGGAAGGAACGCAGACATCGTGTTTGTGAGTGCTACCTGAAGACACTTCCATCTCCACATACTTTGCACTGCCTCCATGCCATGGCATACTGCTCCCAGCCTTGTGCCGGCACGAGTATCCTCTTGTTGCATTATGGTTCTGAGAGCTAAGCTGGCTTTTAGATGAAAAATAATGGGCTGAGTTATTTTCCTGGCAAAGGAGTCCCCTGCTCTGGTTTAAAGTGTGGCAACAGCAAGGGCAGTGCCGGCAGAGCGAGGGCACATGTGCTATGGCATGGAGGCAGGAAGAAGCAGCTGCAGAAGTCCTATAAATCATAGAATCATAGAATCATAGACTGATTTGGGTTGGAAAGGACCTTTAGAGGCCATCTAGCCCAACCCCCCTGCAGTCA
>Ga0181612_157198_pt1 | contig 12833 bp, 2 predicted proteins | sample HoacroProtozoa21_FD_119630 | JGI IMG/M metagenome (GOLD analysis project Ga0181612, IMG submission 119630) | Hoatzin crop microbial communities from Cojedes, Venezuel. Combined Assembly of Gp0051906, Gp0051904, Gp0051908 | reverse complement strand
CTTTCTTTTCTTTCTTTCTTTCTTTCTTTCTTTCTTTCTTTCTCTCTTTCTTTCTTTCTTTCTTTCTTTCTTTCTTTCTTTCTTTCTTTCTTTTCTTCATTTTGTTTTAGCTTATCTGTCTCAACCAAGATTACAATATTTTCTGATTATTTAGAATAAAGCCTGTTAGAACCAGAGTTCCAGTTTCCTGTGTTCAACTGTTGTTTTTCCCCACTGAGCAGCATGAGTTCAGACAGATGTATGCAATAAATTCAGAAATGTTGATCGGCACTGCAGATGAAAGACTGAGTAACAGGATAGTCGTAAAACTGAAACTTTTCATACCATGCAAGCAGCCTGTACTGTATTTTACTCCACACTTCAAGATATATCACAGTGACAGATTTTCTAATGTCAGGATATCGTATCAACAGAATTCAAAGAAGTTTCTCAGCAGCTGCTGTTAGAATAGTTGCAACTGACTTCTAAAGCTGTCTGAATCATAATAGTTTTCCCTATTTCTTACACTTTTGGAGTACTTTTTCATTAGCAAAAATTCAGATTCAGAACAATGTAACTAATATATTCAACCATTCTACAAAGCTGCTAAAGATAATGTTCATAGCAATAAACTGAACTTCAAAGTTTATAGTAACAGGAAAAGTGTATAAACAGAACTTTGAGAAGGTAAGTGATTTTCATTCAGACTATCCAAAACACTTTATTTTTTTACTTTATAAGCATGTACTTAACTCAAAGTCCTAAAAAAGAGGTGGCTTGACAGTTCTAACCAAAGTTGTAATCAACATCTGAACTGTCAAAGCAGCTTCCAGCAAAGCCAGGAATAAACACTGACGCTCTCAAGATTCCCAGTTCTCCCCTTTTACTCAGTTTTCCTGTTTCAGATCCCTTGGCTTTATGAAACAGTACATTTTCAATTCTTTCTATGTCAATTTTCACATTATTCTTAAAAATTTAAATGGACAATAAGAATATCTTAGTGATATTTTACTAGAGTGAGATTAATTAGTAGGAAGTCATTTACAGCTTAAAAATTAGGCCTTTGGGCTACCATTTATTGTTTGTGATAGAAACATATGCAATTTTTTCTTGCAATAAATGCTTGCAAACATGTCTTTTGAAAAGGTTGGTAGTATTCAGATTGCTAGAATGTAATTACTAACAAATATCAGAATTCATTTTTTACAGGTAACATATATTATGGCTGCTCTGTATGCAGGAGGTTGCAAAGTCAATATCCATGGAAAAGTTTTGAGCGACTTTTAGCAAATGTGCTATCAAACTTTATCAGTCACAGCAGGCAGATACAATTGTAAACATGTTTAGTTTGGAAAAGAAACAGCTTGGCTAATGATGGAGACAAATATTGGTTTGCATTTTTAACATTTACTTTGTACTAATAGACTGTTTCATTTCATAAGCATATAAGCAATCATGGTAAAGTTATGGCAGGACTACAGTATACTGGCATATTTATTCCTTGAAGTTCCCCAATCAAAGACAAAACTCAGTTGTTTGCTTTGATATTTATTTAATGATGTGAGCCCTGACTGGACTTGAGTCAACCTCAAGTATTTCACAGAGCAGTGAGTTTCTTTTGAAACCGAGCAATGTAAACACACTTTCAGGTGTTGTATAAATAGCAAAACTGTAACGCATAATATTTCTTTAAATTAGCACAGTGTTAATAATTGATGGAGGAGGGAGTCATGTATAGGTTACCTGGCACAACAACAGTTATTTCTCAATACGCAGGAAAATGCATAACACAAATTAAAAATGTGCTGAATATATGATAGAATAATCAAGATTATTTAGAACTGCCCCTGAATATCTGAAAAAGACTTACAAAATGCTTCAATGATATATTGACATACATTGCTTTTCCCAAAGCGACGTATTTATCTTACCAGCCGTATTATCACTACAATAACTATCTTCTAGTATTATAGTCAACCATTATGAGATATCTCAGATGCTTCATGAATTCACTGCAAGTTTTTTGATGCCTGTTCCTGACCATTTGCAATTTCCAGCCCCTTCCTAAAGTGAATCAAGATCAGTCCAGTCAATCAAGGGTAAAAGTTGGAAAAACACATTAGTAAGCAATCAGTGATGAAAGAAACAATTAATATGCATGTGACACTGTGGTGTTTCTATTTAGGTACAGTTTAGTTGTGGTATTTTGATTTCTGTATTCTCTGTAGGAAACATCAACTATGGTCTACTGAAGGGAGTTTAGTCAATATGCTCATACACACATCTGTTTGATGTTGAGAAGATGCACAAATTGTAACTAGACCCTGACACTACTAAAATTAAGAGTCAAGTACTATTGTGTTATTTGACAGCATAGTGATTACTCCAATGCAAAAGTAGTATCAGTCAAACTGGGAGAGTTCAAAAGTGCTTGGGAGCTTATTTTGGGGCTAGTTTTCAGAAGTGAGGACATGTAGAAAGTGCTCTCAATATAAGACTAGAACAGTGGACATCAAATGGAACAAGAAATATGAGTTCCAACAGAAACAGACTTTTCAGAAATTATTAGGTGATCCAGGCTGATAAATTCCCTCTTCGTCTCTTCACCCAAATCACAGAAATGTCTTCTCTCACCCAAAATGCTCCTACCTGTTTACCTATTCCCTATGCTGTTCTGGCCCTTGAAGTGGTCACCCCTTTCCTCTCACCCATTTTACCAGCACATTTCATGACCTTCCTCCTCAGCCTGGTAAGACAACATTTGGCTTCATGCCGTGCTTAAAAGTCACTTCTCAAAAACTTGTCTCAAAGCCTTTCCCAGATGCCAGAGCCAGAAAAAGAGAAGTGAGCAATGCTTGGCTCCGTTTTAGAAGATAGGAAAGCAGGAAGAGATGCAAGTTAAAATAGCTGTGGAGATTGCCACGTGCTTTTGTGGCCTGCTCACCAGGATTAGCACATTTGATAAACACAATGAAATTGGATCCACGTGAATGAAACCATCTTTGGGCCCAAAGCTGCAGAATATCTAGAGAGAAACTGGACTCAGTTCTACACTATTCAAGTGAAAAGAAACAATAAATTTCAATATCTACTCCGTTTAAAAAAACATTAGAAGAGCTTGATCTCCATAAAGTTGAGATGAATTTAATCTTTTTCTAAGTCTTTACATCTTCTACATTCAGTATTTTAGCTAAGAAGTTATCAAAAATTTTATAATGTTTTATAAAGAAATATACACAATACACTTGCACTTCTATAAGCAGAGGAGCAAGTAACTGAACATAGACAAACTGTATTCATTTTGAGGAATATTCTGCCACAGTTATCAGCACTAGTGCTGGGTGTCAACTAGAAGTCCAGCTGGCATATCCATTGTGTATCCACCACAGGTGGGTGGCATGCAATACCTAGAAGTTTTTCGATCAGTACCATGCCATAGCCCTGACAGATAAGGACTTGTGCTTGATGTCAACTGTTCTCTGTCTGCCACCTGCATGGCAGATTTTGCTAGAATGGCTTTCATCTGCACTGACAACCAAAATACAGTGAACAATGTTGTTACACTTCTGAGATGAGAGTGAAAGGGCTATGTGTGAAGTGTCAGTCAGAAACAGCGGAATATGAATACATATTACTTAATGTCACTTGCAAATATAAAACACTTAGGAAATACTGGAACGATAGCTTCATCAGGAGAAGGAATGGGGTAAGCTTCACAAAGAAATGTAATTTTTTTTAAACAGAAAAAAGTCGGCAAACAGCACAGGGTAGGGGTCAATTTGAACAATCCTAATGAACAAGCACGGATTTCTGCCCTTGCAGTCAATAGCAAAATTATAGCGTGGTATCCCAAATACATGCTTCTTGAACCTGCTAAATTCTCCTCTTGGTAAATAAGGCTTGTAGATGGGTTTCTATACTCATCCCAAATCAGTGAATTAATTCATCCAAAGATTTCTGAATTCAATAAACTTTCTTCAGTGTATACCCAAAAACATGTGAATTCCACAAAAATTATAATTCTACCTTACCAACAGTAAAGATAGTAAAATAAGTTTTTCATATTTTAGAAGATACTAAAATATCCAGACTTAGTTTAGGTCCTTGATGCAGCAAGGAAATATTAATACGTAGTCGTGTGACCTTAGACTGAATATATACTAAAGAAATACCTTCTGGAAAACTTCATTGTTGTATTCATACTTTAAAAGACTGTTGAAAACTCAACGAGGATTAAGCACAGGAATATAGGAATGCTTCCTGTTCTAGAAAATGTAGTGGAGACCAACAGAGTTATTTAGCTCTACTTGTCTACAGGGGACTAACCATCACAGTATAAAATATACAAAACCATTTCTGTCTGTACTAATGAACCTAAATCGTGAAGAGATAACTGCTGAACCTGTGTGAAGGCAAGGAAGAGCCTGTGGTCATCATTAAATAGTCTTCTTTAACATACTCACTTTCTTCCGTCCTTCATTCACCTGCCAAATTCTTGTATTACAAGGTCTGCTATACAATTGCCAGTCATGGCTGATTCCTTCACTATTCTAGTCTGATGGTGCTCTTACCATTAGCGAGTGTTTCTAAGAAATATCCAACTCCTGTTCTTCTTCAGTTCTGGCATTTATCTAATGAGCAGGTCTATTTGCAGGCTAAACAGATCTGGTTTTCTTCCTAGAGGAACTCTTGTTCCCTGCCCATGTCATCATTTCTGATATTTGGCTTGTTCTTCAACTCTCTGTTTGTTTCGCCACACTGGAGCTCACTAATTTATTTTAAATAATGACTGACAAAACCCAAGACCAAACACATCCTACTTTCTTACTAGTCCATTTGCTGATCCTTCCAGAGCTCATTTTTACGCATTTTCTTGGTTTTCTACACTTCTAACTCTCATGTGTCTCTTTCTTCTTCTAATACATGGATAACTTACTGTCTTTCATCTAACAAAAATTTTTTTGATCTGCCTGCCTACCTAGTCCATCTGCCTTGCACCTCTGAGTTAAACGATCTATATCACACTGAGATTAAAATGCATTTCCACTCTAGATCCTCTCAGACAAGTTTCTGTACATTGCCATAAATCAAAACCACTCTCATCCAAGTGCCTAATGGCACTTTTCTAGGCAAACCTTAGAACTAGTATTGACTGTCCTCCCTGTTCTCTCAGCTACCCATCAATTCCAATCTTTTTAGCAAACTCTTGTCATACTATGACTACTCCTCTGTGACTGTTTTCAGGGTCTTTTTTTAACCTCTGCAATTGCTCTGTCAGTATGTCTTTCCTCAAAGTATTTCTTAAATGTGATACTCACAAAAGCACCCCAACAATTTGACATCTGAATGCTGTAACCCGTATTATTCGTTGTTTCTTTAAAATCTCATTTTCTGCTTCTTTTTATACTGGGTTTGTAAACTCTACATTTTATGAGTATAGTATCCAGCACAATGAAGCTCATCAGTTAGAAATCCAAATTATAGTTATGTTATTCATATCAAAACTAGCTTTCAACATTCTGGAAGGAAGTGCCTTTGTGGATCCCCCATACATACACATATACAAAACCAATTTTTGTGCGTTTCTTTAGAGTGAACTCTAGGAGTCTGATCATTTGCTGATGAACATCTGGGTCACAAAGGTGAAAATAATCCAAACAGGTAGGTGAATTGTCATGTGTCAGTAAGCTGAATAAGCAAAGATGAGTGTACATAAGTGTTTAAATTCTGGGTCCATCAGAGATAAGGCGTTCTGAGGAAAGCACATGATCAGATGCTATGTAGACATACGAACAGGCTGAAAATCATAGCAGTAATTATTATTACCTTTGTTCCTGTTATTGAATGTCAAGAAAAAAAAATAATTTGCTGTCACAGTAAGTGCTAAAATCTTTCATAAAGAAATAATTCTCAACTTTGTATCGTGTATTCCATTCAGATCAAACAACTTACAAAAGTAGATCAAACCACAACTGCTCCAAAGTTCAGATAATGAATTTGCATACTTGATTTCAGTCTCTGACAGATGATCCACACCATGGTCAAAGGACATGGCATAAAACAAAGTGACCAAAAAATCATATCTGGATTTGTGCCTTAGTCTTACATCCAGTCTCCAGATATAGCAAACTCACAAAGAAAATCAACTGAATTTTGATAAACTCATTTTGCTTTTATAGAAGACTGACTGTGTAACTGAACTATTTCTTATTTTAATAACATAACCAAAACGATGAAATAAAAAAATCTGCTATCATTCAAGGTTTGTTGTTTTTTTTAATATTTGGCCCATTCTCTCCAAGTACTTGTTTGTAAATGAGAATTTTTTTAATAATAATATATTCTTGAGTAATATTTATTACACCAGAATAATTTAAGTCTTGAAAGAATTATCCTGCCACACTTAGGTGTCTTTTTTGGCTTTTTTCATCTAGCTGTATGCAGAATCTCTAAGTTTTTCATGGTACCTTATTCTCGCGAGATTTCACCACTTCTACTTCTCTGCAATATAGTAAATGTGACAATTGACCCCACAGGTCTTAAATAGGTGCCCTTTGTGTTTATGCTAGTCATGAAAATCACAATTGCTGTAATAATTTGCTCCTAGCAGTAGTCTGGCAGCTGTCTAAATTTACGAGGTCAGTTCTAGCCCAACCTAAGCCAAAATTTTTAGAGACCTCAGGGTCAGGTTTCAAATAACGGCACATTCTTACTTTAACCAAAAGCAATCCCTGAGACTCAGCACACTTTAAAGATGAATGTTCATCTCTTCTCACATTTGAAACTTCAAAGGCCCAATTACTACTGGGCTGACATGGGCTGTTTCATGATACTTCCTGCGCAAAGTGCTACCTCTCTGCACTCTGTGTTTCTGATGCTTCTGTTATCGCTGGTCAGTTTCTCTTTGGCAACACAAAATTCAATACCAAGTTTCCTCTCACTTCTTCCTTGCACTTGTTAAAAGCAATTACTCTTAGCATCCATATTTGAACTTTGAGTTCTGTTTCCAGGATTGTTTATATTCTTTACGATGGCTACATTAATCACCAGCTATTGGGTTATCTTACAGTCAAAACTATTGGGAACACCTGGCTGGAAGACAAAAACAAAAGTAATGCTACCAAAAATATCAGGATGAAGCTTGAGATAGTACTACTATAACACTGTCCATACGCAATTTGCTTTCAGGGAAAAAAATTGACAAAATTACTCAACTGACTGAAAGATAAAGTTCATCTTGGTAACTGCAAAGTTCTTCAACGTATACTTGTGTATTTTTGTTATTGGGAGAGAGTTTTCATTGCAATTTTCCTTTCCACTCAGTGATTAAAGGCTTTTGAATATGGAAAAACTCAAGTGCAAAAATTTGCATCAGACACAGAGACAAATCACACATCTTTTGCTCACAACTTTCCTTCCATAAGTGAGTAATTTGGACAATACGGGCTTATATTTCTCATGTCAAATCAAAACTTTATTATTCTTCATTTAGTATAAATATTTGATTTTTCAAATAACCCTGTGTGCTGCATCATGAAAAAAACACCTTGGTTAATTCATTAAAACCCTTAGTCAATATCTGACAGACAAGGAGAACAATCCCAGCATGGTCAGTTCTTGAAATGAACCATGAATTCATTGGACAGATGGGATGGGTTGAGAGTGGATAGAATGGAAAGCATGAGATTTCTTGCATTAAAAATTACAACTTTTTTATTTCAGTGCAGTGTTATTTAATAGAATAAGGCATAATAATATAGTTTGTATTGCAACGTTCACTTAAGAAATAATCAACTATGACTTCCGAATCATGTTTTAAAAGATCTGAAGACTTCTAATGTATTTAAGAAACTTAAACCTAATTCAACCACAAAAAAATTGAAAGTTCAGTTGTGTCTTGATATTAACATGCAATCTTGAAATTGTTTGTCCTTTACAAGAAAAAAAAATAGTGAAATCATTCCCAGTAACTTAATATCCTTAAATGGTTTATACTAAAATGGTTTGCTCTCCTTTCAGGGATTTACCTTAATGATATCATTCCAAAGGAGTCTGGTTTAGATCAAACTGGGTTAAAGATCATGACTGTCAAAAGATGATGTCACTTAGATTCCATTACTAATAAAACCAGAGGTCATTTTGAGTACAGAAACAGACTGATATTCATGCTTTCTTTACCTCTAATACTTTTAGTCATACATTAAGAAATCATGCATTACAAAGGTAAAATTTAGCCCATTCCAGCATAGTTCAACAGCATAGTACATCAACATCGTATTTATGGTTGTTTAGTACCATTATTTCTAAAGTACATTGCAAGAAACATCCAAAGACAATTTCAGTAAGTGAAATGACCGTGTTTAGCAGATCCTAATTTCTACATTTTACAAAAAATAAAGGATGGAGATGCAAAAAATCACGTATTTATTCTACCAATCCATACAGATGTAAGTACAAACATAGTCAGTAAACCAGTACTCAGTACAATGACTATGAAATGCAAATTTAGAATAAGCTAAGCTAAGATGGGAAGGCTAAAATTTATAAAACATTTACAATAGTTAATCAGTGATTCTTCCCTTGCCTTCTCTTTTTATTATTTTGTAGTTCCTTATGCTGTGCCTGGAATTTTCCACAACTGTCCAACTTTCACTTATGCCTATAAAACATTACATATATAACAAAAAATAAAATAAAGCAAGAATAGCAAAATAAAGCAAGGTTATCCACCTGCAATGAAGACTTTAATTGAGAAACAACAGAAGTCTAAATAAACAACGGAATGTTTGCCACCACGGGATGCTCAAGTTGTATGAAATGATAACTTTCAGTGAAATCTCTAAGTAGTCAAACAAAATAAAACCCTATGATTTTCGTTACAGTTTTAGGTCTTCCCATTAGCAGTCTAACGTGCCCAAGGAAAAACAGGTACAGAAGATTTAGTGGCTGACAAGTGTTAAAATAGGTATGTATCTAACTATGTTGGAGTTCCATCTGCATATTTAGGATTCTACTCATCAAGTCCTGCTTGCCTGAGTTCATGATTTTAACAATTAAAAACCAGATAAATCTATTTCTAAAAGTTCAGAAAAGATGCAGAACTAACCCATTCCATTTGCCAAGATTTCATTTACTTTTGTGCGTAGTGGTAATCTTAGTAGGAACCACTAGATGGTAGTATGACAGACAGTGCAACGACTTCTCTTCCTTGGATGTTTGTGGGTACCTTCTAAAAAATCTGGTATTTCTTAGCTGTGACACGAGTCAGTATGAAATGCTGTGATTCTTCTCTGTATTCATCTGTATTTCCCATTCACTGATACAGTTGCTGCAAACTTGAATTAAATGTTGCCTGTTACCAAAACATTTAATTCAGAAGCATGTTGTAATGTGTTCTTCCACAGCCTGTCTCCAGCTATTCAAACAGTGCTAACCATATTACTCTTTGATTCCTCCTTTTACTTTCTTCTGCATATTTTTCCATGCCAAATCTCATGTCTGCTTTATTTTCAATGTTTCTTTGAAATTAATTTCTTCCGTGTATTCTATGAGACATAAAAGAATTAAAAACAAACAAACAGAAAAATGGATGAAGTGAAGCATCATATTCTGAAACCTGAATCTTTCCCCTATTCTCATTTTACTTTTTGTCAGCCTTTCAGTACAAAATATCTCAAGAAAATCTTTTTTTTTTTCTGAGATCTCAGGAAGATAAGTGAACAAAAACTAATATTAATAGAAGGATAAATAAACAAAACTTCTCACAAGGGAATGTTCTTCTGCTTAAAATTCAGAAGGGCTGTATAAATATATTTAAATGAACACTTTATAATATACGTTCCTGGTAAAATATTTAACTTGCACTTAAATTAATGTGCCATATGGAGAACTGGATAAAGTTCATCCTAAAATGGATGAACCAACCTTTGGAAAAAATAAACACTGTCAGATACTTCACAGGTTGAGTCAGCTATACAACCTGTTGAAACATGTGAACTACCTGCTGAATCAGATATTTAATCTACTAAATCAAAGTTAACACCTACTGAGTCAAGCATAGCACCTAGTAAAAAACTATTAATACAGATTTCACAGTTCATATGAACTACAGTAAACACATTGCCCAAGAAATAGGAAGTGGACTACGTTAGCTATGTTACTTCTTGCATTATGTTTACATGGTAACAAATGTTCTGCTATTGGGGAAATTCCCATTCAAATAGAAAGAAAAATGATCTTCCTTTGGTAAGTCAGTTTTCTTCATTAGATTGCACAGATTCTTGCCAATGAATCAATAAATATTCTAATATCTAAGCAGAAGTTGTAGGAGTATTTAGGGGGAAGGGCAGTGAGAAGACATCTGTGTGGAGTTGTTTTACTACCCACTTCTTTTATTATTCTTTCCCTCATTTATCATGCTGCTACACATGTAACTGCAATGAAAAGTATGTGGGAAGAAGAAAAGGCGCTCTTGTCTAACGCGACTCATGAGAATTTCATTTTGTAAATCCACTGTTTCAGCAGCAGATGATTCTGCACACTATGTCTTTTCTCAAATCCTCCAGTCCTTCTACTTGTACAAGCTTGTATATAGGCTGTTTTTTGAATATTTTCCTTAGGCACTTTTGGAATGACGTGCTATACCCCTGTTGCCTTTTGCCCCTACATAGATTTCTTTGGTGAACATTTGTGCTTCTTCAGTATTTTGGTTGACAGACCTTCATCTAGAAACCAGTGAATGTTGCTTTTTAGTTGCATTTATTCCTTAAAATTCTGAGGAAGATGCTAGTTTCCCTTAGCTCTAGCATCAACAGATGTCCATTTGCTTCTTTTTTTTCTAAAACTCATAGATTCTGATCAGGTTTCAACATTCATTTTCTTCCATTTGTGTACACAGATATCCGTAATAGGTATACTTATCCTTTAGACCTACCTTTTTTTAGGTCCTGTTGCCTTTTCAAAGCTGTTTCTTTTCTTTTTGATTATGGCTTGATTATGGCTTTTGAGACACTGAAGTTTTGTGAGACACTGAACTTCTGTCTACATTTGTGTTTTAATTTGTACCAGGAGAGCATTTTTGAATTGCCAGTTGTCCCTATTTACTGTGCTTTGATTTGCGTCATGGAGCTGCCATGGAGCACATGAACTAAAATCCTTTTAGGTGAAACTAAATAACAAGGAGTATGCCCAGTGCAATCCAGCTGCAAATGGGCTGCAGTCTATGGGACAGCCTAAAGCTTAGCTCTCCATTGAAATGCGTGTTGTGTGGGCATGAACACCAAGTGTTTCATACTACAGATCTTGCTTGTACTGGTCCGCACTAGTTCTACTGTAGACATAACACAGACACAGACAGTCTCAACTACCTTTCACATTTTTCTCTAGCAAGTCTAACACCTAAACTCACATCCACATACCCACACATACACAGTGATAATAATTTACTGTGGATAAGAATACTTATGTTGACTCCGCACAGAAGAAAAAATGTATTATCATTTTTATGTAGACAATGATAAAAAAGCTTTATTGATTTTTAAAGATCCATGCAGGTCAGGTACAAACTCCTAAAATAATTTCATAGTGACACAAGCCCTCCCCAAATGAAAATTCATACATAACACTTCTTTGGGTAAAGATACTCTAATACTGACAATGAGTCAAAATACAAAAAATGTCAAGATTTTCTAATTAGATTTTTATTATATTGAGCAGTAATTTATCTCAGATTCAATGTAGGGAAAGTTCCATTCTGATGTAACACTGAACAGTTACCTCTCAGTAACAGGTATACATAAATAAAAGTAAATTTTATTCTTCTCATAATATGGGGGATCTTGATTTGAATTTTTGTTGTTCTTTTCCTCTTTTGTTTTATCATTGCATAAGAAGTACATGGAAATCTTCTGAATTCTGGATTATAACTGATAAAGTAACACAGTTTCTGTAAAAAGTTTTGTTGATTTAATGAACTAAGATATTTGAGTGTTTGGGCTGGTTATCAATAGCTTAACATGATACTGGAAATAGAACACTGACTGCTACAGAAAGGTTGTGTGTTGTCCAGCAACCACGTTATGTTTCCAAAGGATAAATTTTCATATAGCACGTAACTGTGAAACAGGTTTTACTCATTAATACATGACTTGTTACTGACCTAAAAGAAAATTGATTAGTTATTTGCACTGCACTGTGCTTGAGATACTGAGAAACAGCTGCATATGTCTTTTATCTATGGATTTGTCACAGAGTATTTTCTGTTCATACAAACAGGATAAAAAAATGTATTTGTTTTACCTAAAGCAAACAACGACATCCATTATGAACCTACTCCAGCTCCTTCGGTATCTTGGAATAGGCACACACTAAACACAAATTGACATATAGGGTACATCTTTTATGAACTGAAATATGTTGTTTATGGTGGCTGAATATCTCTTAAAACCACAAAGTAATTATGATTATTTTACACTGAATACTCAAGGGAAGAGTACTCATTATCTGTTTTATAAAAAACAGCAAACTGATCTAACAGTGTGTGATCTTGTGGTTCCTAAAAACTGTAGCTTTTGGAAGGTTAGGCATGCAATTATTGTAGTAAAAACATAAACAGTTCTACATATTAATGAAAAATTACCTTTTACTGTTGTTAAATAAAATATTCTTAATTCCTCTCATTTTAAATGGCTAGTGTCTAATTATATCATGAGAGAAAACATTGTCTCTATAATAATAAAATAATAGTAATAACAACATTATATCAATGATTATTGTTAACATTAGTAGTAGCAGTAATCTGCTGCTCGTGGTTTGGATGGGTGTAGTCTTCACTGGATAAAGAACTGGCTGAATGG
>Ga0181612_152212_pt1 | contig 12833 bp, 9 predicted proteins | sample HoacroProtozoa21_FD_119630 | JGI IMG/M metagenome (GOLD analysis project Ga0181612, IMG submission 119630) | Hoatzin crop microbial communities from Cojedes, Venezuel. Combined Assembly of Gp0051906, Gp0051904, Gp0051908 | reverse complement strand
TAGCCTACTGAAATTTGAGGGGAATGTAATGTCGTAATTGTTACACTACAATGCTTTTCTGTAGGCATTTTCTGGGCAATGATGATAAACCCTGTTTAAAAAGAAGGTAACAGTGGTTGCCAGTTGAAGGCCCCATTAACAACCTTAGTCCAAATCACTTTAACCTTTTCTCACCTCGGCCCTGCCTTTAGTGATGCAAGCCATCCTTTTACAGCCCTTTGCAAACTATACATAGTAAGTGCAATAAAAAATAAGAATAATTTTTCCTAGTTTGCTTCCTTGTTATTGTCCAGAATATAGGTATATATCTAAGGCTGTATAATGCACAAGTGCTAGGTACCTGAAGAACGAGATATGACCATGGAGCTGTAAATCATAGTGCTTGTGCAAAGACAAAGCAGGTTTAGCATTTCATAGACCTTTACTCTCAGCTCCAATTCTCTGCCTGAGAGCAAGAAGAACACAGGAATTGGCACAGCACTTCGGGGCTGTCATACAATATGCTAGGCAAGTTGTCTACCCCCACGCCCTCCCCTCCAATTTGACCCACTCCAAACTGGTTCTCAGGTTTCGTCTGTCACTTATATTGCTAAGCACACGATGAATAAAACTAGGGAGTAAAGTGCTATCATTTCCATTTGCTTTGACAGAGGTACAAACTACACAGACTCTAGGATGGTAAGGAAAAAGTCCTCAACTAAAATTTAAAGATAAATTTAGCGTGTCTGTTTTTTTAAAAAGCCACAATATTGTGCAGTTATATTATCCCTGAGGGAATGCAGAAACGGTATCATAATCTCAATTCAGAATCTCATTTTCAGTCTTCACTTTCAGAGGGCCTTTAAAGTCATGTTTATAGTTCTTCTCTACTTGTAGAAATCCAGAATTTTACTAGCAAATGCTTGAAATATAGTAGATAATAAGCTGTAAACCAAACCAACTCAGCAAACACCCATGCAGGACTACATCCCTGCAAAATTACCTCTTGTAGCCTGAGAACTGCCCCTTTCCTGAGGGACCTCCTGAAACCCCTGCCCATACTGCCTTGGAAAAAATGAGGACAAAGCCAGAGTAACACAAAAGGGAGGAAAGCTAATTTGAAAGTGCAGCTCCCTCTTTTCTAGGACCTGCCCCGCCGTGTGCCTTTTGTAAATGGCTCTGCTCAAGCACCATGATTTCCCTCAAGCCGCCACCTTCGCAGGGGGTGCAGTGCTTTGTCCTCCCAGCTGGGCAGCAACCTTTCCAAACACAACCCTATTATTTCATGGGGTAAGTGGAATAGCTTGTCTCGTTTTCCAACGGGGATGAAAATGAAAGGCTGCAGCTTATGTGTCACGCTTAGTAGACCTTGCATAACTGACAAAGACTGCCCTGATTCTGGCTGAAAGGAAGCCAGGAGAAATCATCTGGATAGCAGGAATTATCTATTATAAATAAGTCACGTGCGTGCACACAAAGAGCAGTTCGCACCCAGCCTAAACACTTCTCCTCAAGCAAGGTGTCTGTTTTGTGCTCCATGAACAGGAAAATCACGTCCCGCACTCTAGATAAAAATGCTCTGCAGTAAAGGACACGGGATAATCACTTACTCCAACTATCGCAGTGAAAGCCTTGAAAATTAGCCCAATGGCTAAATTCATCTGTATTTCTGGGAGGTCTAATGCCTGTGCACTTCAACAGAAGCAGAACGGCGTTTTGTAAAGCACCTTTTATGCTGTCTATGCTTAATTTTAAAGGGCTCTTTCACTCCAAATTACCTCACCACTGTTCTGGAAATTGTTGCACATCAGTTCCTGCAGTCATCACTTCTCTCCCTTGGAGTGTACGAGGGCCCCGTCCGGCAGCCGTCCGCACACATCTGCTACCGCAGCCAGACAAGCAAGTGCTGCTCCCTGGCAGTAACAGTGCTCCTGAGCAGCGCAACCCCCGGCGCTTTAGCTGTAAGCGTGTGAACTGTACATGGGATTAAACCCTGCTCAGTTTAACTACTATGATTTTACTGAAGCAGAACCATTTTGACACAGCATCAGCAAGAACAAAATTGAACCATTGCTACAAATTTGTACTCAACCACACCACAACAACTCTGTGGAACCAGGCTTCAGCAGGTTACTCCCACCAAGAGGGCTTCCTACAGATTCAGCTTCTGATGCTAGCACAACATTTAATAATTCTCCCACCAGAGAGAAAGCTATGCTTTTCTGAGAGCAGTTCAGAGGTAACAGCGTTATTCCCAATTCCCCAGCCCAATTCATTTCCCCAGCACTGGCTCTCTTTGTGACCTTGGGCACGTCACTTTGGCTATACCCAAACAGCAGAATGACTGCGTAGGTCGGTGCCTGCTTACTTGCTTACTTGAACTCCCCTGCGTAACCGCAGTAGTGATGGCAGCTGGCACAGACTGTCCCACACAGCTGGTACGACCTGTAGTGCATACGATCTACCCAGGGTCCACAGAGGGTAGGGTCTATGCAGTGCTTGCCAGCATGAGCAATTCCTACCCTCGTGAGCATGGTACAATTAACACTGTAGTACATCACATCTTTATTCTGCAGCATAGCCAGGTTTCAGCCTCATCTGTAAAATAGCAGTAACTGTACTTCTTACCCTGGAGGGATATTGTGGAGTTATGTTCGTTCAGGGCAGTACAGGGCTCAGATAGTATGGTAACTGGGGCCATGGGACTACCTACGAAGGACAGATGCTCTTCGTGAACAATCTAGTTCATAAATGCAGAGACCCACTGTATAAAGAGCAGATATAAAACAGTCTCCAATGCCAGCATTGCTGCTATTTAAACTAGATGTCATTTAAAGAAGTGAAGTCTTGGTTGGAATCCATGAAACTGCGCCAAACATACATCTTTTAGCAGTCCACCAGTCTTTCTGCTTCTTACAGTGTCACAATTTTTACAACTCAAGGAATGGCTCATTGTGGAGAGAAATGTTTTAAGCAGGAGTCTGAAGGAGAAGTCCCTGTACAGGGAAGAGGATCTTTCAATACACACATGCAGCATGAGCTGTGAGACCCCCTGTCTCCTCTGGGCACTTCTAAATAAAACCTGAAAGCAAGCAGCTGAAAACTGACTAACTTTTATTTGTGACTGCATCATCCAAGGAACAAAGATATTTCTTTGGAGACAACATAATACGTCTGAACAGCTTTCAGAAATTAGTCACAAAGGCAACAGCAGTGTAATGGGTACCATAAGGTCAGGCCTGTACTGAGCAACACTGAATTCAAGACCAGGTCTCCTGGCTAACCTGGGGTCTTCTGCAGAGATGCCTTCAGGTAGCAAAGCTGCAAGGCAGGCAAAGGGACAACTTACCAAACTCAGGCACACTTTCATTATGTGTTACCTTATGGAGACATAATACTGAATTTTGTTGTTACTGCTCTGGCTTTACTAGCAATAAAATACACATTACATTGTTATCCAGAGTGTAAGACTGTTTATCACTGTGTTTTATCTCTGAATTTCCTAAAAAAAGAAACAAAACATTACCACCCAAGGAGGAAGGGGGAATAAAGACACACATATTAGTTCAAAAGGATGGAATCTTTAAAACAAATGGCTCAGTATATATTGTGCAGTCCATTCAGAAGCTCAACCACATCCATGCCAGAGCTCAGGTCAGTGCTCGGAAACGCTTGGCTTCTGTTCCTGTGTCCTCTCCTCCAGAGGCGGAGAATTGCATTCCTGGCTATCGATGTCTGATCCAGCCTCATTTCTAGACCAAAGAGATATTTAGAATGGTTTCATGTTTATTTGATCTTTACCCAAAATTAACTATTTGAAGCTGTCGGTTTCCCTCCTGCTAATAAAGCGGCAGCAAAAATAGTGCCTAACACTACTTCTTCAAAGTAAATTACACTTAATGTCAAGTAAGTCAAGTTGCCATCACAATAACTTGTTTAATGAAGGTCACGTTAATTATTATTACACTTATCAGTTTTCAGTTCTTTCATTTCTAACAGTGGAGTGATGCTCTCATTTCTTTAAACACTCTCTGGGATTAGCAGTCATCTTTTCCCATCTCTTCATTTGAAGCGTAATTTTACTGTCATCCTCAATGTATCAGTCAGCTCAGGAATCAGAAAAGAGACAAGTTATTCTACATGAAAGTAGTAAAAATGAAACACTAGCTGAAGTTGAAGTGCCAGAAGATTAAGTCAGAAATACTACTACTCACAGGGTAAATTTCTTGGGCATTCCCTTCCTTGTAAATCAGATGAACGGGAAGCCTCCAAAGAGAACTGATGCTAAAAAGATTGAAGTATTTGATCATATCACAAAATCCATTTTCCAAGTACCCTAGGCTTCTAACATAAATGTTGAGGAATGGGAAGAGACCAATGGAAAGTCCTCAAGAAGACTGGAAGGAGAAGAGTCTATCGGGGGAAACAAAACCAAACAAAAAAAAGAAGCAGCTGGAGGGGTATGTTGTCCCTTTTCCATTTTGCTTTATGTTTGCTGGCAGATTCCTCCCTTTTAGCATCCTCCAATAGGGAAGGAAGCTTTGCTGGTCTCTAGCACCTCTTGCCCTGCTGCTGTTCCCACATGTCATTCAGTTATCCCCTCGGCAGCAGACACCAGTAGGCAGAAGTGGAAGATTTACCTCCAAGAGGCTTCATCTGTCGCATCCCCTGAAACACTGCATTTTGGTAAGTGGCAAAGACAAAGCTTCTTCTCCCTCAAAAGAATCATTACCATTCAGGATTTGGCTCTTTACCACATCCTTGGAAAATGCTGTTCTTTCGTGACTATTATGGTATTTTCTAAGACGAGCAGCCTAGATAGACCTCAGAGGTGGACTCTCTGTTATTCAATACAGTTGCACGGACTAGATTCACTGCAACACACTGGCTGTTTCACGTTGTCAAAATAGCGTAAAACAGATGGAAGCACATGAATGAGTTACACTGAACATTACACTGGCCACTTTCTAATAAGGGAGAAGCAAAACTCAGCTTGGAGTAGAGATATGCAAAGGAAAGGATGGTGGGGAAAGAGAGTGACTCAACAACAGGATCAAAAGGTAAGTCTTTGTTGCTGATTGAAATAATTTGTTCAGTCTAAAACCAAAAGTTGCATTTAATTTTCATGTTCTTCAAAACTTTTTGCCCAATTTCAATTTAAAAAAATGTTCTTTTCACACAAAAACGTTTCCTTTTAAAAAATCCTTCTAAAGGAAACATTTTTGCTTTTTAAACAATTCTTCTATCCCAGACTAAAGAAACCTCATTACTGAGATAGACTCATATGAATAAATATTTTTAACAATTCTGCAATGAATAGCCTGGATTCACTAGAAAGTGTAGCTTGTTCAACAAGCAAGAAAGATATCAGAAGTGTCTTGGGAGAAGTCTGAAATACAAAAAATATCACTGCCACAGAACTACTACTGAGCCGATAAGGGTGAAATAAACCAAGTAGCACAAACTTTTTCTTTATACTGACTATTAACAGCCTTTCTTTGTGCCCAGTGTGATTCAGGACATACCATCATAGTATAGTAAGGGAAATTTTCTTGTCTTCTTAAATTTTTAACGCAGGACCTATACAAAAATCTCCCAGCACTACTGGCAGCATCAGCAGCTATTTATTTTGTAATATTTTACAAGAAGGTTCAAGTAACCAGAAGCAGATGACAACATGAAGACGTGAGTGGCTGGAAATAGCAAGCGTCAGGAAATCAGCAACCACAGCATCCGAGATAGCAGTCTTATTTCCCAACACTTAAAGTAGGATGTAATGATAGTATTTATGGAGTTACAATGCAGCAGTTGATAGCAAACATTTAACCTTTTCATAGAAATCTCCCCATAATAGTTGTCAACCACGGACTCGCATTTTTAAAAGAACTAGATGATCACAGACCGTGCCATCTGTTCACATTTTTCAAAAGGCTTGTCCCCTGAAAGAAAAGTACTGGGGCCAGCAAAGCCAGAAAGCAAACGCCTTCCCACCTTCCCCCAGGGTACCTTAGAAGTACTGCAGCAATGAAGATTCTGCTGCAACCTAAACAGAATTTTCTGCCTATTTAAACCCTGTTCACACTTTTAGATTCAAGCTGCTCACACGGTATGAGGGAAGGGCTGGCTTATTACCTCGTAGCTGTAGTGGACTAACAGATCAAGAGGAGCCGTGAGTATGGCTGAGCAGAACACAGCGCCCTTGCTTCGGCACGATCCTGGCTGCCACATGCCACAGCCCACCAGGTGCTGCCTGGCCCAAAGCAACTCACACATCAAGTGGGAATGTCACCCAACTGGTGCCCCCAACTTGCCACTTCACCCAGGAGAGCCCCAGAAAGCAAGGGAAAAATCTACCTCTGCTAATTCCTCCAAATTCAAGAAAATAATGTACCTTAGGTCAGCAAGCAACGTCACTCAACCAGCACCACGACACCTCCGGGTGGTTGAAGGAGCTGGCCACTACTGGTATAGTCCATATAGGCAGACTTTACATAGATCTCTACTATCCATATTTACACACAAACAGAAACTGGTCATATATTTGAACAGCATCTGAAGAACAATACAAGATTTAACTGAGGGCAATATTCATAGGTGCGCACAACAACCGGTTCAGCAGATAAACCAGGACCCACTGCTACCACGGGACAAATTAGAGGGTTATCAGCTGCACGGGACTCCAGTAGCATAACACTCATCCAGACACCAGAGCAGAGATCAGTATCAGAATCCACCAGTAACGAAAGAAGATTCAGAAGTAATTGAATTCACTGCAAATAGTCTATGTAATACATCGGATAATTCCTTGGCTGTTATTTGATATAATGTTACTGTATTTTCTAATGCTAATGTTATTTTATTCATTTGCATTTTCAAAGCAATATGTTCCTCTAACAAATTGCCAGATAGTTTCCCATCCTACTGTGTGAAGAAATTACAGTAGAGACTTTTATTTTTATCAGGTTGGCAATATCAGAGGAGATAATATGATGCCCCTGGCACCATAGAATATTCAACATTGTGAATAAAGTTCTTGATAAGAGAGCAGCAGAAAGCAGTATTTTATTAAATCAGTGTGCTTAAAAAAGCATGCTTTTCAATGACTTAATTTAAAAATGAAATTTCATTTGAATCATTTGATTACTGTTTAAAAATAATGCATAATTTATATCTAAGTGACTGCTAAAAAAAATATCAGATTCTGCTGTGCTATGCCAATAAAAAAAAAAGGATAGGAATTAGAAGTTTTCCCCTCCAACTAGGCAATCCTCATACTGTTTCTTCATCCTGGAGAGCTCCATTTTTGAGTTGCACCTTAAAAAGTCCAAACTTTTGCAGCTCTAAAAGGAAGTCATAGCTGGGCTCCATGACCAACATCCTGCCCCATGGAGCTCAGCTGTACACCCTCACCTCACTGGGTAACAAGCTCCTGCCTCTTGCCACCATGAGGGGCAACAAGCAACCCCTTGCTATGAGGAACAGGAGAACAACCCAACACCTCCAGCATTACAGAGCAGCAGGTGTTTGATGAGCAGACACTCCATGCCCAAGACCACGCTGCATTTTGTGGCTGCTGGTGAGAACAGACCCTTTCCAAGGACAAGCATCTTTCACTAAGGCTAAAAAGAGGTTCCGCGCCTTAGTCGTGATAGTGTAAGGTAAGGATAGTTGTCCATCTTCCGCCTGCAGTGCAAGTTAGATGTCCCATGAAGAGAACTGTGTTGAAGCCTGTGCACCAGTGCATCATGTACCCAGAGACTTCTAAGAGGAATCGTTCCTTGTGGAAACTGGAGCAAGTCAGCTCTGTGTAACCAAAAAGAACCAGGAAAATAAAAGGATGCTTTAAAAACTGTATTCTATTTCCCTTCCTCTCATTTTTTATACCAAGTTCATCTGAGTGACAGATTTCATATTTTAGCCTATATTGAAATTAGTCCTCTTTTTTGGTCACAGGACAGAAAGATAAAGAGACGGTGGAAAAGAGAAAGATGTGGGGCTCAAAAACTAGGCAAAGATATTGACCACTCGGTATCTGTTTCCCAGAGGCAAGGAACTGTCAAACTTCCTTCACAAGAGCCACCACAAGCTTTCTGTTACAACCCTTCAGAGAGAACAATTTGTATTCATAGATAATTTATAAAAATCAGTCCAAAGTGTTTCTTTGATAAGATTTCATATAAAGTTTTGAAATACTATCATTTTAAAGCATGAAATAAACTCTGGGTTTGTTCTTTTACCTCTACCTACAGGCTGTCTCTTTTCCTCCATTTCAAAAAAAAAGCAACGGAGTGGCAGAAAAATACCAAACTTAGAGGTGTGGAGGGAGAAACTTATTTTTGAATGGTCCATCTGCCCTCTAACAAAGTGAAGTATTAAAAAAACCTCTATGACTATTGGGGGGAGGTGGAACATGACACACACTCCATTTAATGCCAGAAAACAAAAGCTGTCCCAGTGTTATCTGGACTAAACTGGACTGTTTCCTTTCTGAAAAGCAGCAATGTCTTAACCTCACCGCTTGCAAGCTTGAACCATAGTTCATCTTTTAGAGGTAACCTGCTACGGAACATAACTTCATAGTTCCCACCAAAGGGAACAACAACTCCAAGTCATATAATATGGAAACAGCTTATGCCTCCAGATACTCGATAGTAAGTATTGTTAAATATTAGCCAAACGGGGTTATATAAAACTTCACATATTTCCAATCCCTCCCAAACTAAACCATATGTAACTCCTTAACTGAAAGTACAACTTCTCTTTCAGATTAACTAAAAGAATTGATCTGTAATCAGACCAGCTCTCACAATTAAATTTCTGTCCAAAAAAAGTAAGCGTATAAATCTGTGAGGAAAAGCTGTCCCACAAAGTAACAACCACATGCAAAGAGTGTTAGTCAGCAGACTATCAAATAACAAGTGCTTGGGAAGGGATTTAGTTTAGTCCACTTCTTGTAAATATGCAGGCAGTGAAAACTTTGTAAACCCAAAGTATGAAATTTAAAGCAGGCCTTTGACTGAAAGAGCTTCTGGCCACTGCAGATTTTTGAAGACCAAGGTTCATGCTGTTCAGCTTTTAGAGTTGGTTGGTCTTTGTGTGTTTTACAGTCACATCTTTGGAAAGACTCAGAAACACTAAATGGGGATACAGACTATGCATTATGGAACCTTCCCTCCCCCTCCCCGTAGAAAACAGCTTCTTGCCTTCAGTAGATGTGGGCTGATTTATGCCAGTCAGGATTCAGGCTCTTCATATTTCTCTACCCCGCAAGACAGTCATACACTTAGAGAGGCTATGTGCCATGTTATAAGTTCTTTGATTTATAGAAGTTTCTGCTGTATTTTCTTTATACTTTCTACTCGAGAACATTTTTATGAAGAAAACATTGTTTTGCATGGCTCCATATGATTTTTAATTCTACTTTTCAAATATCAGATAATCTCATAAAAGCTCACTGCACATAAGGGTGTTCCCCCCCCTTAATTTTTAATGCTCAAAAATTGCAATTATAAAAGAAACCAACTAAAATGATTAATTAAAAAAAACAGCAATGACTTTTCAGGATGACTCAACCACTTGCATTTATTATAGTAGCTCAAGTCAGTGAGGGGAAACTATTTTTGAAGCTGGAAGTCATGGAGTTACAAAACGGAAAGGGGATAACATACCAAAACAGCCCACATTGCTCAGCATTTTGAGAGCCAAGAGAGACTGGCCAAGGCATGACATTCAAATTACAAAGAAAGCTAAGGGATCACTGAGGAGGCAATAAGCAAGGACACGTGGGAACCACGGTGGGAATGAGGTCGAGGCAAAAGGAGAAGCCAGTATTTTGATACTTCCTCAGGCAAACTGAAACCAGGAAATCTTCCTCAGACATCCCGGCTAATCACCCCTCTCAGTGGGCTCTCTGGGCACTAACTAGACTGCTCCTCGAGTCACAGCGCCCAGCTGCAGAGGATTCTTACACCAACTCCTGCTCTGCTTCAGGCACTGCAAAGTTAAGTCCCTCTTGGGTCTGAATCCTCATTTTTCCTTCAAGGACCAAAATGCAATGTGGGGAAAGTTCTAGATTTGGGGTGTTCTTCAGTTCTGCCTTTCTTATTGCCCTGTATTTCCTCCCTCCTCTCTTTCCTTTTCCAATTTTTAAAATGTGATTGTTCACTTGTATAGTTTCACAGTTAACTGTAGCTAATCAAGTGTGCGATAAGGACAGACTTGATGAAGGGGTTCCTTGAAGGTCAGCTAAAAATGGCCCATGTAAAAGTATACTGTACTCATTTGAATCCCTATAAAGTAAATCCAAGCAATCAGAGGTAATTTCAAAAAGCCAGATTTTGGCCAAAATATAACATCATGCTGTGGCACTGGTTCAGTGCCAGCTTCAGGCAAAGCTGCCACTTACTGAATGATCAAAACCAATTCTAGTATTTTCAACATGTCTCGTTAATCACTCTCCCCTTTACTCTTCAAGGGGATGCCCAGAACAGCAGAGAACTGAAAATGGTCCCAAACATTACCATACATCCAACCTACATACAGTCACTTGCATCCTTATTTTTAATAGAGGATAGATTCATTTTTCTTTTTGAACCAGTATGTTATCAAAAATCACTAGTTAAATCTTTCATCTGTAGTGGACTTGTGATTTCAGGATAGAATTATATAATCTAGCAAAAAATTACAGCACTGCCTCTTCATGCCCCCCTTACATAAAAGGGAAGCCCTAATACGTTTACGTGGTTCCCCAAAGATATCTAGCTGAAAGTAGCTTAATTAGAAAGGAGTGCAGACGGCAAAGGAAGAGTCACCTTCAAGATAGTGACTGGGACTGACAGTGTCATCACGCTCTCAGTGAAAGAGACAGGATGTTCACTCTTCAGTACTGGCAAGCTAAAAACCTCATGTGGCATCAATTCTTGTATTTTGGGCAAGCAGCAATCCATAGTTCTCATAACTCAACTACTCCACAATAACTTGCACATACATGGCAATAAGTAAATGACAGCGTATGACTAACAGGACAAAATATCATGAAACAGAAAAAAGAGCCTGCTGCAGAGAAGCCAAGAAAAAAAGAATCTAGATTTGTTCAGAAGAGCAACACTCTGCTTTGATATTATGCTTCTATTCCAATCTGTTCTATTTAGTAAAATCAAGGACAACATGCAGCCAAAAAGATTTGATATAGTACATGTTGAAAAAATCCATGGCACAATGGCAAAAGCATCAAAAGTTTTCTGACTTATGAAAAACAAAAAAAGCATCACTGCTAAATTCTTCTAGAGCAACATGCAACAGATCCAGCTCCAAAGCCTTAGTGAAGATGACTGCTCAGCTCATTCATCATTACTTTTCCTTTCATTTCGAAAGAGAATATAAAGTTAGCAGAAGGTGAAAGATTTTGCTTAGTTGTTATACACAGCCATGGCAACATCAAGTACACTTAAAAACTGGTATATGGTTTACAAGCTTTCTTTAACCCTTAGTTTATTTATTATAATTTTTAGAAAAAAAAATATTTTGATACTTAACATATTTAGGTCCAGATCTTGGATCCGGGCCTATAACGATGAGATGTAAACAAATCTTATTTTGCATTGCATGGTTACAAATGTTGTTAGTAAGCATTAAATTACCCTTCTCTTAATTAATCAACTATTTTAATTGCAGTATGGATGCCAATTCTTGCTGCTCATTAATATTCTACTCTTTAAATAAGCATCACTGTAAGGAAAGTGTTATTCGATAAGGCATTGAAGTCATTAGAACAATTTTCTAAATATAGGTATAAATGTCACCTAAGTGGCTAAATTCCTACATCAGTTTCATCAGCATGATTCAGGATAGATCTGTATGCTAAATATGGAAGCAACAAAAATAAAGGATAGGAATGAGTAAGCTGCAATAAAAGTGGAAGGGGAAAGCAACACAACTATCTTTGAAATGTCCAGCTCTCTTACTGAAATTCATTAATGCGCCAGGGAGGGCAACAGACACGCAGTGCAGTTTTACAAGCCATATATTCTTAAGGAAACCATGTATTATATATAAACCTCATCTTATAATGCACATACATTAATAAATGTGCACACACAAACAGAATACCATCACTTCATTTTCAGTTCCTCTCAGAGCCAAAGATTGATACACAAAATGCCCAGAAATGACAAAACATACAGCTTCTCAAAACTTCAGAAAAGTTGCAAGAATTACGGTGAAGACTTCTCCACTAGCACTGGCAATGTTGTCTGGCCGGGAGCAGGGTCACCCACCTGGTAGCTGCAGTTGTTCACTGCAGTGCAACAAATGGTTTAACCGATGACAACTATGGTAGCAGGAGCTATAGGAAGACTAGAAGTGGGATATTTCACCATCATCCTCTCCTGCCCATCCCCAGTTGCAACAGGCTGGTTTTTCCCCTCATCCCAAGCACTCTGCTACGATGAAGTTGCACGAAGGCAAATCCAGAAGAATTTCAAAAGCCTGCAGATCTCTTAACAGAGAAAGGAATGAGGTCCCATACATCTGATTATCTGCCCTAGGTATGCAAACAGCTCTGCCCATCACCGTGTTATAGCATATCACATGGTCTCATGGGCATCCTTTCACACAACAGCTTTTGATGTAAAGGAGGGTTTAACTCAGGTGCTTTTATAAATGCTGAGGCCCAGGAAGACTGAGGTAAAGACAGCAGCCCTGTGTTGCAGCATCAGCAGAAGCCTCTTGAAAACTAGACTAGAAACCCGAAAAGTGCTTGTGGGATCTCATCAGTAGCTAGCAGTGTCCTGGGTTCGGCCAGGACAGGGTTAACTTTCACCAGAATCCAGGAAGGGGCACAGTCGGGTGGGCTG
>Ga0181612_174642_pt1 | contig 12834 bp, 2 predicted proteins | sample HoacroProtozoa21_FD_119630 | JGI IMG/M metagenome (GOLD analysis project Ga0181612, IMG submission 119630) | Hoatzin crop microbial communities from Cojedes, Venezuel. Combined Assembly of Gp0051906, Gp0051904, Gp0051908 | reverse complement strand
TATTGATCATTTACTTCACATCAGATTTCTGCTTGTGAGGCTGACCACAAGCCAAACAACATAAAAGAAGTGGATTTTGGCACTCAGAAGCAGGAAGTCTGAGTGACGTTATGATTGACATGTTAGGCTGCAAGAATTAAAAAAAGGTCATTTTCAAGAAGCACAAAAATTTTTATTTCTAGGTACTGACATGTAAGATTTTCAACATAAATTTTACTGGTACACTGGTTCTTGCTTTGTTGCTGAATACAGGTTAAAAAAAAATCCTCTAGTGTTTGGGCAGTGATTGGAAACAGTCCTGTGGATTTAGACAATACCTTTCATTTGCCTACGAGAATACAGGACACCCACAGATCTCAGATTTTAAGGAGGTAAGGTTACTTCCTAAGCATCTTGTAGAACAAGTTCTAAATGTAGTGCAGGCAGAGATACTTCAAAATACCTTTATAGTTTTTCAGATTGCTGAGAACTGGAAAGAAGAGACTGAGACTCAGCACTAAGGTAGCTACTAAACATGTTCTTGCACACAGAGAGGGTCTATATTACACAAGCCACGCACTGCAAAAACTCTGTCCCAGCAAGCAGTGATACTTCATTACGGTTGGATGAGTTGCTTCACAGGAAAAATCTCTCTCCTGAGTATTCCGAAATCTTAGTGCTGCTTAGCACCTTCTTGTGAAGCAGTGCCCGCAATGCTCAGCTGAATATTTCAAGGTCTTTGAGGGTAGATAATCTGCGGCTGATTTTCCAATTGAAAATGTTCTATTTTCTGAAAGGAATGCCAAAATACACAGAAACTTACATTTATCAAATAAAACACGTATATCTTATACACAAAAAACATCAGAAAAAAAGTCCTGAAATACTTCAATAGAAAAAAAATCATGTCCCTTAGCATGTAAAATTCAGCACCAGAATAGTTAGAATTGGTTTCAAGAAGACTTTAGATCCCCCTAATGCTTATATGGCACATTGCAGCGTTGAGGAAACTCTCTGGTGGTGTCTTAATAAGTTAACAAGTAAGGGATCAGGATACATGCAGCAGCACAGCACAGTTCTTCAATAACCAGCTACAGTGTTAGAAGATGAGAAGCGGGGTCATCATTGCAGTGTCACGTTACGTCTTAAATATGCCTAGATAGGGCCCAGAAGTTCTAACCACTACTTTCATTTTATAGATATGAAAATTGAAAGAATTTCAATAAAGTAAGTTGCTTTTACAGGTCAGACACCAGAAATCAAGAAATCCTGTAACTCGGGCATGTGCTAGGTCATATAATCTCTCCCAAAGTCCAGTGATTGTTAGCAGGTTACCACTAATATATGAGACTTAGCTTGTATAAATCAGTTTCTAGCTCTGAAGATTTGTAGGATTCTGGAGTTCAAACTCCTAAAGGCTATAGGTTCCCACCCTTCCTTTGCTTCTGTATCTTTTTAACAGCCATGAAATTCAGCTATTGCATTTCACATTTTTCTCATTTCAGTTTACCAGTTGTACATCTAAACCCCAAATTCTTGTAGTCTAGCTCTGGAGAAGTGGAAAGAGACAAGAGGGCTTTTTCTTTTAAGTATTTTTGACTCCTTTGTTCAGCCTGAATTATGACTTAACCACCTGTAGTTAGGTTTGCAAGATAAGTGTTGATAAAAGGAATGCATAATGAGTTCTTGATTTCAAGTATAGCATTTGTCAGGCTGAAAAGTAGCTGTGACAACAAATATTTTCCTAGGTTATGTGTCTTGGCCCTCTTGGGATGCCTCAGTGATCTTTTTCATATTTGGAAACAACATTGCCCACTCCGAACACATGAAACACCATAAAACTGATTTCCCACTTCCTTGGCAATGTGCTTCTTATGCACAAAATCACTCAAGAGCAGAAATGCCACTTTGTAAACAACGTTACAACCTCATAAACTATATATAATACAGTTCTCCCCTAACTAACTTTGCTTCTCTGCAGTCTGTACATCACAGGACAAAGCTGGTGGTTAATACACACATACACAAATAAATGCATGTATATAAAAATACATATATATGTACACACATTTGTGTTTTGTATTCATATTTGGTATCCCTTTATAAGACAGTAAATCTAAGAATTCACAATTTTAGACACCCACTGTGCTATCAGACAATAATGCACTGTGTAAAAAAGAATCTAATCTTCAAGTTCTTTGGGTTTAAAGTGACCTGAGAGTCTAAATGGAGTTTGTTGCCTCTTCAGGAATTGCAATTATCCGAAAATCATTTTGCAGCTCAACACAATATAGCATAGCTGGTGATCTCGGCTTTTTCTTTCTCCTTCTGCATCTTCTTTCTCCCACCTCTTCATTATTACAAATCCAGAACACAGGAATAAAAAATATGATTAATATGTTTCTAGGGAGAGAGAGGACACAGCAGGATAAAAACAGCCACAGGCTTTTCCACAATCAATGGCCCACCTTCCTTGGTGACAGTAGGAAGTATATATTCAGAGGATATGACTGTACCCTGCATCAGAGCTGTGTGTGTTTCTGACTCTTCCTGAGATCTGAAGTCTTATTTTCATGAAAAACACTGCAGACAGCTTGCCTGAAACCTTAATCACCTCCTCTCCCCTCCTAACACAGATTTCTTGCATCTATGAGTTTTCCCATGCGATGATTTATTGTGCATAAAATTCCGCTCTACACCTAATTTAAATTATACTGCCAACTGTCCAAATGCCAGCTATCCTCCAAAACTCGGTCTTTTGGAGGCAGTAAGCTGTCTGGTCTGAATGTCTAAGTGCTTTCTAAAGCATAGTGGGTTTTATTCAAGCTTCCTCAAGTAACAACTGTAAATTTCTATGAATTTAATTATTTAATTAATACTGCCTGTTGTGAATAAATTAAGTAACTATTAATCCAGTTTTCAGAAGGTCTACAGGCCTCCTCTTAATCTTTTATCCCTTCTGGATGACTTCATGAATAGTGCTAAGCATTACAGCTAGCAGCAATAGTTGGAATGTCATTAATAAACAGAAGTAGACAACTGCTGTTAGAATAAAGTTCCTTTCGGATACATGTACACCTCAGCTTAACTTGAGGTACATCTATAGAAGCAAATAAATAAAAAGTACCAGAAGGTATGCAAAAGAAACAAACTGATCTAGAACTCGGTTCTGAACCAATACAATCACAAATGTATGCATCTATCACACTATTATATTCCTAATTATAAAAGACGGTACAGAAATTCTGAATGAGCTATCCAGTACTATTGGCAATTCATGCTGGGAAGGCTCTACTATTGATGCTGGCAGCCCTGCAGCTGTAAGAGGTAGAGCAAGAACTTGCTTAGTGACGCTCTCAACAAGAACTGATCATTCTTCTTCAATATAAATGCTTGTCAAATTAACTCTTTTTATGGGAAAGAAGTAATAAAAGGAATCTGTACAACACCTATAGCCCCTACAGCCTGCAGCATACAAATATTTAGGACTCTTTCAAGTCAAATTATGGTGGCCCACGCCTCAGCTGGTGAAGGCTCGTTCTCATGCCTTTTGACACCAATTTATCTGTCATTTCTGGGAAATAAGAAGGTATGTGAAAAAATTACAAGTGCTTCTGAGTCATGCACTCTGGATTGTATTTGAGGCCCAATGACTGGCTGAAAGCCTGAAAACTGTGCTCAGTAGTCATCCGTTGACCGCTAGAATATCTAGGGGACAGATGACATCACATGCTAGCAAGTGCGATTCAATGCCTTCTAGTAAGTGTTCTCCCAGCTCCTTAGCTCATTTTTCCTATTAAAACCTAAGTACCTTTAAAAAGCTGCCTTGTACTTACTTCATGCTTTAGCGTCCATTTTTCTATTTATATATTCTGCTCCGTTAACCATCTCTAGGAGATCAATGTTCTGTCACCTCCTACAATCTATCCACATTTCTGTGTTTGTACAGGACTCAGCACAGTGGTCTTCTTGGGTGTGTACTCTTTCAGGGGTGAATAAGGAGTGCTATGGAGGTACTTGGGAACTTTTGCACCTGACAGGTCTTTAAGGTTTTAAGAAACTATTGACTATGCTTAGCCATGTGATCCGCAGGTTGTCTAGAAGGCAACTCTATAGATAAAATGCAGCAAATACAGAAAAAACATAATGCTTGTGACTGATGTAAAGCTTGTTCGGTCCGTTGGTTCTCATAGATGCTGCTACAATTCAAGCTGCAGACAGTAACAGAAGATAGGAAAGAGAGGCTTTTACTACTGCAACAATATTTCACCAAACCAAGTGACTCATTTTGATGGATACCTTAGGCCAACACTGGCGTGCCAGATATTTTGCTGAAAAATGGCAATCTCCTGGGTTGCTTTTTTTATGAAAAGATTAAATTTTATTCACCAGTCAGCGTGATGACAACTATTTCACTTGCTTTAATTGTCTTGGAAATGCGAATTTAAAGTTAAGAAGAAGAATTAGTCATAGGTAAAAATACTCTACTGAGGAGTTATGGTGCTATTTCCATGTTCCTGGCTTCAGTTTCCTATGGGAAACAGAGAAGCTTGCAGTCACAGTGTTTATACTGTCTACACAAATAAAAGTATGCACTTCATATAATGCTACTAAATTTAACCACAGAAGCAATACTGGTTAATGGTGTTTTAGAAGGAGAAAAGTAATAAATACCATGGCAGTAGCCCTTCTGGCAATTTAAAATAATGTGCTAGAAAATAATGCCTCTTGTGCCACCCTCAAAATAGTAAGTGAATATACCAAATTAAGGTTTGAACTATAGAAATGCATTCATGGGTAAATATTTTACTGTATCAACCACTGAAGAATCTTTTCTTGACAGAAATAGCAAAACAGCTCATGTGCCTGATCAGAAGCCTTTGGACATGACGAGTTCTTCCTTCAAAGAGCAGGACTGAACACCATGCTCCATCTCCACAGAGGTCTGAGGTAAGACCTGAGCTCTGAGACAGCTACTCTTACTCATTTTCAGAGGTCTTCTCTGATAATGCCTCCAGGTATCACGTCGTTTTACTCTAGAATAAATTGATGCCCATTGAAGCCTCACAATGAAAAGGAGCATTGAAGCTAAGGTGCAGATCCTCGGAAATTTCTACCTTTTTTTTTTTTTTTTTTGTATCAAGTTTGTTCACAGCTCCCATACTGGTAGATGACATTCTATGGTTCACTGCAGAAGGATCTATAATAGCTAAGAAACATTTTTAAAGACAGATTAAGCATTCTGCTTAATAACCTAATAATAATATGTCTCAATGCAATTATCAGCAAAAGTGTCTATCTTTCTGCTCCAGGGCAGAGACGGTAATAACTCAATCACAGATATAGTTTGGTCTCACTGGAACTAACAACTATTAGGAGCAGAGACCCTATCTATCTTTATCGCTTTAACTTGAGCCATACCAACTTGATATACGAGTCTCTAATGGGAACCTTGGTGTTACCTACCAGTACCACCAAATATTTCATCTAAGGAGATGGTGTTGTTCTGCGTTCTGATTCACAACATATTTCTTTTGATTATAGATCACTAACCAAACAAGGTCTGACAACGGAATAAAATTTCTCGCAATGATCCAGTAATCCACTCATGCTGACATTTCTCTCCATAGTGGAAGCTTTTTATGTATTGTCCACAAACTGTCTTTGAATTAACTGTACTTGAATGGATGTAAGTTATTTTCTGGAAAATTCTTTGTCCAGTTTGTCTGCCTCTTTCCTATTGCAGGCAAAGGCATTGCATAATCCTGGTCATGCATCTCCTCCCTGCACCTGTACAAACCCAAGCTCATCTTTCTGAAAGTCAATGATCAGAACTGCAGACAGAACTCTAGATGTCTGTCTCTTTTGCTTTGTATGTTGACATTCATATTCTCCCACTCTACTGAAAAGTTTGGAAATATCTTAGTACCACATCTGACCTTTTCAGATGCACTGTATTGATGGTTCAAAGTAATTTTTACAGTTTTCATACAAATCTGCAACTTCTCTAGAGTAATAGATTTCCTTAAAATAATTTATCTGAAGTCCAGAGAGCTCAGAGAGCCATACAGCTGACTTGGCATCACATTCTTTTGGTAAATTTGTGTTGCACCTATTCCCATTTCACATTTACTGCTCTTTCACTAATTAGATTAATTAAAAATCCCTGATATTACAACTGATTTTTTATGTGCAAGTTTCTTCCTCCTGTATTACCTAAAAAAGGTTATCTGGTCCCCCATATTTCAGTGTGTTGAGGTCTTTTTATTTTGATGCCACCGAGGGTGAAGTAATTAGGCCTGGTTTAATTACAGCGATTAGGGCTTTGAAGTTGATGTGATTTGCTCTTAACCTAAGAAGGAAGTCTGGGCAATCAGTATTTATTGGAACCAAGGCTACTTTATAACATAACTGCAACAGGAAACAAAGAGGCTCTGATAGCAACAAAATTTCTAGTAAAATTCCAGACATCGTATTTTACAGAGATAAGAAACACTTAGAAGTATATTGAGAAAGGTCTTTCTATGATAAATAAAAAATTGGGCAAGGAGAGAGGTGTTCCAACAAACTTTTAATGGAAGCAAAATCCAATTGAATTTGCAATATTAAAATCTCTGACAGAAACTCACTATGCACATACATCAGTTGGGAACATTGAATTACAAGCAACTGAAAGTGTTTTTTTCCATTATGCTGGGTAGCAGGGTCAGATATGATATAGCCACTTTGAATTGCCTTTAAAATAAAAAGTAGCTGAAACTAATAATATTTTTATTTCTTGAGAATGGACAGTTGTCAGTCAAATTGATGAATGGGTTCATTCAGAATAACAAATGAACAACTATTCACTTGAAATAGTAAGAGCCACTTCCCAAATAATGTCTGCATGCAACCATGTAAAGGGACTGGACTTTCTCTGAAAGGCTTTCAATTGCCCACTGTAATTACAAGGGTCAGGGTGTTGTTACAGGTTTGGGTTCATGACAGAGAAAGAACAAAAACATAACTGGCATAATGTAAGACGACTTTTTCCATCACCTCATGTCTTAAAAAGACAGCCATCCTGACTAAAGAATAATTACTGAAATTATGATAATAGCGATAGTAGTAATTTCTAATCTTCAGTCTTAGTCTGAAGAAAGTTTGACTCTTTCTGCATCTCCTTTACCTGTCTGGTCCAGTTCCCATTCCATCATTTCTTTCTGTTAAAATTCTCTCTCACAAGTTTCTTGTAGCAAAAAAATAGACTTAACATCATCTTGGCTAGCCCAGATATCTGTGGTATTTCATTGCTTTTGTTCAATCTTAGGAAAGAAACCTACTCGTATGCTTATCACCCTTTAACCAATCAACATCTCACTGAGATAAATTTTGTTTTGACAGTGTTTTTTAAAACATTAATCTTCGATGCTATCCTAGGTTATGTGCTTTCTGAACATTAAAGAATTATGTTTTCTCAATGATGTTTTCCTCATTTATTGCAAAAATAGTATTTCAATATTATAATAATAATTTCACCTTTTCTTATCTACTAATTCTTTTGACTTTAAGAATTCCTCTAAGACATTTGTCTACTTGATCCTGCAAAAGGTTTTAAAGATTTTTCTCCTCAACCAAGCAGTCTGTATATTCTTCTCTACCCTCATGCTCTTTCTCAAATAATGACAATATATGAGCCAGACTTCAGTCCCTCAGAATCTCTCCAGAGACAAAAGACTTTCAAAATCAGCCTGAAAATTTCTGTAATTTAAATTCTTACTTCATGTATAATTCCTCATTGGTGATTTTGAATTCTCAAATATTAAGCCTGTTAAAATATATTCAATTTTAGATGGTTATGGTGCATTAATGCTTGACTTTTGACTCTCCATTCAGAACTGGAATAATTTTTTCTTTCTTTTCTTCATTTTTATGCCACCTTTTTGTATATCTGTTTGCAAGATGATATTAAATACATGCCCTCCTAATTCACTGTAAAAACATTATGAAACTACAAAATAATAGTCTATGCTACAATGGTGTTTAAAAAGAGTATAACTGACTTTTCGTTATAATCTGATACCTGTAAAAGATGTATTATTGTTACAAAAAGCTTAAAATTTGCAAGCAAAAACAAATCACAATCCATTATAGAATAAATCACCTATTCATTTCATGGCAATCTCTTGCTAATTCACAGTCTAAAATCAAGACCATTCTGTGCCCATTTTTTGACTCATCTCTTTCACAAGCAGTCTTGTATGTCATCTCCTTAAAAACTTCTGTGCGCACACACACAAAATTTGAAACAACTCTGCTGTAATTTCAGGGCTCTGCATCGTATGTAGCAGATGCAGGTTCTCCTTTTCTTTGAATTTTTTTACCTGAGTATACAGGAATCTGAAATGAAATTGATACCTGTGAAGGAAAATGAAGAGATAGCAAAGCAAACCCCAGGGGCCAAAGGTACAGTATTCATTAGCCTTTGCTCAGTGTGTCCAGCACCTGAGCCTTTACTACTGTGTAGTATTACATTGTGTGCGATAGATAAATCAATTCATATAGAACTACTCTGGGTCTAGTTTATAGAGTGTTGCATCCAGCAGTGAATATATAACTCCAAGACTTACAGTTATTGTAGACTATTCCCAGCAAGACAATACTCTGGTAGTTCATATTAGGTGAACACATCTTTTTCAAGTAATCCTTACATATTGTCTCAAAAACGATTTTGTAGAGAGTATTTGCAAACACGACGTTGAAGCTCCCCAAAACAATTCAAAACCTTTTCCTGATAAATGCTGTACAACTTGTTTGAAAAAACAACTTCCTAAGTATGTCTTCTATAAACTGCCTCAAAATCAAGTTGAATTTCCTATAAGGTAAGTCAATCTGTTCATGAAAACATGCTTTTTGAGGTTTAGTGTTTTCAGTTCTTCAATAACACTGTCAAGGAGATACCCAGAAATACCAGAGTTTTAGCACATTTATCAGATTACTGCACACCACATCATTTTTTATGCCATTCATTTTTTACATACTTCATTAAAAGATAGCAGGTTTTTGAAAGGAGAACTTTCATGCTTGACAGGAATTGCATGTCCACAGCAGAGCAGTGCTGACTACTCACAGCTTCCTAAACTTTGGTTGTATTAACCCACTAGCCACACCAGGAAAATTATAACTTTGGCAATATTCTGGCAAAGAAGTTTTCTTTAAAAAAAAATCTTTATTAAAATAAATTACTTAAATTAGTAAGAGAAGTGGTCTTTACAACAATGAAGGGTATTAGGGTCGTCCTGTGAATTGCCTTGCCCAAGGAATGAGGAACCTTCTTCCCTGATAGGTCCCATGCTTATAGGTTAAGTGCCTTTATCTAGACATGGCCGGTCTGTGCTTACATATTCCTCTACATGGAGTTTTTTAAGGATATAGTAAAGCAATGAAGATCTGAATTCTCAATGAACTTGGGAAAAGTATTCTGGATGACAGTGGGGACTCTGACTGCTTCCTTGAAGAAAACAAAATGTGCACAGTAAAGCTTAGTGTTTCTTACAATGGTCTTGACTTCTTCAGACAGCAGGGAATGCCAGCATTCCTACCACTTAAATTTTGTAGAAGTCTTGCCTGTCTCATTGTTTTCAATGGGATTAAGTTAGGTATCAGTTTTCCCATACTCTTCAAAGACATTATTTATTGCAAACTCTTGCATCCTATTATGCAAATGAACTTAGTCCAAAACAACATCCCTGTATTACCAGCTCTGTCATTCACAATTCACATTCAGCTGATGTGATCTGATACAAAGTCAGAGAGTAGTGTGTGAAATCTAATGAGGGAATAGCTTCTTGTATCTGCAGACAATTTTTGAAGATAGTGGAACATTAAACAATTTTGTGCCCTGGTATCGTTGGTGGCCAACAGCCACTCCTAGATACCTGGGATTCTGCAGGTATTATGTTCTGCAGCTTCTAAAGGAAGAAGGAACATAAAAACACACATTGCTTTCTTGTGCCTCATCTGCACATATGTTCCACAGGCAGCCCAGTAGACTAGGAATGCAGCACTCCCACAGACACTGAAACAACTGCAAAACCAGCTGAAGCAAAACCAGACTACAATTTTTTTCCCAGCAGCTCACACTTAAAATGTCACTGAATAATGAGATGGAAGAAGGGAATCGGTACGGTAGTTGGAAGGGGAGTTGTTTCAGTTTTGTTTTCCTTCAAATGACGTTGACTGACCTGGAAAAAGGATGGAAAAAGAAATTGTGCTCAAACTTTATCCTTAGAAAAAATGCGTCCAATTCTTGCCTGGTTAAAACTTAGGGTAACTGCTTATCTAAATTAGACTGCAACCAGGGAGAATGAATTAGTGAAAGCTTGATTAATCAGGTAGTGTAGTGTGTGTCATTGGTATGGTTGAGAAAAATATAAACTCATAGAGCTTGCAGAGAGAACCTATGAGGCCAAATGTCTTGTTTACACTCAGAGTAAAAAAGACAATACTGCAATGTTTTGCTTCCTTCTATTTTTTCTGCTATAAAGGACAAACAATGGAAACAAAATACATGGACAAACAATTCTAGGCACTTTTATATTAGCAAATTAGTTCAAAACACCAGGTGTGAAATCTAACACAGGAATCTGTCAGAAGATATGGCTTTCCATTTGGAACAAAAGTATCTTGAGTCCAATCAACTAAAGTACTGCGTATGGGTAATTTGCAAAACAGATTTTCTCCACTTTGAATTTCACTTTATATAAAATCTTTATCTTATCTACCTAGAACAGGAAATATCAGAATATATTCACACCTAAAGCTTTCAGCTGCAATACTTGTAGCAGTGCCAAATGTACAGTTTTAGATTCAACTGTGGTTTTCTCCAGCTCAAGCTAATTTAAATGTTAAACTCTCTATGTCATTATGAAATAGCCTATGAGAACTAAACTGTCAACGTAAAAACTGCCAGAAATACAGTGGCTGGTATGAGGGCCTCTAAAATATTATGTTTTTCATATTCAATATTTTTCAGCTTTGCTTCACATGAACCAAATTTAAAGATTTTTTACTTCAAGCTTTTAGTTGAAATGAACTTAAACTCACTCCTACCCTAAGTGTCATATGCAGCCCACATATTATTCACATTTTCTCAGTATTAGACCCATTCCCCTTTGCAAGCTTTGGTAAACCTCCTGTGAAACTAGGGAGAGGTTAAGTGTATAACGAAGAAAGGCAAGTTGCCAGTACCTTAAAATTCCATTTTGAGCTAATTCTTAACAAAAAGAATGCCTACAAGCTAGAGAAGGTCTTGTATCTTCTGCAGCCCACCAAATCTGTGTTACATCGAGTCTCAAACTATGGTCACAGACCTCAGTATCCTTCAGTTCGTTTGAGGTGGCCCACAGGAATGTCTTAGTATTGTGTTTGTGATGGCTCCAGTTATGGTTCATAACTACGGCCACTCTTCCCTGCCTTCACCAAGATGAGAGTAGGAGGTTATTTGTCATGCTAGTGTGGGAGAAAGACAAGATTTTCCCATCAGATCTTAGCTACAGTCATGTGTCACCTCATGTTCCACAGCAGAGAGAGAGGGCTGACTGTTGACAGTGCTTTAGAAAATTCGATATTCACTGATCTAGACTTGCTGTTAACTCCTGGACTATTTAAATTTGGGATGATTCACAAGTTAAGCTCTTTCTATCCCCTGATGTGCATTTTTCCATCCTCATCTGTGGGTCTCTAGTGTGTACCTAAAATCCTTTTATAAACTTCAGTGGGTCTTCATTCAGAAAACTGGGGAGAAATTCTCCACTGCACTGTTATTTCAGAAGCTATTTCACTTGGATTTAGTATCTGTATCTTAGTCTATGTTTTATATCCTTGAAGATTTTTGTGTGCCAGAGTTATTCCCAGATTTACTGCCTTCCAGTGGCAACTGTCAAGTCCTTGTATGAAAACGAAAAGCTTGCATGATGTAAATAAAACAACAATCCTAGTACTTCCCTAATAAATAGGATATGTTTTTCTTCTATTTTAGTGTAGTTTTACTGCCAATCCAGTTCTGATTTACTGAAGGCATTAAGGTGACACCAAAGACTAGAGACTGGAAAAATTATTTACAGAAGGTTTATGCAAAGTAAGTCCTATCTGTAGCCTTGCAGCTCCCATTTCTGTTCACTTGCAGGTGTCTTGGTTTCAAGGTTCTGTGGGTATACAACAAGCAAGAAATAGACTTCTTCTGACACATTTCTTCTGCACAAAGGTGAGAATTGAGAGTTTAATGTTTACACTGAGTTCAAGCCCTTGCATTCCTGAACCAAAGTATTTACTGAAAAGTTGACTTCTTTTGATTTGCAGAGCTTTTTATTCCAGTTGTCTGTACTGTGAAATTATTAGAACAGTTGTGCCCCTGGAATCAGTTTTAATCTGAGCCAAATGGCAATCCACTAAGCAATTTACAGCAAAGGTAAGGGCCTGTATGGGCTAAGACCATTAAAAATGGTAGTTTGTGACTGGCCTCCTTCACATCTGAAGATTTTGATAGTATAGAAAAAGGTCATCATGTACTTGTTGACTACAGTGCCAAGGAGTTCTTCCTGAAGCATTCAAATAGATATATCTAGATGATTCCCACTCCCGAATCTAAAGGACCATGTTCAAGGGTGTTTTGGACATCTCCAAGGATGCAGACTCCACAACCTTCTGTCAACAGATGAGGAGAAGGCTGAGGCACTCAACAACATTTTTGCCTCAGTCTTCACTGACAACCTCTCTCCTCATCCCTTCCGAGTCGATGGACTGCAAGATGGGGACCAGAGGAGTAATGACCCTCCCACTGTAAGGGAAGACCAGATTCGTGACCACCTGAGGAAC
>Ga0181612_174552_pt1 | contig 12834 bp, 7 predicted proteins | sample HoacroProtozoa21_FD_119630 | JGI IMG/M metagenome (GOLD analysis project Ga0181612, IMG submission 119630) | Hoatzin crop microbial communities from Cojedes, Venezuel. Combined Assembly of Gp0051906, Gp0051904, Gp0051908 | reverse complement strand
ATTCAACACTATTCAGTACAGTTCAGCGATGAAGAGAGAGTCCATGTTAGATATTCAGCACTAGCTGAAAAAAACAGGTCATACAACTCAGCAGAAAAATGCATATAATTTGTTGCCTGTTCCTTCACCTCTGCAACCTACGTGGCCCTTAGATTTCATGACTGCACAAAACTGTATAGAATTAGCTGTGTAAACACAATTACCTATGGAATTGGAATGAAAACAAAGTCATATTGGAAGAACTGAAAATAAATATGATCTTTAAAATAAACTTTCAGCTGGAAGCATAAAGAGCTTGAAATGACTATCATACGAGTACTGTCATGGGATCTCCAAGTTTGGATAGGCAACAGAAGTAAAATAATTTTCATTAACATGGACCAAGAATCCTCGTGGAGACAAGACACAAGTACATACCATTTTAGCTGAAAAAGACCAGTCACATTTTTTGTCCCTCAGCACCTGGAACTTAATTTAACCACATACACAAACAAAAGAAGTCTGTGCTTTGTCTTGATTTTTCTATCAAACAGGTAACATGTGAGGGGAAAAAAATACATATTTCTCCCACAAAAACACGGGCTACATTTTAGAAACAGAAAGCAGAACAGACACAATGATTTTCTGTTCCCCTCTTTTGTCACTTTGCAGACAAGACAGATACAATATAGAGTCTATCTTTATCTAGGCAGAAGTACTGTTACAGCAGCAGACTGTGTCAGGAGCAGAGAAGGAAAATACCTGACAAAGCAAGCGACCCTTTGGAAAACGGCTTTACCAAAAGGACCAAAAACAGTGATGCTTCTCTCAACTGTAGTTTTAGTATTGCAAGGAATCAGAAGTTAGGACACGATGGAGTTTTGTGAATAGTATTGCTACTTTTGCATTTACATTTGCATGTAATATAAAAAATTATCCTTTCAAAATATTTCTTCAATTTCACTGCACTAATTAGAGCAATAGTTTGCCCCCTTTTTCTTTAATAAAATTGTCTTGTACTGTTGTCAAAAGAACAGCAAAAGTAGTAATACGTATGTAAGTGAGTTTCTCCGCAGGATCAAGTGAACCAACTCTTGCCAAGCAAGACAAGTGAGAAAAGCTCTCCCTTGCGTATCCTAAACTATACAAATTCCTTTATTCCATTAATGAAGCATACTTCAACTGTTTCAATTAACTTCAGGGGTTCAGAAAAATCATCTTCTAACATTTAACAAAGCGTGGACGTTCTTTAGAACATTAAAGCCATGTTGAAATCAAAACAAACAAGCTTAGATGACATAAAGAGTTTACTTAAAACTACTCCAGAACTGCTAGAGCTCCATGCTGGGATTTTACAAGTATCAGATGACTTACCCCGTTCTCAAAATGCATCACACTATAAAGCAATTTCAACCTCAACAAATGCACCAACACAGCTTACAACTCAGGAGCTTGAGCATATCTCTTCAAAAGCAGACAGGGTATGTAAAGGGCAATAAAACAGAACAAGATTTTATCTACCATCCAACTACACGGAAGTCTACCAGCATTGCCTCTTTATTATTATGAATGAAGAAGCCTAGCTATAATAAAAACGTGCATATATAGAGAGATGCGCCACACAAAAAATTATGCAAATGAATCAGTGAGAGTATGTGAACATAATCCTGTAATATTTTTATTGGCACCGTTCCCAAAGAAGTCACAGGGCTCTGCACCACTTTGGACTCACATCGTGTAATATATCACCTTATTTACCACATGTTATGTTACTTAATGTGGAAAATTGATTCTTTTTCATTATAAAAGTAAAAACAAGCTTCAGCTTACCTCCATCAGAAACAGTTGCTGACTGTAATAAGAAAGAGAAAAATAAGCGTTACTAAAGTTTCACAACAAGTGTCAGAAATCTCCGAGCTTCACAGAATGTTTGAAGTGTTAGCTACTTTTATTATCTTATTAACAACCAGGAACATGAGAGAGGAAAATCTAAAGAAGCCAGCTGTTACTTTCACAGATTCCCCCCCACCATGAAGTTCACCACAGGCCTTTTAACCACTGTCCTGGAACTTGATCCCACTAGTACTTACTGGACAAAGTACCTCCTCCTGTGAGTAGCTACACTGACTCCAATCATCCTTCCAAGATGAACAGAGTCAATCGGTTGGTACATGCGAGAAAGCAGGTACCTTCAAAGTGACCCGCAAAGACTTAAAATGAAAACACCACCTCATATACTTCATTTTTCTGCAATATCCGGAGACATGTGGAGTCAAAATTAAAATTCAGGTATTTTGTAAATCAGATTACTCTGAAAACTTCCCCGCTGATGACTTCCAACTTCCACAAAACCAAAAAGATGTGTGTTTCCAATAAGCTAGGTAAGAACTCTTTATCACCTTTACTAGTCTGTTACATCAAATTTTCAAGGACAACTAGTCTTCTAGTGAAATGTTGAAGTTTATGTGTTTATCTGCTCTAAAATTTTCACCTTTGATTACAAATTACCTCAAAGCAGCTAACATTTCTGTAAAACCAAGCAGGTGACCACTTCACAAACGTGTACTCCAGAGCTTGCACCTTGACACTCAGCTGAGTGAAAAACTAGAAGGGCAGATGACTTCTAGATTGACATTTGTATTGATTTTTAATGGCTACTATTACTATTTAAATTTGGGGAACCTTTTCTTGGTCATTTAAAGTCTCCTTGAACCTTTAAATAACTTTCTAAATAGTTAAAAAGAAACTCTCTTCTTTTGCACTGCGCTTTAAAAAGCTAGAGAAGAATGCCCTATGTATCTACAGTATCTCCAAGATGGAATAGACAAGGAAGAAAAAAACCATACATATACACACAATGCAAGAGAAAAGCTGTCTCTCCACAGTTTGTCTGCATTGTCCAGCCTTGGCAACAAACACTCCCTCTGCTCCTCAAAATCCACAAAAACTTCACTAATCTTTAAAAGAATAGTATCTTTTCCTTCCTTTCCTTTTCTACTTCATCGCAGGATCTCATACTGCTGTTAACACCATCTGAAGAATATCACTTGTTCTAAACTGTTGTGGCCTCATCACTCACATCATCAGCAGAGGATCTGATCTCCTTTTTAATGCAAGTATTCTGGAACTTTCAAAGTCTAAACTAGTCTCTATTGACATCATCCCTCTGGTGCTAGTTCAGATAAACACATATACATCTTTCTTGGAAAAGATCAAAAAAAATTATGGCACCACTTCTTTAACTACACAAAAATAAATGCTTCTGAATCCGTGAAGCATAATAATCTAATCAAAAGTGTACCCAGGCCTCTCACTTTTTTTAATAGCACTGTTTCAGGTATCAAAAAAGTACTTCTGTTTTGGGTACAGTTCTTCAGTGAGGCTTAGGACATCTTTTCTACTTCTATTTTGAATGTCAGTCTAGCAAGCATATTATGCATTCAGAAGCCGTAACTTAATTCATGTTTGTAATTTAGAAAATTTAATTTACATTACTTAACTCCGTTTTATAAATATGATTGCTTCTAATTTCTTATTCGCATACTGTACAGAGCAGCTAATGAATAAACAATTCCAATGTCATTTCTCAAAGAATGAAGAAAAGGATGACTCAAAGTGAAGTAGTAGTATCAGTTTACACAGCAGACGGAAAAAAAAACTTTCAAAATATATACATTTTAGGAATGGTCATTTACTTTGGCAGCTTGCATGAATCTAGATTCAAACACCAAGTACAATTCTCCTTCATGTCTTTGAAAGGTATCAGGTAAAATGAACAGGATTCTCCTGATAGTAAAAGGAACATTTGCTCTACCATTTTCAAAAACTGGGAAGTCAACTATTTAAAATGTCATTTTAAAGGAAAAATGGTGTGATTTCATAGAAAAGTTCAAACATTACAGTAATAGTACCACTTCATTAAGTTTCTATGGACAATGAGATACAGTTTTTCCTCAATCCATTTAGCATAAATTAATGCAGTGAGGTTTCTACACACCATGGGTTGGGTTTGTGTCTTTATTTTAAATGCTTTGGCTAATGCACATTACATTACATCTGTCAACATCATAAAATCTCTCCAAGCAAGGCGTCAGTAATTATTATGTTTAAACATTAAAAAATCACCCATAGGAAGAACAGAATTCTTATCTAAATATCAACCACCTATATCTGTGCTATTAAGAAATTTCAAATTTCCCTTTGGTTTTGATATATGCGAACTACATGGTATTTTTTGTACATTACAGTGTCACTAAAACTACCCACCACATTCCAAGAATTATCAGTTTACTTCTGTAGATCACAGAATAAAATTTATTTTAAGAACATTTCTTTAAATACATCTATGTGACTGAACTAAATCCACTTAAGTCTACAAAAACAACTAGAAACTAAAGCTTATAATTATTGTGTAAGAATTTACAGCAATATGTTCAAAACATGTTTGTGAGTACTTAGGAATCTTGATATAAACCTGTCAGAAACTGCATGCAGTCCACATTCAGACAAAGAAGTTTCTCTTCTAAACTGTTCAGCTGAAACTTGTCTAGATTTGCCCAAAGGTGTAAGCTGCAAGACCAGATTTTTTTAAATACTATGATGATCTCATTTTAAAAATTCACTATATGTTGGGGGCTGTTTTTCATCCTTCAGTGCTCACGCTTACCACCACTGGAGGCTCCTCAGGACAGAATTTGATCTACTAAAAAGTTTTATTATTTGCTGAAATTTAACACTTACCATATAGATATTAAGAACTATCTCTTAAAAAAATATATGTATTAAGAAGCCATAAAATTGAACAGTTCCTGTATGTGGCCTTTTCTGAAAGAAACAAAGGGTGAGGCACAACCCTGTGCCAGTTAGGGCTAATGTGAAGATTAAAAAAAAAGTATATAAGTATTTCACTCCAAATGACAGGACATATATGTATTCATTTTGTGAATGCACATATGAACTATCACCCAGAGATAAAATCTAATTATATTCAACCCTCAAATCTTTCACAACCAGATAAGAACTGAAATTAGTTCTTCAAATTACCCTGACTTCCAAATTTGCTTAGGAAAAAGCCCATGGAATATGCCAGGAGTCCAATGGTAACAAGCTACCAAAATTTTTAAAATAAATCTAGTCTAGGAAAACTAAAATGTCTTCCAGTATCTCTCTTCATGGGAACTCTGGCTGCTTCTCTAGCTGGATTAGCAGCTGAGGTACCCAGACACAAACACGCACCCCGCAAAGGTGGAGGATGCAACTCTCTTCCCCAGGCTTCAGGGCAAGATCTCAACCCCTGGGATCCAGGCAAGGAGCTCAGTGCCAAGGCCAGCAAGCTGAACAGTGAATTCCCAATTACCATACACCATGAAAGATGTTCTAGGTCTCTACAAACTGGCAAGTGCTGCAGCATATATTAGATAGCATGAAGTTCTAATTAAGAGTAAACATAAAATTTCTCTTTGTATCATCTCTCTTTGCTAGGTGGAAAAACCAGAAGGGGCCATGAGTTTTTTGATGTCGCGTTCAGGATCTGCTTGCAACAAATCTGAAAGACTATTAGCTTACTATAATTAACATGGAGAAAACTACTTTGTGAGTACTTCAACTTATTGTTCCAGAACAGAAACAGACAACATAGTATCTCGCACCAACAACAGGGTAAAAAGGGAGAGAGGGCATAAAGGCGAATAATTCATAAGGCTGAAACAGCCTGTATCTTTTACCTTTCACGGTCTATAACCTGCTACCTGTGTGCACCACTGCATGAAACTAGTCTCATGACATCTTTCAGTGGACAGAAATTCTTATCCAGAAAACCCACTTAGTTCCATTTTACATGGATCAGGTCCCAGGAAACTAAGTACTGTCAAAGTCTGACATAAAGCCATGAGGCAGAAAACCCAAAAATATCCTACCCGTATCCCAGATATTACACTGAGCAAATAAATCCATGTGTACAGACTACCCAGGTAACACAATGCAAAAACGTCCTTTTTCTCCACCTCAGAATTTGTCATTCAAGTCAAAGTCATGCTCAAGTACTTGAGACGAACAAAAGGAAAGACGGGGATACCGGGAGGGGTGACACATACTAGGAAATGCCAGGCCTTAGCAATAAAATGGAACAACATGAAATCATCTGTGCTAATAGAACGTGGGCGAGTGCCTTCCTGAGTCAAAAAAGACATACATATTTCCAACTCCTTCTGAGATGCGGAGGGATAAAACCTCTAAGGAGAGTGAAGAAGCATTCCACTCTCGTACCCCAACCATGACAAAATCACTGACTAAACAGAAACATATATTTCTTTCCTGGGCATCCAGAAAAATTCAGAGAAAAAGTGATTAAGAATGACCTCTTTATATGTCCTTTCTAAAGCACACTTTCTTCCAATACAGGCATCGACTTTTTGCTGCATCCAAAGAATTCTCTGACTGCTGCTTTCAAAATCTGTCAAGACTTACCTAGTACAATATTACACTACACACCATTTTACAAAAGCCCCTCTAATTAAGCCTTTCAGCTTGGAAAAGCATACCTAGCTCCACCACTCTTCTGAACTGATTTTCTCATACGATTTCAAAATTCAAAATAAGTTTGGAAAACTTGTTGTGTTCTTTAAGAGATGAAAGACTGAAGATTTAGTGACTGAGTAGAAATAGCCAACTTTCAAACATTCTGTCACTCAGCTCAGGGAAAGCCTATCACTCAGTCAATTCTTTGCTTCCATCCAGCTCTGTTCAAGCTCCTTACTAAATCACCTGAAGCAACTTCTCCTTTTGCCAAGGTATGAATTACAAAGCGAGTCCCTAGATCTTAAGTCATGTTACTCCAGGACTTACATTACATACATGTATTTTTATCCTTTTAAATACATTACAGCATTAACATTGTACAAATGCCATGAACCCAAATGATCTCTGGGAGTGAGATCATGTCTCAAAATATACTAAACCATGTTCTAACATTTCAAATAAAAAATAAAGCCATATTACTTATAAGTTATTGCTAGGTTTCCTTACTAATAATCTCAAATGTATTTCTCACCTGAATATTCGAGTAATATTATTTTTACCCTCGGTTCAAAATATTATGGCAATTGGTTTAAAGATCTAGAATTCTGAGAAGGATGCCCCTTCAGAATGCAAGTTAAAGGATGACTATTACATAATTCATCTTTTCTGCCACCAAAGAAGTGCATTTATAATAATTAATACAATAGTATTACAGATGCAAGAATTCCAAAGGAAAAAAAATACAGTACAAGTACTGTACAGTAATTTTACTGAATACATTCTTCTCTGAAAGTTAGATATTTTTGTCAAATATTTAAATCTACAAAAACAACAAATGAACAGTAAATGACGTGACATTTGGAATTCCTTTAAGAAATAAATGTTCAACTTTTTACCCCAAACAAAACCAACTTTATCACATATAAACACTGTGGCTTAAATGCAAAATCCACCCTTAAAATTATTTTTATAAAGATATATACAAAATGCATACAGTTTTACCTAAAGATATAATACTGATATAATGGTACAGAAAGCACACACAAAATACACAGCACAAGTAAAAACTAGGCACAGATTATAAACATACTGATTTTTTAGCTTTATACATATTGGGCACAGTTCATAAATACATCTCAAAATCTGAATGTTAGTTGATAAATAAGACTGTCTTTACTCTGATAATAAAATCCAATGTTTGCATTCACAAAAGAATTTTAACTCAAATACTTTAAAGTAAAAAAAGCTTAAGGGCTAAGCAAAAAGCATTCTAAAGCTGATAACATTCTTCTCTAATTTCTTGCCAATAACAATAGCCTGTTCTAATTTCTCACTGCAAGGATGCCTTGCTTTAGCTAAATATAATTCGTATCACTTACCCGCTCTTCATAAGAAACGGCAGTTATTTTTCCTAACAGTACTCTTCCTAAATTCATCTTCACTTAATATGGAAAAAGCATTTCCTTAACACATCAGCTTCTGAAAGATTAAACTAAAAAATTCAACCCTGTTCCATGCCTGTACATGCCAGTAAAGTTTAAAGGCATTTCATATGAAGTTCTATTTTACTCCCTTTATGTTACCCATAGCAACAGGCCAATGCAGGAAGCTGTGGTTCGTCAGGGATTCAGATTAGATCTCAATTATCTCTCACCAGAAAAGCTAGATCATTTTATATAAATCACACTGATCGTATTTTAAAACGTTTCCTATAACAAATCAGGAAAATAAAATGATGTTGAATTGTGGGATAGTCCTGTATTCAATAAAACAGTTTCCAAGGCAGTTTTCAGAAAAACATTAGTTAATCACCCTAACATTAGTTATAGAAACATTTACATAGTAAACCACTATTTTCAGAGGTTTACATAATGAAAGCCAGAATAAAGTAGGACCTCAAACAGTCTATTCTGCTTAACTTTTGAGTGGTTAACACTATAAATTGCCTGTAAAAATCCTTATTACAAGGAAACCTGGCATATTTGGTTAAACCTAGGAACAGCCCATTGTCACTAAAGACAAAATTCTCCTTTCAGAAACCAACTGATATTCTGCTCTTCCCTCCTCACTACACAAGCCTATGCTCAACCGATGTCAAGACAGTTCTGAGCACAGAGCCTTAGGAACAGAGAGCAAAATAGGTTACTTGTAATGTAAGAGGGAAGTGCTATTAACTTGCCTGTGAGAGCAACATCTTCAAGACACTGTATAAGGAAAGTATAGGATTTCATGAAGTTTGCTACTATTCACAACTAAATAGCAACAGGACCTAAAGCATTCATCACTGTTATTTTTCAAGCAATCAAAATACAATTTTCTGCTAAAAATAAACACCAGAATTGCAAACTGGGAATGATTAGTGGGCATTCTTATGCTAGTGGGATGTCCTTAAAGCCAAGGTGGACTTATTAGCAGTAGTTTAGGAAAGAGGAACCTTCTGCATTTTTAAATGCAGCATGTGGAATCCCCCACATCCATACAGTTCCTAGGTCAAGCCCCTAGTATAAAAATAATCCTATGAAGAAGGCAGATATTCCTCTGAACTTTATAGAGAGAAAATCAAGCAGAAAGAAGAGCCTTTACTGAAGTTCTCACAAGACTGGCTTGCAAAAGACAGTCCAAGTCTGCATATCTTCTCATTTTTGGATTTGAGATGAAGAGACTTAGTTAACAGAAAAACATGATTTTCTCAGTTTAGTTTAGAGTGATCAGAGATTTTAAGTGAATTGCAAATGAAAATGGACACATCACGCTTTAACAAGCATTCCAGAGACACAAGCAAATTGCTGCAATGGACGAAATTCATTTTATGATTGATTACTTGTTCGAATAGGCACACCACCGCACTTAAGAACAGTGTCTTCTGCAAGTATTTAATGCCATGCAGAAATGCGATGGAAACAAATGGGTGGGTAGGTAGGAAGGAATGTGCTTTACAAATTACACCCTCCATTATTTTAGGACTTGGGAAGCAAATCCCCTATGGTACTTGCACAGCACAACAGTTTTACTCTATGTGGATAAGTATCAAAATTTTATAATTCTATGAAGAAAAAAATGCTAGAGCTGTTCATAAACTGTATATGGCTTGACACTAAACCCAGTCGGACGCAGCATGTATTTTCACTTTCAATACCTTAAACAAACAAACAGCAACAACATTAGAAATACGCAGGTGATCAGGTGCATAATAATCCTCACACTGGACGAATAAGGAAAAAGGACAAATAGATCAGAAATGCCTAGAGAACTTTCCTGTGAACACCCCCCGGGGCAACACAAAAAAGAACTTTCATCAATAGTGCTGACTTAGCACTCAACCTAAGTCCTCTAGGAATCACCTAGAAAGACCAAATATACCAGTAGAGTTTAACAGTTGTGTATTCACCCACAAGAGCGCAAGAGTCATTAAGAGAAAAACAACCCCACATGCAATGGGATGTAGTGGCAAGGCTAGCAATTCACCACAGCCACCGTTGCAAACACTGTGTGTGGGCAACGCTTTATACATTCTAGGCACTCATACTTGGCATTATAAACTTAATAATCCCTTAGTTTAAACAGACCTTTAGAGTTGTTGATTTTATTTCATTGAACTGAGCGTTGCACGTCCACATTTTTTCCATACAGTGACTCTGCTAATACTGCAAATAAGCTCTACCAATTAGACAGTACCAGTTAATGATAATGGCTATGAAACATCACGTGACTCTGAAAGCCTTTTAGAAAAGTAATATCCCTCTACATTTTCACAGGTCACTTCAGCAGCTGCCAGATTCAAAACCTCGTGATTTTGTGCACCATACTTGTAAACCAGGCAGGCAACTCAAAGTTCAAAGGTCAAAAGCAGAAGAAATGTTAATTTGCAAAGCTATTAATGGAAAGTGTTAAAATATGACACAACAGCTTTAAAAACCTTATTCAGATATACCAAAGACGACATTTGTAAACCCACATCCATCTGCTTAGAAGCTAAACTGTGGGAAGGGGTAGAGACCCCAGATACGGTTGATCTGTTTTTCTCTTCTACCCTCCCTCCACTCCCTGCTCTTATTTTGTTTCATACATTTGTTTTCAGAGTAGAAAAAGCTGAAGAAAAAGACAGAATGACAGGAAGCCTGGATAAGTTCTAACTTGTCAAAGGAGGAATAGGATTTAATATATTCCTGACTCCTAAAAGAAGAAAACACACACAAAAATGCCAGGCAACTAGAAAGAGGCAATCCCCTGGACTAGCTCCTAGTCACACAAATTCCTAAAGGAAACTGGACTTTGGCAGAATGCACTACCAAAAATCTTAAATCTCATCAAGTATTTCTTTTTTTATCTCACATTAAAGAAAGTAACAGCTACTTGCATCAAAGCCAGAGAAAAAAAAAAAATCTGTTAAAAATATGATTTAGCTCACTGACCCTAGATAGTGAAATAAAAAGCAGGAGTATCAAAGCCTACACACAAATTAAGAAAACTTTGCTGTGAGTCTTTTTTCCTAGTTCTCCAAATTTTCTGTAATTTGTCTAGACATATTTTTGTCAATGATCTGTCAGCTACTCAACAGGAAACAGACCCCATACATACTACTGATTAAAAGAAGGAGGATTCTCATATTTACAACACTGTGGTTTCCCTCTATCAATTTTACAGATAGAAGTCCTTTCTATTCCAAGGTGCTAGTAAACGAAAAACACTTTCAAGCCAAACTATTTGGAATTTATTCGTTTATAACTAACTGAAATACAAGCTGCCTTGTTAAATCCCAAGACTTCTCACAGAATAAACTCAGTGAAGCAAGGGCCTGGATGGAAACTGCTGTTCCGAGTGCCCCCTGCTGTCTGCCTGCACTTCTGAGGCTGCTGCGGACACTTCCAAGTGTTACATTCAGGAAGAGCTCCCATCCAGAAATCTACTCTAAAAAACAAACATTTGGTTTTGAAAGCTGGATTGTAAACTTTGAAAAATACTTCTGTAGAGCCTGACTGTAAATTGACAATAAAAAAATACACTTTTTCACAAATAATTATAATTTTTTTTCCTTCTGTTGATCAACATTTTAAGAATACTGAATTCTCTCCAGTAATAAAAACATGCAGAAACAGCATAACTTGCCCATTCAGATGGAAGGTGACTTAAAGCTCAACAGTGAATTAAAATTAAATTACAAATTAAGGATGATATGATTAAATGACAGATCACTGAAACACATTAAGCCGCTTCTGAATTTCCTACTGCTGCAGATGGAGCCTCTAAGAATCAATAGATTCTGAGGAAAACAATGTAAAACCGAGCATGAAAACTACTAATTTTTAAGTAAACAATGCAAATATATCTTCCTAAGTCTTGTGATTTATTTCTTTTCCTTTCCATTTTAAAAAATGATAGTTTTGCTGCTATACTTCTAGCATTAAAGACAACTATATTCCAAGATATACAGACATACAGCATAACACTCTAATGTCAAAATTTGATAATACAGCTAGGACCTGTACTTACAAAATATGTGTTTTCTGAGCAACAAGAAGCTAAAACTGGTCTCAAGCCTCTAGACCTCAGAAATTTTCTCATTTATTTTCAGTTATTTTAATAACTCATACCATCTGGATTCTGTTTTATTGGATAAAAATCCATCTGGAAGAAAAATCACTTTAGCTGCACACCTTAAACAACCACTGTAACAATCAGAAGGTAACTTACAACTTTAACATTACATTCTTGCTTCACGAAAATACATGTGCAAGTATAATGAAAAGTAAAAGTTTTATAAAAAACTTAAAGAAAAGTATCTGTATATCTACCATATTCACTCCACATTCTAAAAACAATACAATGCTAAAGAGAGATTTAAAACATATCTATAAAATTGGTGTATTCTTAATTCATAATAGAGCTTATATAGAAAGTCAACTGAAATACTTACGAACTTTGTCTCTTTCAAACCTCATTGAATCCTTAGAAGCATTATTTATCATATTTCACTGCAAGATTTCTTAGCTCGGAAGATTACTCATTAAACCATATTCCTGTTTTCTGTTCGCTTTAGACAAACAAAACTTTATACTTACAGACACTTGACTATCAGTAAAAGTTTTCTCCATGTATAAATAGTTTAATAGCTCATTGTTAAGAAACAGTCCCTTCAACTTTATTATTATGTTCTCTCTGAACACATATTTACTTCTTCCAGAGTCCAGTAAAAAAATGAGGCTTCTCTGTCTGTTGCCCTATCAACACCTCTCCCATTCTCCTCCCTCCCCAGCACATTCTCCGCCCTCAATACTAGTTCTGTATCTTCTCATCAAAAGGAACAGGCAGCTTTTAAAATGTTGTTCAGGCAGGTCCTGT
>Ga0181612_137780_pt1 | contig 12834 bp, 5 predicted proteins | sample HoacroProtozoa21_FD_119630 | JGI IMG/M metagenome (GOLD analysis project Ga0181612, IMG submission 119630) | Hoatzin crop microbial communities from Cojedes, Venezuel. Combined Assembly of Gp0051906, Gp0051904, Gp0051908 | reverse complement strand
GGGGGTGGTGGGGTGGCTGAGGGAAGGAGCTCGGCAGGCTGGCGTTGAGGCTGCTCCTGGCACTTGAGGAGATGGCGTTGGAGGGGGAGCGCTCGAAGCCTTGCCGGAGAGGTCCCGAAGTTTGTCGGTTTTTGGTTGGTTTGCTGGGGGCAGGCACGCTGGGTCTCCGAGGGGTGGGTGCCAGCCTGCACCAGCGCTCTCCCACCTCCCTTGTGTTTGAGCAAGGCCAGGAAAGGCGAGTTCCCTCCATCGCAGGGCTGGTGGGCAGGCGCCTTGCACGCCCTGTTCACGATACAGAGCCTTCCCTTCTTCCTGAGGTTCAAATGTGTTCAATCTAGTCTTGAGACAGCGTTGTTTTATCAGAAAAGGTTAATTCCAGCCTAAAGGTTAATTCCAGCCACAGACTCTGCTCTCCGGGTGAGGGAAGTGCCTTGCTGAAGGAAAGGACCTGCAGTGCTTCGGCAGAGGAGCTTTCTGGTAGAAACGTTACCCCTGTGTTGTGTTTCAGTACCTGGCCAAACTGCTTGATAAAGTGCCTTATTGTATCATTAGCATTTTCAGAAACACATGACTTGATTTTGCTGGCAGGAGGCAAGGTGGAAAATCCTTCCTGATAATTACGACGTTTGCTGACCGCAGAGGTTAAAAACCTGATTGCTGGTGCGTATTTATTCCTTCGGCAGTGGCATTGCAAAGCAGTTACTCCGAGAGCGTGCTCTGCCTTTGGCGTGGGCCCAGGGGCACGGTTCTGAGCAACGCGGGTTTGTGTTATGGGTCACACGTGTTGCCATCCACCTGGCAGCTCACCTGAGAGCTGTGGTATGTGCTTTGTCTTAACCCCAGGATGACAGCTCCACCTGCATTGCAAAAGCAAATACGCAATGGCCCACCTAATAGAAATGTTTTAAATGAGAGGCACAGGTGAAACTATTCCACAAGCTGGATTTGATGCTTTTTGGTTTTCGCTTCCATCTGTGGAAACACTGTGAATACAGTATGTAATTTACGTGAGGACTGCTCTGGTGATGCCAGCGATCCCGAGCATTTGGAGAAATGATACTACTGTTTGCTCGTGTATTGGGTGACTAATGAAAGCAAGCCGGAAGCATGCAGAAGTTCCGAGTTGTAAGCTTTAATTTAGAAGAATTTTTAGCTGTTGCGATGAAAATTTTCAAAGCCTGTTGTGCGTAACTGATGATAACTGTAAGTGTGCGGGGTTTGGAACAATAGCTTCGAGACGTGGGAACTGCTCCGTGGCAGCATATGCTGTGCCAGATGCCAACAGACAAAACGGGGGCTAAGAACATTGGTGGGTTTGGGGCTCTGTGTGTAAGGAGACAGCAAATTGTGACAATGTTGCAAAATGGGGAAGAGTTTAATTATGTGGGCTAATAAACAAAAGAGGATGCGGAAACTACATAAATTAAAATGATGACAAGGCAAAATCATGTGATCTGTTGTAGGTTGTAGCACACGGAAGCGCAGCTCTGATCCTGTCAAGCCTGACAAGTTACTTGGGGTGAGCCAGGACCGTACCTGCATGGCTCACTGCTGATACAACCTTGGGGCACTGGAAGCAGGTTTGTTGGCTCCATGTGTACGAGACTGCAAATGTAGTAATGTGTGAGTAGGTGATCCCTATCTGTCCATCACTGATTCCAGTGACTTTGAAATTCCTGGATGAAAGATACCCAGAGCATCCCCAAGCAGCTGAGCTTTTCCCTCTTTATTAGATGCCGTCATCTCTTTTACTGTTTTGGTGCTTCCTTATTTTGACTGGCTGTCACTATGTGATTTTTGCAAGGCTTGTTTGTTGCTCTTCCCAAGCAGAGTATTTTTCATTATGTCTAACTAAAAACAAATGGTGGGCTGCATATGGGAATGCAGCTGGAGAAAACTGGAGATCAAAGAAAGGTCTTGACTCAGTGCTGAGGATCCCTGCTGCATTTCCCCTTTAACTGCCTCCCACCAAGCTTGTGACTTGTGATTTGAAGCTCATTGCCTTTACTTTTTGTCTGAAAATCTTTGCTTTTTTTTTTTTAAATGGGGGAGAATGTTTTCCCGTCTCAAACTTTCTCTGTTTCTTGTTCGTCAGCCCTTGGTCTTGCTCATTTTCTGGAAAACTTTTTAATAACTCTTCACTGTGCCAGGAAATGCTCCAACTTGAATGAAGAGCACAGAGCCCTTGTATCCAGCTCACCCAAACAGCAAAGGACTGATCTGAATTGCTTCAGCCCTTGCCAGTTATAGGTTGCTGCTGTGTGTCCACAGGGCTTGTCTGCCCTTTTCATGTTGGATCTGAAGGTCACTCGGCCCTGATCACCTCATCAGTAAGTCAGCCAGTGCTTTCAGGGGGAAAAAAACGTACCCAAAAGATGAGAGGGAGGAATATTGCTAGGTGTCAGTTCCTCCAGATCTGATTTTTTTTAGTTTCAGCTTTTAAAAACTGGTGCATATTTATTTATTGTCAAGAGTCTGAATTTTTTTCTCCCGAGTGAGGGTTTTCTAGAGCTGCATGGCTTGTTACATGTGTACTTTCTTCCCCCGCTGTCTTTTTTTCCCGACTCAAGGGACAAGATTAGGGAAACTGAAGAAAGGGATTTTTCCTGGTTTAGAAGGGTTGGGGATTTTGGGGTGGCTTTTTTTTGTCCAGGAATGTCAATGAGAAGATGCCTCAACCTCCGCTGAGAGAAGTGGTAGGGAGCAGCTATGTTGATAGCTAGTTCAAAGTTTTGTTTTATATAGGCTGGCCTGGCTGTGCTTTGAAAAGATACTTATGTGAGATAACACTGTATCTTTCCTTCCTTGACTTTGTGTTCTGCTTCGCTTGGATATTTTTCTTGGAGTGAAATGATAAATGTTTGAGACAATCAGTTGCACTTGGAGGTTCCTTCTGAGCTTTACATGTTTGTTTTGAGAAGATGCTGATGCCATTGCCAAACACTACCAGACTCTGTTTACAAAATAAACTGGGACCACAACAAAGAATTGTGAAAGAAAGAAGAAAAAAAAAAAAGGTGGGGGAAAGGAAGAGTGAGAGACAATGTATTGCTGTTCCTGAAGGCTGCTTTGCATTTCTGTAGCACCTTTCCTCCCAGTGTTTCAGGGCACATCACAAGCATTAGTCATGCCTCGTGCCAGATTTGGGAGAGGAGTGAGGCAACTCCTGCCACCCTTTAGAGAGTAAATCTCCTGGATATATATAACCGAGGGAGAAAGGCAAATCCTTTCTGGGTTGTGGGAGCCAGACAGATCACTATTGTATGTTTAGAGAGCTTGATACACAGTTTCTGTATTTGGACTGGGGCTTCTGGATAATTAATACGGGGAGAAATTATCTGATTTATCAGAATCCTCATGGAGCTAAACCAGCCAGTGTTTCACTACCAAGAAAAAAGCATGAACATAAAAATGCAGCTGGTTTCATTAACTTCAGTTTTAAGTTAATCTTGATTTCATTTGGTATAGCTTGTAACTCAGGGCAGAGATATCAAGTGTGAAATCTTGCCTCTGTTGAGGCCAGTAGGACCATTGCTATTGACAACTGAAGCCAGGCTTTTCTCCCCGAAATCTTAGTGATAAGAGCAGGAGACTTCATCCAACTTCAGGAGCAAATTTGGCATGTTTGAGAGCGCTCTGGAGGAAGCTTTACCCATCTTTACCAATATTCCTACCCATATTTTGAGAGAATAAATAGGCATTTTGCTGGTAATGGATGTATTGACTCTGGCTTTTTGCTCAGCTTGTCACTCTGCAACATGCTGTGCTCCATTTCTGAGTGTTTTGTGTTCAGACATCTCGGCTCCTGTTCCTCAAAGATTGGTGAGATTTTTTTGCTGCAGTATGTTGTGGCTAGATTTTTTTTTTCTAGTATCTTTAGGTATCAGAATCCACCTGACTCATGTAGGACAAAACTGAAAACATATCTATGTTTTTAAAGCTGCTCATCCTTGGAAGAGGGAAGGGTGTGGTGTACACGACATGAAAGAGATACCATCCTGTGACTACATGGCTGTTTGCTGTATGGCATACACCCAGGAACAGAGCCTTAGCTGTTCATCAATGATGCCATGATTTGTTGCTGTTGCATGATGTTTTCTAGTAGGAGTGATAAACAGGAAGATAGATAAATAATGTGCTTAAGGCAGGTGTGATGCTGGCATATGCGTTGTACATGGTTAGCATCAGAGGTAGGCAACTCAAAGATTTTATTGAGGGTTAAAAAGTTGGGGGGGGGGCATGAGCCCCACTATCCCCAAGATGAAACAACCCCCAGATACCAACGCATAGCTGTTACGGATCCTTTAGCTGGGCACATTTCTGTACACAGGGACAGCACTGTAAAGCCAAGTGAATTCTAGACTCACAAAGATACGCATTCGGCATAACTGAGATCAGATTTTTAATGAACCATACATTTAGAATATTTAGCAAAAAGATTACCATGCTCTGAAATGATTTGGCTGAAATAGTCATTGAATACTCAAAATGCTTGCAAGCAACAGTATACATTTGCAATATTCTGTAGCCTTTACCCAAAGAATTGGACATTTTTCCACCCCTTTAAAATTATTGCTGTTCTGTCACCCCTGTGGAGAACAGTTTGCTTATATGAGGCAATGAGGAAGACTAGGAGTGTAACGGAATAAATGGATTTTTTTAAAGCCCTGAACGTCTTGGTGTTTACAAAATATTCTTAGTGTACATGCATAGTCTCTAGGACTATGCATATGTAATGTTCAAGTATGTATAAATACAAGCAGAGCAGAATGTAACTTTCTATGCCAGCCTGTCTCTTTGATGGTCAAATCTGCCCAGAGGAGCGCACAGGCTGCTGAATGGAATTCTTCCAGTTACTGGGCTTATTTCTCCTTGCGTGCAAATGTGATGCTGTGCTTGGGATGGAGTAAAATTGTTCTTCTGACTGCTTGCCCTTTAATCCCCCCTTTGTAGCCTCATGAATGTTCCTGGAGCTGTACTGCCATGAAGCATCTGTGAAATCAAGTGACTGGTCGGGTCAATCACATGGCTGTTTCTCCGAGAGAGCAAACTTCAGGCAAGCGTGTTCCAGCTGCCGTGCCCTTGGTGAGAAGGGAAGCGGGGCTGTATTGCAGCTGCCTCCGTCTTCACACAGTTTCTCTCTTTAGACCACTTGTGCCTCATTTTCTTGAAGTTCAGACTTATGATTTTTTAATATAATCTGAGACAGATACTCCAGCTGTTGAATGAGCATTACACAGTCAGTTTTCCAGGTAGTTATGGGCACTGCCGTGGGCAGAGAACTGCCTCAGCTTGCTCTGGTAACGAGACCAGATATGAAGCATGTAAGCAGAGGCCCTGCAAGACTGAATAGACTTAGCACTTGCTCTGCACTTCTGTGACTTGCTACGCAAGTGCTCGAGATCCCTGTTTAGTAACTTGACACTTGGATATTTTTTCTATGGAGAAATGACCCTGGGTTGGGGGATTTGGTGTGAACTGGGACATGCTAGCATTGTACCCACCCCGTGAGGAAAGAGCTGAGAAAGAATATGAACCTCAAACATCATAGCATGCCACTGAGTGAGTAAAGATACTGGGCTGAGGGAAACCTGGCAATGTCCTGCTATCTAGCACTGTACCTTAGCTGGGAAAGAGAGAGACACTGTTGGGTGGAGATCAGACATGCAGGATGGTCCAGACCCTGCTTTGTTTTCACAGCGACTGATTTAGTGCAGTTGTCCATCATATTTAATGCAAATTATGTTGTGTAAGAATTTGTATATTTATGACTGTGTGGTCAGAGCTGCCTGTTCCTATTCATGTCTCTCCGTTGCCTGAAGTGAGTGAACATAGCAGATTGGATCAGGCCTGAGGTGTAGCTATACAAGCTGGACAAGTATCCTGTGAGAAGTGTGCAGTATCTTGTATTTTTAATGTTAAATTTTCTCCATCTCTATTAAAGAGTGGCTTAACCCCTGATACATGAGGTATAACATCCAGTTGTTGTGATAACTGTGGCAATTCCTAATATCCAAGTGTTGGGTACGGGTTGGCGTAGAGTTGGGCTGCTGTAACCCTGAGCAGGTGGAATGAAGTCTAGAAGCTCTTTAGTTGGAAAAAAGGCTAAGAAGTTGAAGGATGACTGCTAGGTGGGTGCCTGCAAACACCAAGGGAGGGAATCTGGAGGTGGGATGATGAGATGGGGAGAGCTTAGAACAAAGTGACGGGCTGTCAGGGTGCAAACTGGGATGAGATCTGAACTCTGCCTTTCTAGTCGCGCCCGCTGAATTGCAAACCTGCAAGAAGATCGAGTGAAAGGAGGGAAAGTGAGGGGCTGCACAGTGCAGGTACTAGAAACAGCCTCGGGTACCTGTTAGCAGAAGCAGAGCTGCCTTCTGGAGCTGGGATGGACATATGGCATTTCATGAAGCTTCCAGGAGAGCCTGACAGAGCTGTCAAGCATGAAAGTGTCACATGCGATGCAGATATTTGGCAGGCTGTGGCTTATGGGAAGATGTGGACGGTTTTTCCCCTCACGTGCCCTCTAGACATAGCCAAATACAAGGAAGTTGTATTTTGGGGAAGTACTACTACAGTGCAGAGCAAAGGTAAAGGCTGTGCTGTCAAGGTGGTTGAAGACCAAGCATGACAGAGCAAGACCTTGTTATTTTGCTGTGTCCCATATTAATCTTCCGTTTATTCCTTTCTTGAACTGGAGCGCTTCATGTGCACCTCCGACATGTCTGGAGTTCCCCTGCTGCACGGATGACCGTGCTGTGTTTTAGTGGTGTTAATCAGCATGGGGAAGAGCAGTGAAATTTTTGGTGAAATCTGAATCTGCCTTAGAACTCAAGGGCTGAGGCAGCTTTTTTGCTGTTCTGATGTTTGAGGGAACTGATCCCACATCTAAGGAGAGAGGGCAGTTTGTTTTTCAAGCTTTTGTTAAATTAGTTTTTTTTTTCATGTTAACAAACATACTGTGAAATTCAGGGATGGCTAATACTTTCCAACAGCTGGCTGTAAGAACTGTGACTGAACTAAGCTCTTTTATTCAGCTGTAAACTCTCCAAAAGCTCAGGGTGGTTACTGACATCAAATACACAAGCTGAGAACTGCTCTGTCTTTATAGACTTACACATAAGAGCAGAATTTTTGTTTTCCTATACCCATCTTGGAACTGGGGGAAGCCAAAGTTGATACTGGCTTCTGAGAACTCGGTTACTACCATCAGCAGCAGTTGCTGCTGTAAGGTACTGGTGCTCAGTGCTAAACAGGAACGAGTCCCGCATATTTATGCGGAGGATGAAAATATCTACAAATGTCTATAAATATAATCAGTTATTATAAGAAGAGGTATTTAAATCTTCTAGTGGTTGGGTGTCCCAGCTATATACTGATGGAAGTAAAGGAACCCTTCTCTTGCAAATGAGTTATTTGTTAATGTTTTGTCACAGGTCTTGCTGCTTCAGGTCAATTTTTCAGGGCAGGGCACTCAGTTAAGCTTAGCCATTCAGCTGATCTTTTGCAGAAGTTACTTCAAGAGTGTAAATATTTGTGGCAACTTGCCTGTGTTGTGTGTGCTTTACAAATGGCGGAAAAGGAGCCCCTGGAAGGCTTTTTATGTTTTGGAGCACATTCTTTAGTAAGAATAATTAACTAATCTAGCAGTCAACCAATGGTTATTTGCATAATTTTAAATCAAAACTTCTTTTGTTAACCCAGGATACTGAATGGTGTTTTGTTTAAGCAAATAAATGATTCTGTAGGAATGTAACTGTAAGAGTCTTTGAGTATCACCCGCTCTGAGCCCTCACAGATTACCTGTAGCTAACTTTGAGCCATGACATAGGCTACAGAACTATAAAGCTGAAGACTTTAAAACAGCTCAAAACTCAGTACTTGCCTTCGCAGAACTTATGGTCGAAAATTGCTAAACTACTTTGGAATCATCTAAAACATCACCCTGACTTTTTCTGTGCTAAGGGTCAATTTCTAGTATTGCTGCAGTAAAAAAACCAGAAATCACAGTCATTTTTAAGGGCAGGGTGGACATCACCACATAATTCTTTTAGGCTTGTATAGACGTTATTTCACTTGAAGTACTCTATAAAAAGCTTAATCTGTAGATTAAAAGAAGGTTAAAACTGCAGAGTTCAACCTGAATGGGATAGAAGACAGCAGAGAGAGAGCAAGGTCAGGATATGAACACTGAACTTAACAGCAGTGCACTTCAGGATTGATACCTAGCTGCAGAGCTGTGCAGGTGCCGGGACTATAATACTACTACCATACTGGGACTACAATACTTCTACCATTACCAGGACTATAATACTGGAAGTAAAAGGTGGTTGTTGCTGGCATGTGTGAGATGCCTGGCTATTGGCATTAGCCAGCCCAAAAATCTGTATCAGGAGAGGGAGAAATCTTCAATGGAAGACCTCCTGTGTACCAAGCCAGAATAAATGTCATGAGAGTTAGCAGAAGAGGTGGTAAGAACTGTGCACGAGAGATGTGGCAAGTTCAACAGCACATGCAAGGTAGTGTCCCAGCTTTTTGTACCTATGGGGCATAGTAATAAAGGGCTCAGTAAAGTTCTTTTGTAGAAAATGCCTGCAGGAATTGAGCTGATGCTGAGAAGCAGCAGATTAACTTGGTTGTTCCAGGCTTGCTCTGCAGCCAGCAAAGGCTACTCTGGCCCTCAGGCACTGGTCAAGAATCCCAGATAAGGGGAGGCAGCATCACAGAGAGAGCCAGATAGCTTATGGGGCTGTGGGAGCAGGGACAAGCTGGAGGAAAAAAAAACACTGGAAGGAAGAGAAAGGTTGAGGGTAGCTTTAGGCAATAAGTAGGAAAGAGAAAGTGTGAGAAATAAACAGAATTCAGCGAAAAGGTTGCTTTGCTGATTGATTTAACTTACACAGGAGAGAAATTTGCCTTAGGTCAAGTCTGCAATGCTTTTATGTGATTGCTTTCTCTGTGAGCATCCTAGAATGACAGTTGGGCCAAGCATTTTGGCCTGTGGGCAAGTAAACAAGAAAGTCATAAGAAACATCCCTTACAAGGACAGTTGCCTAATATATGCTTTACATGCCAATTCAGAAGTTGAAGGTTTTACCCGCTGGGCTTCTCTCTCAGGGGGTGGATGGGAAGTGTACCTCCTTGCATCTGGAAGTTGGTTTTAAAATGCTGCATCGTCAACTGTGGCACTTTTTTGGAGCTCGCACATGGTACGGAGACTCTCAGGCTGTCCTTGGAGTGGAGCCATGTGCTGTCAGCCCCTGGAAAATACAAGTTAATTAAATAAGTAGGTCAGAAAACAGAAAGCACATCCCAATTTATTTAATAGATGAGAGTTTCGTTGCTTAATGTTACATCACTGGAGCTGCTGATCATTTTTTGAAGGTAATATAATGATAGCTTTGTTCTCAGCTCAGAGATTAAGAAGAGTCACCAGGTATTGCTACCCAAAGGGCAAGTGCAGGTTTTTCAGTAGCATTAATAGATAAAAATACCTGCCAGAGAATCAGATTACACGTGAGGATTGCTGTGATGGAAGAAGAATAGCTAATAAGGAGCAAAGTTTTCAGAGCAGAATCTATCTTTGTTCCGTAGATGGGCTGGACATGAACACACATGCATCTTTACAGCGATGTGAAACCAAAAATTAAGCCAGGAGTCCTACTGGCAGTTGTTGCCCCCGAGCCTTCATTATGGCCCTATTTCTTTCCTCATCTTCCAGCGGCCAAGGAATTGGACAGGTTGCTCCTCCTGTCTGGCAGTCTGGGCTGTGTCAGCCTGTTCTGCACTTTGATTGTCCCCCCTGGGTTACCTTGCTGCTGTCTGCAGCAGCCTCACACAACACTGAGCAGTTTCGCATCTGAAATTAAAAAGATGCCTGGGTCTGACTGAATCATTCTTCATTATCTCAGCGGGCAGCAGATTTAGGAGCTAGATTTGCAATGAACATTTATTAGATTGTATGTCTTCTGGGGATAGCTAATTTTTTTTTATCATCAGATTCCATGACTTAGCATCATAATTAGCTATTAGACAGATATACTCCAGTCAAGAGCTGGGGTTTTTTTTGTTTTTTAAGCCTGCTTATTCTAAGAGTCTTTCTTTTCTCATTTATAGGGGAGTTTTTGCACAGTTCTTCCAGCAAGTGCAGGATAGCCAGTGGGAATGAGAGCTGTAATTAATCCACTGAATGCCCAGTGCGAGCAGAATGGCTTTTGGATGAAGCAGCTCTTCAGTCTCTGGAAGGTATCTGACAAGACAGCAAACACTGTTAGAATGGTGGGCTTGGTGGTGTTGGTGCTAGGAATGGCACCCAGCAAATTCATTTCATGTAAGGTATTGAGGACAGGAGGGAGAAAATGATGTCTTTCAGCATTCCCCTGAGTTTTGAACAGTTGCATGCGCATAATTCTGCACTCTCTCATCAAGAGCTGATTCACTGGGTTTCTAGTAAAGAAAATAAAGTAAGCTTGAGTCCAGTTTCCCACCCCTTCTTGTAGGTGGGCATGTATGGGGGGCGTGTGTGTTAAAAGGGAGTCCAGCATTGAGATGTTGGCCTGAACTGTGGGAGGTCTAGATCCAGCTCTTCTGTTGCCAGGGACAAGCTGTGGGACTTTGGTCACGTGTCCTCGTTGTGTTTTGGCTTGGCATCTGTAAGAATAGCTTCAGAGATTTTGTGGTGAAGTGAGACCTGCTTGGATGCTGCTACATTAGGGTGTCTTGGTTTGTCACAAAAGTGTTGAAAGCTTTGGAAAACACAGAGTGAAGATGGTTGTCCCTTTAAATTTAGTTCTTCTTTTATGTCATGCTACTTGGTTTTTTGCACAGGAAATATCTTTGTTTCGTAGCTCTCTAGCTGCTACAGTACCTGCAATTTATTGCAATTTACTTGTGAGACTGTTTTTCTAACTGCCTTGCGTTCTTGGAGCAGCTACAACACTCTTTGGTTCCTGTTGTCCTTTTGTCTTTGCTTGCTTGGCTCGAAACATTTTGTTCCCTGAACATGGGCCCAGGTTCTCCCCCATGCTGCATCAAATCAGGAATACTGCTACTGATGCAATTAGTTAAGAAGCATTGACACACACGGGGGAAATTAGGACTGTTGATTTTTCTTTTTCCTGAGTTTTGTCAAGGATTCTGTGCTGCAATTCCAGTGCTTGGTGACTACGCTTTGCCTGGTGGTAATCCATGCTGTATTTCCAGTTACCTGATTCACTGCTTTGTAGTCACAGCAGAAGGTACACCACCAAGGGAGTTTGTGCATGCAGCTGCTCGACTCCCGCCTAACTCAGCTGGATGGATATCTCTAAAGCCAGGCATGTCCAGACAGTCGAATTCTCAGGGCAGATAGCAAGCTCACTTATTTGGTCCCGAGACACTTAAAACATCAAGTGAAGACTGGAGTGTCGCTGAAACAGAATGGTGCAAAGTCTGCGGGAGTGCTGGCTCTCAAATGAGAATCTGCAGGGAAGACCTCTGCTAATGGTTTCCTAGTGGGGTATGCCAGAAATGCGGGAAGAAATTACTTTCTTGATGCAAAAGCTGCTTTTCTATTACCACTCCTGATCTCCAGGGAAGAGTGGAGTTGGTAAAAAATGGAAAATAATTAAGGTCTGAGCAGAAATAGTAACTGTCCTGAGGTCTTCAGTGTTATTCTGTCTCAGCTGACTTTCTTCAGATTCAGTCCCTTTCCCATCTTATTGCTACGTGCTTTGTCAAGAGGTACAGCCTCACAAATGGAGATTTGGCCTGAACTTCCCTGTGCTGCTGTTCTCAGTTCCTCTGCGCTGTGGCACTCTGGTACACATCAGCACCTACGTGTGTTGGGAAGTGGTTTGCATGCAACCAGCTGCCATTTCCATGTTTTTATGGCACCTATTGCACCAGTATCTCAGTCTCAGGTAAAGAACAAACAAGCAAACAAAACCAAAAAGAAAGGTAGAAACTAAGGTGACTGCTGAGCTTAGGATGTAAAAAGACATTGCGCTTCTCTCCTGGATTATACCAGAATTTACACATGAGTTGAAGTGCTTTGCTGCTCAGATCAGGGCCTGTTTAGGTCTGTGCAAAACTACAGCTTCCCAGGATACTTCTCGGTTAATAAGAGAATCTTGAATTAGCATGCTTCCAGCAATACCTGGGTACTGGGCAGAGGGGCTGTGGCATTCAGTTTAAATGCCCATGAAGCTCCCATGTTAGGTGCTCAAGATCCTGTCCAAGAATTATTTATTTTTGATTGTATTTAGCCTTAACAGCCTGACAATATTCAGTGTTGTTCATCTCTTAATATTGCTGAGAGGGGAGGAAAAACTGTTAACCCTGTTTTGTAAACGGCCAAAGCTGCGTAGACCGGCTGTAGTGGAGCAGGGACTGTAATCCCTAATTCTAAATTCTCTGTTAAAACCCTAATCCCTGCGCTATCCTTCTGCTTCAGACAGAGTTCAGGATGGATGGTGTCTAATTTATCTGAAGTGATGCACCTGCCAATATTTAAAGCTAGTTATTTTCTTTCTGTCCCTGTGTCAAAGTTGCTTTTTTCTTCTTTTTTTTTTAGCTACCAAATTCTTTTTTTTGCTGGAGTGATTAAAAATTGAATTCTATTGCTTGGATTTTGTAGGTCTCTGTTAGCGCCTTGTGGTTCAAATACTTCGACAAATTCCATGTAGACTAACAGTATCTTCAGACAGATAAAGGTTGATGCCTGGACTGGTTAAAGGGGAAGAATCCCACCATGAGGTTTCCAGCATTCACTGGGTGGTGAGAATCAAAACATCTCCTGATTTGCCTGAGGATCTTAAATTTTTTTGAAGAATTTTTCCATGATAATTTTTTAAT
>Ga0181612_112303_pt1 | contig 12835 bp, 6 predicted proteins | sample HoacroProtozoa21_FD_119630 | JGI IMG/M metagenome (GOLD analysis project Ga0181612, IMG submission 119630) | Hoatzin crop microbial communities from Cojedes, Venezuel. Combined Assembly of Gp0051906, Gp0051904, Gp0051908 | reverse complement strand
TGTTTTTTTTTGGGGGCTGTGGGGGTGGTGTCAAGGGATTAAGGGGTTCAAACAAGCACCTGAACAGAGCACTGTGAGCTGCATGTCAGGTCTGCAACACTGTGTTGCAGGCAAAAAAACCTTCATGACACAAAAATGTCACAATAACCTGCAGCCATGTGTCAGCCATGTACCTGGATGTGGTCTAGTTACAAGACATCAGTGTATAGCTTGATGGCGTAAGAATGCATATTTCTTTTTTGTGTCTTTTGGAGGTGAAAGCAAAAGACTTGGGGAATGTATATTCTCAGCCGTGTTGCTAGCAAAGTGAAAGTACACAGGAATATATTACTCTTTCAATGCAATTTTCATAACTTTAAGGCCCTAGCCTTAAGATGGGATAGGAGAAAAAAACCAACATTATAAAACAGCTATGTTCCTGAAGAGAAATGACTGGGGGAAAAAAAGAAAAAAGAAAAAACAAAACAAAACAAAATAAGAATATAGAAAAATTTCATTGACTTATAGAAATTGTACACTCAAACTTCATCTTCAGTGATAAACACAGTAGACTGGACTAAGAGAAGAGCTTTTAGCAATCTTATAAGGTGTCATCAGAAATCTGAGTTATGTAGAATGGCAGGAGAGAAGAGAATGAAAAGATGTCTGTCCCCAAGTAAGGACAGATACAAGCGAGGTATAGATCAGTGGAATAGGTTTTTAAGATGTTAAGGGTTCATGCAAGACACATCAAAGGGTACCAGTTTGATGTCAGAGAGGCTACTGGTGAAGGCAGGATGAACGAAACAGGTTGTGAGGAATTCTTCTTCCTTGAAGACGTATAAATTTAATTTAGAAATTGTATTTTCCACATAGAAATGATCTTATTTGTGTATTGGTTTTTATCTTCTTTTTTATTTTTTCCAGAAAGTAGTGACAGAAAGGAAAAAAAGGTATTGTAGAAGTTGTGTCACAGAATGCTCTGGTAGAGACATATCCTAAGTATTATTAGGTCCCAGTACCACTGTGGTACTTCGGGAAGAGCAGAAACTCCAAATGGTCATGAAAAAAAGGCAACCCCCCTTTCTCTCACTGTAGGTTTTCTCATCTCATGAGTCATTGCCACTAAAACAAAGAGAGGCAGCTTTAGCTTTTGTTTTCAGCGAGAGAATGAGACTTTCCCGTGCTTTCCCATCACTTCAGTGAGCCCAAGAACACTGTACCACTTAGAGTAATACTTGCTTAAAAGCTGACCTACATGGATTTGCACCTTACAGAAACTCCTATAGTTGATACAGGAAAACAAGTAATTTCTCAGAATTGCTGAACATTTAAAGCATTCTTAAAATTACTAGAACTAGTTGGCAAGTTTATCACCTGACATGCCTAACTGCTAGTTATGTGCGTGTGTTCATTCGAGTGGCAGAAACTTTTTTCCTATTACAATAATTTTTTGAAAAATGGATCTTCTTTTACTCTTGCATCTGAAACAACACAGTAAATACCACAGCACTGACGAGGAATTTGTATTCACAGTGGAAACTACTGTGATGTGTTCATTTTGTTGTATACCATTTTTATCTGTTTACTTCCATGGGGATTGGGGGGGGGGGCGCTTTTTGATGACTTTTTATTTGATAGAATCAATGAGTGACAGCCATATGCAACAGGATGAGTTGCTTCTTCTGTTGTCATAAGTCAGACTGTTTCCCAGGGTATTTCCCACAGAGGAGTCCCTTTGCACATCAACAGCCATATCCCTCAAGGGGTACCACTGCTGTCTTTGTCTATGACAGAGGCATGCTCTTGTGCTGTGATGGGTATTCAGCAGAGCAGCTGCACTGCCTCTGACTTTGCCCAGCCAAAATGCTAGAGGGTTATACCTGCAAAACCCATGCTGTATCACCTTCAGTGCTGAGGACATTCTGAGATGACCAGGGGCAGCTTCTGGCCTGTGACTCACTGAGGCCTCTGCGTGGCCAGCCACTCTTAATGCCCTAGTTGGTGTAATTAAATCCCAGGTTTTCTATGCCTTTGAGCAGGCAGAGGGCCAGATATAGAAACCAATGGGAATTTGCATAGCATTGGCAGATATAGAAACCTAGCTTGTCAGGCTACAAAGGTGGCACAAAAACTTCAGATCACCCTTTGAATAACTTGCATTTTCCAGTAATATCTTCAGATTGATAGAATATTGTACATCAATGTTTTGATCATTTACACAATATTTTTGTGAAATATATATTAACAAAATTCACCATTCAATGAAGAAACAGGAATTTTGAGGGCGAAGGAAAGGAGATTGGATAATATATGTATATATGGACAACTAATTTTTAAGTCCAGTTACTGGTAGACCATCTCCTTTTAAGCGTCTGTGAAAAAATAGCTATGTGATTTCTCTAAGTCCTAAAGGGAGCATCACACCTGGATCCCACTATTACATTACGTTTGGATTCACAAAGATACAGGGAAGGAAAAGATCATGAGAGGCCTCTTAGATGCTATTGTTGGTTTTACAGGTCCATATTTAGAGGAATTGGAGGAGGTCCAGCATGGACACCACTACCCTAGCACAGTTGAAGGAGCTGACTGATACAGCAAAAACATTTGAGTTGTCCAATACAAGCTGGTACTGATGAAGTTATTAGCTTCCTTCGGCATTTTAAGATTAGTGACATTGATGGATACCACTGACAAAAGGTGCAACAAAAAAGACCAAGTTTCAGCTGGATAGGCAAACAATATTGGTCCAATACTGAGCAGAAGTCCTAATTGGCGCAGTGGGATATGCAATACTGGTTAAGCATCAGGAAAGAAAAAGAGGGATGAGAGGTAGGAACTCCTTCCTGTAATGCTTCTGCAGATGTTCCTCCCTCTGTGAAAGAACTGAGGCACAGAAATGTTGTCCATTTCATGTTTATGCACATCTTCATCCTCCGTAAAATCAACTGTGCTTAGCAAAGTTCCAGATCCATGGGATTGCCTCAAACCTCAGACATGTCTCATTGGGAAGTCCAAGGCCTTGAGATCTTAGAAGTGGCTCAATAGGAAGGAGAAAGGTCATTTTTTATAATGCTAATCTCACCATGGATCTACATTTCTGCCACTCAGATATGTTGTGGTGCACTCGAAAGGAGAAGAAGTAGCTGGAAACACTTAGGATGTACAAGGCTAATTCGTGATCTCTTGCAGAAAAACTACTTGTGACTGCTGAGGGCCAAGATCAACTTACCAACTCCTGAGGAAATACTGTGGCAGCTGAGCCTGATTTAGTACTTATTCCAAACAGTCTTAAATCGATTTTGAATGGGGCCTCCCTAGGATTAAGAGCACAGAAGCTGAGAAAAAAAGAGTGAAAAGGAGTAGAAATTAATACAGAAAAATTCCACATGAAAGTTTAAAGAAAAAAAAAATTAAATCTACTCCATATTGAAAGCAGGAAATGGAAAAAAGAGGAACACATGACGAAGGTCTTATTTTGTAATGTTTATGTAGTTTCTATTTCTTTTCACTTTAATTGAATTTTGTAAATCTTTACAGAGTTACAAGCTTATCCTGATAAACACTCTTATCAGTAAAAAATAATTCTGGAGACAATTTTCCACAGAAGGTTGCATCTTTTAGTGAAATGCCAAAACAGACTCCTCATCATGCCAGATTAAGCAACCTAACTGCAACCACCACCATGCAGAAGCATGCTTAAAATTTTCAGTCATTTCATGAAGTAGCTGTTTTCAGAACAGAATAGTCACACAAAAATAACATACATAAAAATTTCCATTAGTACTTTTCTTATGCATTGATGACAACAGGCATTAACACCTTCTGCTCTGCCAAAGTCATTTCAACTGCTAATAGTCTAATTTACACTGAAAATTGTATTTTAAGGTCGTATTTACACTTCACTCTGCGCTTGTGCTAAGCAGACAGCTAGAACACGTGTTTGGGCCATTGCATATTGTTAAATTTTATATTTTACAATTTAATTTGTAGATGAACTTGAGCAGTTCCAGAAAGCAAAGAAAAAAAAGAAAAAGTACATGCTGGGGAAATCCATAATTTTTGCCTCTGCTATGGGAAGATGAATGGGGGATAGATGAAATCTAGAAGCAATTTTCAGGAATATAACGTGGATATTAGTTTTTAGGCATCTGTCTATGTGTATGGGTGAGTGCATATATATGCACATATAAAAAAAACCATTTTAGTATCTATAAGGTTAACCAACAGAAACACCTAGGTACTACTTCTATTCTGAGATGTGCACCTAAAAGGAAAAAAGCATGACAGAGTACAAGACACATTCAACTATGTGCAAACCAAAGGACATAAAACAATCCAATTTTACAGATTGTTTTATATTGTTCTAGTATCCTGCTGTTAGATGGTATATTTTACACTTCAGTTTCAGTTCATGAATCAGAGTCCAAACTAGGAGGCATCTGGCCTGAACTCTGTTTAAAAATCACTTCCAAATTTGGGATTTTACATCTTCGTTAAAATCTCACAGAAAAGGAAATGCAGAAAAGAGGGTTGTGAATATCACTGTTCTGGTGTTCTAAAGAAACCATGTTGGCGTCATTTCTATGGGGGAAGCGAGTGCCTGCGTGGAATCAGCCCACTGGCTGTCAAGGAGCAACATGCAACAGAGGACATCCAGGAACATTTACTTCTTTCCTTTTACTCCCCGCTTCCCACCTTCCCTATTCAAAGCAAACACTCTGCAACACCCTTCCCCCACTCCAGTAAAATTCATTGGAATACTTTTTAGCAAATTTCAGATCACCACTAAAAGCAGCAGTAGTGACAGTGTCTTGTCACAACTTCGTCATCTTCGTTCCCCTTGCTGGTGTGCAATATTTTAGCAGGAAATACATTTTCATAGCCGTCTTGTGACATAAAATATGAGCATATTCCTGGTTCTGTTCATTTTACCACGGAATTTGACACAGCTCCTGTCATAACACATATTAATATACTTCATCAAGCTTCGAATGAACTCTATAATTTTAAAAAGCATTTGCTTTTAGAGTCAGTGTGCCAAGCATTTCTCCCATCACTTCTCACATGGGAATGACAGGCTGTACAAAGTAAGCCTGCACAAACACAGATTTTGATTTTTGGTGAGAGTAAAATGATAATAACATTGCTCACTGCTCATAGTTCTGTCCTTCAATTTACCTTTACAGTTATTGGTAAACATTTAGACAGCATTAGAAACACTTTATGACCTCTTAGAGTAGTGCAATAATATCTTCAGAGCAGCATAGGATCAAAAATCTTGGAAGTCTGGGATCCTTACAGTCTTCCTTTCCCTGCAGCAGAAGAAGGCAGAATGACCCTCCCAGTCACTGCATCATGTAAGTACATATCTGGCACTTCGTACTGGAAGCAGAGGTGAAAGCTGGAGTTTCACTAGCAAAAACGGAGAGAAGGAAATTAAAGCTGGGATTTTTGTTACTTGAGAATTGCTCTTGCAGCTGTCAGGAAGCAGGCTGCTAGTTGCTACGAGCAACAATAATATTACTTACTTTTTATATAATGCTTTTCATCCCTAGATTTTAAAGCTTTTTACAAAGAAGGTCAGTATCATTATCACCTTTTTACAGGTAGGAAAACCAGTTATTTGTGCACTATTTTCCCCAAGAACACCCAGCAGGACAGTAGTGGAGACAGAAGCAGAAGCCTGCTCTTCTCTTCACAGGCCACACTGCCTTGAGAACAGCTAATAATTTAGGAGGTCTTAATTTATGTACCTTCACTGCTTAAACTTATCAGAAATTTTGCTTTTAATTAGATTTTACCGCCCCACAAATTCAGACATCTTAAAGGAAGGTGCCTTTCCATGGGACACCATGAGTCAAAGATCCTTCCCAAATTAAGGTTGTGCTTTGGACAAGTCTGTGTTTCTGAGACAGGTCCAAGGCAGCTGCAAGATAAGAGGTTGAGGTGCTCTCTGGGCTTGCTTCCTGAAGGAAAGAGAACAAAAGAGGCTTTTAAGTCCAGGCAGAGAGCGAAAAGGGGAGACAAAGAAATGTGGAGTAAGCCCTAAAAACTGCAGGAATATGCCCAGATTTGGCCAAGAAGTATCTTTAATCTAAAAGTTAATCTTTCATTTAAAGCAGATGACAGTGGAACAGAAGGGGTGGACAGTGGGAGAATATCAGGTTGTAGTACCAAACATCAGCTCGTCTTCACTCCTTCAGAATGAATTATGATTTATTTCTAAAAACTCCTTCCATTCCTTTCCATTTGTTTTCTTGATGAGAAATTCTCTTTTGATTTTTGAAAAAAAAATGCTTTTTTTCCCCCCAGCAGTTCCAGATTGGTAATTTAGTGACAAGTCTTTAAGAACAAGCCTGATCAGCACTCAGCAGCGACGCAGGGAGAAAACAAGACTTGAAGAGGCTCTTCAACTCCATCCCCTGTGTAAGTGAAGGGCTTTGTTTTGACTGATGCTCAAATTGGGATACAGAATGGACACAAGGCATCATGGCACCATCCAGTGGGAACCAGGGTGACAGCCAAAGGAAGTAAACAGCTTCCCCACCTGCTAACATATATGCTGCCATCTGCAACTTGCTGACCAAGGGGGAAGCTTGATCTTTTCCAAAGCAATGGCAGTGTGCTTTCTTCTGTGCCATGCCTGAGTGCCTTCAGCCATCTTGTGCAATAGTGCCAGAATATTTGTTGTTACTGATGTTCGCCCAACCCTGCACTGTTTTACAGCCAGCTTTTGCACAGCACTACCAGTAAGGGCCAGATATCACCCACTGCAATTTTCTTCCAAAATCAGTGAAATGCTGCTGGACTTCACAACACCAAACTCATTGGAAAGCACTATAAAAAATCGTGCACTGTAATTTTCTCGAGCAAACAAAACCTTCACATTAATGATCTGTCTCTTGATTTTATGAAAAGCCTTTAAAAATTAAATGAAAATCAGTTCTGTATTACATCATTAATACAAACACGTGCCTGTACAAGTGAAATAATCTGATGTAATTTACACATATATTTGAGTGAGATAAAGGAAATCTCTTTCAATGTTTTAAACCTGATAGTTGCAAGTAAATTAAAGGCTTGATCCTAACAATCCTATAAAGCAGGTTTAAATAAATTTTAAAGTGTTAGACTGTATTATATATTGTATATGTAACTTGCAGAAAGACTCTTTGTACAGATTTTTAAATAAGCTTACAAAAGCTATGAATCTATACTGTCTTATATATAATAGAGAAAAAAAGAGAAAGGTGTTACAGTTCTACCTAGTAAATACAGACTTTCCAATAAAAAATATTTATACACTTGTAATAGAAGGAAAGCCTGAGGAGAGAGGTAATATATTTCATCCAATTATATTAGCTGCTTTAATAAAACCAGACCAATTTTTAGGCTTATGGATCCCTTCTCATCAGGACTGACAAAGGCTAGAAAAATCTCTAATGCCTCTCTGAAATATAAGATTTTTAAGTCCAAATGCCAAATTAATTTTTTAATTGTTTATTAACAGAAATTATCATTTATAAATTGAAAATTTTGAGTATTGTGGTAAGGCAACATTTTCAAGATAGATGTGCTAATGTGTCCTATAGCTACATTTAGGGCCATTTGCCAAATAATACTTTTTTCAATTAATTTTTGTTATATGTGCATAAATACAGCAAAGAAGTTTATGGGAAAACATTCTTCTAATCTCACTTTTCAGCCAGTAGAGCAAAACACTGACTGAATTTTGTAGGACAGGATTGTCAGCATACTCAAAGAGTCACAAGAGCAGAATTTCAGAGCAGCTAGTTAAAAATTATTAGATAAACCATTTCATAACAAAATAATACATAATTCATATGTGCCACACATACATATTCTAAATAAATTTTACTGTGCAATTAAATAGTAATTCATCCTGTGGCTCTTGTAATATACACATTTCTTTAAAGTATTGCAAACAATTCTGAAGCCAGTGGGTCACAGGAGCCAAACATTGGATTATAAAAAGATTCCTGCCACATCTTGGTTATCCTGCCAAAGACAGGAACTCTCAACTGTCAGGCTGCAGCCCTGGATGGCAAAAATAAAGAGCAAGAACATAACATTTGGCTCTGAACCTTCATTCTTCCAAAGTCAGTTACATTTCTGATTCAATAAAGGTCTCAGCTAAATCCAAGTCTTGCTTCCAAGAAATGTTCAGATGTCGCATACTGTTACAGGCTACTCTCTCAAGTTGCAACATCATCATGGAATCAGGCCTGAATGACTATGTGGATTCCTGCAGTTCTGTTAGTGACAGTATTGTTCTAAATATCTTGGTCAACCAGAACACTGCAGACAAGGGTGAATACAGCTATGAAAATGCAAGTTCATTGATAGATCTTTAATGGTTTCCAGCTTTGAGCAGAACGTGGTAAAGTAATTATTGCATTACACTTAGCAGCTCCAGATTTAATTTTCTGTTCTCTCCAGATGAAATTAATTTGGATTTGGATGGAGTATTTAGCCATCTGTCCCATAGCATCACATCCTTTCCTTATGGAGTATGATGTAAGTGAATGATGTCACGATGAACTTGTACAAAATTCCTTTAATAGAGAGTATACACTGACTAAAAATACATAGATTCATGCTGCCTAGATGTATAATACATTAGTCATTCAACCTATATAGTGCCTATAAGCAGGTCTGAACAACACTGATATGTTCTACCTAGTTCAAGAACAAAATCATTTTTCCTAGAATTTCTTTTTTTCCATTGTTTTCTCCCCATCTTTTGCAATGAACCCCAGGACTTTCACCTGTAGTCTCTGAGTATATAGGAAATTATTCACTGTTATATAATACCTTGTGCATCCACAGACATCTGTGTTCTGCTGCCTTCTAATTTTGTAGTATTAATTTCCTCATTGAGTATAACTACAGAGGCAACTGTGAATGTGGTTTTGCTCTCCAGAATATTGTTGCTGATGATGACTTACTGCTAATCTTTTGTTTACACAAGCACCCAAACCTGCAGACTGTAAACAGAATAAACTGAGGGAACTAATGTTCTTTCCCCGCTTCCTGCTGACACACAAAGAGATTCCTCCAGGAGTTCAGCTCTTTCAGACTGGTTTAAATATTGGAGCACTATTATTTTTCCTAAGAGATACATTGTAGAACAATAATTAGATTATCTTAATGTTTCCGTTTCTCTAAATTCATTTATGAAAGATTGGTTGATTCTTATTTCAGGAATACAAGAGACCTATGTTATTGCTTCCCCCACCCCAGCAAAATGACATGTGTTTTTTGCTCTGTCTAACAGTAACACCAGTAAGCTCTGACAAGCAGCCTCTATAAATAAAAGAGATGAGCTTGGTTCAGTATTGTTCCTGCCCTGTTCTGGACTACCATTTTAACAGCTACTAATACATCCATCTTCCATGAAGCTTTAAAATCTCTTATGATTCCTTTTATGCTTTAAATAGCTTCTATTTAATTATGATCTGGGCTTACACTTGCTTTAAGCTTGCTACCTGATTTTCTCAAAAAACTATGAGATCAAGTTTTACAGTTACTAAATTAATTTTTAATGCATAAATAGATTTTGAATAGTTAATTTGGCAAAAAAAACCCTGGAGGCTAAATGGCATTAGCAACTTACTGAGGTTTAGAAGGATATAGTGTCATTCGCAGATGATTAATGTTGTTTCAGTTTCCTAAAATACTAAGTATGCTCATTATAGGCTATAAAGCATCCTTTCTTAAGGATGAAAAATTAAAAGAAAATTTTTTTTTACTTTCCTACAATAAACAGATCTTTGGAGAAAGAGCAGAACAAGAGAATACTTTTACACAAGTTCTTTACTAATTATTGTGGATGACAGATCTCAGACTACGGTCCAGGAAACATCAAAATATATCATAAAAGAAAGATACACAGATATTGTAACGATAACATGAAAAAGGATAGACATGTGGGAGGATGAAAGATAATGGAACAGAAATTGACTAATCAGCACTCTGGTTATGTGTCTGCATTACGATATAGGTTTTAGTAGTGGGGAGAGTTACAAAACTGGAAAATGTTACATTTGTAAATTGGTTTTGTTGATCATTGGATAAACTGTGATCCCCTTTAAACCTCTTTCAGCCACCAATCCTATAAATAATTTATTATTTGTGTTCAAAAGATAAGTAATTCCCAAACCTGAATTTTATTTTTTAAATTAGCTCATTATTATTTTAAGAACTTCGTGTAGTATCTTGAAAATATTTCTCCTTCTAAGATGTGAACTTATGTATATATTGTGATTGCTGACAGACAATACAGTCCTAGTCAAGTAAATAACTCAGCAAAAAAATAGGGTTTCCAAATTTATTAACCGCCAGTGACTTCAAGATCATATTTGCTGAGTCTCCCAGTAAAAATACTGTTTTCCTTCTTAGTCATGGCCCAAATGCAGCATGGAAGCAGGAAGTCAAGCTGTGCCCCTTTTCTGCTCGTGCAGCCCTCATAGTTCTGCAATTAGAGCTTACAGAATAAAAAAGGAAACAGAAGGAAGAAGAAAATTTTTGGTATGAAAAAATAAGTAAAGTTTCCTCTGATACTACGCAGGTTAAAAAATAATCCAGCCAATGGGTCATATGTAGACTACAGGATGTTAAAAAAAAAAAAAAAACACACAAAGATACGCAAGAAGTGTCCTTTAAAACCAAGCAGCTTTCCACAGTAGAAATGCACCATTCAAATATGAGAAAACCAATGGAAAAGTCTAAATACCAGGTGTGGTCTACAAGACATTTCTCTTCAAAAATATAAAGTATTCCACTTAAAATTAGGAATAGAGATGTATAGAGAGACTATGAGGAAATTCAATATCTGAGCACTGATATTTGTTAAACTGGAGAATAATCTCCCCAAGAAAAATGTACAAGCTCATTTACTTGCTATAATTTAAATTAACCAAGAGAAGAGCAAATAATAACATAGTAGAGAATCATTCTGCTAAGGCATAAGGGATGGAACGAGAATGAAGGGGTAATTACTAAGACAATATCACGCTTTTACAGCAGTAGCATCTGCAATATTAAATAATTGTACATAGATTCCATTTTTTATTACATAATATTAAGATGCAGAACCTGGTACTGCAGAGCTGCTCCACTGGCAAACCTTTGTATACCTGCAAAATACCCCTATCAAATTACCTTCATAAAGCAAAATTCTATTTTTTGGAAGAAAGTTCTCATTTCCTAGCACTGCTACATAAGCATAAGCCCTCTGGGGCATGGAAATGCCAAATGTATAATCCTGCTGTGCTTCTTATGCATGTTTTCAGAAAGAAATGTTTATGCTAATACAGCAAAATGTTTGAATCAGCCCCGTGTGTGTCATTTTTATGTTCTCTTGAATGTCTAAGGAATATAAAAAATACATGGCTTTCATTGGCATTGATTTCAGCATTATGCAAAAGAAACCACAAGAAAATATTAAATATTTTTATTATATTTGAAAATTATTAAACATGACATTCAATGTATCAGCTGTTAACAGCATACATTTCTTGTGCTGCTTCTCAGGATGTAATCAAAGAAAAACAAATGACCAATATGTCAAATACTGAAATTTGAATCTCAGTAGCATACACACATTTTGTATGCTACTTTCGTATGTAAATATTATCATTCCCACATGGACCTTTTCTTTACTTTTTCCCATTTTTTGTATAGTACAATGCTAAAGTGTATTTGATCTACTACCATTATCATACTGGGATATATACAGAATAGAATGAAAAAAACAACCCCACCCCACTCCTCCCCCCAAAAAAGAGGAAGAGTACTTCATTGTTTTCTGTAGGAAAATGCTAGCAGCTGTAGGGTTCTCTGACTGGCTTCTACTGTTTCTGTTCCCCTTCCTCTGCCACCCAGAAGGCTACCAAAAGTACCACACACAGGCGCAACTGCTAACCCTCACAACAAGAAAGGGTGACCTTCTGCATGCAGAGGAAGAGAGCCAGGGCCCATCAGGTTATTTACAGTTTGAGCACATGGAATGCATTAACTTTCATATAATTTTATTCTGCCTAGAAGAAGATTCAGAGAAACCAACATGGCAAACTTCTAAAATTAGGCTATATTATTAAAATGAAGTTTTACTTATTACATACAGGGTTTTAATTATTAATAAATGTTTTCTTATGAAATTTTGAAACGTACTTTTCATTATTATTTTCTTACCTAAAGGAATATCAGAACTTCTTCTGGAACATAAACATACTACTTGATGTCTGTGCCATATTTGTATAGCAAGTTGGAAACTTCCTCTACAGAAAATACTGCAAAATTGTGTTAAAACACATGTTTCTTCAAAAGTTACTTTTGGTAAAGAACAGGAAAAAATATCACTACAGATAAATATTTTTAGGTATTTACTGTCACCTCTTACTTATTTTTTAATAATTTTTAAAGTATAATGAAGAAGACAAGGTTTCCTTAATACTATGCTTTGTTAACCTTGCCCTGTAGAAAGCTCTCCAGACAAGAGACATAATTAATTTAACAGCAATACATACTTCTAAACTTAAGCCTTACCACTATAGATTTTTTAATACTAGTCAAATGGTCATGGAGAAAACTCTAGAGCAGTTATCTATCAAAGGACGTCACTGAATGACAGAACGCTTTCCATAGACACTTATGTTTAAAGAAAAATAAGTCTTGAACTGCGCACTGCATGCTTGCAAACTTGCCACTGTCAAATACATCAATGAAACTGCCATGCAGAACAAACATTATATTTGAGCTATATTGAATGTAGTTAGATTTAGATTTAACAAGTTGCTGTGTTTTAAACGTAGTCTCAAGTCAAGAC
>Ga0181612_154271_pt1 | contig 12836 bp, 8 predicted proteins | sample HoacroProtozoa21_FD_119630 | JGI IMG/M metagenome (GOLD analysis project Ga0181612, IMG submission 119630) | Hoatzin crop microbial communities from Cojedes, Venezuel. Combined Assembly of Gp0051906, Gp0051904, Gp0051908 | reverse complement strand
TGGCAGGTGCGTGCATATGACAAAGTGCAAACCTAAAGTTTTGCTAGAAGGGTAAAACTGTCCTGTACAGAAGACAGTACCAGCCTCAGGACCAGCCTGATGCTGTTAGGCAGACTCCAAAAGTAAGCAAAGATCTCATCATCTTCTCCTGTAGCCCTCTCTTTGTAGCACTATATTTAAATAATGCAAACCAGAAAGCACTCCCAAAACACACACTGCAGTGTGTACATAGCGCTGCCACTGGAAAGAAGATGAAAGAGCAAGCCATTTCAGAGTTATTAGTCATGTAATGCAATGACACTATTTAAACACTACAGAAGTGAAGGTGCATCAAAAAGAGGCTAGTGGACTTACTTTAAGGTGACTGCTATCCCTAAACAGAATGCCCCTAATTTACATACATACATGCTTCTGAATTCTCCTTGTATTTATTAAGGTACCACTTCTGTCAAAGGGTTGTTTTTAAATTAGTAATCTTCTACTTTCTATTTACTCTCATTTTTTACCCCAGAAGGAAAAAAAAACAAACCCAAAATAAACCCAGGCTAGTTTCCAAGACATCCAGTTGGAGCAAACAACTGGCTGTGAACACACTAGGGTTCTGGTGAATTATCGTAATGATTTGGCTCGTGCTGCATCAAGTACTCACAGCAGCAGGCAAGAACAATTTGCATGTGCTATGCATTAGTGTGTAGAGCATAGACAGATATCAAAATTGAACAGAAATGGTAATTTCTGCAAGGGACCAGTTTCTCAGAGCCCTGGGTCTCAATAAATCCTTCACACTGGGTGTCATTGTTGATGCCAAATACTGGTTTGTTCCAAACAAGTGAAACTGAAGCTCCGTTCCCCATAGCCCTTCTCAGGACAAGTGGTCTGGGTCTGAAAAGATGGCAAAGCAGGAAAAAAGGAATGTCAGTGTTACACAGTCATGGTAAATGTCACCTGAGTCAGAGCAAATAACCTTAGGGAAACAGAGGCAGAAAATTTCTGGAACTAGCCCACACACAGGGGGTTCCAACAGACAGCACCAAACCCATGTCCATCTTATTCCTTATTCTCACATACTCCCATCTGTAATTCTAACCTGCAGTACTGAAAGCATTTTAATGCAAATTTGGATCCAGCTATTCTATACGTGCACAAAATCCAGTCATACATTTCCTAGATGCATTACATTTGGGAATACATTCCATGACTTTTAGACTTGTGTACTTCAACTCATCTCACCCCACAGACAGTACAGGGCACACTAACCTACATTTAAAAAGTAGAGTTGCAACAAGAAAGGAAAGTGAAAGGAATGGAGGGAAAATGCTAATGAATTATCACCTAATGATCGTGCAAGTACTATCAGTTTATAGCAACACATTAGTATCGTCCAGTGATTGTTACAACTTAAAGGAGCTGAAAAAATAGAGCACAACAAGGGAAGAAAGCATACTCAGGTGACTTGCTAGGGTTCTGTGAGATTTACTGAGCAGCCTGATGCAAGAAAAGTGCAAAGTAGGTCAACGCCTCATCACTACTAGGCCACTTAGTCTCTTCTATGCCTTTGCAGTGCTGTTTCAGCACTTCCTTTCAATAATTTTACTAGCTGGATCTCCCTTCTGCTTTAGCAGCACACTTTGTCAGTAGTAAACACTGATCGTCTTTGTAGATCAGCATTTCCCGAGGGCAAGCACAGTGTTGAATTGGTATAACTTGAATATTGACCTCCTCAGCAAAACCACCAAGGCCAAAGCACCTCGTCCTCTATGCATATACAACCACCTACTATGAACCAGAATACAGTAGCGAAAGTCAAATTCCTGCATAATGCCAGTGCATCTATAAAAATTTCACAATTTGAAGTGCTATTGCTGAAACATAGACATGGAAGTGAGCTGTAAAACAGCTGGAAAAAGAGACTCAATGCAACAATAACTTACTATGTAAAACCAGCAACAAGTAAATGGAAAGTACCAAAAGAGTACATTAGGACAACTATTTTGCCACGTCCCTTTAAATCACTGCACGATATAGCTTGAATGCAGACCAAGTACTCCGTTCCCCTGTTGTTAGGGCGGTAGCAGTTTAGTAGCCATAGGTGTTTTTCCACAACTGTTCAGAGCAGTAGGAAATATCCAAGCTCCTCAGAACAAATTCTTCACCTATTCCATTCAGTTTTGAAAAAAAATATAGCACAGATGCACTCTTGCCATACCCTGTCCCTCTCAAGCCCAGACATACACCAAACACTAAGACTCAAAGTGGAAATCTTCCTCAGATCCTCCCTTTGAAATAAACCTGTTCTCTAATAGAATTGGCTCTGCACTGAGGTACTTCTAATTACTGAATGCCAGTATCTCTACGAAAAAAAGCTACCAGGTGTTAAATGGCTTTCAAGCTACTACAAGGCAAAAGCTTGTTAAGAACTGACAGCTAAATATTAAGCCAGAAAAAGAAAAGTTGAAAAGAAAGCACAATTTCATAGCAGAAATGGTGAACAAACTTTCAAACACAACATCCAAACAAGTGGCAGGATCACTCCCTCAATATTCCAGGAGGTGAGATTAGCACCTCTCCCTCAATGTCTGGAGATTAGGTGCCTTCAGAAGAAACGCTTTAACAGAAGTTATGAGGGTCCATACAGGAGTAACAGGGAAATGTATAACCCGCAACAAGTAGAAGTCAGACAGAGATTGTACAAGACCTCCCTGTAGTTTAATCTGTGTGAAGTCTTGCTTCTGTCTGCCTTTCAAGCTCAGGCATTTGCCTCTGGAAAGAAAAACCTTGACAAGAACAGCGTAGAGTAACTCAGTGCAGAGTCATAGTTTTGCTAATTTGAACAAACATGAGTGTGGCCAAACTAAAGAACTATTCCTTGGTGCTCAGTGGCAATTAGTTTTCCTGAGGATTTGGTCAACCTTGGAAGGCCAGACTATGCATTAGTCCACCTTGTCAGGCCTTGCTAGCCAATTTATGCTTCCTTAATCATCACTATACTCTCCATGGGCAGCTCCCAAAGCCACACAGTTGCCTGATGCTATTTCCCTTGCCAGTTATGACTTAATGATAGCCTTCTCACTGGCATTTCCATTTCAACAGCAATCGGCAGTTCTCGTATTTGCCTTGCTGACCAGGCTTCCAGCTGTACAGTTCTGTACAGTCTGCACATCAGTTTGGTTCAGAAGTCCAGATCCACATGCTATTTCCAGCATACCCACAACTGGCAAGCATGTTTCCAGGGAAATGAGACAGGAAAGAAGTTCACCACTCAGCTTCAAAGTTGAAGAGCAGCAATACAGCTGAACTATAACAGTACGGTTTGTTCATGTATGTAGCATACTTCTGTACAGCCTCCTAAAACCCCATAATGAAAAAAGGGAACATTTCCTTGGGCCAAATTTAGATACTATATAGACATACCTACCTAAGTATGACTTCAGATGTTGAAGTTCTCTTGGGGTGTTCTGAGTGAGCATCCTAGGATAACAAAGAAATACTAGCTGTAGTCCTCTGAGCTGCATAGCACTCAGGGATGCAACATAGCCCTGGAACACCATAAAGCTGATGGAGTTCTGGGGTCACCAGTTCCAGAGTCCCACACAAGGTACCTAAACCATTGATCTATGCATCACATTCGCTGCATGAAAAACACCTGTGACCATCTGCACAGGTCTAAGTTCTGCTCACTCTGGGCTAACAGGGATATAAAGGGACACCTAACCTTATCTCTTGTAGCTTTGTTAATCCAGGATTTGTCACTATTTACAAGAGGCAGAACTTGCCAATACAAGTCAAGTTACCTCCATATTCAATCTGCTTCAGAACAGGAGCTGCCACACTTGAACACTGGGTAGCCAGACTGTCCCAGTTACAGTTGTTCTATGTACTTTTTAAAATTAGTTAGCAGTTAGTATTCACCTACATTTTTTTCCCCATTCCTTCTGTCTATTACTTTCAGCCCATAGACAAGACATTGCTTCTTCATTCGCTCAAGGTGTGCAATGGGACTTGCTTTCTCTTCTCAAACTACCCAGCTTTCCCATTTCAGAACAGCATACAGACACTTGTGCTGTACCTGCTCTGAGAATAAACAGAATTCCAGTTTTCTGCTTAGAGACAAGGGCTACCCTCTGTGGCCTAAACATATATTGCAGAACAAAGTGCAGCTGCAGAAACAACTTCTTCAAGCTTTCTTGAAACACAGTCTCAGATTCTTACATCAATCATGCCTACACAAGCTAACAGCAGTTAGCGTGCTCTTGCGAGGAAGGTGCCTTGGACAGAGCCTCATCGTGTCACAGCCCAGCTGATTCTGGTACCTAGAACTACTACATACTGCCACCTTAGACCATGCTGTAGGCATACCTTTTATTAGTAGTGGTTGCAAAGACCTCCCTTGGCTCAGAGGTGTCATTATCATAGAACAGAATCACAGAATATCTGAAGTTAGAAAAGACCCATAAGGATCACCAAGTCCAACTCCCTGCTCCTTGTAGGACTACCTAAAACTAAACCATATGACTAAGAACATCACCCGGATGCTCCTCGAGCTCTGACAGCCTTAGTACTGCTGTCACATGGAAGAAAGATTTCGTTTGTTAAGAACAAGCTTTTTTCTTACTGCAGTTGACAAGACAGATTTTTATTCAAAAAAATCTATTCAGGTGTTTTAGGCCCAGAGTATGGCAGAAACATACACAGAGGTAGCAATATCACAGAAGTTCTTATTTCAAGAACAAGGATTCCTAGAACCTACCAGAAACTTTGGGCAAGTGTTTCAAGTATTGGTGACTGAATCTCAAGTCCTACTGCCAGTGAGACTGACTGGAGCTGAGTCAGTCTTCAGGGGAGATAGTATTCCACCTTTAGACTAGAAACCTTCAGGCAGGATGGAAACTGCAATTGACTCCAATTCAGAAAAAAAGGTGTTTGGCCATCCAGAGACCCAAGATGGATTTGAAAGTTTCTCCTGTTTAGCACAGAGGCATAGGTTTGAGAAGTCAAATCACGCAGGCAAAGAGAAAATCTATTTCTCATCTGAAGCTCAAAGTGTCTTTTAGCTCCTACAGAGCCTGCGGTTTCAAATGTCCTCTTAGAAAATGCATCTCTAAGCAACAGAGATCTGATTCATTCATAATTAAACTGAAGTGTGACCTTCTGCACCCAGTTTACATCGGGTTGGACACCAACCTAGATAACCAAGTGGCCCAAACCTACACTCACAGAATGAGCAGGTACAGGGTCAAGCTACATGGGTATAGCCTGTAAGAGTTGAGTGTCAAGTATATCGCATCCACAGATTAATGGGAACTTAAATACCTTTCTGTTTCAAGAAACAGATCTTTTACTCCCAGATGTATTAACCTAAATCAGAGCTAATGCATAGATTTGTAAGAGAGCAGGGCTGAAGAACAGTTCTATATATGGAAAGCTCCTGTAATGCAGACAAGTAATTTTTCCAAAACAAGAGGGTCACTAGGTAGATAGCAAGAATTTTGGCAGAGGAGAGTTCTTTTGTGGAAGGGCAGTCATTTATCTCTATTCTCATACTACAGCTCCAGGAGGAGCAACAATCTCTAAGACTTATAACTGGTCATAAATATGCTTAGTATCATTACACTCTTAAAGCAGTCCAGAGGGGACCACACCATACACTAAAGATTTGGGACTTCTCAAAGCAAGCTTAGAAATCCATTCAGAAGAGACCCTGACATGCAACAGTTCAGACACCTGAAAATTGCTTATACTAACACTAGGTTACCAACAGCATTGTTTCAAAGCTTTTGGAAGGGCTGTCTTCCCTCCGTTACTTTTGGCTTTCCTCCTTGGATAACAGCCAAGGTTTCAAGGGCAGCACTGATGAAACAGTAACTCAAGTGAAAACAAATCCGAACTGAACAAAGGCACCCTCACATACTGCCTGCCCCACTGGAGCCAAGGTTCTTGTTTCCTTAGTGACTTTCAACTGACGAAGCTTCCACTATGTTAAGCAGAACAACGTTTCTTTCAGCAACACCTAACCATCTTCCCGCTTTGGTCACGTGAGCTCATCCAAGCCTTGCCTTACAGCTCACCCACTGACCACCTCTGGTCCACACTGATTTTTAACATCCCAACTTTTCTATTCCTCCCACTTTAGGGTTACACAACCCCCAGGTTCTGCTCCCATATCAGGATTACTGTGTTTCACTTTCAGCTGTCATCTGACCAGAAAATCCCGTAATGGGCAAAAACACATAGCCATTCTCTCTTCTAAGAAATAATACCAGAAGCAACAAAGTGTGGATGACACTGCAAGGTGACAGAGAGCCTCACTGTACCTGCTCAGACAATTAGGCTATGGGTTCCAAGTCCTTTGGAAAGCTCAGAGAAAAGCAGCCAGCACCCAGCCCATGTGGTAGAAAGTGATGCCTCAAGGTGAGGTAGGAAATGCTCTCCTCTGGTGACGCTGGCTGTTCAGCACAGATTCTGCCCTTCAGGCAAGCATGCCTCATTGCCACTGTCATGACAGTTCAGCAACATTTTGCAGCACCAGGCTTAAGGCTCAAAGATTTGACAGTTTCCACCATAAGAATGTGGCCTTCCAGAGGACTGGAGGGAGTAGGAAGAATATGTCCCTTTATCAGACCAGTCCAGGGTGCATACAGAGGAAAGACTGGTGTCTGACATGTTACCAGCTTCACGTTTCTAGTAACCTCTCAGAAAAGAGCAAAAGCAGACAGAAGAGCAGTAACTAAAGTTAGCACAGAGGTAAGAAATCCCTGGCACCAGTCTCAAGTTTCGCACTGGAATTTTTACATAGGCTTGGGGGCACATTTAGCTATAAGGCTTTTTTTAAATAAACTTGACTTTGGACTCCAGACATATTCTCTACTACTGGTTTCATTTATGGTAATTGCAGCAGGGAAATATCAGGAAAGCATGGAAAACCACCCTTTACAATGAAGATGTGCAACTGTGCAGTAGCCAACAGCATCTGACCTACCTACAGAAGTTTAAGGTGAAAGAGTGAGATGCCAGTAAGAGTAAAACCAATTGGAAAAAGAGATTGTTTTGAGTGTAAATGTGGAGGACAACCTCTAGCTTTCTAACTAACAACAGTTATTGACACTGAATCAACTTTTCTACATCCTGAAAAACTGGCCTACACAGCAGGAGTTCAAAATTCATTAAAGGCCTTGCCCAGTTGATGCTAATTCACACTTCTAAACTACAAAAATTAGAGACCATTGTAGTTATTGACAAGCCTTTGAAAAGAAATGATTAGTTGCAATAGAGTGTATAGTCAGACACCCTATGCATATAGGGTACTGGTCAAGTCTTCTATACTTACACTCTGAATGGTCAACCAACTTCGTCCAGCCTCAAAAGACAAGTATTTGTGTCTCACGTCTGTACTCGTGAGCCCAAACATCATTAGGAAAGAGCTCGACTACAGAATATGTCTGCTGAGGTGAAGATGCAGCTGCCCTCAGGGGTCATTCTGTAAATACTTCGAGGTATGCAGTCCAGGCTTGTCTTTAAAGCAGAAAAATCACTTCTCCCAATGACTCCTTAAGAAATTTTCCAAGTAAACTGCTCAGCCCATAGTTCGTCAGCTTTCAGGCATGCTGTTCATCTGAAGTAAGTGTTCCTGGCTCTCTAGTTACTATTACCCAATTCTTTCATGGCAGCCAAGAGGTTACAGGAAGGAGGACTATGGCCTGGATCACAAGATAGGTTTCAGAGATGCTCAGCGCTTACAGCTGCTCTTGTAGTTGACAGAAATTGAAGGAGAAACAAAGACAAAAGGGAGGAGAATAAGTCTGTGAACACTTGTAATTAGTGATGGATTTAAAGGATGAAACAACTTGAAAGAGAAAGATACAACTTAAAAGTCTATTTTACTATCTGAGTATTTAGCATCACTCAGTGGATTAGTACTCTAACATATACACGTATGACAAAATATCAAAGGTTTTCTTCATGTATGGTTATCTATTTAAGATGCCATTAAAAACCAGCATTTCAGTCTACAGAAACAGAAGTTCTGTGCTTTTCTGACCAAGAAAGCATTACGGGTGCTCTACTAAGAGCCTCCTCGGGATTGCCCTTAGAAAGTAAAATAACTAAAGCAGCCTACTACATAACCTATAACTTAATTCAAGTGTTTAGTCACCAATTCCATTGTCCTAGAAATAAGTAGCACTACTAGTGAATTACTACTTCTACCTGGGGATTTGTTTAGAACAATTTTCTTTTTAAACGCAAGTTGTGTAGCACAGAAACATGCCACTTCCACTGAAGTATCACTTAAATCATCTAATATTGTGACAGGGTTCTGTATGCCCAGAAAACAGACAAGTAAACCCATGAATTGCAAGACTTCAGAGCAGTTTAACTCACTGAATTGCAGACTACAGTACTCCCCAAGATCTAGCATCAGACCTATGAGTCTGTCTCTATTAGTGTTTGTCTCGGCTGCTTGCTGATACACTCCAGCTGTCTCACTTGCAGGAAGAACTTAGGTGTAGATAAGTCAGGTTAATTCCTAAATAAAGAGACGCTCTGCAAACGTACACAGCGGTCGCACAGTGAACTATAAAGCGCTGAACCTAGGACTGTCAGTACAACAGAGCTGTATTCTGCAGGAAGAACAAGGAGTTGCCCCAGGCCCCCAAATTTTAGGAGTGGTTTGTTGTGTGACTAACTGGAGTGGCAGGAGGGACATTTTCCAGACTGTTAAAGGAAGAAACCTCGGGGTCAAGGGAGGGGGTGTGTGGACACAGACGGGACACACACAACATGACAACAACTCAAAACCTATTTTCTGTCTCTGCCATCATCCTACTTTGAGAAGTTTTACTCGTGAAATGATAGATTCTATCCTCTTACCTAGCTGGTATCAGCATGCCCCTGCAGAATGTAATAGTGGACATTGAAGGAAAAGTTGGGACTTCAAATGTCACTACTTTCTTCAGCTGTGAAATCAGAACTCTAGATGAAAAAAGTCTTTAGTCACCCACCATCTCTTCAGATCACATTTTCCAGCTAACATGCAGTCATCTGATTGGAACTACATCTGGAACCATATGTAATCCTAAGAAAATATCAGAGCAGCTCATTCAGTAGAGTAGAAAAATCCAGCCCTTACTTCTGTTACAGGACACTTCTTGGTCTGTGAGGGAAAGGAGAACTGAGGTAGATCTACTGATGAAACTTTGCTTTGGTATAATTTACCTGACATGTTCAGTATGGCATTGTGAAAGCTGCTTAGTATTTCTATTGCCTATTCCTCACACCGAAACCCTCTCACAGCTTCAGGTCATGCAGGACTAGAAAATGCCCTGATCCAAAATAAAGAATATATGAATATACTTCCATATGAAAGGCAGCGCCAAGTGCTGCAAACAGTGTTAATGTGACAGGAAGGTTACAGCTAGCCCATGCAGTCGCTAGTTATAAGTAAAATCAAATCGAATGTGTACTTTACCTACAGCCTGCTACCTCAAGGGTTAAGTGCCATAACCTCGTGTAAGGTGAACCACAATGCATCTGTCAAACAGGTAGTTTGTCTGGATACTTTCCCCTCACATTCTGAAATTCTTCAAGCCAAGGATTGTCTCCTGATAGGCACATGACAGTGAGTACCTCAACAGGGTGCTGAGCTTGACCCTGGCTCCAAGGTGTCACTGTCACCAGCATGTCAAGTAAGATTTCAACCATGCAGTCCAGGAGGCTGAATGACGAGGCAGTGAGTGCTGCACACATACTCCATGATGGTAAAGTATGATGAAGTGTCATCATTGCTTTACTGGATGACAACCTGGACACCATGACATTCTTCAAAGAGAAGAGTACCTCAATTAGGGTCAACAGGTAGGATTTCCCTGTTAGTTGCCAACTGTGGACAATTATGTAGAGAAGCTTTTTGGATTCTTTGCTAGTACCTGGGACTCAGTCACAATACCATAACCACAGAGCACCAGGATGCTTTATATTTACCAGTCAGAAATCAAGGAAAACGGTGCTTTGAACAAAAGGACTCTGAACAAGAGGTGTCTTGTCACACAGGATATAGATTCCATCTGTAAGTATATCTACAAAATACAGTAGCACAAGCCAAATATGGTCTCTTCCAAAGCATAACAGACATCCCAACAAGCCTTACGCAGTTTTACTGGGGCCCATAATATGGGCATGGAAAGGAGGAGAAGCCAGGATGAGTCCCATGCAACTTAAAATAGCCCCTTCTGTGAGGAGTGTCACATGTTGAGGACTCTTCAACAGCCAAGTTTCTCCCTAATGACACAAGAAAGAGGGCTCTAGTTTGGTTGTATGAGTCCACCTCTCTCTTTCAAGCAGATTAGGGGAGTTAAGATGTGGTACATTGTAATGGTCCCTCAATTTTATGTACTTCTATTAATAACTTCATGTACTTTGAATAAATCTTCAGCCTCAAATACCACCAGTGACATTAATAGCCGTCTGAAGTTACTTCCCTAGTGAGTGACAGAGTGTAAAGTCTCCAAGAAAATGAACTTCCAATTTTGGTCACACACACCTTTGAGAAGTAAAGGATTGATTACAACATATTTTCTTCTAAATAAAGGGAAAGGAAGGTTTATCCTAAATTCAGATATTTTGCTGTATAAGAACTCAACTAGATGGATACTTTAAGTGTCAACTCACAAACCAATACAAGTTACAGAAACAGTTCAAAGCCTCACAAATTGAGAGGATAAACAGGTGTCCACAGTTTCTTGCAAAATATCATCACGAAAGATTACACCCTGCTGAAAGTGCTATGAACTGAAAAAATGACTGCAGCTGTATGGCAGAGTAAAGCTGCTTCCTGACACAAATTAACACAGCTTGATGGGTCAGAACAAGGACACAGGAGAACTGTATAAACGGAGAGAGAAGCAGCTGACTGGACACAGCCTCCACCATAGTCCAACAATACTGTTCCGCCAGTGAAAAAACGATGGTCAGAAAATGAAAGCCATGAAAGTCAGTCTTCTTGGGACTGACATTTACTTACATAATTCTATAAAAGTTAGTTTCAGGAAGCTTCACTTCCATTTTTACCTCTTAAAAATTTTTTCTACTCCTGTATATCCTCTCCCCTCCCACCTTCTGTTTGCTTTCCCTCCTACATCCCACATTTTCTTCTCTGCTAGTAAAATAAACAAGAAAAGACAGAGTGGCTTGCAAGTTTGCCAAGATTTCCAGCACTCAAGTTTCTTGACAGTGTAAAATGACAGAGAATCTTTTTCAATACAAAAATCCTTAGAGAAGTTCTTTCCCAAGTCCAGGATCAGCAGTCCTCCTTGTGCCAAGCAAGGTAACAAGAGGCACACAGCAGGCACTTCCTTCTGCTACCCATATTGTTGGCTCTGTGTCCATAGAAGGAGATGCGGCTTTTCCTTACGCATACAAGAACCCTGCGAGGGCAGAAAACCAAGCCAACAGACTGCATAAGTGGAAATAACTGGACCTTGGAGAAGGCGACTAGCAGGGTTATGTTCAAGAAGGAAATAAGGAAGATGTATGAACTCCTTTTCTGATGTGCTTCATGAGCAGCAGCTACGTGCTGCTTCCATCCCTTAGGACGGACTGTACAGTACTCTTCTTCATGCCACTCAGTATGTTATACTCAAGGTTGCACAAGTATCTTGGAGACTTCAAGTGCATGGCTGGAGGGAGGAAGAGAGAGGGCAAGATGATTTATGAATAGAGCTATTCACCACGTCCCATGGTGGCTATTCTTTTCAGCTTGAAACAGCAGCCAGGCGCTCCAACACTAACCACAGATGGAGGCTCTGCCAAAAGAGATGCTGAGAAAGGGGAAAAAACCTCCTGGTTGATTTCTATTTAATCAAAGGAAGCTACTGCCAGGACTCACACCATATAGGGACATAAGATGCCTCTATGTTTTCAATAATAGACTTTGTCGTTAATAACTAGACCTGGATTATTTTTTTCCATCAAAAAAAAAAAAAGAAAAAAGAAAAGAAAAGCAGCCCAGGCCAACCAGAACCATTCACAGCTTAATGCCAAGCTGTGGGAGTAGCTGTGGACAATTCTATTTTTTCTTCAAAAAGCTGAGAGCTGAAGCCAAACAAGGCAGTAGACTGAAGTCAGGTTGCTTAAAATTTAAAGGGCAAGAACCCCAGAAGTATTTCTTAAATGCCTGAGATGTTTATCAAGAACAGTTTCATCCCAAAGGATTTTCATTTTAGTTCAGGAGAAAGCCATAAAAAAAGTTAAGTGATCTGTACAACTCAAATACTTCACCAAGGCACCAAGAGCCAGGAAAGCAGATTTGCCTAAGCACCTAGTTCCTTTACTTCTTTTATATCTGAACAACACTTCTAAAAGACATTTTCCTCCTCTTGAGTGGTGTCTATTGTCTCCAGAAATTATGCATTTCTTGCATACATCAGATGCTTTTGAATGTTCAAGGCCCGAAAGCACAGCTGCTAGTGTCATGCTAACAACTGTGCTACTATGGGCAGAAGCTCAGATGGACTTCATCATCAAGACCTTTGTGGATTGTAAGGCATCTTCTGCCTTGTGTAAGCTACGCTACCACAAGAATGAAATCTGTATATCATTCTCCTAAAATAATGGATTAATTAGGCTATTTCAAGGGTGCCAAAATGCCAAACACTTTCCTACATACCTCATATGCAAAAGCCTACTGCAGAGCTGGGAGTTACTGCCACAGCCAGTGAGCACCTCAGATGCAGCTTGTGTAGAAAGGTCTTGCCCTACAGTACTATAATTATATTTTGCAAAGTTCAGGCTTTTAAAAATTCAGAGAAATTTTCATTTCAAGCATCTGTTTAGCTCAGGTTAGC
>Ga0181612_162774_pt1 | contig 12838 bp, 8 predicted proteins | sample HoacroProtozoa21_FD_119630 | JGI IMG/M metagenome (GOLD analysis project Ga0181612, IMG submission 119630) | Hoatzin crop microbial communities from Cojedes, Venezuel. Combined Assembly of Gp0051906, Gp0051904, Gp0051908 | reverse complement strand
TTGGCTAATGGGCAGGTGTGCAGGAGCTGGGAGGGAGCACAGCCAGGCAGCGAGCCCAAGCTGGCTAATGGAAATATTCCATACCATAGATGTCATGCTCAGTTTATGAATGGGGGCTGGCCGTGAATTGGTCATTGGGAGGTGAGAAAAAATTCTGTTGAATATTGCTTGGTTTGCATATTCTGTTATTATTAGTAGTAGTATTTCCTTTGTTGTCTTATTTAAAATAATGAAAAAGTTCCGATACATTGTACTTACATGAGAAGCTTGGTTTACTGCCCCCCAATGAATATTTTTAGAAATTATTGGCCAAATATTTCCTCTCAAACAAATAAATACTGCTGTAATTTTGAAAAGCAGATGTTGCCACATGATATCTATTGTTTCATCGGAAAAGCAATTTTCCAGAAAACAAACCTTAGTGAAGTCTGAAGGACACCAAGCAATCGAGGTAACTTCTTGAGAGTGACCAAAGAGTATCCATGGAGGAAGACTGGGCTCAGAAACCTTTAAAATTGCATAGAAAAACAGGCACAAAATTAGAAGACCCGCAGCCTAATACGCACCATTAAGAAAAAAGCCCACAGCCCACCTGTGAAGCACGCAAACATTTTCCATCTTTCCTACATGACATGGATAAATCCAATGCTCTCAGCCTGTCATCATGCGCCAACGACTGATGGAGCTCTAAGAATAAGTTCATGTTTCATTTCTAGAGGTGAAGCAGCTGGTCAGCACTGAGATGTACTGACTTGCCTGAAAACACTTGTTCAGTTCCTGGTACACACAGGATTTCTGCCTCCAGAGTTGTCAGCCCAGCACACGACACAAGCATATTATTACATTAAGTACCTCTACCTGTTCTAGGCAAGACACTTAAAAGTCTGGGAAGCTCATACTTTGAATGAGGAAAATATATTCTGCTACCATTTTATAAATGTCCCAATCACAGGTCAATGGTTTATTAAAAAAATAAAACCGCCACCATAGAAGAACATAGAAGAACATTCACTGGAATCAGAACTGGCATTTGCGTGACTGCCAAGCACCTGTACCTCCTCCACCCAACCAACTAGACCAGAGACGCTCTTAAGAGTTTGTAAAAAAGCTCCCTAAATCATTCATGCTCAATAAACTGATCTCCATTTGTCTTACACCCTTCATAAAAATCTTTGCCCTGTTCTACAGTATTATTATTCATCTTCAGTTACAGCTCATGTAAGTGACAGATACAGCTGAAGCTATTAAGTGGTCCAAGGCAGAAAACACATATACGTACACACACACACACACACACACAGAGATTATATCCAAGTTTTGCATGCTTTGAGCTGGCAATCCTTTCTGGAGCTATGAGTCACCATTATTGATGTGACATTATAAGGGGGATTTATCAAGGGGATTTGCATAAATGACTAAGTGAATGAACAGATCCTTTACTGTGTGGGCAAGGGAGTAGACATTACACACAGATTCCTAAGGAAGATGCAAGACATCAGGAAAGGCTTCTGATTTACACACAAGTTTTTGTCTGGTGGATCACCTACAACAGCCTGCAAAACCGCAATTGATTATCCAGCTTCAGATCTTAAGGTTGTTCTGATACAAACAGGTTCATCTTAACAGGCTGCTTTTTTGTCCTGGCATAGCAGAGGCAATCACTTGACTAAATATCCACTGAATGCCTGGGTCAGAGTATTCACTTCTCTGCCAAAACATGCAATACCATGGAAACTAAATCTCTATTTAGGGAATAAACAACAGGAGATCTCGGTGCAGAGAACACCTTTGTTTACATTTACCAGCGATCTTGCTAGACACACATAACAGACACAATAGCGGTCCAGTAGCCGCTGATTGCTGAAAGAAGAGCAGAGGAAGAGAATCATTCTTGCTAGTACTCACTGGTTTTACACTTACTAGTGTAAATTAAGCCAATTACACCCAACTTATATTACTGTGAACTAAAGGAGGATGCATAGTTGTAGCTGTGTCCACTGGGTTTGGCAGAAGACAGTCAGCCAACCTGCACGTGTTAAGTCAGGATTAGCAAGAGCACATGCTGCTTTTTGCCTGATTTGACAGGATATTGGTGGGGAAGTTGGAGCTATTGTGGAAAGGTTAAAAAGAGAAACCCAGGAAATGAGACTTTCTTAGTTACTCTACTCACTGAAACAGCTGTTGTATCCATCTTCAAGATTCAGCATAAAATGGCGTATGTAGTTTTATGCACCATACAACACAGAAGCACTTAAATTCCAATGCTGGGACAGACCAAAAGGTAACTTAGTATGGTCACCTCAGAGTGGCCTGTACCAGAGGATTCAGAGAACCATGGAACTATGGAACCATACATCTATAAAAGAGATTTTTTTATTACCAGGAAGGTAGCTCAGCTAGGTACCATCTTTGTAGAGAGAAACCTCTCTGCTTTCTGGCTTTTATAATCTTAGGGCTGTTCAAGAGTCAGTTCATTAATCAACGAACTAGTAATTAAAAAAAAACACCAACACAATAAAGTGAGTGTTCATTGCCTGGAAGTGATTTATACATGGAAAAGAGACTGAAACAGCATCCTCGTCAGCAATAACAGCTAGCCACAGTATTCCTTGGGAATTGCTGACCCAGGCACAACTTAGCACTGCTGCAAAAGTTTCTCAAAGAAATAATCTGGGTGGACAAGGTCTTACTCTGCCTTTCATTCCTATCTAGATACGGAAAGCTAGTGCTCTTCATTAAGTTATTTCCAACATTACCTGTTAATTGCTCATGCAATATCTAACTATGTTTTTTTTCACAGCATAGTAAGTCCTCATCCCAGGAAAAGATAGATGTGCTTCAGAATCAGTAAAATCTGCCAGCATTTAAAACAAATCAAGAACCCGCTGGATATGACAGACCTTGAGAAAGACAGTTTCGTTCGAAGTCCCACTTTCTAACATGACTATGGGATTAAAATAAAAGTAATCACCTGATGATTTATTTGATAAATATGCAATACGATCTGCCACCCATATGCGATAGCAACAGAAGCCTTCTGTACATTAATGCTTTTTAAATGTGCTTAAATGCTTAATTTCTGAGATGTAGTGACATCCTCAAATGCTCTCGACCCAGTCCCAGTCTGTGTTCCAGGAAAGTATCAAAACACATGAACACAGGACGCGCAACCCGACTTTGCACAGGTGTTTTCGCTGCACTTGCACGGGACATGAGGAAGGTTAAAATTACACCACTTGGCATGGGAGCAGCCATGTTCCTGCACTCCTTCTGCTTCTGACTAAGCAACCTAGCTGCTTACAAGTGTTCTCCAAATGAAAGAGAATACATGCTCAAACCACAACCACAGCAGGCTGGCCCTCTGCTCTCAAAGGTTTCTATTCTACTTTCGAACTCATCATGAAAGGGGTAAACAAGTCAGCATTCCCTAAAAATTACCCCAAACCTGAAATAAACAGTCACCTGTGGTTTCTGTCTCTTCTATATCAGAGAAGAAGTCCCGTATGGCTGTCAAGTATGGAGAGCAGAACTTCAAGCCCACCTTATTCTGAGGTCCCTGCTATTAACTTGGTGACACTGGCATTTCCTACACATCAGCACAAGACGCCAAGTGATGAAGCCTCTCGGCTGTCAGAGGGTGCTTTGGAATTTTGCTGAAGGCTCTGGCTGAGCCCTTGCTGTATTGCAAAGGCCTTAACTACTGTAAATTAAGCATAAGAAAAAGCTATATCTGAAGCAAGAGCTGCAAAAAGAGGAAGTGGGGGAAAGAGTGTCCTTTAAAACAGTTAAATTGTTATGTTTCTGTTAACGTGCTCCACTGCTAAATATGAACCGAGAACTGTTTGTCTGCTTGTCATAGCTGGCTGAATCACCAGAACTGAAAGAGGATTTTAATGCCCATTAAACCCAGATTAAGATCAGCAACTTGCAATAAGCAGCAGTGATGAGAGACATATTGATGGCAGGAGGTTAGCTCTGTTTTACATCTAGCCTTGACAGCAACAGACTCTGGGCACAACACGCCAGGAGCTAACCCTGTGCTGCCGTACGTAGGAGTGGGAGGCAGGGAGTGTCTTACGTGAACACGAAAAGCAAACGAAACAGAAGAGCGGAGCTGCTCTGGGTTGCAAACTTGGGTCTCTCCCAGTCGCCTCACCTTCCAGATGTACGCGTTGCAGTCACTCGAGCCACTGACCAAGAACTGGTCGTCTGGGCTGGTGCTGGATTTGATGTAAAAGGTTGAATTCTGGTGCCCGCTGAAAACCGCCACTGTGAGAAGAAAAAAAAAAGAAAATAAAATCCCACTGCGTGCACAGCCGTGGAGTCGGTTGCGCAAGCAGGGCTGATCTTACAGGCTTTTCCTGCCTAGCCAGCCACAGATCCTCCGGAGAAAGTGGTTGCACTGCTCCCTCGCTCTGGGGATTGGGGGCAGCACGTCTTTATTATTCAACCCCAACCGGAGCCCTTCAGGCTTCCCAAACGGAGCAGGTTTAGCTGAGCAGCTCTCTCCACAGCATTAGGAAGCAGTGGCAGTTTCGTTCAAGCTTTAGCTTCATCCATGTCACAAGCAGGCTGTGACATCATTGCCTGGGCTGCCCCACTACTCTGGTTCAGGTTCCTCACCCCATCGTCTCTCAGCCGCCACCACCAACCCCGCTACGTTAACAGAAAGCACAGCATGGGCCTTCTTCCACCCAGGTGGCAACGAAGGCGCTTGCTGCTCCTTCCTCCCGCTGCCAGCATCTTTATTTCGTCAACAAAACTTGCATTGTGTCAGCCCTGCTCACTGGTTGCCTATACTTAAAGCCTCAGCAGTGTTTGCTAAAGCCTCGAAACCATCACCCCAAAGAGCTGCCATTTCCCCCACGGCGAGGACTGGAGGAGCCAGCGCAGGAGCCGTGTGGCTCTCGAGCACTCGGCCGCACTACGTCCAGCCCTCTCATCGGGGCAGAAGGGGTGCGTTTCTCGACACGGTGCCAGGTGGGGCTGGCACCCCCTTCACCAGCCCTGGTTTAATAGTGGTTTTGGTGGAGGAGAGGACCCACAGACTGGAGGACAGGTGACCTCCTTTGGCGGGCTTCGAAAAGCGGCGAGACCCCAAAGGAACTCTTGTTTTTCACCCGCAGCGCTCTCAGCGCAGCGGTTACGGGGCAGCGAGCTCTCTCCTAAGCCAGACCTACTGGCAAGTCCTGTTACGGTGAGGATTTCCTCACTTCCCCCGTGACCTGCAGCCGCCTCGGCAGCGGATCGGCTGGGAGGGAAGCCAAGCCAGGAGCAGGGAGCGAGGCACGGACCCGCGGGCAGGCGCTGCCCTCTGCGGGAACAGTGGCACGACTAGAGGCTGCACGCCTTCCATCCTGCTGGATGAACGGCAGCTGCTCGCTCGGCTTCGTCGGCAGAAGGTGAGGGGAGCGTGAGAAGGCTGAAGGCGGGATGCCCTGTGCTCCAGAGAGACCCCACACCAGCGAGGGGACAGGCCGGCGAGGCTATTTCCACAGCTCACCCATGGCACCCGGGGTTAACCTCAACGACTGGCATTAATGATTACCACTTGCACCAATTCTCGACTTTGGAAGCAATCCCACCCAACAGCCTGCCTTCCTGAAGAGCAGACAGAAGGACACATTGTTCATTTAATTTCAATTAACTGAGGGACTGAGAAAGGCAATGGAAACTAAATCACGTGTCTGGCTGGAATGCATCGGACAAGTTTTGCCGCTTTCTGAGAAGCCACTGGCCTATGACAGAGCAGCTGAGTGCACCGAAGTCTGTGGACCGTCTCGTGAACGTAAAGGTCACAGATGCAGAGCTGAAGGAATCTAAACAGCTGAAGCATCTCCATAATATTCCTAGGATGCTTTCTCCCAGAAACTGCGGTAGAAGCTAGATTTAAAAGACAGCTTAAAATTTCTGAATAGAACCATTTCACATGGATTCATAACTCAGAGCTTGAAAAATCAGTGATGGCCAGTAAGCAGAAGATTCAAACTTGCTTCAGGTGGGTAGCAGCTGGACACTAGCCATTCCTCCCCAGATAACATGCAGACTATCCTTAGTCTCAGTCCAGGTGGACCAGTATCTGCACTTATGTAAGGTTTTGTACTATTAGTGTTATGCGGATAGCTGAACACAAAACATGAACAGCCCTTGTTACAAGTGCCTACTCTCCCAGGTAGCTTTAGACATATGAGCATGGAGTAGGTTTCCTAAGCATACAGGTTAGTCTCTCTAAGTCACGGGGAGGAACTCGCCTTTCTGTGTTCTGTAACATCTATTTTTTGCAGCTATTTCCACAGATATCATGCTTACCTGGAGTGGTCCTTAAACTCGTCATATTGAACATGTAGATATTGTCATCAGTGCAGTTAGCAAACAGATTAGCACCAGTGGAATCCAAAACTAGGCTAGAATATCCTACAGAAAAGAGAAAGTTCTTCATAAGAAATAACTCCACAAAAAACATTTTGGAAAACAGGCGTTCAGGAAATTTGGAAAGGATCTCTATCACTTATGAGGTTGTCATTGGAAGTTTTATTTGTTTCACAGAGCACTTGCTGGAGAAGGTACGTTTCTAGAATAACAGCTGCTTTTTCTCACGAGGATTCAGGGTGATATTTAGAGAGGAATCTCACCTAAAGTGCAGACAAGTGCTTTATTTGATAGTTTCAAATGGATAACAGGAACAACCAATTGTAGAAGCAGAGATGAAAAATAAATAGAAACCCTCATGCTTTGGTAGAATAAGCCATACTCTGATTTGCTAGTGATTTAGGTTCAAGAAAAATCTTTCCCCGCAAGCAAATTCTTTCCCAACCAGCGACTCGAGGAATTCGCTCACGTTCTTGGGACTGACACTGACCATTTACCATGTCAAGACAGTTGATAAGTCATCAGGAATTACTGTGTTGCATCAGAGCATTGTAAGGCGTTAAGATGCAGAGAAGCACAGAGCAACACAAACAAGAGCTCTATTGTTTTTGATGACAAACAGCTTCAAGTATTGTTCGACTCTGGAAGGTTATAATGTAAAAACCCAGTCTGCTCTGTTGTCTTTGCATGATACAATGCAAAGAAAGAGTTCAATCTGATTTCTACTTATGCATCAAAACAACTAGCTAAATTCTACCTCAGGAGCTCCATTATTCCCTCACCTCCATTTCTGAAAATGCACTGCTGAAGCTTATGCAAGTTTTTATCATTGGTGCAATGATACAGAAGTGGGGCACTTTCACTGTTCTACTTGAAAATTTGGTTTTGGCAATCAAAATACCCTGCTGAGCTTGTCAGTCTGATCGATAATTGGCTAAAAAGATAAGAGGTGGCACAGTCAGCACTTTTTAAATTCACTTTGCACTTTATAAAATACATCCTCCAATAATTTACCAAGTTTGCGAGTACTGGTCCCAGGATAGCAAAAACACTTGAAAGGCACCGGGTCCTGACGGTAAGCAGCATAGTTCTTGCGCAAGTCCCATACTTTAATCACACTGAAATACAAAAGCACAAGCGATTTCAACTTCAAAATTTCTTCTGCAATGCTGATAGCGCCTTCTAAGAGCACAGGAAGACAGGTTGCTTGTTACTGAGGGGTGTCCAGTGCTAAGGGACAACTGCTCACAACTGAGCAGAAGTAGAGCAGAGATGTGCTGAAAGCAAAACAAATTGTTCTGCTGGGTATGGATGAGGAAGCAGCACCATCTTCTGTAACCAACACAAGATACATGGGCCTGCAAGTCAGCTTTATCCAACTAGTAAAAGGAAATACAAGGATGCCTTTACACTTCTGACTTGTAATTTTAAAAACGAAGTCCTTCGAAGTTTTTCTTGCTCTCCAGAAGCAAGCCTCTCTCATGAGCCATAGGCAGGAGTCAATCTTATCTGCCTTAGAAAGGCTCTGACCACATGGAGGCTGCTAAAGAATCGAGTCCTGAGAGGGTGATCTCCATGCTAATCAGAGACAGAGCTCCAAAATGCTGGCACCTAAAAGAATGCATCTTTTGTAACTCAAGGCAACATTTTCTCAAGCATGCCTACACATATCCAGGCACCAACCACCCACTTGCATCCCAAATCAGCTCACTGTCCAACAATAGTCTGTTTATGTGTGGTCCCATAGGCCCATGAGAATAGATGACGAGAGAGATGATAAGAACCGCTCTCGTTCTGCCACATAGCTAAGACACTACAACGAGCATTTACCACATATGCACAATTTGTACCAGCGCTGCAATCTCCAGTAAGGAAAAAAAGTGGCATTCAGCTTAGCCAATGCAAGCTGGCAGCGTAGCTTTGCTGATTCTACCTAATAGTAACTCTAGCCTGGTGGGCCACTGAGTGATCTTAGAAAGAAAATCTCCCAATCTTTCTGTGCCACTAAGAAGAACACACAGAACAGACAGAAAAGCAGGCATTCTCCCTCCTTACCCATCAACAGCTCCTGCAGAGATAAGAGTATGCTCATCCTGAAGCACCACCACAGTTACACTCTGCTGGAAATCCTTAAAAATAAAATTAAAAAAAAAATTATTTTCTTTCAAGGTCAGCAAGATCTTGCTGCTTAGTTCAAGGCCAAGTGAATACTGAGAAAACCTCCAGGCCAGGCAGGAGAACCTGGAAATACCAGATGTCGTTTAGGGCACAACACTCCTTCGAACACTCCCACCAGTGAAACTGCCACTGAGCGGCAAGTGTTTGGGCAGTAGTTCGAGATTGTACCTTTCAGGTACAGAGCTGCCTTCATCACAAGGTTTAATAGATTAAATAAGACCAGGTCCTACTGCAGTAAGACAGTAATTTGTGTGGTCAAATTAGGTGGGAAAAAAAGAAAGAAAAAAAAGATTACAAGGTTCCCTATCTCTCCCCTCAAAAAAAGGAATGCTGGCCAACTCCTTACTTCTCTGGGGAAAAAAAAAAAAAAAAAGATGTATTTTCACACAGCATTTGCACAAAGATGGCTTTGATGGCATGTGGGTTGTTAGACAACTAAACAGTGCCTAAAATTAGCCATAGCAAGTGACCACGACAGAAAAACCTACCTCTGCAAAGATAAATGGATGCATTTACCACATTCGAGCCAAATGCTTCTCACGATAATTACTTAGGAAGACTTCTATGAATAACGTTGTCCTCAGAAGAGAGTCCTACATATAACTTGTTTCCCAGATACCTACCACCAAGGGAGCAAGTCCTCTTAGGTTCTGCCTCTTCTTTGGTTTGGAAGGAGTCTGCTTGTCAACCACGTTGTGTGCGCCACTGATTTGATTCACCTGCCTATAAAATCCATCTGAAAGATATCAAAGACATCTCAATTGATAGTTTCATGCGGTTTTGCTATCACTTTAATAACACAGGCATGAGCTTGGAATAAGTCCTAAAAAGTGGCTGAGACTAACCTTTAAAAATCATTAATGTATTCTGAAAATAAAAATTATTAGTTACACACAAAACCGATGAGAAGAACATAGTAGAAAACAGGAGCATACGTTGCAAAAAATCAGAGGTCAATGTATCATTGACATTGAAACTAAAACTGGTCTAGGCAGGCTGCCTTTGGTCTGGTCTTTAGCATGCATCCTGGTCTGGAGCATTCAGCCCATCTCAGCTGCACTCACAGGAAGATTTCCAGTGCTTTTCCACTCTATTTTACTATTTTCTATTTATCCTTTTGTTTGCTACTTCTCACTTTATGAAACTTACTGCTTTACTAGAGTAAAGCAACTTTTCTACTTTTTTTCCCACACCTTCCGCTTCAGCCACGCGGAGCCCCCCCCTTCCCCCACCTGCCAGTTTGAAGAGCCAGGAAACTTGGGACAGATGAAAGAGTGAGACACGTTCTGGCAGCACAGGCCAGGAAACTGCTGAGACAGAGCAGGGGACTGAGAAGAGGCATAAGGGCGTGACCTGACCAGGGAAGGAAAAGCTCCAGGAAACAGAAAGAGAGGAGCAGAATGAGCTCACTCTGCATTTAGTGGGTGTTCCCACAATATAATCAGTCGCTCCCAGCACTCACAAGCTCCTTTGGTCCTGCACTTTCTGCCTTCCTTCCTACTCTGGCAGGAGCCTTCCCAGCTTTGCTTCATCCCTCTGGATGGATCTGACCTAAGCACTCTCACCCAGCCCATCTATCTCCGTGCTGTCCCACGCAGGGATGTATTCTGTACCCCCTTACCAATACACAGGATATTACCAGGCCAGCACGTATCTCATGCTGAAAATCTGAGACTGTTACAAAGTGTAAAAATGTATTATACATAGAAGAAATACTTATTCCATCCTGTTACTGTACTAAAGCAGTACACTATTATCCGACAATCCTCCTTCTCTTACTACAGCGTTGCCCATATTGTAATTGAAAGCATTAGTCCAACAAATACATCCGAGCACTATTTTTACATGAGACACTGAGCTTTTCTGATACGTATCTGAAAGTTCAGTTACCTTTCTTGTTGCATCTGGTATCCCAAACCATGATGTTTCCATCTCTGCCTCCAGTACAGAAGACAGCTGAGAGAGAGAAAAACAGTGCTATTAGCTTCCAAAAGCGTTAATTTAATTAACTGAATGCAGTACAGTGCCATCTACGTGCCTCTGGCTCTTTTGCCCCAACGCTCAGTACACCAGTCCTAGAAATACAAAAATCAGGCCATGGTTTTGCCATGCTTTTTGACTAGTTTGCTTACTCTTCCTAGTCTTTTTTTACTACTAGTCTAGAGAAACCTGCTTATGAAAAGAGTACTTATACACTTATGTATGGAAGTAGGTATCATATCTTAAACTTGCACAAGATCAGAAATGCGCAGATGTTCGCATCAGGTCACAGTGAAGTTCTATCAAGTCAGTTTTGCTTCACTGGCTGGGTTGCTGCTCAGCTGGCCTGTGCTGTTTGTCAGTTTCCAAAGCCCTTTTTTAGCCCCAGAAGTACCAATGTGCCAGAGGGAGAGCAGAAGGAAAAAACAGACAACAGGGAATATCAACATTTACCTTTCTCAAACCTAGAAAAAGCAACTGACTTGAGGCTACACTGGTGACCTTTGCATACGCCAAGAAGCTCGCCGGTTCTCACATCCCACACCTTGGCTGTCTGATCTCCTGAAGCAGTGACCTTCAGATGAAAAAATAAAGCTTTAGTCATTTTCTGCACACGGTTGACAAAGCATTCAAAAAAAAGTTAAATGGCAAAAGACTGCTTACAATTCTGTGTTCCCCTGGTACCCAGGCAAGGTCAAATACAGCATTTGAGTGAGCCTGCCATTCTAACAAGAAAACAAAAGCCAAGATTAGTTCAGTGCATTGCAGCATGATGTTTTGCAGAATACTAAAGAACATCAGACACTGAAACCAGAAAACTTGTCAACAGCTTGCCTTAGGCAACACAGAACAATTCACCTACTGCTGCACACCCATGCTGCTGCTTTGTAAAGAAGACCCAGCAAGGTAAACGAAAGGATTCAAGTACTGCCCACATTTATGTTTAAACGACTTGCAAAAAGCTTTCTTTGATTCCAGTAAATCACATGCTTGTCACATCAAATGAAGATACCATCCTATACAATATTTACCCTTAAAGATGAGTTTGCTGGTAGTTTGAGCTTCAGTATCATAGAGTCTAACAAATCCTTCCTCATTTGCAACTGCCAGTACGTGCTCCAAACTCGGGGCTGAAAAGAAATTGAACAGAATTTCTGTATTATGTAGCTGATCCATAATCATGCCCCTCCTCTTCGTTAAGGGCCACAGACACTTTAAATACGGTATCCAGCAAACAGATAGCTGTGAAATAAACAGTATTTACACAGCAATCCAAATGTTCAAAATGCAGAAATATTGGCAAGCACTTTTTCTAGGTGTTCCATTTAGCAACCACTATATGTGGGCAATAAAATGGCTCCAGGAGCAACTTTTGAGGTAGCGGCCTCTTTCACCAGCTATAGCAGTTCTCTGGTTACGGTTTTCCGTGTCGATGCTACCCATCCTCTGCAACCTCCAGCACTTTCTCTGGATCTGAGCTGGAAAAGCAGGAAACTGCCTTGGAGAAACGTACAAGCTCACACCACAACCAGAGTGCCACAGATGAAAGCGTTTTGCCCTAAAGATCCAGGAGCTGACTTCACTCCTCAGGTGTTTATCAGGGGCAAATGCCCAGGGACATCCATCCACCTCTTCGATTTCTACACGCTGCTCTCCATCCTGTTGTAACTTTTATCTTTTGAACAAAGCCCAATGTTTCAACCACGCAGCCTAGCACTGTCACCAAGAGGACATACCTTGAAACACACAATGCTGAAGTAAAGAGACACTAAAATAAACACTCTGTAGTCGCTTCTTTAAGGGAATGCTTTCCACCAGTGTATCTAGGAGCACCACCACCCGATTTATACCACGTCTAGCTGCAAGTACGCTATTACCAGCTCGCTTTAAAACAAGAAACTCTGAAACCAAAGCATGAGACATATGAAATAAAAAAAAAAAATAACTAAAAGCAAGCTGACAGTGGTGCCCGCAGCCTGGCCCCGAAAAGGGCCTTTCGAAGCCGGCTTTACCTGCAGAAAAGGCGCAGCCGAAGGGAGGGACCGGCATTCCCGTTTCCCCGTGAGAGAGGTGGTCATCTTCCCGGCTGCACTGGTAGCTGCCCAAGAGATGCTGCAGGGGAGGCGGCGAGGACCGACCTACAAGGAGACAGACGGGCCGTAGCCGCGCCGGACACCACAGGCCCGGCCGCCAGGAGCCCCGAGCCCCCCGCAGCGGCCGAACCCCCACTCCGACGCCGTGGGGGTTGGGGAGGGGGGTGTCCCGCCGCCGCGGTCCCTCCTCCCGGTACTCACGAGGCGGCGCGGCCGAG
>Ga0181612_137459_pt1 | contig 12838 bp, 3 predicted proteins | sample HoacroProtozoa21_FD_119630 | JGI IMG/M metagenome (GOLD analysis project Ga0181612, IMG submission 119630) | Hoatzin crop microbial communities from Cojedes, Venezuel. Combined Assembly of Gp0051906, Gp0051904, Gp0051908 | reverse complement strand
CTTGCTACTTTTTTTGCATTTCTCTAGCATATATACATACTTTCCATGACATGGAGCGTGTTCTCATCCCCCAGAAACAAATAATCCCTAAGTATCAGAAACTACAGTATAATGACAAGTAAAGCCGCTTTCTGAGTGATGGAGAGAAAGGGAAAGGGTACTTGTGTATGTCAAAGACTCTTTCACTTGATACAGGGCTCAGCATTGATGCATTAGAGCAAAAGGAATCATTCTTGAAGAGTTTGGGTTCAGCCTGCCACAAAATTATGCTCAGGAGAGTCTCAGACTGCAAGGAGGAAGCTGAACTCCCATTCATTGAAGGCAAAGAAAGTTCAAGGCTCTTGCACCTCCAAAAGAGGCTCAGTACCTTTTAGGGCTGAATCAACAGTTAATTAACAGGGCAATTTGCATTTATAGTTATGATGTTTAAAATGTTTATCTTTTTTTAAGTAGGAACCATTGAAATAAGGGAAGAAGGCACAGAGCTAGCTGGAAGTCTACAGACACTGGGATGCATCAAAAGTGACAGCTTTTTGTATCGGATGTGACAGCTCCTCTAAAAAAACTATTTAAAGTTTGAGGGAGAAAAGCATGCAAATGGGATGCCTGGTTTTCAAAAGTCCATCCAGCAGATTGCATGAGCTTCCAGGGGAGCTGCTGGGAACTCAGAGGCTTTCAAGGACTCTAAAGATTTTAAAAAACAGGTCTATTATTTAGATGTCTAACTTGAGGCTCTTGCTTCCAAAGTCACGTTTTATATCTCCATAATGGGTTTGGGACTTATTCGTGCACCAAAAGAAAGAGATCAGAGGGTAAAGATTATGGACTAATTTCACTTATTATTCATCAACAAAATTTTTGGTACTTATCAGCCGAAAGGGCAAATTTAAGAGTGCTGTAACAAACTCATTGTTCAGTAATGTTACATCAACTCTTAATGATTCAGCATGGAAAAAACATAGGAATGAAACCAGTAACTGCGGTTATTGCTTATCAGCTACACAACAAGAAATTTGACTCAGCAAAGTAAGCTGTCAGTGCCGCACACATCAGATTAAGCACACAACTGCCTTTGGCTGCAGGGTAATAACCAAGGTAAGATCTTAAAACAAAACTACAAAGAGGTTATACTGAATGCCCATCATGGTACTAAAAGACCAACAAAAATTACTGAAGTGCCTTTGTCTTCCCGTGCACTGGACTTTGGATAATTGGAAACAGATTTTTATTTAGTTGTTCAATCCTTTAGCAGAAAGGAAAATATACACTGTTTTTGAAAAAGATGGAGTTTATGTCAGTTGTTGCTAAGTTTACCCATTGCAATTAATTGGTAAAATTATAATTTGAAAGTAAATGAACAAGCCTACTGTGAATTCAGCATTTTACTTGGCAGCCAAAGAAGCCCAAAAAAGACTCCTGCAGTATATCCATAGCAGTTCAGGCATTTGGAATATAGAGGTTGAGTAAATTACTATCTGTCTTCCAACTGGAAAAAAACATCACTGGAGATCTGCATCATAGTATTTAAAAGCCTGTAACTGTAAAAGCTGAATCCATGGGTAAACATATGAGAAAAAAATGGATCTGGATAGCCAGTCTCCCATGAGGTAAACAGGCCTGTTGAAGGCCACTGAAGTCAAAAGCTAGACCTTTCTTGTTGCCTCAGAAATACACAGCAGTCCTAATTAATTGAAATAGGCTTTGGAAGTGCATAAAAATAATCAAAATAGAGGAAAAATGCTAACTTATTTTCCTTAAACCTCAGTTTCCCCATTTGTGTTTTAAGGTCCCTGGATTGAAAATGCAATATAAATAAATACTATTATGAAATAAATAAGCATTTTGATATGTAAAAGAGTAAGAATAGATCTCTAAGTTGTATTCTAGAGTAGCAGATGATACACAAGTTAACAAGGAATTTGCCATGGTTCCGCAAACATGCCAGCTCCACACCTAGGAGCTGGTCATTTGCTGCCATGCTAGCAAAGCCCATTTTCATCAGGCAGAGCCACCTTCAGAATGTTACTCCTACAGTTGCGGATTATTGTCTGATAGGAGTTGTCTGCTTACGTAGCTATGCTGAAAGACATGCAATAGTCAGGTACTATGGAGAGGTCCGTCTTCCCAAATTCTAGTTATCCAAAATTTAGGCAGCTACTGTAAACAAACTAGCTACTTTCTCTCTATTACTAGAGGCTAGGCACTTCCAGAGAATTATTCATACTGCTGCTCCTAACCATCTATTTTGAGGCAAGATAACTCATGCTCTGAGTATCTATCTCTTTCTAAACTGGACACCTATCTTATAGATCACCGAAGGCAGGTGAGATAAATGCCCTCTTTGGTGTAGGGGAACGTGCCTTTCCTCCAGCGACCTGCACCTAACCAAAAAACACCATGAATGCTCTGTGCCCTCCAAGTCGGAGTGTAGGAGGGATGATGGTGAAAAGCAACTAGTCCATTTGTTTGGGGTGGGTAAACTGTAGAATTTATAACGGAAAACCAACCCGAGCTGTTCAGCTTTGGAACCTTATCATCAGATGCTGGACCCTAAGCCTCTGACACCTGAGGTATCAGTAATAAGACTGTGCTTAGGAGCTTTAAGGGTAAGTTGGACCACTGGAAATTTCTTAAGATCAACAAATTAAGGAGACATCATTGTCCCAATGCAAACAAAATGTTACTAGTGGCTTCAGTCTGAAAATCTTTCAGAGCTGACAATAAACAGCTTGAAAAAATTATGCATGATCATAACTCTAGAAACAAATAGATGTTTTAAATGTCTAAAATTAGGTTATTCAGATTAGCCTCTGTGTTCCCGTGCCTAAAGCCTTCCATAGTGTTCTGTTCCTTTGCCCTTTCAGGCATCTCTCGATTCTGGGCTGTTTCTGATTTTAATTAAAGGGAAATAATGATACAAAGTATCTTCTTTCATGAACTCCAGAAGGGAGAATGAGAATTATGAAAGGCAAAGTAAAACTTTAGACTCAAGGAAGTGGGGATTATGAATTACAGGAAATATACTATTATATTAAACATTCTTTTAAATCAGCATGGTTTGTTTCTTATCAAAGGCTTGCTTTTAGCTCTTAGTTCAACTAACTACCTTTTGAAATGGATGCCAGGACTCTCCGTTCTTTTTTGAATTTATTCATTTTATCCAGAGGTGGGAGATTAATGTTAGAAAACAGGAAAAAATACTTTGCCTCAAAGCGTGCCAAAGAAGGTAGCTGAATACTAGCACTCTGTGGGCGAAAATCTGCACTGACTACATTTTAGGCAGATCCACTGACTGCAATAAGAGTTGGAATGAGTACAACTCAAAAGTTGCCTCTACTTAGTATAGAAGGGAGCCTCTTTTGATTTGCGCCTATTTCCACAAAAAGTATGAATTACAATGACCTATGTCAATTAGGTTTAGCATCATTTTCTTTTTTCTGATATTTTTGATTGGAACAGGCTTTAGCTATCTAAGTAGAGCCTTTAAACAATAGGGCCCCATGGTCTAAGCCTTTTGTCAGCGGTGTAGAAACCAGACTTTCATAACAGTGATTCCTTCAATCAGTTTTTTTCAGTGAAACTTACAGGGTAACGACTGGTGATGAGAGACAGTCTTGCAAATTTGATGATATTGTGAAGTATTGTAGCAATTTAAAACACATAGCTTAGGAAATACAAAAATTTTGTGTTAAAACATGAGGTCAGTTTCTCTGAGCATCTCAATTACTGTTGAAATTGGTATCACATTCTGTGATCCCTCAGCTTGGGAAAGAAGCTATTTTCCACATAAGTCTTGCTATACTCTTTGCCAGACTCCTTCTCAGCACCTTTGATCTAGAAATCCCCCTGCAAGGCGGAAAAAATAAGAGATTTCTAGATGTTCTACACTTTCAGTTGAGTCAGAAATACCATCAGAGAATTTCTTGTGGCATTTTGAGATCTGATATCTAAGGAAACTAAGAAGCAGAGAAGTTACAACTAAACAAAAAGCAAGAAAAGGCTGAACATATTTTTCAAGATAATAAAAACCATAAACAAACATAAGTTGAGAAAAACAACAGTTACCTTTCAGTTTCAATTCAATTTAAATAATGTCTACAAACTGAAATTAGTTCTTATTATATCACAGAATGGTTGAGGTTGGAAGTTTGCTTTGGAGGTCATCTGTTCCAAACCCCCTGCTCAAGCAGGGTCACCTAGAGCTAGTTGCCCAGGTCCATGTCCAGATGGCTTCTGGATATCTCCAGGGTTGGAAACTCCACAACCTCTCTAGGCAACCTTCATGAAAACAAATGAATGAAAAGAAAGATTTTGTTCTTAGTTTATGCCAGGACTTAAAAAGTACATCTCACTTCTGTGAATCAAGGATTCAGGGTGGATTTCATCAGCTGCTTCTTTCCCTCTACTTCTTCCTCACGCTTGATTGATATTGATGACATACTTGTCCCGAGAAACAGGGAAAACTGATTTTAGTGAACTTCACATCTAGTCTAAAGATACCTGTTTCTTAAGAGGGAACATTGGCTCCCACCACACAAAATAATACTGAGTCTGTGGCTCTGGAGCCACAAATACAGCTTCAGGGCACCGTGTGTGGCTCTGATGGAATCCAGGGGAGCTGAGAGAATTCCTCCCTGTGGTTGGGGACTGCAGGAGAACCGTGCTTGTTAAAAGTGATCCCTGTGACCCATACAAAACAGGACAGGGACAGCTGAGCAGAGATGGCACCAGGGAGGACCCTTCCCCATTTCTTTAACTGGCCAAAATAAGGAAAATGACAATGAAGGAGAGAAAAAATCCCACACCATAATGAGGATTTGCAGGTGAGACAGTGAAAAATGGAAGATTATGAGTAGAAATGCTTTTTATTACCTGCCAACATCTACAAAAGAAGGTGGGAGTATGATAAGTGGAGTGGTTGAGATCCACAATAAAAGCCTGAGCTTTGCACTATGGCATCTGTGTGTTTTCTCCAAATCTGATGATCAAAGGTCAATGCATTCTACTCTTTGATGGTATTTTGTGTAACAGTGAAACTTGGGGATGGCAATTCTTATTATCCCCATTTCTATGCCCCTATGCAGATCTATTGTGGAATAATTATTTAAAACACCCCAAACCAATCCAACAAAAAAAAAAAACCAAACTCAGCCTTGAAGTCGGTGGCAAACAAATAATAATGTTTTGCTCTCTAGGCTCCCTCTTCTGGCTCTGGACTAGTAGTTTTCTAATGATCACTGTTCCTGGAATCATATTCATTTCTGTTAACTGAATGATGACTTCAGTGCACAAAGAAATAAAGAGGAAATATTGATCAAACAGGAGAAACTCCATTCTTGCCCAAGGGAAGAATTGAATCGGTATTCCAAGAAAAGTTTAGCATTCTCAAGGTGTGGTGGCAAAAGCAATTCAAAAAGCACAGAAGTAGTCTGCTAGTTGTCAGTAAATGTATAATATGCTGTATGTTAGATATGATGAATGTTTCATTTGTAACTCATTAGAGCCAGTAAATGAATAAACCAATATCACTCTGCAGCTTCTGTGACTCATTTGTCAGTAACAGTTATACCGACACTGAAATATTTCTGTAGCTTAAATACGACTTTTTGAAGAGTGCTTCAGTAGACCATAACAAACTATATTGAAGCCTAGAAGATGTAAATCTGATCTTTGAATTCAGAAATAAATGTATTTTCACTGACAAGCATAATCACAACTAAAGACCTAGTCACATCAATGATGGACTAGCACAGAGCTGCAGCAGAGCACAGGTGCGTACTTGGCTCGAGGCATGCCAATGCATTTTTTTCTCTGGTCATGAAAAACAGAAAACAGGCAGTTGCTTGAGAGAAAAAAATGAAGTTTTGGGTGTGGTACATTCCCCTCCACCCCCCAAAGTACTTGATATGTATACAGAAAGAGAGTTAGAAACTTCAATAATAATATACTGTTTTGTTTTTCTGTTCACTTGTTCCACTTAACACAGCAGCTAAACGATCTAGCTTGCATTTTTTTCCCCAAAAAACTTCTTTCCAGATTTGATAAATTTTAAAGAATTCAAAAAACTGCCTTAGAACACATTTTAGAAGGCATCTTATACTGTGGGAAAATTTAGAATTAACCACTGGCCAGGTTTTCAGTAGTGCGGGGTGATTTCCTCTCCCACAGCAGTCGACAAGAGCTGTGGGTACCTCTGAAAACCAGGTCACAATTCTTTTGAGACAGAACTGCCAGACATCAGGTACCAGATTCATTCTTGGTTTTATCATACTAAAGCACAATAAATAGCTTATACCGAGGGATTAATTTGGCCAAGTTTGTTGGTTTGTTTTGGTCCCACAGTCGTTGAATCCATCTTTCTAACCTGCTGGAGAACTTTTGTCCTGATCGGAATTGCCAAGCAGTTACAAAGATATCCCACCATTTGGCTTCCAGGCTGCTGGGCTCCCACTGCGATAAACTGAAACCCATCCTGTCGTTTCGGTGGGGGGGATAGGGAGCACAATGACTGCTATAAAAGACATTGATTTAAAAATAAAAGAAAAGAGGGGACCCCTCCTTAAAGAGAACCATGAAATATATACTGAAAGGGATCCTTTTCACTGCAAATTCCCTCTGCATTGCCTGATTTGCTTGCTGTTAACTGAGAGCAAAGTGTTCTTGACTTAAATGTGTTTCATCCCTGAGTTTTAAACAGTACGAGTATCTATCCTTTTACCCGCCCCTTCAACCTGTACTTTCCACTGCTGCACACAGCTATACGTGAATATGTCTGTCACAACATCTAAAAGGGCTGCAATAATATTGTTTATTTCTGGATTACAGCAGCTCTGAAAAAAAGATATACAACACCAATGAAGAGGAAGTCTAATGTTACTCTCTAAGGAGCTCTGCTATGTTTTATAAACAGCTGAACTACAACACAGGGGCAGTATGAATTCCCCTTATCTCTCAGATGTCTACTGCCTTCAACCACATAAAAATATCATTATTTTTGTTTGAAAAGTTTCCATATCTCCATGGTTTTCAAATAGGCTTTGAAATTTGGCAGCAGTATACTCTTGGAGTCAAGAAAAATGCTTTTTGTGGGAACTATGTAGATCTGTTCAAAACTAGCCAAATTATGAGATGTCAAAATACCGACCTTTTCTGCCTTTCAGATGGCACAGCTTGGTTTTGGCTTTGTACCAGAGTTCCCTGAGATCTGGTAATGCTGAATGTGCACTTGGCCAACCTCTTAGCCTTGCTGTCAGTACCCAGAACAATACTCCAGATGGGACATGCTAAACAGATCCTGCTCCTTCTCCTTCTGCCATCATTTTCACAGGGATCCAAGAGACCATTCATTCTGGATCTTTTCTCACTGTGGTGAATGAAGTCTCACTGTATTTCATGCCACTGGCTTGTTAACCTAGGACTGCAGAACCTGCAAAAAGATTCTCTTTCCTTTGGATGGACAATACCATCTTTAGGCTTTGCTGCTGAGTCTCAACAAATCTGAGAAAGGTGTACTGACTTGCCTGGTGAGAGGGGCTGCTCCTAAAGACAAAGCCTGCTGTGGTTTGTGTAAGGGACAGAGCTCCTGTCAGTTAACAACCACCTTGCTAAAACATGCCAGTTCTGTTTTACTGCACTTGGTTGTTTAAATTGAGAATATCACTATTACTTTCTTCTCTCTCAAAGTTGTGGCACAGCCCACAGCACACTGCTGTTGCTGGAGGCACCTCCGGGATGATCCAGTACAACTGGGTTCAACAGCAGGGTTTATTCTGTAAGGTTGTATCTGAGCTACTCACCCAAATTTCACAGTGTGTCCCAGAGCAATGCATAGAAATTTCTGTGAATATAACATTATAGTAAATTCATTTGACAAATAAAGGGTATCCACTGAGCAGGAGTAAGAAAAGGATTTCTTGGCTTGGTTCTGCTATTATTTGTTGTACCTTTGCTTAGGTACAGGCAGAATGTGTGTGCAATGTAATGTTTTCACATTTTTTGGTGAAACTGTGATATTATGGACTTGCAGACCTGTGGAATCACACAGAACGCAAACCATTAACAATATTGGCTTTGTTTACATCCAACTCTGCTGCAAAATCTCTTCCTCAAACTTACAGTTTCATGTGAGCTCTAAGGCATTTAATGAATACAGACCCTAGAGACAACCTTTATCTGGGCATGAGCTACTCTGCTCTGCCAGCTTGGTCGCTAGTAAATCTCTGTTCATTTACATCTCCAGATGTTACTGGGGTCATAATAATTTATGGAGTTCCATAAGTTAACACAGATCCTGCTATGAAAAACTTATAATGCACAAGGCACAAAGAAGTAAATTATTATACAGAACAATTGCAAAACAGTTTGGTTATTACAGAAGAAGGCTCTAAACCGATATCGATATTTTGTGACTTGTCTAGCCTTGAACCCGTCAGAGATTTGGAAGTGGCTAGGGTTGCTCACTTCCACTCAGTTCTCCTCAGCTGCTTTTCTGAGCCACAAATTGTTTGTTTTTTTTTTTCCTGTGTGGGGGTGTCGGCTTTCTTAGTATGGGCATCTCTAAAGCGAGGGCTTAACATACGGATGTTTTGCCCTGTGCTCAATACTCAGTATTGTTTACATGAAAAAAAAGAATCCAAAACATTTTATGTTTTAACGTGATTGAAAGGCTGGAAATGTGAAGGAGCTAGAAGAATGTAACAGATGACTACTGACCTCGAGAAATGCTCCTTGAATTACTCCCAATAGGCACAGTATCAAAACAAATGCAATTAAATTTATGGTAGGAAGTGTAAGCCTATAGATGTAGAACTGATGAAAAGGCAAAAAGATACCTGGACATCTTCCTATCCAGGCAATAAACCAAGTGGTGTATCTTCTGAGTCATTACATGATGATGGAGTGCTCTAGATAACTAGGTCTTAGGTGTAATTTCTCACACCAGGTACTGACTTTTTTCATGCCCAGGGATTAGGCATGCTGAACAGAGAAAGTGGGAAAAGTCCTTTGATGGCTGTGTTTAAGATTAGGAAGAAAACAGCCTGAAGAGAGCTTGCACGGGTGATAAAGAGGATGTGAACAGAGAACAACGCACAGCAAATAAGGAGATGATAACTGATGAAAAATGGTACTGGATTTGTGCATCACAGACAGAGGTGGAAGGTTTAGAAGTTGGAAAAAGGAGATGTGTTTTGCCACATGAATGAGAAAAACAGTTAGCACCTGGAAGAACAGCTCAGACTGGAAAACTGAAAGACAAAATCGAGAAAAATATGATGATTTTAGGAGCATTTGAGTGTTAAAGCAGCTGGTAGCAAATTAAGCAGACATCACACTGATGATTGCTAGATCTTCCTCAACAACCTCCATACTCTGTAATATCACTTCACAGAGACATTCCCTTCCCTTTGGTGTTGTTCTGAGAACTGAGCTTTAAGCTGACTGTATCCATGGCTCAGATCTGATTCACAGTGAGTCCAGCTTGGGGAACCCCAAGAACTGCTGCTGCTGTGACGATTCACACAGGTGTTCTCGCCTCAGGAGCAGGTTTAAAGGACGAAAAGTATCAGATTTGCAAGCTATCACTAAGTTTAGTAGATTAAGAATCTTCCCATCTAGCCATTGCTTGTCATTGTTGAAAATTGTGTATGCAAGGAGGTTTAGTCTCGATTTCCTATACCCTGAGGTAGGAAGTTTGCACGCTCTTATCACAGGGTTGGCTTGTATAGCTACAGATGTTAATGAACAAACAACTAATGAACAATTCTTTTGTAAAATCCAACTGCAGTAGTCTTGCAACTACCTCCTGCAGTGTTGAATTCCAGTCTGACTGCACACTGTTGAAGGAAATATTTCCCTTTCTTTGTCAGAAATGCACTGCCTTTGCATTTTTCATTTTTTGGTCTACCATTGCACAGCTGGGGACAGCTGTGACCACAGCTGGGGCTGTGAGTTTCTGTGGAATCCCTGAGAATTCTCAATATTTCTGTCAGGTGCCTTTCAAATTTTTGTTTTCTTTAGGATTAAAATCGTTTTCATCTTTACAAACTGTGTGTACCTGAGGCCATTTATCCCCTATGTTATTCACCTTTTCACTCTGTACTAGAGGACCATAAAGGTAAGCTGATACACAAAGGACACTTTGCCAGAACTGAGTGTATCTTTGCTAGTTTTTTGCTTTGTGTCTTGGACAGTGGGCAAGTTATGCTACAACTTGTAACAACGAGGTAAGACAGTATTGCATTTAATACCCCTACACAACCAAATGAACATTGCTAACATAGTTGCTGACGACAAATAGAAATACATTTTATTTTAATTCTGTGTCCTCCTTTGCAAAGAATCAGAGTTTATCAGCAGACAAAAGGTGTTTTTGAAGTATGGCTTCTCATAGGTTTATAAAAAAATAGTTTTAATCTCTGGTATTCAGTCATCTTCAGCAATGGTACAAGAATTCAGTGGGAAATTGCAGCTGGAATTTCCATTCTCTATGATACTTTTCCATTTTTATCTCAATCTAATAAAAAAATGGCTTGGGAAACCATGATTATTTTATTTCCTTTTTGAAGTATTATCAAACCATTTTGAAAGCCAGTAGGCTTTTGAAATAGCCAATTACATCTCCTATTCCTCCAGCTGGTGTTTAAGTTTGAATATAACATCTTTTCAAAATGAAAATTTACTTCCTCTTTCATGGCATGAGTTGTAAGTGCACCAAATATCACCATTGCCCATAGCAGCAACTGGCATATCTTACTGTTATTTTTTACCACCCTGAAGAGCACGTGTTCATCACTACTTTATCATTCAAAAAATTTTTAATCCAGACAAGTTTTTTGCCCAATAATCCATGATTATTTAACTTCCTTATTAATTTCTTATCAAAACTTACTGAAATCCACATAAATTACATCTCTCAGGCTGTTTTTATCTACAGGTTTATAACCTACCCAAATCCTGTCAGGCTATATTATGTTTACTTGCACTTTGCAGTTTCCATAGGACTGAGGAGGCTGGGGAGTCGTGTTGTTCCAAAACCCTTCTTAAATAATTTTTTCAACACGCATACTAATAGAATAACAGTAATGTAGCAGCTTTTCAGATTCTAGATATGACTTCTACTTTGAAGAGTATATTGCTTATACTGTTAAAAACTCAGCTTTTTCACAACTTACTTGCTTAAGATTTCCCATTCTTACCCATCCCGGCGAGTAACATCATCTAAATTGCTTAGGTTGTTCCAGAATCTCTTCCAGGATGAAACGTACCCAGATTATTAGTCTACATGCTTTTGTGATAGTACTATTCCAGAATTTTCTGCTCTGACATTCACACAAAACATTTTACCTGACTTCTCAACTTGGTTAATTTATACCCATTGACATGTTTGAGGTCTACAGTTAAGCTAGGATAACACTGGAGTGTAAGACTGAAAGCTACGGTGCTGAAGGACAGATATTTCAGTGGGGGCTTTTCTACTTGCTTGGATAATGCTGGGACAGTACTAAAGGAGACATGCTGTATCTTTTGAATAAGAGGTAAGCAGACATCTTGACCATTAATCTTATGACAACTTGCAAAAATACCTTTACAACCACCTGATTTTTTTATCCAAACTCTGATTGGTACCATTGTCCTATATTCTGACTGTTCTCCTTCCATTAGTGCAAAACTGGGCTTTAACACATCTTAATTACAGATTTTGAGGACTGAAGGGGCACATGAATTCTGTTTGACCTCTGACATAGCACAAGCCATATCTTTTTACTCTCACTGCCTGCATCACAGTCTATTAAATGACACTCAGCCTGTGCAGAACATAATACCTAATGTTTGCCTCTACTGTAACTTTCCCTAGAACTTCTATTCTTTATTTAGATACATCAAGAGACAGAGAATCAATTATTTCTTTTGCACAAGATTAACCTATGCTCTCATGGACAGTGTCATGGAGTCTTTAAGCTAACAGGCCTGAAGCTTTCTACCTGCATTCATGACCTGAAGATTTTGTTCATCTATGCTACCCATCACTTCTTGGCTGTTTTTTTTTCCTCCGTTTCCTTTCAAGACTGCCTGATGAAGATCAACCAGCAAGATAAATCCCAATACTGCACAACAGATGATCCATTTTCAAAAAATCAGTAAAATGTCACTTACAGGAAAAACAGCACATGACAATTCTGAATTTTTCATTTATGATTCAGTTTGTTCACCAGCAGGCTACTGAGTACACTGTACAAATGTGCAATATGTTAGGGTAGGAAAAACTGTGAAAAACCTATTTTTAAAGTTTTTACAAATTCACCGATTTATAAAAAAAATATACTTGCCCATGTTTTCTGAATTTTGCTATTATTAGAGGAGGTCCAAAATGAAGGAAAGGAAAAAAAAAAAAGAAAGAAGTTACTGTCTGATTTCTAGATTCAGGCATCTACAGCTGACTCAGATACCCAGATGCCATCAGCAGCATCTGTAATTTATTGCAGATAAATGTGGGAACCAATAAGAAGCTACCTGCCTTCTTCCAAGAACTGTGAACATAAAGATAACATTCTGTTTGCTGCATAAACAGCAAGGAAATATTAAACTGGTCTGTGAAAGAACTTTAGCAAGGTCGTTTTATGGCACTCGGTAGTAAGTTAATCCTTTGTGAATTTCCTAGCTAATGTCATTTGCACTAGATAAAGGATGAATCGGACTCATTAAATACAATTGTTGAAAAAGTGGGGCTTATCTTATCAGATATCTTAACAATTGCATGCCACAGTACTTTCCTTTTCTTTTATTCTTTTTCTCTTTCTTTCCTTCCTTTATTTTTCTCATTCTCTCTCTCTCTCTTTCT
>Ga0181612_112113_pt1 | contig 12839 bp, 7 predicted proteins | sample HoacroProtozoa21_FD_119630 | JGI IMG/M metagenome (GOLD analysis project Ga0181612, IMG submission 119630) | Hoatzin crop microbial communities from Cojedes, Venezuel. Combined Assembly of Gp0051906, Gp0051904, Gp0051908 | reverse complement strand
GTGTGTGTGTATATATATATGCACATATAAGATATATGTACATATAAGATATATGTACATATATATATGTGTTTATTGGGAGAAAGAAAATTCAAGTGATGCTTGATCCAGCTCAGATCTTCGCAGGCCCATCAGAGCCACGGACAGCCATCCCAGCTGCACCCGCTGCAAGGTGACACATGGCACCAGCCCTACGGGACAGCGTGTGGCACCTTCGGGACAGTGGCATCATGGCATTTGCTTCTGAGAGGCTTTCCTCTGGCTCGTAAGAAAGGAACAGATGCTCTCTTCCTGAAAAGCAGCGGAGGAGAAGTGACTGAAGTCAGACACCAGAAACACCACCGTGGCGAGGGAAAGGGACAGCCCTGGGTGTGTGTCCCTGTGCCCAGGGCAAGGTGGCTCAGCCCCTGCAGTGTTAGTGTGGCATAGGGAGCATGCGAGGCTGCGTGGCCAGTGTTTGAAGTGGCACACGAAGCCAGTGAATTCCAGTCTGAAACTCTTCTTAGAAAGCCTCAAATAGAGTTTTGGTCTGATATCGAGCAGAAGAAACATGGACAGATAACTTCCCGTCCTGACTGCTTGATTTATTCTGATTCTTTTCACTGGGGGCACGGGGCAAATTAAAAATAGGGGCCACTGCTGACAGATACTGTGGCGTGTGCAGCGCGGGGACTGCTATTTCCCAGAACTGCCTGTCATTTGTATTCTCTTTGTGCCGGTGATGTATATGGCTTCATTACTAAGTGGCTGACCTTTACTGAGCAGCTTGTCAGAGCAGAGGTTTCAGCTTGATGGTTGCTGGCTCTGAGGCGTTACCTGGTGACTGGCTGGGAGAAAGGCAAGCTGCAAGCGCAGCCCTTGGAGATCCTCCTCCTTATTCCGGGGGTGTGTAGCAGAGTGGCTACGAACTTTTCTCTGTTGATGCTTGAGGGTGACAAAATGTGGCTGTTTCTTTTGAATGTACGGTTATTGATGCACTGGCTGGCTGCTAGGTTTCCCCAGCAAATGGAGGTGACATTATTGGGGTTTGTTTTAAAGGATTAATTTTTAATAGAAGTTTGGCACTGGGGGCCATCATGTGGATTTTGAGAACAGCCCGTGGTGACAAACCTGCATGCTTCTTACAGTAATTATTGCACTGAAGACCCTTGCTCTCCTTCAGTAGCCTCATTACTCAGATGCGACTTCTGAACAAAAAACAAAAGAACTGTGTGGCAGCAGGACTTTCGCAAGCGAGCCTGTCTCAGTCCGTAGGGATGTGTCAGCCAGCAAAAGGCTGACTGATGTCTCAGATCCAGGCTTCTTCCCTTAAACAAGGAGATATATTAACCGTGAATTCAGGAGACAAGGAGTTTGTCATTGAAGAGAAAGTTAGAAATAAAAAAGAGGTATTTGTTTAAGTCTGCCTTCAACAAATCAGTACCTTTGGGCATTTCTACCTTTGAGCAGGTTTGCTGGAGCGTGATGCAGGCTTGCAGCGGTCCCAGGAGAAGCAGCATCACCTGTTTAACGAGTGGGCGTATGACAAACACTGTCTGGAAAAACTCTTCTGAGGGATATCCTTTGGAGGTGTTTTGGCCAGGGTGAGTACCTGGGGTAACGCTGCGCAGGTTTAGCTACGAATCACGAAGCAACCCAGCTCGTTTGCTATGTTCATCCCTAAGGTGGCTGCAAGGAACACGTGAGTCCCCACCGCCCGGGGCAGGTTGGCCCTGCTACCAACGCTCACACCAGCACCTCCCCACACCTGGGTTGTGCCAGGCTTGAAGGTAAGGGGTCTCCAGGGGTGATCTCTCCTGGGGGATTTTGGCAACCATATCACATGGTGCCTTGCAGCGAAGCAAGTCTGTCTGCTTTCCCAAACTCAGGGCTGTCTCTCCTCTTGGATCAGATTCAGTCAATGAACGCTGTTTCCCCCATCCCCTCAGAGACAGAGGCATTGAAGGGATGGATGGATATCTCCTGAGGAACACCAGGAATTTGCATTTATAATTGCTCAGCGCCTCTCCTTGAAGCCTACCTGTTGCTCGGACGACACAAAGATGCAGGTACCATGACATGACAAAGGTCACCAATGGGTATACTGCATGGTGGTGGTAAAAGTGAGACACCCCATCTACTTACCAACCACTGGGATATTATATTAGCCCAGGAAGTGGGGAAATGCAGTGTGCTGATATTTCCAGGCATTAACTGGATTCTCAGTGTCAGAGAATACTTCCATTGCTAGCCAAAAAGAATCCCCTTCCAAACAATCTAAAAACCTTCATAGGGAAACCAAGGAATTACTGGTACTACAAGAAGATGCTTGCAGAGATTAAACAAGTGAGTTGTCCTGCCCTAGGGAGTCAGAGAAACTGCAGGTTAGGTCCTAGATGATTTTTGTCCATTGGGGAAGTCTGAGAAGGACCCTGCCATAGACATCGCATCCAGAGATCGCAGAACTTCTGTCAGTCCCAGCAATGTTTCTGCATGCAGGGCTGGGGGGAGGTCAAGCTCCCTGCTTCACTGCAGTTATCTAATGGGAAGACTAACATGATGGGTGGGAAGTTACCTTAACTGCTGATTTATTTGGCTTAAAAGTGCATTCCTGTCTCTCTGGAGTGCTGCTGCAGATGAGAGAGTCTCACTGAGGAGCAAAGTGCAGAAGTTTTGGTTCAGCAGGTCCCATTACTGCCAGGTTATTAGCCTGGAAAATCATGGGTTGCAGAAGCAGACTGGCTTAACCTTAACTACAGATGTGCTGCTGTAATTACGGGTGCCGTTTGTGTGCGGAGCCAAGTCTGCTGTGTGACTTTTTTTCTCAGCTGGAATTAATGAAAGGATCCAGCAGCCCCATTGACTGAGCAAATCGGCAGTCAGTTAAGTGCATCCTGTCAGCAGAAGGTGATTTTAATACTAGGCCAGTGGTCTCTCACTAATTAAAATAAACATTTATTATTTATTTTTGGGATTCTTTCCAAGAAGGAAAATATAGTTTGGAAAGGCTTTCAGAGCTGATTGCTTTCCACAGCCTGTGCTTGAGACCGACACGAGGACAATCTAGGAGAGGGAGAGGAAGAGAAGGATGGGGAGAAACAAAAGGTGTTGAAAAGCTCAGTTGAGTCTCAAAGCTGGAAGAGAAACAAATCAATGTCAGGAATCAGAGAAAGAACAGGGAGGGAGAGAACAGAAAAAGAAGCAGAACAAAACTGAAAAAGACAGACAAAACATGATTGATTGGGAGGGAGGGTGGCAAAAGACAGCTGAGTGACTGGTGGGGGTAACGGCATAGATATGAACCCTGGGGAACTGGGTCTGGAGACGTTGTCGCTGGGATCTTTAAGGGTAAGCTGGAGAAGCATCTGCCAGGAGCAACGTTGCTGTGGTTGTTGCTCTTTGGGGTGTAGATGGGGGAGATGACCCCGGGAAGTCTCCTCCGACTCTGGTTGTGGTCAGGCATCCCATGGTCCCCACTGGCTACCTGCATTCTGCAGCAGCTTTCATCCCAGAGGGACTGCAGGTAAAGACTTTACAGGTAAGATCTCCTCTTGGTTTGCTTGCCAGTCAACATAGGAGGTAACCAGCTGAGGTACAGGCTTGGAGACTTCTGCCTGGCCAGCAAACTGGCCAACAGCTTGTACATACTAAGCACACACAGAGAGCCCAGGGCCAGCTGTAGCACATGCCACTCTTATCTCACTGTTGTTGTCTGGCAGCAGATAACCGGCTAAACGCATCTTTCCTCTGGGAACTGGGAGGAACTCCTCAGTAACTCCACGGTGAATACAGCTAAACAGCTGTCCATACAACATCTGTGTGCGGGGACATCAGGGGAGTGCTCTGACCTCAAACCCACAGCCCTCAGGTTCTTCCTTCCATTGCCAAGCAGATGAGCTTTCGTGGTGGCTTTGTCCTGCAGGGACCTTCTGTCTTCTCCCATGGCTGCAGGAGAGGCAAGCCTCTATTTAGCTATAGTTTCTGCTCGCTGTTTGGTTACCAGCAGGATGAAGAGTGACTGCTCTTTTATGGGAGGCATCCGGCAGGTCTGAGGGCAGAGGGAGAAAAATGTAATAGCTCTTTGCACTAACTATCTCTATAGAGAGAGAGAGGAAAAAAATCAACTCTGTAAAATCACAATTTCTCTTACTGCTTGGTGCTGCACCTATAGAAATCAGAGAATAATCTACCATACAAACTAGATCAAGTGCTGATATCATAATTTTGGATTTTATATTGTCCAATAACCTGTCAAGTATCATCAAGACTAGACCTTATTCAGGCAGTGCAAGGTCTGTAGGCAGAGATAAAATCTTTTTTTCAGTTAATCTGATATCGCTGAAAAGTAGGAGAGCTTTTCAGCATCCAAGTGCTTGTGAATAGGAACAGCAGCCTTCAAAACTAAATAGGAGTTGAGAAGAGTTGTTAAGAGCTTATCTGGATGCCTACCCCTTAGACCATGATGGGAGGAAAAATAGCGGGTGTAGTACTCATGAGCAGTTAGAGAGACAACCTCCTTCGTCGAAGGCTCCAAGTTTTGCGTGTTTTTCTGGATGGGCCTCAGACTCCTGCAACCTTTGTGCCTGGTGCTGGCTGGGAGGGCCAGTCAAGGACTCGGGCATGAGCCTTGATTTCTCCTGAACCTCAGCTGTCTCTGGACAGGTGGGCTACCCCAGAGCAGGACATTCCAGTTCATTGGACGGGCATGGAACCATACATTGCCTGACCCGCTGGGTGCAGGCTGTGGCTGCCAGCCCGAGGCAGTGTGGGCAGCTGCCTGCTCCGGGAGGTGGGCAGGAGATGTGCCAGGAGCACATGGGGCTCAACAGGGTCAGGTGGCTGCAGTGGTTGGATGGCTGGAGAACCTGTAACCAGGTGCACATCAGCCTCAAAATGGCAGGATATTTCTCGCCATCCAGCTTCCACCTGCTCATTCTTGTTCTAGTAACCCCTGGGACCTTTGTGCCCAGGGAATCCCGTGTTACGAATGCATCCGTGTCACAGCTGACTGAGATTCCACAATTTTCCACTGCTGCAGAAAAGCCCTCAGGGATCCCTTGGGATTCCCAGGTGAGTACGGACACAGGGAGGGCCTGAGCTGTGTGGCCCAAGTGCCATGTGATAAATGCTGAGATAAATTCCTTAATATTAATTCACTGCTGTGGGGTTTCTACTCTTTGAAGTTGAAGCTAATGGCCAACAGTTGCAAAGAGTCACCGCGATGTATTCAAATCTGAGACTGAAGGCCTGACATCACTTGTGTCTGGCAAACTAGTGACTGTTCTCATATTAGAGCATTTGCTCAATTGTCTTGTTGATGGGGGAATGTTTTCCTCCCGCCAACTATTTCACGCTATAGAGAAACCAAAATCCACTTTCAAAACAGCTACAGGCACTGCCTGTTTTAATAGGGCATTTATGGAAAGATGCTCAGCACCTCCTAGGTGGTTCTCTGTTCCTACTAAGCAGTCAGCACCGTGCAAGATGAGGACCAGTGCTGGCATCAGTTACTGAGGAAACTGCCTCTATGGAAATGGAGCATCTGTTTCTATTAGCAACAGCAGCTTCTGCATTTAAGTGTGTGTTAGCGCGTTTCAGCTCCTCGTTATTGAATTCTGTTTGTTTGTGGGCTGTTGCAAGTTTGGGGGCTACGTGGTGAGCAAGGAGCTGCCTCAGGTGAGCCGGTTCCTGTCTCTGGGACAGGCAGTGGGGGAGGCAGGAGAGGAGAGAGCACGATTCCTACATTCACCCCGGGTAAGAGCTGGGCATCCTCTCTGAACCCACACAGACACCTCTTATAAAACACAGTGGTTTGAAAGCCAGGGATAAGCCTGGCGATCTGCGAGGAGCAGAAGTATGCGTGGCTGAGCACTGTGCCCCGCTGCCACCAGGAAAGCCCAGGGCCCTGCTCTATGTCCAGAAAGCTTCTCTCAGCCAGCGAGGACAGACGGATGCTTTGGATAGCAAAGGAGTGAGGTAACATGGGAAAGCTCTTGTGGGGCAGTTCTCTTTTCGAAACAACAGGATGCTGCCAGTGTGTTCCTGTAGCTATTCCCGGTAGGTACACGGAGACGGAAATGATTCCTGCCGCGATGACTAAAGCAGTGGATGAAGAGCCGTTGTCTTTACCTTTCACTGTAAAAAGTGCCGGGCTCAAAGTCTGTGGGTGAGCTGGAGTGGGACTGAAGCCAAAGCGCTCATTCGCTCCGGTGGGGTGGGGGATGAAGAGCAGCGTCTGCTCTGCTTTCCCGGGCATCCGCACGTCTGCCGCCTTGCATCACTAGCAGGGAAATACACGCTGAAGAGAGACTGGATGTGGGAGGGTGAAACGCTGCAAAGCAAGAGCAGTTTCAGTGAAGAGCAGCTCTGCGCTTTTGTTTGCGGTGCAAACAGACCAGCAAAAAGGAAAGGCACAGCTTTCACCAGAGAGCAGTCACAGAGCAGTAGTGAAAGTTTTTTCCTATTTATCTGGAGGAATTTTGCTGCAAGTCCCAAGGAGACTTTTACATTTCCTTTGGAAAACAGGCTGCTATCACCCGGAGAAATGGTGTGTGAAAAGGCTAGAGTGGGAATCACCAGTGAGATGAGCATCCAAAGTGAGCCACAGATGATATAACATGTTCATTAAAGATGTGAACATTTTGTTCTGCTGTGATAAAGCTTGTATCTATAAAGTGTCAGTGTTTTCTCAGTACAGAAAACAAACCCATGTAGCTCAGAGTGTGCATGACGTGAAAATACATTGAGGTTCATCTCAGGTTCTGAGACTTTTCCTTCCATACAAGCATTACTCCTACAAAGCGGAACTATCATTTTCTGCAATAGAAAAACTAAATTCTTCTGACTCAAAAGGTTGTGCTGGAATGACTAAAACTAATCAGGCAGGGTTGCTTGGTAGCTTATAGCAAGTCTTAAAGGCTGAGCCAAGCTTACAGCAACTCAGCTAAGTAGATTAACTTGTATGAATCTTTGAAGCTGTCAATCCCTTGCAGACAATTTGTATTAGGCACTTTTGGACACTTCTGGTGACTCCTTCCAGCTGATATTTCTTGCTCACCACCAGATTCACTAAGCATGCAAAGTTTTCTTTTCTTCTTGTGGTGTTGTATTTCAGTTTGTTTCCCTGAGAAGGGGGAAAGGAAACGCATTTGCGTATTACCGTGGTTGCAAAATCTGGCATTCAAAAGGCAAATCAGTTCCCTTTGTATGTTATTGGGTCAGGTGAGATGAAATGAGGCAGACGAAGTGTCTGAGCCCTTCAGCTTTTGGATGTTCAATGAGAGAAACATTTAAAGGGCAGAGCCAGGAGGTCTCCTGGGATTTGCTGAAACAGCTGCAGAAACCATCTCCACTTGATGCTTGCTGCAACTCCTCATCTCAGGATAACCGCTGTCATAGCCAAAGATGTCAAAAAACTACATAAGGGCTGCTATTTCTGCACAAAGTCAGCTGTCTTACTGTAACAACTGTCGTTGGTACAATGAGTGACTGATACCCTGTGAGCTGAGCTGGCACGGAGGGCAGGAGAGGTGTGCTGGCCGTGTCTGCATCTCCAGGTGACAGCAAACAGCCAGCCCTAGGGCTGGGATGGAGCAGGGGGATGCAAATAACTTCTGAAATTCCTCCAGGCAAGTCTCCTGTGGAGAAGTCTGATGAAACGAGGGTGCTTTTAAGGTGTGTGAGCCGTCGTTTAAAAATGGCACACTGCTGCTATGCCTGAAGTGAGTGGTACGCGATGCTCTTGGGGAAGCAGAGGGCAGCTGACCCCACTGGGGATCCCGGTGCTGGTGTGTGTCTGGTTTTCTCAGCAGGCAGCTCAGGAAATAGTTTTTGGTAGGGTTGCTGAAAGATCTCACTTCTGCATGATGTTACAAAGCAGTTGAGAAAAATAGGAAATGCTGCTGAGCCTGCTTATTACATTTCACACACTCTTGCCTTGCTGCTACTGCTCTTCAAAACTGAATATTTGCTTGTTTTCTTTTTCCATGCTAATATTATATCTTAGTGCTGCCATGCATATGATTTCTACCAACAATCGCTCCAATGAATGGCATTGATGCTCTGCCCAACACAGCAAATGGTAGCTAGGAAAATACATTCGTGTGGGGCCCTGCTCCAAAAAAATCTTCACAGAGCTGTACAAGTCCCCAAGGTCAGCAGTGGAGGGGCTGCTCTCTGTGCTGGCTGTCTTCAGCGTTTGACGAGGTTGGAGGAAAACAGGTCAGACTGGGAGTACAGCTGGGATCATTCCTCCCAGGTATGCATCTCTAATCACCCTCATCTTCTGCAGTGAGAAGGCACTAGTGCTGTTGAGACCCACCTGCCTGGAAATGAGCTTTTCCTGAGCAGCATGATGCTCTGCATCCTAGGTGAATTAGTATAAATGTGTTTATCATTATTTACCTAATTGCAAGTGCCTTCACAGAAGATTTTGTTAGCACTTAATGGAACTAAAGTAACAGCTGAAGTGATAGTAATGGAAATATAATGTAACACAATAGCGTGGTAACAACACCAACAAGACTGATATGAGTTGGATTAGTGTCTCAGGATCCCAGTTTTAGATGGGTAGTTAGGTCAAGGAGGAGCTTACAGTACAGGGAGCTGCTCTAAAGAGTGTGAACAGGCAACCGGCACAGGGAGAAGGAATATCGTAGGGAAATTGTAGAGAAGAGGAGAAGGCAGGGCACCAGGAGAATAAGGATCCGTTTTCAGAAGCATGGTCAGGCTAGGGGTCATGGGCATGGTCAGAAGGAAATGAGGAGTGAGCATTTGCTTTCCATGGAGAGGTATTCTTTATTTTTTTTCTATCCTTTTCTTTTTTTACAGTTACAGGTGCTCTGAATAAGACATCCTGGTTTTCTTTGTCTTTTTCTTCTACAAAGACATGAGAATTGTAGAGTAGTTATTTCTGAATACAGACAGTTTCAGTCTAGAATATAGAGTCCTTAGAGAGGAGTTATATGGAGAAGGTACAGAGGAAGAGGTATTCGGCATCACTACTGCAAAGCAAAGCCCTTTGCAGATGCCCATCCGCAGCAGGTAAGGCGGGAGGTTTATATTCTGCAGGATGAATTCAGAGGGACGTTGGAAGGTGCAGAGGTGACCTCAGCCAGGCCATGAGGACACTTGGCCTCCGGCTAAGAGTACTTTTGTTTATAAAGTCAGCATCCACTTCCCAGGAAAATATTTTTGATGTTGACTTCAGACATCCTCTCGTTGAGAACGGCTCAGCCTCCTGGTTTGCCTGAGAGACAATAGAAGGAAAACAAGTACAATAGGTGCATGTGCTAAACACTTTAATGAGCACTTCCACACCATTCTCCTGTATTTCCCCACATCCCCATGAGTCAATAAGCACCTCATGCCGCTTTCGAGATTGTGCATAATAAACTGATACAGCTGTGGACTAGCCCAAACATTAGCTCTCATTCAGTCAATCACTGATGGAAATGTCAACGTATTTTGTTCCGTATATATTGTCTCGATATAATATTCCTAGTAATTGCTTTGCATGCGTAAGCTTTCTACAATGAGAGTGTGCTTAAAATATTCTGGATGCAGTTATACAAATTTGTGCAAAAGGCACTGTGACAAATTTTGCACACGCACAAATACACAGTGGATTTATCTGCACCTGCAAACAGAAAAAGACCCTTGGATCTGTTGCCCTGTGTCCCTGGAGGATGTGTATCTCCCAGTTGTCTCTGGTTCATTTTGAATAGCGAGTTAATGACAGTACGCAAATCATCAGAGATTATGCTTCGGTTTCCATTGTCACCCAACACAATGTCCTCCTCCCGTAGCACTTTGTGATGTTGCTCTGTGATACACGGAGCATTCAGTAAGAAGTGCTGTAAGTTCTGTACCAGAAATTCAGCATTTATAGTAGTTGCTTGGGACAATTTTATCTCCTGGAGACTGGGCTTTTAAATTATGACTAATACTTTGCGTTGTATCTGGGAGCCTTTCATCTCCAGCTGTCTCTCACATATTTAGTCCACATAGACTCATGTTATTCCCAAACCACTCAGTCTTTCTCTTCCAGTTCAGACAAGAGAAATTTATATGATTTATGTAAATAGCAAAGTATCAGGCTTCAGAAAATACATTTACTTTTTCGTATTGTTTACACACAATCAGTAAGCGGATCTAAAGCAAGGGATGTGGATTACAAAGCCTTGCAAAGAGAAAATGATGTGAGAAGACTTACGTTCCACTCTTTTAGACATTAATAAATAAGAAATGTGCTGATTTGGGATGAAATTCTGCCTCCATGTCCAATGATGTAAATCTGCTGAGGCCAGCTGTTTCAATAAAGTTGGTCCGACTCTGAGCTCTGTGTTGGTTGCACCAGCTCAGGAACAGTTCTGCTCATTTCTGCCCCTCTGCTGATTATCCCTGACTGTTAATCAACAACTGTGTAATTATCTGAGCCTGTGAAAAGCTGAAGTAAGAATCAGATTTCACTTAGTATTTTGGACCAGGCTCTAGGTCGTACTAAATGCTCATTATCTTTGCATGTTTTGGAAGTGTGAGACTTCAAATATTATTTAGTGTGAGAATTCAGAAATAGGGATTGTTGGGAATTGTTCAGCGAAATAGCTTTGCAGAAGAAAAATTTTCCTGAACTGGGAGTGCATCACTAAAAGTAACATTTCCACTGGGAAAGGTGATGGCTCAGGGTGGGGTAGTCCAGGATACATTCTTCATGCTGCCTTTTCCTCCCTTCGGTGAACACCCTAACACTGCTTTTGCTAATCTGGTGTTCAGTTCTCACTCAGCTGAACCTGTTGGAACAATTTTCTTATTGGAGTAGGGACTTGACCCTGAACCTCCCAGTTTACATTTGTCTATTAAAACCAGCAATGCCTCCCGGCTCCGAGCACCCCACCTCAGCAACGTCCTTTTTCCTCCTCTCTGGGTACTGGGTTTCTTGCAACCCAAAACAGTGAGGCAGGAGCTGTGATAGCATTTTTCTGATCTCTGCGTGCTGTGATGTACCTGGTGCACTTCTAAGCCATGTCCCAGCACCTGCTGGCCTGGCCCTGCTGCTCATGATGCAGGGGCCTTCCCTTCATTTCTGTTTGGGAAAAATGAGGAACATTTTCAGGAAGTTCTTCACTTCACCCCTCTGCCAAACCAACCATTTCTGAGTGTTTTTGATAGCCAGAAGACTTTGGCAGGGTAGGACTGCTCCTCATTGACCTTTATAACTTTAATCATGGTTTTCCCTGTTGTTTGTACAATGAAGTCCAAACTGTAGCTTGGTTGGCAGTTCAGTATCTCTTTAAATCGCTACTGGTTCCTCCTGTCATTAATATTTTATTTAAGTTGTATTACATTCCACATCAGTCTCCATGCCAACAGTTCATGCCAGGAGCAACGTCTGATAGAATAATTTAAATCCTCAGATATATGAACACTTTCTATTTGGATAGTACCATTAAGGCAGATTTGTTTCGTCCTTTGTTTTGCAGTGTCAGAGAGCCAAGGTTGGACATGTTCCTCCTCTGCCCCATGGCTGCAGCAGCATCCAACGAGGACACCTCTTCATGCAGCAAGAGCTGAGGATCAACACTTGCTTAAACTGGTATCAAGTGTTGCCCACAACCGATGTCAAATCCATAGGGAAAGGCACAGCCTTTTGTTAGACCAGGTGATAGTGCTGGGAAAACACAAGATTTTGAGTAGAAAGTCCCTTCCTCGGAACACTTACAAGCTCTTGCATGTGGAGCTGCACCATCCTGGCTACACTACCATTACTGCTCATTCCCATTTAAGTATAATCCATGTGATGACCTTATTGTTTCCCTGTTTATATCGTTTACCTGAACATTAGGTTCCTATCTGCTTCTGCTGTTGTCAAGCAAATCTCTGTGACGCTGGACTGGAGAAGAAGCTACTGAGAAGGAAGACAGAGGTAAGTTTAGCTCCTTCTCAGCCGCATACAGGATGGTCACAATTCTGATTTATGCTGCAGATTCACTGAGATCCATGTAATGTACCTTCTAGATCTATCCAATATCTGCTGTTGAGCGTCCATTTGTTCTTGGAAATTTTCTGTCTTCCCTTTTATCCTGCAGTGGTAATAGTCAGTTCTCAGCACATAAAGTCCTGCAGAATACAGGGAGCAAAATGATTTCTGCAAGGAGTATTCTAAGCTTGTGCTTATTGCACTCCTCTGGTTTCCAGCAAAAGGTGTGATGCTTGCTGCTGTAGGGCACTTGGCTGGGACAGGGTGAGCTGATGGGTGTCTGGCCCCTGGTTGAGCTGCGCTGGGACCTGCTGACTCAGCATTTCTATGCCCACGGCTCCTACCAGCTCCACTCCTTCAGCTGTTTTCTGAGTGCGTGTTGCACATCAGCGTGTTTGTTGTTTCAGCCTTTAGTAGATGTCCAGTAAAGAGCAAGGAATGGTATCGATCCCGCAGGTCCTACAAGATCAGACCACTCTGCTGGGACTGCACGACTTCCACCCCGCCCTCTCTGGGATGCTCTCACCACCACCAGAAAATGCAAAGACCGATAAGAAACCAGCAAAAATCAGAGTATAAATAAAAAAGGAAAAAAGGAAACTGTTCAGGTTTAGAGAAGAATCAGCAGCAGGGTAAAGACAAAAAGGGATGGAGTGTCAAGGGAAACAGCAGAAAAAATTTTGGTTTTTCTCCTTTTTTAACAAAAATGGATACAAGGGACCCCTAAAGAATTATTATTTGAAATGCAAAGTCTGGATGAAATAATGTATCAGTGAGGATAATCTAATGCCACACAGGAAAGATGTGGCACTCAAAATAATTTAGACTCATGGGGGCCTGGCAAATTCAAGTTTTTTCTCACCATATTCTTAAAATCCGAAGT
>Ga0181612_138690_pt1 | contig 12841 bp, 5 predicted proteins | sample HoacroProtozoa21_FD_119630 | JGI IMG/M metagenome (GOLD analysis project Ga0181612, IMG submission 119630) | Hoatzin crop microbial communities from Cojedes, Venezuel. Combined Assembly of Gp0051906, Gp0051904, Gp0051908 | reverse complement strand
ATCTCATCATTTTTGTCCCACCAGTGTTTCCTTACCCTTGTATTTCCTTCCTTTTACTGTAGTGGTTTGAGTCACTGTTTGCTAATTGTAGTTTTGACTAATCCATTGTGTTGGCTTTGCTGGTTTTTGTCTTTCTTAGTAGGAAAGGCTACCTCTGGAAGAGTTGAGTTTGTGGTGTTGGCAGGGACTTAATGACTGCATGAATTGCCACACGAAGTATAAAATCAACAGCTCTAACTTACTTTCATTTGTATGAGTGCATTAGATAAAATAGATGGAGCTATTCCAAACTTAAAGTGGTATGCCAGTGACCTAGTGAAAATATTGAAATACAGGCGACTCAACACATTCTAATAAGAGTAATAAAAAGACAAAAATGCTAATCTGCTTTTTGGGGAAGCAAAGCAAGATACTCCGTTAGCATTGGCATGACACTCAGATAAGGCCTGCCCTATGCTGTGTTTAAAGACCAGCTGTGCTTATAAATATAGAGCTTCATCCATGTGAAAATATGGATCAAAAGACCTTGAGTTCGTTATGGAATCAGTCGGTCCATGGCTTATGTGATTTATACACGAGAAGACACGTGTGCTAATGACAAGCTGTCACCACCTGTGGATCATCCTAAGATCAGACTATTGAAGAAGATTAATAAAAAAAAAGTTACCTACAATCCCAAAACTACAGAAATGTAATCTTATTTTTCCCAAGTCTTTTCTTCTCTAGAAATTACTTGTGACTATGCAAAGAGAAGTAAAAACACTATTTAATTGTAATAGTACCCTTTCTCTTTTCCTGCACAATGTATTAATGACAAGGATTGAATGTCAGCAGAGAATCTGATTGGTTTGGCTTTTTCCCCCACAACTGTGTTTCTTCCCTTTTGTTCTCCCTTCCCTACCTTCCTCAACAAGAATTGAATCACAGAATTAAAATGCAAATGATTGCTGCAGTCATAATTGAAATCATTAGCACAACAAAAAAAAAAACTCTGTTATGGCAGAAAACATCATCCCTATTTGTTTGGAGTTTTTTTGTTTGTTTTTTTTTGTTTGTTTGTTTCATGGTGGGTGTTTTTTTTTCCCCTGTAGAAAGACTGAGCTGAAATTCAGTTGTTAATTCTGTTGCAAGTTAGTAAAACATATGAGGCTTTGTTCTGACTAGTTTTACATGTAGGTTCCTCTGAAATTAAGTCATTTTTTTTTATTTCTTATTTTCAGAGAACAAATAACTTTTGTTCAATTTGTGCTTTCCACTTGCTATTTGTATGTGAGTAACGTCCTGTTGTAGTTCTGTGAAAAAATATTAGAGTTCCATGTTCTTAAAATTATTGCAAGTTCTTTTTTTTTTTTTTTTCTTCTTCCCCCTGAGGGAATTAGTTTGAAATGTATTCTTGAAAACAACTATATACTCCGGTCTGGTAAGAAGAGTTGTGTGCTCATGTCATGCAGAGTTCGGTAATCGCAGTACAACTCTGCAGAAGTGCTGATCGCTGGTCAAAGGACACAGCCATGGGCACGTGAAGTCTTTTCGTACGCTTGACAAAAGCACTGATTGTTTCTCAGAGCTGTTTCGGTATGCCAGTGTACAACTGTAAAACTTTTTAAACAAATATTACTTATCTAATACACTGAAATAACTCATTGCAGACATTGTAGACTAAAGAGAAAGTAACCTGTTAAATCTAGTTATAGGTTTGCTCCACTCCATCAGACACCAAAATAATTAAAATAGTGATCTTTGTATTATAAGAACTACCTAATTACGTATTCTCTAAATCAGATGTTTTAAAGTCAAGTTTTATGCAAATAATCTTACAGAGGTACAATATTCCTATTAGCGTAACAGAGTAATGGTTTATACTTTCGTTAAAGCATCCTTGCAATCTTTAAAAATGTGTATCTGAGTTATAAATTCTTTTAGACCTAAATTTAGCAAAAGACTTTTGTCCACTTGCAATGACATACACAGATGGTTTATATTTCTTTAGCTGGCTGGTAGGTAACTGTAGTTCTGAAGGCATGTAGTGAATACAAGCATGCATGTGTGTTTTACATTAATAAATGGCTACTGAGACCTGCAATTCATTGCATGGAACTAAGGATTGTTACCATGGACATTTTACTGTTATGCACAGTATGCGTATATCTACTTTATGCATGAGATGTCGACACTGAAAAATTTGAGTTATTTCAAATAAGTACTCTGATTCACTAATTACACAAACTGAAGAGGCATCAAAATGTAACTGTGGTTTGTGGCACGATCTCATAGGAATTTTGCCTTTTGTTTTCCTGTAGCTGATTCAGGATGAGATAAGGCAGTTAGTGACATTGCAGACCGGCAGTTGGGGTGCCGGCAAGAGCAGAAGTTTGCCTGCCAAGCCTACAGACGCTTTTTCATCACTAGGAAGTCAAATGGGGATGCGTGCTGAAGTCTTTGAAGAAAATGAGTGTGTTGTCAATCAGCTTAGATCTAACGAAGCAGAAAGTCAGCCAAACGCATCTGATCTGCATCAGGAGTGTTCTGCAAACGATGCTTCAATGAATAGTGGGTATGGTACGCTTTCTGCCTCCGAACTGAACCCTAGCCCATCCAGCGACATTACCAAGTGCGCAGACTACATGGAGAAAACTTCACCAGGACAGGGCGATGCAGCAGTATTGCAGAGTGACACAGTTGTAGCCAGTGTTCAAAACAAAAGAGAACTTCCCCCCCCCAGAATCGGTGAAAATCATTTATCGGGAAGGAATGATACTTTAGTTTTTTCTGCTGAATTTGAACATAAAGTTGACAAAACTCAATGTGGAAAAAAACCCAGGTAAGTGGCACAGTTTTTCCAAATACATTGATTCATTGTAGACAGTCCCCATTCAGTAAACAGCTGTTGGTAACTGGAAACATGCAAGAATTGAATGGAACCTCTTGATTATAAAAAATACTATGCTGCTTGATAGAGAAATTTATTTGTTTGGCCTGATGTTTCTGCGTGATGCTTATTTGCATCTGCAGTGTTTATCTGCTGTAGATACGCTGGGGAAAATATAAAAATCTACTTTTTTCTGCAGATATGAGCTAAGATGCAATTTGCATGTAGTGTTTATCTGTGCACCAGAATTTTAGGTGCTGATTACCAATTTTAGATGACCTATATTTTGCTGTTGTGCTCAACCAGTCTTTTTTTGCCAGCTTGTATCCATGCATTATAAATTGTATCAGACAACAGCCAAACATGTTTGGGTTTTTCTGCTGGGTTTTTTTTTTTGGTTGATCACTGTTTGTTTTGCTCTAGTCAACAGGTGGGTGGGTCTACCAAGATTTTATTTTTTTTAAAGATTGGCTAGCTAATCTGGCAATAATACTGACCAAGCACTTCTCTAGTTGCACAGAATTTAATGATTACTTTCCCTGTCAAACTGGACTGTAATGACAGTGGCTTCATGTGGCTGTGAGCAGTATCGGAGGTCCTGTGGGCAGCGTGTTGCCTGGGAACTCCTGATAGTCTGTAGAGCTAAAAACTTTATTGGGAAAACAAAGAATTGCGAAAATGAACTTGCATTTTGCTAGTATGTAATAAGACACAGAACCCACTTTCTTGAGAGAGTTTGGTTTGTGTTATCTCAGCATATAGGGTAGATCATAACCCCATTAATATGTATATTCTCTTCTTACCTTCTGTTGGGATTTATTCCAGTATTTGGTTCATGTTGCACAGTTCCATAGGGGGGTAGCCACAATTCATGGACTGCCAGGGAAACTTAGAGCTGGAGAAGCTCGATTCAAGAGCATTTTTCAGTTTGAAAAAATTTTTAAGGAAACTTTGAAATAATGTATGTATTATTTTTTTATTGTCCTTTTTATAAAAACGACAAAATTTTTTTTCTTTGAAACTGCTTTCTGTTTTGTATTATGAACTCAATTTGAAGGAAGAAAGGTTTCAAACCACAGTGGAATAGTTCAGTTAACCCAAACTGGTGTGGTGGTGTTTTAATTTTTAGTTGTAATCTTTTTTCATTCTTTCCAATGTGTGTCCCAAACTGGGACAATATGTAGTTTTTCGAACTGTCACTTTTTAACAAAACAGGAAAATTGTTCCACGTCTACCTCTGAGAAGAACTTCAGAATGTCTCTATTTGTTTCTCCTCTTCTGCCTTTTTTTTTCTGTTTCCTTCTATATCTTGTTTTGATCTTTCTTATCCTTGCAAATCCTCTGAAATTGGAAGGCATCCTTAGTGTGTCTTAGCTGACATCTTTACAACCAGATTGATAACATAATAAGAAGAAACACTGCATTAACGTTCCAGCTTAATCTTGTGGTCTTGATCAGTACCTGCTTGAACAGACCAAAAAATAGTTGCCTGGCTGAAAATATGGAGCTCTCTACTTTTTTTTTTTTTTTTTTTTTAAGCAGAAAAGCCATCTTGATTATGGCTGCGGTTGATTAGCACCTTTCCTTTCAGTGATTTGTTTGTTCGTGTTTGTTTTGTTTTACTTTTTAAGAAGAGCCCTAAAACATTTTAGCATTCGTTACTTTGTATTGTTTCACAAAAATGCAGGAAGGCAGTGGAGGTTTGGTGCCTGTGTTACACCCTGAAGAAGAAATTGATTTCATGTCTGCACTGAAAAGGACGCAGGTCCTTACTGTATATGTGTATGTTTCTTATCATTTAGTAAATCTTTGACATCATGGGCACAGAAGTTGAAGCAAAACCAACCAAAAAGAATAAATGCCGAAGAGGTACGTGTGAACCCTATGCAAGAAAATGAGCAAGCAAAGAAATTACCACTTGAGAATGTAAGTCTCTCATTATTTTATGATGTTTTTCTAATTTTATTCGTGTCAATGGTATTTTTTCAGTGTTCAACATGTGCTTTCATACTTAGCTTTAAGCATGTGAGCAGTGGTGTTCGCATTCATATGTTTAAAGTTCACGTGGTCACGTAAAGTTCACGTTTACTTCTCGGATCATTCTGTACTTAATCTCATAGCTATTTTGCCTTATTTTATTCCTTGCCTAATTTTTGTCTCAGTTTACCTAAGTGGCATATGTTCTTTCCCTATAGAGATAATAGTCACATTCTCAATTAAAGCTTCGGGTCATGGTAATTTATTATGCCCTATGATTTTTGGAAGGATCTTTGATTTCAGCTGGTAATATCTCTCTTAGTACACAGAACTCTGCGTGTTAAAGCGTTAGCCTCTTTATTCAGGACAGATAGTATTCTTCCAGAGTGGGATTTTAAGTTGCAGGGATTTTTTGGTTTAGTTTATTTTGGGCTTTTTTGGTGTTCCTAGCAGTCTCGTACACTAAAATCCAAACATTTTGTTGTTTTCTTTTTCTTTTTTCTATTGTTTGTGTAAGAATAATACATTCTTTTATGCCTGTGTATGACTGATTTGGCTAAATTGAACTACTCCAAGCACAGTTACAACAGTGGTTACTGAAAGTAACCAGCCCCCACACCAGACATTTAGGAAATCTAATTGGCTCTTTAGAACCATTTGTAGTAATGCCCATTGCTGTGTCTGCTGAATCAGCTCAACAGACTCCTTTTGAGAAGAATTTGGTTCCTGTGTCGTGTGTGTGTGTGTGTTCCCCCCCCCGTATTCTTGAGTTAATTGTGTCACAAAACTGATTATATTGGGGAGGGAAGTTTAATCACATATAGTATTTCTGATCCAGAAGGACATTATGCAACATAATTATGTGAGTAGTTGTCATACAAGTAAATATGAAGTTTTAGAATTACTTTCAGTATATTAATTGTCGCAAACCTCTCTCCTCATGCTATTTTTAAGGGAATAATTCCTGAAACTCTGTGAATGGCTCTGCCTAGAAGAGGATAGAACTAGCAAATACAAATCACTTGATTCAAGGCAGGGTCTGTTTTCTTTGCTGTGGTCACTTTGAGGGTGATCCAGGAAGGGTGAGAGTAGCTGTTTGGGCTCGCTCTCTTTAGTCATCTTCTATTTTCAGTGGAAACAACATGTTCCTCTAAGGGGATATTTCAAACCAGGAATCAAATTTATCTACTGTGGATTGTTTCTTTTCTCTCTCTGCTACAGCAGGGTGCCAAAGGAAATTGGTGCCAGAGACTCACATTTTGAAAATACCTTTACCTTTCTGTTCCTTTGTAAGAATTCAGTTGATACTCCTTCATTTTCCTTTCTTCCTCCTTAGGCAAAGGAGAATACCTAAATAAAAACATTAAGAGGGACAAAATAGCCTTGAGGTGAGATGGTACTTCATGCAAGAACCTGAAAAGCTTTAGTTCTAAATTTTTTTTTTTCTTACTTTTGTTAACTCAATGGTTGCTATCCTGTTTTAGTCCTCAGCTGTACGAGCTGTATAAATTTGCCACGTAGCATGACTGTTAAGCTGCTGTAATGGAACAAAAAGCCCAGAGTACGGTAGAAAAGAGCGATATGAGATGACCATTCTAAAGCTGGCTGCCCTTACTCAGTTGCTCTTGTATGGCTGTGTTATAGCAATGACGCTTCTTCCTTTGATTAAGGAAGAGGAGAGTTGTAGCAAATCTGAAATTATGTGAATTGTTTTTTCCATGTGTTGGTCCCACCCTTTTCAAAGTTGTTTCTATAATTAGCTGGGGAGGTTGCTTAGAGAGTTTGGAGTGATGCGAAGAAGGGTATGGAGTGTCTTGTCTATTTGAGATGGCAGACAGCGTTTGTCTCCAGATTTGTGGTAGGTGGAGTCGCACGGCTGAGTATCAGAAATTCCAATCTTAGGATGAGGAAAGAGTAACACTTTATTGGTAACTCATCCCTCGATATACTTGCACCTTTTAAGGAGCAAGAAAGTTTAGAAGTCTGTCCAAAATGTGTATTTCTGTAATAGCTAATCTCAAAAATGCTCCACAAGCAGGCAGGCACATGACTTATAATTAAAAGATACCGATATTTTCTGTGGCTTAGCTTAGTTCCCCTTTTGGCTGTGATTGCCCTGAATATAAATTGTGTGGGTTTGGATCATGATGTATAATTGAATTTAATCTCTTTGCTTAAAAAGACTACTGACATCTACATGCAATTTTTTTAAAGTGTACCCTTGACTTATTTTTTTCCTTGCCTTGCGATTTTCCATATAAATTTGTTTTTCCTTTGTGATTGTAGACAAACTGTACTGATGCTGCTTTGCCACCTTACACTTTTTACCTCAGTCAACCAAGTGAAAGTCCGAATTCTGTAGTGTCTGAAGCTTCAGGTATAGTTAATTTTTTGTACTTAAATTTATTCTCCTTTGAATTCTCATTTTTTAAAAAAATATTACTAGAATGCATCTCCAACAGCTTTTGGGGTTTGAGCACTGATAATCTGTGAAACTTTGATACAGCATAATTCTGCTTGCTCTTGCATTTCAAAGTGATGGTACCTTCTGTGTATCACTGCTGGCAGATGTAGGACATGCAGCAATTTTTTTTCTTCAAATTTCTCAGTGTTTCAAAGCTGAGCTTTGTACTTAAAACTGTTTCATAATGTAATTAATGTTAAAATCATGGTGAGGTATCACATGATCTTTCAAATACTAGCCTCATTGGTATAGTAATCACAGGAGTGCCTGGTAATAGAGGCAGAATTCCTGTAAGCCAAGAACTGTGTGAATAGGCGAGAGCAAAATAATGCTGTGTGTGATTTGGTGATTCTTTAATGGAAGGTGGAGAGGTGTTGGCTTTTTGTGTTCTGGTATGGTTTTGCTTTTGTTGTTGTGGGGTATGTGTGAGGGGTGGCTGGTGGTGGTTTGTGGTGGCTTTAGGTGTTGTGTGGGGTTTTTTTTGTGAAAGCCAAACAGCTAATGTACTTATTTTGATTGTAACAGGGTGGATTCATTTCAGTAACAAACAGGGGCACAGAGATGCAGCCCTGCAAACTGTGTATATTTATTGGTTCTTCACAACCCGTTGAGAGGGGGACACATACAAGAAATTGAAGGGGGTTGAGACTGTGCTTGTTTCTCTTGTGCCATCCTTCCTAGTCCTGGTAGTCTGACTTTTTGCATGCTACAGAGTGCTGCTCAGTGTCGAACTGAAGAGTTTATACTATTAAGTGGCTGTCTTGGATTATTTCTTCGGTAATAGAAGTTTTAAGTGCTATACTGGAATCAGTAGGAGTATAAAAGTTTATGGTAAATGAGGATTTGTTCCTTGACCACCAAAGAGTAAATCCGTATGTTTTCACTGACCTACAGCTTTCGTTACTGATGCTCCGTGATGTCGTACTGGTTATGTTGCTTGTGCTTGGCATTGAGGTTTTTGTAATGTTTGGTAACAAATGCTTTAGTGAGATTCTTAAGCAACAGATGCAAATAATTAATACAACATTCTTGTTAGCTGACAAAGTAACATCTTACTAATGGATTTTGGGATTCCTGTTCTAGAGTCGTGAGGTTGCAATTTGTAATTTTTTTTTTTTTTTCCCTTTAATTGTTTCTTCTATCAGGACTTTCATACTGGAAATTAGATGAAAAGGAGATGTATCACTCTTTACCAGAGAATTTTAGAAGTGAGTTCGCTGATGTTTTCTCCACAAAAGTATCACCAGATCAGGTAAACTTTGCACATTTTTAAAAATTTGTGTTATAGTTGCTTGTCATCTTTGCTTTTTTCTGTGGTGGAAAGAATCAGCACTCCGGAAGCTAACTTTCCTGTGAGAACTCTTATGTTAGCTCAATCTCTCATATTCTGTTCCTTTGTTATTCATTTACTCCTGCTAAAGTCACTTGGCATTTATTGACCTTTTGTTATTTAAAAGAAATTGTGTAGGAGCTGAAAGGAGACTAAGTAGTGTATTAAAGATGTTTGTGCCTCATTAAAGACCCTTTGTAAAATTTGGTGTATTGAATGAAGCTGCCTTCTATTCTGAACTGATTTATTAGCTAAACCCACCCCACAACTTGTTTATCTACATTGGGAATGGAGGATTGTGTTCAGATAAACTAATGTAGCAGTTTTCCCTGTTGAAGTTGTCTGCTGCTGATGAAATGAAGCTGTCACTGAAGGATATTTATCATAAAAGACAAAGGGAGAACAAGCAGCTGCCAGACCAGAGTTTTATGCCTTCTTCCCAGTCAAGTCACCCACCAGAGGTAACGTTAATTTCTCTACTTCACGTCTCAGTTTGAAGATATGATCAGTTACAGGCTGGTTTCACGTTAATTGGCCCCTGCTGCCACCTCCAGTGTTACGCTGGAACAGCAATTTGTGCAGCCATGTGATGAACCAGACTGGGAAGGCATCCAGCTGAAAAGAACCTCTAAGAATACCCTGGGTAAGCAAGGACCTTTGCTGCACAACCTTGAGGATGGCGCAGGGGCGAATCTGCTTACGCTGAGGCTGCAGCTGATGAAAAGCACATAGAACTGCAGTCGCAGAAGCAGGGTTTTCTTACTACTTCCTACAAGACGAGTTAATTCCACCTGTGAAACAGAAGAGACACAGGTTGTGGGAATACTCTTTATCATATCTATTTCTTTATACAGCCTGAAGTTTTGTACAAAATCCAGTAATGATGACTACTGTGTGACTATCTTGTCTGTAATCCATGAAGTGATTTTTGTAACCGTACCAAGTTATTGTTTTAACCTACAAGCAGACATCAAAGTCCTTCTATTTACATGACTGAAATTGCAGAGGTTTTCTAGAGAGCTACAGATGAAAGATATGTCTCTTACTCTTAATGGAAATTTAAACTCAAGTTGTAAATGTTGGGAATATGTATCATCATCGAAGCTGTTACAGGTCCCTGCACCTTGCTTGTCACTAATGAGTGATTGTAGTAATATTTAATATAATTTCTGCAATACATTATGTGGATTACTAATGTCTTCATACAAACTCCATTTACAAGTTAAATCACAAATTTTTTTTTAACTTTATAACTTATTTCCTAGATCTTGACCTTGGACCCAACCCTGCATATGAAACCAGGTCAGCAGAACCCAGGACGCTGCTTTTTCAGCATTCCTGAAGATACTTCTCCTTTTTCTCCAGACTCTATGGCGGAGCCCGGGTTTTCAAGTCATTGTGACACAGACTCTTTTTCACAGACAAGTAATTCATCTCAGTTAGATGATTCTCCAAAATATCCTGCCAGCAGCAGAGCTGTGCGTTTGGACCTCTGGAGAAATCAACCATTCCAGAATGAAAGCAAAACCAGCTGTCCTTTTCCAATGGCATATACGGATGCTAATAATGATAATTTAGTCAACACTGAGGAGGAAGAAACACTGACTCTGACTCCATCTTCTATTACTCAGTGTGCTGACAACAGTTTGCCAGAATGTAGTCTTTCAGTGACATCTGTTGAAGATCCTGTGATAATGTCAAAGTAAGGTTGTTTTTTTTTTTCTTTTAAAAAAGTCGTAGAGTCGGTACTTTCATGAAAGAAGTGAAACTTAACAATACTAGTAAAATGAACAAAATATGTGAGTTGTGTTTGCTTAGAACATAGCTGGACACTACCTTTTATTTTTCCTCTTTTTTTTTTTTTTTTCTTTCTGTTTTCTCCCTGGAAGTACAGATGATATATAGATAGAACAGTCATTTTCTACTTCATATAATTGTCTGTCTTTAGACCGTACGATTTGGTCTTTTTTAGACCATGCTATTTAATCTAAGGCATAATATTTGTGCTCGGTTTTCCTTGGATGTCAAAGCCTTAACTGGAAGGCAAAACAATTTTCTATGTTTTCTTTGAGCTGTTTTTATTACGTTAAAATAAAGATACATACTTCCTTCGTAGGCTGTATTAAGAAAGTTAATTTAGGCAGAGAATTTAAAAGTTCTGTGGGGGTTATATTTTCCTGTTTAGAGTCAGATGGTAGGAGAAGCACAGAATTACTGTACTTAGGAAAAATAAATATCCCCCATTCACTGTTGAAGCTCTCGTGATTTGCAAATGGACAAGCAGAAAACGGCATGTATATCTTGTGTGAGGGCTTATGGCAGGGGCATGGTTTCAAGATAGTTCAGTGCTTTGAGTTTTCCTATTTTAGTTTTACATGCATAGTTTCTAGTGCATAGCAAAGGAGAGAAGATAGTAAAGCTTTGTGTTGTATCTGTATCTATTATTAATATCTGTATGAATATGAAGACTTCTATGCAGCCTTTGGTGTCTGACACCTCTGACACCACTGTCTTCAATGACAAAGCTTTCTTTGCTTTAATTTGAATGTAATAAAGTTCTGTAAGAGAAATTTATATGCTGATTTCATTCTGTGTGAATGACTACAGCAGTGCATGGTCATGTGAATAGCTGGAACTTTTTTTTTTATTCTTAATTTTGAAAATAGGATTAGGCAAAACCTGAGGGAAAAACATGCTCGACACATAGCTGATCTACGAGCTTACTATGACTCTGAGATACATAGCTTAAAACAGCAGCTAGAGGCAAGCCATAAAACTGCTTCATCGGAGGACTTGAAGAAAATCAATCAAAGTCTTGCTGACAGGTACTGTTTGTCCTTGCTTGTCCTCTTCCTCTGCTACATGGTATGTGTTCCACTTTGAAAACTGAGTATGCTTGTTTAGAATGTCTTGAAAAGTTTATGTCACTCAAATTCTGAAGATTTCATGCATCTATGGTACTAATATTTTCCTGTTAAATCTAAATTTTGCGTTATTTAATGCAGCTGTTTAAGATCAGTTTAAAATTACTGTTAGGCAGCAAGTGCGATGTTTGGACCAGAGGTCTTGTTTGACATGATTTTTTGCTGAAGCCAATATAAGTTTTGCTCAAGAAAAGCTGGCAGGCCTGTCAAAACTACAGATGATACAGGACCAGTCTTGAATTCATTAGTAGCTTTATAAAGCCAGTTTGCCAGTCAGTGCTCTTTGACCAGATACTACTACTGGAGTCTGTGTGCTTCACCTGTATATTCCAAGATACAGCTTGGATGTTTGCTGCATGTGGAAGTTCAATGTGATTTTTATATTATTATTGCCAGTCAAAATACATATTGTAAATTTAGACAGCTAAAGTACATGACGAAATTTATGCCCTTCAGAATAATTGAAGAAGTGTGTGGGTAGTTGGGACTCCTGTACTTACCTTCCAGCACTAAAGTGTTCTATTAAAAGTGACTTCTGAGCAGTCATTTATTCAGTTAAAGTAGCTTGCGATGTGATTTCAGTCATTAATTATCACACAGCATCATCAATTAGTTGAAGTGGAACTCTGCTTGGGTGCACCTTGCTGCTTTTGGTTTTGCAGCTCTCGTGCTCTGAGCCGCCTGGAGTCCCTGCCCGTGTTCCCGGTTTGCTGCTTGCCCGCCGCGAGCACCACAGCCTTTCCACGCAGGGATGCTGGGTGCTCGCTGCAAGGGCTGAAGACTGTGGGAAGAGGGCACAAGCTGGGCACCAAAATTTGTGGGGATGCTGGAGGAAGGAAAGAAGGCTATAAAATTTAGATTTATTATTTGAAAATTTCAAGAGGTTTTGTAACCTGTGTCTTCTAAATAGGTGTGACCACTTAGACGCGGCTCTGAATGAAGCAAGTGCTCGCATAAAAGCCCTTGAAAATAAGAATAATACGCTAGAGAAGCAAGTGGTAAGTATATGTTCTTAATTCGAGTTGCTTTTTAAATAAAAGGGAGTGCACCTGTTCATTATTGTTGATCTGTGTTTCCATATTTCTATTTTCAACTTTTCTCCTTAATATGTGACATTGGCCAATATGTTACACTGATGACTTTCCTGTCTTGAGTGCCTTAAGACTCTCTACTTGAATTGTCATCGCTTTTGCTTATCAACATCCTTTCCAGGTCATCAGGGTTCAAAGTTTAAGAGTGAAATATTGTGAAGTGTTTATGATGTCTCTCTTTGGATT
>Ga0181612_121875_pt1 | contig 12841 bp, 11 predicted proteins | sample HoacroProtozoa21_FD_119630 | JGI IMG/M metagenome (GOLD analysis project Ga0181612, IMG submission 119630) | Hoatzin crop microbial communities from Cojedes, Venezuel. Combined Assembly of Gp0051906, Gp0051904, Gp0051908 | reverse complement strand
TCCAACCCAAATGATTCTGTGATTGTATGATTTTTTTTTGTGTGGGTGGGAGGAGGGGTTTTATCCATATATAGTAAGAAACCTGATATAAGTTTTACAACGATCAACTGTTTTTTACTTAATTAATCAGTTTTATTTTCCACTTTGTAGAGTGGCTATTCTTCTTTTATGTGCAACAAAATGGAGAAGTAAGGCAACACACTAGGAAGGATACTTCAGTAGAGCCCCATGCCTCAGCCTGTTCCCTGTTCAGTTACGGAGCTCCATGACCTCATGAGGAGGTACCTAGGGTCCGCAGTTGTCTAAGCAGACACTCAAGGGTCCTTACATATTACTGGGAACATTGTCTAAGCTAAGACCCTCAGAATTTGAGCATTAAATATCATAAAGTAAGTAGACCCTCTTACTCGTGAAGCTACAGTGATCTTGTAAATCAGTCTGGTTTTAATACTTTCCATTCCAAGAAGTTGTGATCCCTTGTTTTCAATATTATCTTACATATATATGTCTATATTATATATCTTTGGGGATAGTGCTGGCAAAATGTGTGGGTTTCTGTGAGCTATTTACTAACTAGTTAAACTGTGAAAGTGGAGGAAACCTGAATTCTTTTAGCACAATAAGATGTTTAAGTGGAATGAGAACATTAACTCAGCAGAATAGGTGTCAGAGATTTTTGTTAAAGCTAAAAGGATACAATGCTATTAGCTACATTACTTAGATATTTAGAAATAGAAGTTGAAGGAAGCATAAAAAGCAAATGAAACAGATAAATTGCATCACAATCTAATCTCAGATGAATAATTCCCTGGCTCTTAAAAGAGAGTATCTGGGGAGCTGCAATACAAGCCAGTGTTGACAGAAGGTAGAAGTAATTTTAAAATAGTCTAAGGAAATGTGTAGGCAAGAGGAAGGAAGATGCAAAATTAAAGGAAGAAAGGAGCTACATAAAGCATGGTTGTACTGTAAAATATGATGGCAAGGCAGTATGTCAAGATCCCACCTTTATTTTGTAGCACTTTTCGGATCCACTCTGATATGTTAAAAGTAAAACATTTGTGTTCTGCCAGCCCTGCAAGTACAACCCCTAGTCTAAAAAGTCATCTGGATTCTTTCTAGCTTTGACATTGCCAGTTGTAAAGACTGCATTTGGAACTCAGCTAACTCTTCTGCTGATGGCATGCGAGCTAGGAAAGAGTCCAGCTCTCTGGCAGAGAGCAGTGTTAGTTCTGCAGATCCAATAAGAATAAAAGTACTAAAAACACATTCTTGTACAGCAACAGAAGCAGAGCCTGGGAGAAGCAGATAAAAAGTCATTTTCACATAGTCATTTGATCAGGACCAGAGAATAAAACCAAATGTACCAATTGTATTCCAGGTAAAAGAGAGCATATGTACGGTAACAAAAAGCTGTAAGTCTCTTGTTTTCTAGTAATTTCCCAACAATTCTGTCTGTGCAGTGTGCAGAGGCACTGCAACTTACAGGTCACTAAACAAGAGTGAATGTTATCTGTGGTGGTCAACAAGCTAAAGGGGTGTTTTGACGTTATAATGGAAGGTCTAAATTGGATGAGAACCAGGATAGAGAGAAGAACGTTTTGTGGCAAATTGAGATATTCCTTCATTTTTGTAGAACTACTTGAAGGTTTACAGATTATCTTGTTCAGCTGAGTCCTTCTTATGGAAATACATATGTGGCAGAAGAAGAACGACTGTGATTATGGTTCTATGGTGAATGGAGTTTCTAGTATGGATGTCACTTTCATACTACAAATTATTTATGTCTGCTATTCCAGTTTTTTAACTGTTGGTCTTGAAAGTTATTTACAAAGCAGTGTAGATCACACTATCGCACTGAAAGTGATAGACTGCAGTAGGTATAGCACTACAGAGTATAAGGTGGGTGCAGAGCACAGGTAGGACCTTCGGTAAGGTTGGGCAGCAAGCAGATGTGTTTTCTCCTACTCCCCTGAACACACAGAGGTTGTATTTAGCTCCGTCCTGCAGCTGAAGAAGATTGGACCAGCCCTTCCCAGTGGGCAAAGGCTTCTCTCTTTCAGTTCATTCACAGATACAAAAGGAGAGAGCAGTTGTCTGAGCTATCATTTAGCTGAGTAAAAGCCATCCACCAAATGTAGGAAGTGACTTCTTAATCTGTCCCTTTCCTCTTCCTTTACACAAACAACTAAGAACAAAGTGGCCCTAAGTTTGCTCTCCCATATCTGTGTTTCTGGACTATTATTTTCTGTGAGTCAGTTCCACTGAAGTACTGCTTATGATCCTACACTTGTCCTTATATGAAGTATAATAAGTAATCTCTGACAAGTAAACTTCTCTCAGTTGGTCTTGTACAGTGATCACAAAATGTCCACAGGGATTCAGAGACAAGTACAAACTCTCTGTTACCGCTATTATTTATAATTAATCTTTTTATTTACTAGGAAAAGTATAGGTGAAGATGACTTCTTTTAAAATCAGTTATCCTGTAGCTTACTAATGCTGACAGTTTTACAATTCAAGGTAAACAGTCATACATTGTCTTCCAGGCAGACAGTGGAACATGTGACATTACAGAACCAGCTCCAGCAGCTTTTAGAAACCCAGCGGTCAGAGGGCAAGTCACTGCCCACATCCCCAAGGTAAGGTGACTGGAATTGTGCTGCAGCCTGGGTTTGCACAGTTTCATGGTACACAGGTTACCAGGAGAAGCTGTGACCTGTCTAAATTACTAGATGTGTTCTGTAAAGTAAATGTGTTCTTCTACCTTGTCGGCTTGAGGCTGAGCTTCTAGAATTTGACAGTATGTAATATATATATATATATAAAATTTTGAGTGTGAAATGAATAGTCCCTGTTTCTGAACAGAGTGAAAATAAAATTTACAGTGGAATATAATATATTTTATATTAGATGAATAGCAGAGGATCCTAGAAACCCCTTGGAAAGTTGTAAAGTTTGACCTCGTGGTAGTTCACCGTACATTACTGCCAGCGATAATTCATAAAACCAGTTACCAACAAAACCTGCTTTCAGATTAATAAGACTCCTTGTGCTCATTAAAGCTTTTGCCTTCAGTAGCTTGTATAAAAAGTCAAAACTCCAGATATTTTATGAATTGTTTACATATCCTGTCAGAAGGCCCAGGAGTAGACACAAACTGAGTAACATTAAAGAGGAGGAAAGTAAAGGCAGAGGACTGGATCCGGAGCCTGCTAACATATCTCTCTGACTTCCGCCATAGTCTTCCAGTAGGATGCATGAAAGTCAAGCAAGCACACAACTTCTGTCACAGCAATCTGAAGACTCTGAAAGTAATTAAGTAATTCACATGCAGATAGGACTTGGTTTATCATTACCTTCTAATACAGTTTCCTCTCTGGAAGACATATACAGCACTTCTCCTTGTTTCAGAGCTGTTGGGGAGCTACATATATGTTAAAGTATAAAGCTAGCATAAAAGCGTCTGCAGGCATTGGTGGTCAGAGCTTTGGGTGCTCCAGACAAGCGTTTCAGACAAGTGCAGGTAGTTACAGAAGTAGATAACAAAGATATTGAGATTGGAGACGCATTTGGGTAAAGGAACTTCAGCTAGGAAAGGACTGTAAACTCCAAACTCCTGCTGAAGTAGAGAACCACACTGGAAAGAGTTGTTTTATCCTTTTTTTTTTAGAATCGTGGTCTTTGTCCTCCCTGTCTGCCAGCTCAACAGGGCCAATGGGACCAAACACTGTCTTCCAGCTCATTTGATTTCTCTGATTTTTGCTGACTAGTCTTTCCAAGTGGTCTCACATCAGAGTACTGATGAACAGCAGGACTGTTTTAATTTCAGTATCAGATAAGATCAGGTGATCTCTCATCATTCATTGTTCCAGTAAAAGGGTAGCTTTCAACATCTTTTTAGTTAAGTGATCAAGTCTGAAAATGATACTCTATTTAAAATTTTATTCCATAGTTGGCTACTACTTTTCCTTCTAGCTAGAACTCGCTTGTGGATATTATCATCACCCAAGGAGCCAGCAGCAGATCGAGAACCTGTCCCTTTTACTAGGAATGTTTATTGTAGATACCTGCATATTCTTCAGTGTCTGTTTCGATTTGCCATGGAGAAAAAGTGCAAAATGAATTGAAGATGAGGTGGCTTGTATAGACATGTGAATTTTGTACACTCTGAGAACTCTGGACTCATCAGAGAAGAAGTTGCTTGTGAAAAAAAAGAAATTAAATTTAGGAATTCACTGCCTCACACTAACCTTAATTTTGTGACCGTACCCTTGCTTGGAAGAAAAGTGGTTTAAAATAAGAGTGTGGAGTATTATGAGCTCTGGCATATATCACAGGGAAAGAAACGGTCTGTATAATTTATGCTCTTTGAAAATCAGACTTACCTGACATTGCTGCTTCATCACTATATAATGTTTGGTGTTCTAAATTGAATTTATTATTCTAAAGGTATTGAAATAAATTCATGTCACCTTTCTCATGCTTTTCAGTATTTCATATCTGAAAAAGTTTTGAGTGCAAATGGCCTTGACTTTTTCTGAGGTCTTATATGGCTGTTGGATGAAGCTTAGATTTATGAAATCATTGCTATGCAGAGAGTGGGTACTTTTGCGGTATTTAGAATAAGCCACTTTTGTATTAAGTGTGACTTGGACAGGCATTTGGCCTTGCGGAGTTTTTTCACCTTTTAAAGCAGGTCAGCTCCCACAAATAGGAAACCACAGTTTCTCTAAAGTTTTCCTCAGAAAGTAATCTTTGGCATTGAAATAACCATTCTAATTTTTTATTTTAAAGAGTTTTCCTTGTAAGAGAAAGTGAAGAGGCTTAAATCCTAATTAGGAGTGGAAGCAGGGTTAGGTCCTTCTCTGTGAAATTTTCAGTGTAGCATCATAGTAATTAATTCCATGTGAGTTGCGATGAAGAGGACAAGTAACAATAAGCTGAGACGGACACGTACGCTGGAAGTGGCAGTTTCACATTTTATATGTGCATTAATTTGGCTGTGGTATTTCCTCCTCTTTTTTTTTTTTAAGCTCGCCATCAACTCCTGCTTCTGGCAAGCCCCAGTGGAAACCATCTGAAGCAGATGAATTGTCTCCACCAAAAAGTAAATTGAACACCCAAGATGGGATTCAGATTCTTGGCAGCTTCGGAACTTCGAGTCACACTCGAGCCAAGATAAAAGATGAGGACTCAGATAAAATCTTGCGCCAGTTGTTGGGGAAGGAAATATCTGAAAATGTCTGTATGCAGGAAAAGCTGACTTTGGAATTCCAGGATGCTCATGCTTCCTCCAAGAACGTGAAGAAGATTTTGCCAGAGAAAAGGGAGCTGAAGTTAGCCAGGCTGAGGCAACTGATGCAGAGGTCACTCAGTGAGTCTGACACAGACTCAGCTAATTGTGAGGACTACAAGAACACCCCCTTGAAAAGAACTGACAAACCAAGGCCTCAGCCCATAGTGGAGAGTGTGGAGAGCACAGAGAGTTTGCACCTGATGATTAAGAAGCACACTTCTGCAGCAGGGCGCCGCTTCCCTTTTGGTATCAGGGTTTCCAAGTCTGTGGATGGCCACAGTCCTTCCCCTACTTCAGAGAGCAGCGATCCGGATAATGAAGCCCCGTATCAGTCCAGTACTGCACCTCAGAGCCAGTTTTGTGGAGACAGCTCTCCGTCCAGCACAGACAGTGCCACTGCTCAAAAGGTTGCCACCAGCCCTAAGAGTGCTCTCAAGTCTCCATCTTCAAAGCGCAGAACCTCCCAAAATTTGAAACTACGAGTAACTTTCGAGGAGCCTGTGGTGCAGGTGGAGCTAGCAGAGTCAGAACTAAACGAGGAAAAGGATAAAGACCGGGGCAAAGGACTCATGCGGGCTCCAGCCAGCTCTGGGGAGCCAGCGGGGGACCAGCTGAAAAGGCCTTTTGGAACGTTTCGGTCCATAATGGAGACACTGAGTGGCAACCAAAATAACAACAACAACTGTCAAACAGCAAACCTCATCAAAACCTCATCGACGCTGCCTTTTACCTCATTAGGAAGGAAGACAGCAGACAGCAAGGGAAATGCAGCAGCTCACACAAAAGGAAGAAATAAGCCAGTGAGTGCACTGAAAGGAGGAAGGGCTGTTATTTTTTTGCTTGCCTCTTTAACTAATGAATAGGTTTGGCAGCCTCTTCCTCCTGCCCTTCTGTAGCGAAAGGATGCACACAAATAATTTACTGTATTTGACCTGTAGAAAGCCCGTCCACTGTTTTAATTTTAGAAATCTTTTCAAAGGAGTGGCAGGTACTGCTTGTGTACAGAGTCCATACTCTTAATGCACATGGTTCACATGTTCTGCTTTGAGAGCTTTCCACAGAGATGCGATTCACCTGGAAATAATGCTTGATGTTGCTCTGAGTGACAAGTCATACAATGAGAATGTCACATTTGAATCCATGGGATTTCTGAGCAGTAAAGAATGGAAGGACTAGCCCTGTCCTGTCCTATAGCCAAGACTGATGAGGCCAACAGGATAAAAATAAGTGGTAGAATATAAAGATGAAAAATAGCAGAAATGGTCCTTCCTGTGTCTGCAGGAGCTACAGCCATGCCCTAGGTATAAAAGCTGGCAGTACCCAGCCTTCTTTGCCCACCCTCTCCTGACACAGTTTACTTGTGTCAGAGCTTATGGGTGGTCTGTAGCAAAATGTACTGGATCCAGATCATCCCCTCTCTGCAGCCAACAGAGTGCCCTTTCTGGGATCCCAACAGAAAGAGGGGTGTCTCCAGTTAGGAGGCTGGCTCTCTTGTTCGAAAGAAAGGAGAATATACTTCGAACAAATATATCTTCCAAGAGAACGGAAAGATATTGAATGAAAGATGCAGAGGTAGGAAATACTGTGAGCGCAGTGTTTGTGGAGTGGGGAAGAGAAGTGTGAGCATCTGGAGATACAATAAGGAGTTGAGTGGGAGGGAATGGTAAATGATTTAATCCTCTGTGAAAGACAGGGTGAGAGGGAAGTGGTGGATGGAAAGACATGAGGCAAAAGAATAATTTCAAGATTAAAAAAAGAACATAAGCAGGCCAAGAGGAGGAGGAGGAATAGTGAATTATATACTGTAAAAAGTATGAAAAAGTAATGGGAGAAAAACACAGGAAAATCTTAGGCATAGAGGAGGCAAAATGAGTATGGAAAAGAAACTGGAAAGAGGGAACTGGGAAACAGAGAGCAGTCCGTATTAGCGTGTACTGCTAGAACAGTAGTGCAATAGCAGAATACAAAATGAAATGAAAAATTCAAAGGAGAGCTAATAAGTAAATTGAAGTAGAACTGTTTGTATTAAAGTTTACTCAGAATCACAGTATGAATTACTGATGTGAGCCTTTAAAGACATGCACCGTCTAGTTGAACACCTGATCTAACACAGAAGTATTTTTGTAACACAATGGCAACTTTTTTTCAGAAGGATGATTCAGATTTTATAATGACAGAGGAAAAGACAGTCTGTCTTCAAAGATATTCTGATAGATTTCAAGGTCATGACCAGTTTTTAGAGTTCTGTAAGAAATTTGAAGAGTTGGATGAGGTAATTCTAACAGTATTGTCGCTTGCACTGTAAAATGCATGTTGTCTGTGAAAAGGCCACGTTTGCATGTCATTGCTGCCATCATCAAAATTGTGGAAAGAACATATTTTCATACCAATGCAAAGGATCACAGCACACATCTCAACGAGGCAACAGATTCAGCCTCATTTACTAACTCGAAGAGAAACCTGTTAAAAAGTTGTTGTGGCTGTTTGACTGCGTGTTTTGATAGACTTCCATGTTATGCATGTGGTAAGGTCAGTGCATGTTTTTAACTGGTATGATGTTGTACTTCCTTAGGGTCCTTACTTCAGCTACGCCAACTCTAGCACGTTGAATGAAGAACTTCTGTGTAACTATGCTTGGTATGTGCTTATGCATGGTGATGTTTAGCATGTCTGTTTCTTTGTTTTTCTCAAATTGCATGTGTTTGCTAACATTATTCATAACTGTAATATTGGAATTGATTGATGCACAAGAAGGGAAATAGATGGACAGATGAACATCTAAATTCCTAGAAAAGCAGAAATTTATGATGGATTTCTGCTGATGTCACCATTGAACTGGCTACAGGATTTCAGTTCCAAGCAAGTATAGAAACTATTCATACTTATAAATCCACCAGAGAGTATAGCACACTTTGGCTGAGTATTAAGTCTGTATTGAATGAAAGTCAAGTACCAGATGAGAATGGAAATTAAATTTCCTCTCATGAGGAGAGCAAAAAGACCACAGTTCATCTCTAAAAGGGGAGTACAGAGAACATGAGGCAGAATGATGTACTTTAATTCTAGTACTCTCCTATTTTCATACATTTTTCTTACTCTTCCTCAGACTTTGAAGTTAAATCTGTTTTTTAACAGTCGTAACTATGACTGTGTTCAAACTCCTTGATTTAAACATCTTCCATCAGGACTATTTGGCAGATAGAGACCTCAAGGTCTGTAAAGACATGTTGGAAAAAACAACATTTGACAAAATAAGTGTTTATTTTATAAGCAAATGCTTTGTAAAAAGTACCTGACATTTTTATTCAGCTCTCAATACACATAAATTCTTGTGAGGATAATTTTTCTTCTGTTAAAGTGAGATGTAAATCTTTTCATTAGGCCTGGAAATGATTGCTATTCACACCAAAAGTATACATTTGAAGATACTTCTGGGATAATTATAAATTAGTCATTCTGCAGTTCAGGAGCCTAAATTACTTTCAAGTTACTATTTTCTAAATGTCAAATCATTTTTTTTTCTATCGTTTTCTAATGTCAGGACCATCCCATACTTAAAAACTCAGTTTCCGTAACGGAAATGGGAGTCTTGTTCTGAAGTCACTGGCACAGTGTATGTGAAACCAGAAATAGCACTGTAAGGTTTCCAAGAGGTTTCATTCTCTCCTGAAAACAGAGAAGGAAATTCCAGTGCAGAAAACTGACTGCACAGCAGCAGTTTGAGGGAGCATCGGTGGGCAGCCTCCAGTCAAAACACCCAGCTGCCTGTCCAGACCATGGAGTAATACAAAACCATTAATCTCATCCTTACATTAGAGCCATGTCCCAGATGTAGCCAGCTGTTGTAATTCATTATTGCCTTGTGTAAATGCTCTTGTGTGAGAAATCCCTGGCAGCATGACATTTCCCCAGAACCAGTGAGAGACAGGGAAGGTCAGAGCAGAGTCACTTACTTGGAGGGTGAAAGTTGGGCCTGAACTCCTGTCATACCCCAGGCACTGCTGATCCAGGTACCATGTCCTGAAGATGCCCCCATGGTGCTGGGCTCATGGAATACCAGATAGTAGGAAACAAGGAGCAGAGTGCGTTAGGGGCACCGCTTGAGGAGGCTGTTATTGTACCCGCAGATTAGGACAGAAGTGGACAAATTGTGTGCCAGAGTCTGCGGCACGAGGTTTCCAAAAGTCATGTAAGAATGGAAGACATATTGTGCTTTTCAGAAATCAGAATGGAGATCCGAAGTCTCTCAGAGCTTCTGAGCCAGGCTTCATGGTGCCTTTTAGCTTCTGTTGTCATTTTTGAATGGCTAAATGGGTCCCTGTTGTTAGTCCACCACATGCTGCCCTGCAGCCTGTGAAATTTAAATAATGGAAGAACATCACCATCATGTGCACTACAAGCCTCTGGACACTGTCTGAGTTTTCCCTGGATGTTCTGGTAAGACTGTGTAATTATCATTTCAGAGACAATTTGAAAAAGAACCTTTCTGGAAGACCTCTATATAAGGGATTTTATTAGCATCTTCTGAAATCTGAAGTCATTATACAAAATCTACCTTCAGTCAGATGACATTCCTGCCCACCAGTTTCCACTTTCTTTTTTTCAGCTTCTGTTTATTTTGTTTGGTTTATTTTTTCATTCAAAATATCCAAATACATCAAGGCTTTGTAGTTTACTTTTTCAAACTGATCCCAGCTTAAAGTAGAGGATTGTCTTAGCTTTTCTAGTGTCCTTTTAAAATTTGATACATCTTATTTTTCTTACGGCCCTAGAGTAAATTCTGGACGTGCAGGGGTTTTTTTCCACTTTTGGAAGGATTGACTAGTTTCTTGCATATTACAACTCCAAGCAAATGCTTGTAGTTTTTTCCATCTTACATGTATGCCAATGAATTATTCTTTCCCACACTTTATATCATCTGAGATCTGTAGTACATTAAAGTAAGCACTAACTCACCATATCAATACAAAACCCTGTATTAGCTGCAGCAGCCAGCCGCAAAAATTGCTTCACACATCAGGGGCAATCGGCAGAATCTACCATCAGGTTTCTGTCAAATGGTAAACCAGGCATGCTTCTAAAACAGTAAGTGGATCTAACCTAACAGATATCCCACTGCCAGACCTACTGCTGGATAAATTACAACTCCAAATGTGTACTCTGGAAAAGGGGTGCTTATCTGTATGTCTGATAAAATAGTTACAATTCAAACTAGTACAGTATAAAATCAATATGAAAGTAATTTAGATCTTCTACCAGACAATTTACAGATGTTCTGTTCTGAACTGTTATGATGATGCATCAGTGCCTGTTGCATGAAGGGATGTTTAGTATTTCAGTGGTGACACAGGCAGAGGAAGATAGTAGAAATTTGATTAGTATTTGGTAATACTGGTAATACATTTCCTTCAGCTCAGCAGGCACAGTTGCAGAAGGCATGTCTACTCCGCATTGTCACCTAGAGACATCTGCATTAGCTGAAAACGATGCTCTTGAGGTCACAGTGCAACTGTAGAGCTGCAAAATGGGGTCTTTGTAATACCTAGCAAGCCTCTGCGTGGGGGACTCACCTGCAGGGTCTTTCAGCACTGCAAGTCTAGGCTAATGCAGTAGGTGATTGATACAAATTATCTTATCCTTAGAAAGCATCCTTTAGTGAAGCTCCAGGGTTAACACTAAGCATTCCGTTGATAACAGCAATGCATGTTAAGTGCTGAAAAGTAGTCAGGGCAAAAAGTGCTCCTCTTTCACCTCCTTAAATTCAGTCCTACAAATTCTGCCTCACCTAGCTCAATTCTATGTGTTTTTGCTCTTGCTATGGGTATGTGTCAACAGTAATTTAGATAAATGAAGGGGATTTTAAAATAAAATGATCCTTCATGCCCTCTTGCTGGGATCTACAGCAAGACCTTCTGGTCCCCAAGAAGGTCAGCTTCTGTTAAATCCTGAAGTAACCCCAAGATTATCTAAGAATCCTAAGGATGAGTCTCTTGTGGATATTTGGTTCTTTGTGGTGATTGTAGACTGGAATAAAGCTATTCTGATTTACAAGGATTAGGCTCAGAATATGTGAAGTTAAGCCAGACTTTTTATACACATACTCTTGCGCTTTGCTGTGGGTTTTTAACCTCTCGCTAGTGTCTGTCCTTTGCAGCAACAAACAAGCTAGTCGTGATAGTATTGTAGAAGTTTTACTGTTCAACAGTAATAACTAAAAATGAGCCTTTTAACCTGTTTGAAAGTTGTTGTGGGCTGGATGCTTAATCAAAAATTCTTCAGCTGGAAGGTTAATTGGAGAGAGGGGGAACATTCTGGGGAATCAGAACAAGTATGAAAAGAAGTGAAGAATCTGAGTGCCACAAATACTTAGTGTTTTTCTACTTTATATGGCAAGCTATTCTTTGAGTCTCATGCACAATAGATAGATTTTTAATTTTTTTTTTTAAATTTAAGTTTACCTAGTGTGGAAATGAAGACGCACTAGGGAGAAATTATCTGTGTATCTAATAAAATCTTAATGATTTGAATTGAGATTTCACCTTAATTACTGTGTTAAAAGAGATATAGGCCCTGTGTCAGAAAGAGGAATACTGCTTGCCATTTTTTCTATGGCCTTTGACACCATCTTCTGCTTACGCGGACACATAAAGTCCAATGAATCTCCTTCTGAAAGTGTTTGTTTCTCTCTGATGATTATTAATGGGTACTAGGTGATTCCCTTAGAGGTAGAGTCAGAAACAAACAGGATGTGTCTAGTGTTTGTTGTAGTGGATCTTTTTATCACTATGGTACTTTTCCCTAAAGGACAAGGTATTTTTGGACATTCTGTCCATTATTACCAGAACACTATGACAGTGCAATAATAAATGCCGTGACTTACAAAGCTCCTCATCGTCCCATTGGTTTCCAGTTTTGATTTCTGAACAGGAGCTACAAGAAAGTCAGTAAGAATCCACTTAACATTAAAAAGTTACTTTGTGTAGTACATGTCTAGAGAAATAAGCCCAGAGAGAAAGATTAATTCAGAGTTCAATATTTGCAAATGGAATAAAACATGGCAAATAAACACAAGGAAAATTATTCTCTATTGTTAGTGTTACCATGAGTAATTTTCTTCTTTTTATCTCCAGGCATGATGACATCAATTGGAAAAGTGAGAAATCTGACAGTCAAAAGAGTACAGAAGAGCCAGAGCTGCAGGAATTCTTCCTCTAAACCACATCTCATGATGTCTCACTTTGTCTGAAATACCTGAAATTACATTTTGAAACATTAAAATGAGACATACCCCTCACCAGCAAAGCAACAGCTGTTAGGATGCCTTAATTTGTAGCGGTTAGACCATATACAAAACTTTTTTATGATATATGTGTATATGTAACTTGTTTGTAAGCTGTGCTGTGTAACGGCATGGGTGAGTAAAAGTAACAATTTGAAATTTGTTATGACACAGGCAACCTCCAAAATGTTTGTTGGGCCACAGAACACGTTTTGTACTTTGTGTCTTGCATGGGTATATTGTCATATATGTTTATTTCCCTTTGT
>Ga0181612_100663_pt1 | contig 12842 bp, 8 predicted proteins | sample HoacroProtozoa21_FD_119630 | JGI IMG/M metagenome (GOLD analysis project Ga0181612, IMG submission 119630) | Hoatzin crop microbial communities from Cojedes, Venezuel. Combined Assembly of Gp0051906, Gp0051904, Gp0051908 | reverse complement strand
GTGGGTTCACTAGCTTTTTGGTGCACTGATGACTGAGAAAGACAAAGGCACCAGCATACTCGGGGCAGGGGGAGCAAACCTTAGGTCTTAAATGTGTGTTATGCCAGGTATTGCTACTGAAGAAGGAAAGTTCCAGTGCTGCGCTATGAGGCACTGGTATGACCTCTGTTGGGTTAGTGAATGTAGCTTGCAGGTGAGAGAACTTAAATAGGTGGATGCTCAGAGCAGAGCTGTTGGGATATGCAGCTAATGACAGAGATTAGTGTACAGCAATATGGGAACTGGGTGGGACTTGATCTTAGGCTGGAAGAGGCTAGAAACTTTTTTTCCAAAATTGTGGCATGAAAGAAGAGTGAAGACCAGGAAAGTGCAAAAAGTCCTTCATTGAAAAGATTTGGTTTGGCAGTACGTGAAAGTAGAGGATTGGATTTGGATGCTCAGAAGTTGTTCTGTTCCTAAAACGTGCCTGGTGGAACGCATGAAGTAAAATGTTCATTTTGTGTCTTGTCAAGCACAGTTTAGCCTCTACTGTTTTGCAACCCTAGCAGCCTATAACTTGTGTTTGCTCTTGTTTGTGTTCAGTTTACTGAACTTTATTTCTTTGAATAGATTCTGCTGTGTTGAAGGCATCTGGTAAATCAAATGGTCCCCCAGTGGTTGGTGCTCACTTAACATCTTTGGCTTTACCTGGCAAGCCTGAAAGTGTTGTCTCTCTCACAAGTCAGTGCAGCTATAGCAGCACCATTGTTCATGTTGGAGACAAAAAACCACAACCTGAATTAGGTATGATTTTTGCCAATAAGTTTTCTCCAAAATAGTGATTGTTAGCAAGTTTAAACTTCAGACATGTGAACAGTTAGTATCTGCTTGTGACTTACGTTTTCTTGCAGCTAAAATGTTCCTGTGGAAATGGAATAAATAGGGACAGAATTTGTATCTTAAACTTACAGTAAAATTATTACAGACTTGTAATAGCTTAAAAATGCATAAACAGAGCTTTTTTTACTTCATCTCCATTGATTTTTTTTTTCCTCCTATTTCTGTAGAAATGATAGAAGATGGTCCAAGTGGAGCTGAACTCTTAGATGGCCAACTTCTTGCCCCTCCATCCAGTTCTGCACATGTAAATCAAGAAAAGGAGCCATTTAAAAAACTAGGACTTACGAAGGAGGTCCTTGCAGTGCATACACAAAAGGAGGAGCAGAGCTTTTTGAATAAGTTTAAAGAAATCAAGAGATTTAATATTTTTCAGTCCCACTGCAATCACTACTTGCAAGATAAACCAAAAGGACGGCCTGGTGAACGTGGTATGGCAATAGTTTTCACGATAAAACTTGTATTTTTATAGGAAGTAAATCCTGTGGAGAGGGCACGTCCATTTTTAGCTGTATTGTGGGGCCACTGTGAATAGCGACAGTTGCATGCTATTTTTGAAGTCCACAGAAAAATTCTTTCTGATAAGTCTTGCTCAAAGATTGAGTGGAACATAGCTTTTAGTGTAATAACTGACATTTTAGTAACTAATATTTTTATTTTTATCCACTCACTATATTATTACTCTCATGCATCTGTTTTCAAGGGACAAAAACATGCTGTAGCTTGTTTGCTTTATAGTATCTATGCTTGTATTCCCTTGCTGTTCTTTTCCTTCTGTCTCTCCATCTGTCTTTTTTCAGGTGTTTGGTTTTGTTTTGTTTTCAGCCCTTTTGCTTTATATCCAGTTTCCCCCATTCTGCTGTTGTGTAATCAGTGAAACAATCTGATAATTGTTTGGTTGCCTTAAGTTAATAATGTGATCAGTGGGGTGGAAACGGTGCAGACTAGCCGTAATAGTGAGATTGTTTTGTTTGTTAGGACTAGGAACTCCAGATGGCACTTTCAGAAGCGCTTGAGACCGATCTGACTTTGTTCCCAGATCAGTCCTGACTTGGAACAGAAGTCAGGCACTGCTAAGCATTTTTCTGCAGATTCTTATCTTTCATTTTTTATTTAAATGGGTATGCGGGTCCTTGATTTTGGAAAGCTGTTGTGGAACCCTTTAGTCCCCTTGCATTCTTTAGACTTGATAAACTTCCAACCTATCTAAACAAGCTTTGACAAACTAGAAGTTTGAGCAGATTTTAGTGCCGTAAGGTATTTTATGGATTATCTCACGTCTGTAATCAGATGAACTGACAGCCTTATCTAGGGAAGAGTTGCTTGGGTGTAGACTTCTCCTAAAATAAGGTTGTAAAGGTAGCATGCTTTTTTCTCCTCAGGAAATGCTTTTCATTACGTGTACTTTCTCTCCTTCTGTGTTTTTTTCCTCATCTCTTCAGTTACGGGCCTACATGACCTTAACTCCCTTGAAATGCTTTCAGTCATATCCCATACAGCTTTTGTTGGAGTAATTACGCTGGAGCAATTAGGAGTTTGCCTTTCTGGTAGCCACTGTTCGGCAGCTTTGTGCTGTTTGGGTGATACATGTCTGAGCCTGAATCGATCCACTGCTGCTCTCGCTCCTTCTGTGGTGTGTCAGCATGGTTTTCATGGCCCAGTTAGCTCGGCTCTTGTGCTAGAGGTAGAAGTGAATCTGCCCCCTTCCCGAATGCTTCCATTTGGGTAGGCTAAGTCCAGAACTGTGGCTTTCAGCAACTTCTAGGGATGACAAGGTGAAAGGGATACATCAGACTGCAAGTTGGATCCTTCCTGATGCCGTTGGGTTTTTTTGGTGTGTTGTTGTTGTCTGTTTTTTGTTTTTTTCCCCTGCAGGTGGTCGTGTTCAAAGAAATGGCACTTCTGGAACGGATCAGCCTTGGAAGAAAAGTGGGAAGAACAGGAAATCAAAGCGCATTAAACCACAGGAGTCTTCAGATAGTACAACTTCTGGAACTAAATTCCCCCATCGGTTCCCTCTTCAAGGTTTAAATACTACTGCATGGTCACCATCAGACACGTCACAAGCGAGCTATTCAGCGGTGTCTTTTCCCACTGTTATGCCTGCATATCCACTTCCCGTTTTCCCAGCAGCAGGGACTGTGCCAGCAGCTCCTGAGACTTCACTCTCTGGTTTTAATCAGTTGCCAGATTCTGGAAATACGTGTCCTGTGCAGCCATCCCAGTTCTCCTCACCCCTCATGACACCTGTCGTAGCTCTTGTGCTCCCCAACTATGTCTACCCAGAGATGAACAATAACTTACCTCAGACGCTTTACCACAGCCAACCCAACTTCCCTGCCCATCCCCCTTTCTCTTCACAGACAGTGTTTCCTACACAGCCACCATTTGCTACCCCCAGCCCTTTCCCACAACAGGCGTTTTTTCCAGCGCAGCCATTCCATTATCCACCAGCAGAGAGTGAAAAGGTTCCTGTCACAGAGCCACGAAATGAGCCATCCCGTTCCTGCACTCCACAGTCGGTGGGTCCTCAAGACCAGGCTTCACCACCTCTGTTCCAGTCAAGGTGCAGTTCTCCGCTGAATCTGCTACAGTTAGAAGAAACCACAAAAACTGCTGAAAGTGGAGCTCCTGCAGGTTTACATGGAGCTTTAAGTGAGGAAGGAGCCGTAGGCAAAATCATGACAACTGATAACTGTAGTGGAAAAAAGGGTTCCTTACCGGTAAGTATGCTGACGGGTTTTGTTTTGGTTTTTTTAGTGTCTTCATGTTCTTGAACATATCTGAAGTTATTAATATGTAGACATTCTTAGAATGGATGATTCCTTTCCCTCTGGCCCGTTTTCCTGTCTCTGCTACATCGTTTTCAATCCTTTCACTTGAGACCTATTTTTTTAATGATAGACAGTAATCGGTCAACATAATGCCAGGAGCTGGACTCGCAGTTGTAGTTAGTAAATTCAGGCTTCAGCAGACTGAATAAAGCTTGAAATCTAATCATTGGAATTGTCTTAACCTTTAAAGATTAAAACCACGTTGTTGTTCTTCTAAAGTTACACTAGGAAGACTGGAAATACATCCTGGAACAGGGGGCTTTTTTTTTCCACTTTTTTTAAAATATGCATATAGGTAAGCCCATTGAAAAGAACTGAAATAGATTTAAAATAATACGAGTGCTTTATTTTTAGCAAAACGCTTTGGGCTAGTGAATTTGTGTGTAGGGAGGAAACAATCTAGAAGTGGTCTGAAAGAAGCTGATTTAGAATAAAATCACATCTTTGTTTACAAACAAGCAAGTAAAGTAAAGGAAGAATGAATTATTACATGCAGACTTTGACTTTATTTTTATTTTGTTTGGTGCACTGGAACTATGCTGAACTATTCGGTAACTTCAGGTGTTTTTATTTCCTGGCTCATTCGATTGTGACAAATCAGTTTAACAAATAACCTTACAAAAACTTCGGATGTAGTAATATGTCTGTAAAGGTTTCTGTGACAGAAATATGTAGAGTAGTCTCAGTGTTTTCTGAAGGCATCGTAGAATATCTTTGTAAATGCTAAGTCACCAACACGATGGAGAACCTAAACCTTTTAGATGGGCTCTTCCCTCCCTCCTGCTTTTCTTGTGCTGTGGCTTGTAACTGGTCTCTACATCTGATGGTGCAGGTGGAAAGCAGAACTTTGATTCACTGCTGATAAAAGGAAGGCAGGCAGTGGAAGGGGTGGCTTTTATGTTTAGGCATGTCTGAGATCTAAACTACTGTAAGTAAGTGGTGAAAAGCATTGTTAGTGTTGATGCTAGCAGCTGATTAGATGACTTTCTTGGTGCAGTGAGTCTTAAGCATGTGTCCACATTGTAAGGGAGGAGGAAGGAAAAACTTCTGAAAATGCTTGTTCCTCACACGATGGGGAACATTTGGATCTCCACGTTAAACTTTTCTTGCTGGTTAGTTTCCAGATGACTTATTTTATTTCATATCCTTGGTATTGATCCTTAAGGGGGGACAAATGGAGGGACAACAGAGAGAAATATATTTTGTTGTATTTATAGAGAAACCTCCACGCTTGATTGATACAGTGCAAAAACTTGTCGTGTTCTGTTGTTACATGCTTGATAGAATCACAGAATCACAGAATAGTAGGGGTTGGAAGGGACCTCTGTGGGTCATCTAGTCCAACCCCCCTGCCGAAGCAGGGTCACCTACAGTAGGCTGCACAGGATATCTCATGATCTTGAGAACAAATACATTTGGTTTTCATTAAATAAAAATTCTCTATCATACTAGTTGGGCAAATGCCAGTTACAGAAATTTTCAGGGATCTATGCATCCAGTGCCATATTTGGACTAATGTATTCTGTGCACTGCATCCCATCCCTGGAAACATTCACAGCCAGGTTGGACGGGGCTCTGAGCGACCTGACCCCGTTGAAGATGCCCCTGCTCACTGCAGGGGGTTGAGCTAGATGGCCTTTAAAGGTCCCTGCCAACCCAAAGCATTCTGTGATTCTAGGAGTCTGTGATTCTATGACACTAGTGTCACATGTCTGTATATGAGCTTGTAATTTCGTAAGGTTTCTTGCCTGCCGTTTGTGACAAACTGTGCCTCTGATGTAATTTTAGGCATAAACATGCATATGTTTATTAAATTGTTTTCATTGATTCCTCCCACATTTGTTGGAATACTGTTATGGACCCATGGCCACATAGTAGTGAAAGGTCTTCATCACTTTTGCTGCCAACATAATTTTATTATCACAGTTGCATATCTGTGCAGCCTTCACCGCTGGATTAGGGACCACTCTATATCCTTACACTGAGATAAGTTTCTTTATCAGAAATGCAGGTTTTTTTCCCAGTTTCCTCTTCATTTTGATATTTCTTTAAAACACAGAAAAATCTTCCTCCACAAATAACCTAAGCTTACTACACAGAAAGAAAATGCTTTGAAATTAAGTAAGTATAATCAGACATTTTTAGGGCACATTTCATAGAATCATAGAATCATAGAATTTCCTCTCACTCTGAGCTAGACACATGAAACACAAACTGCTCTGCCCATTTCTCTCCACTGACTGTAAGGGAAACCCAGATGTAAAGGAAATGCAGCCGAATGGCTCAGACATCCATGTCCCCACTTCCTACATTCAGACACAGATCAGATCAATCCACCTTGCACAGACACTAACTCTGCCTTTCTTTTAGACGGCTGCCTCTGCAGTGAGATGTATCTGGAGCTCAGCAAGTGCTTACAGCCCATAGAAAGACTGAGAGGAAAGCAACCTGCAGTGTACATTTACACATTACCATAAAACAAGCCCTTCAGGATTCCCAAAATTTTACACTGGATATAGAACTGGCTTAGGAAGAGGCTATGGGACAGCTCTTACATTGCAGTGAAGTCTGAGATTATTCTGAACATTAATAATTTCCTAAGTGCTACAGGTATGTGCAAGTGGTTCCCATCCCTGAAGGATTTATGCTCAGATTCAGTCCTGCTGAAATTTTTTGGAGTCTTTGCATCAATTGCCTTAAGATTTTATGGGGAGCACCAAAAAACCATCCAAGATGTTTCAAAACTGCTTTTGTACTTTTTATGTACTAACATGTACAAATTTAAAACCCATGGCTGTAAGAACTTTAAGTAATTTAAATATCCATGCCCTCTGCAGTCCCTCCAATCTTATACGTGTTTACAGTAGGTATGGCACAGGTTTAGAAATAAGACCTATAATTCAGCAGAACAAAAAAGAAAAAAAATCTGGAAAGAATGTCTCCATATCCCCAAGCAGTCTGTGTGGCCTTTGCTCATCAGGGAAGGTACTGCAGATACAAACACGCAGCCCAAAGCATTTTTGTTCCTGTGAATGCAGTTCACAGGAAAAATATACATAAAAAAAGCCACTCAGAATGACTCTCTTTCACAATAAAAATAATTTTGCACACAAGGGGAGAAAAGTATTCATGACTAATTTTCTCGCTAGTTGTTAAGCATACAGCTGTTTATTGCCTTTTGTTTAAGACATAGTTTACTGCATGTTTTAGAAATGAATGGGGGGACTGGATTCAAGCAAATATTTTTTAATGGCATGTCACAGGCCACTATTGATCTCTCTTTTTTCAAACCTGCATCTATTACTTTCCACTAGAAAGTCTTCACAGAAAGAGGAACTTCCCTAGAATTAAAAAGGTTTCTTTTATTTACTACTTATTTTGTCCTACATGGCAAGAACAGAAGATTTCTGGTCCGTAAGTAAGCCAATTTGAGTTGTACATTCCAGCTCACGAGGCAATTATGGCCAAGTTAAGAGGAAGTTAATAACAATGTTATATTTGGTTTGTCTCCAAGCATGCTTTCACAGTTTTGATAGCTGACAAGAGAGATGGTCAGTTTATGCAAGACAAAATCCACTTACCACTGAAGTTACTTGGCCAGATTTTTCACAGTCTCCAGTAATAACCAAATGTATAAATGAATCCCGCTACTAAAAAATAAGCCTTGATCCAATACATGTATTTAGTATCTTTGTTCTCCAATAGAAAACACATTATTATTGTACTGTACTGGTGCATATAAAACCATGTCTCCTATTATGTGATGGTAAGTTTCACGGCAACTCTCTTAAGCAAAGCAGCAGGCAGGGCAGTACTTCTCATTCACACACAGCCCTGCTCTTGCCCGCGTTTTAGCACTGCAGCCTCTATGCTGCCCAACCAAGCATGTGAAACAGCTCTGGAGCCAATGCTTCTAGGACAATCTTTCCTTCAAGCCACTCTATCAAATGCAGAAATTTCAGCAAAATGGGGTGGACTTTGAATTATATACATAGCGGGAACAAAAACCTTTTTTAGTTATAACACCTGAAAGAGCTGTAAGGCAATAGTCCAAGCATTGGTTCCAGAGTAATTTTTATTAGGATGAAATATCTTACTGGAATGAATCATTACATATGGTTGCCTTTACTGCTTCTACTGATCCTCTTTCCCATGCACTCACTGACCTCTCTGACTTTCTGAATAAATCTAATAGTGGAGCTATCCAAAGATATCCTTGGAAACTTGCAGTCTAGTGACACAAGAGGGATATGTTTCCAAATACTGAGAGAGTTATCCCCAAGGATATTTCCTATGGCAGGCCTGGCAAGTATGGAAGCTGCTATCGTCTTATTTTGTGCTCAAAAAATGCCCAAGAATTGAAGGAACTGTTGCCAAAAATATGCCGTAAAATATTAGGGGATGACAGAGTTAATCATAAGTTTTTAAGCTGGTGAAAAAACAGCTCAGATTCTATTGCTCAGTGTGGTAGCTGGAATGCAGGCTGTGTCCATCAGGAGAAAATTTGAAAACACACCTGAAAAACATTTCAATGTCCACCTAAACAAACACAGACTCTTGGTCACTTACAGAACTAAGATTGACTCATAAGATCTGAGAATCTCTCTTATTTTCTACAAAACTCTAACTTTAGAAAAACTTAATTTTAACTGATATGCTTACACTAGGTGCAAACTAATTTTACTCTTCTATATCTAAATGTCTAAATTTGCTTTAAACACAAGATTTGGCATAATCAGTATATAGAGAGATGAAGGGAAACTGAGGCACATAGCAGTGATGTGATTTCTCATGATGTCAGAGGGAACCAGTGGCCAAGTGGTCGAATCCACCAGTTATCCAAGTTATCATTTACAATGTAGAAAAATAACCAGGTTCATAATTTAAATTGATTTATTATGGAAAGATATTTTTCAAAGTTAATGTCAGTGGACTTGCATGACTTCTAACACCAACATGGCAAAAGATGTCAAACAAACTTGCAGCAAAATGTTGCAAGTTTAATAATGTGCACTGAAAAGTGACACAGTGCATGATGCCTAACCTGATTTTTCAGGCAAATTAAAAAAAAAACTTGCAGCGACACACAACATTTGTGTCTGAGTTCCTGTCCTACGGAAGAGCACACTGGAGCCAGGAATATTAAATAATTTCTAAGAATATGTCAAAAAGGATTGATTTTGTGAGCAAGCAGATCTCTGTAATTTGCAAGAACAGGAAGAAGATGAATCACTTTCTGAACAAAGGTAAAGCTGAAGCTTTCCTAGTTTTCCATTTCTAAGAAAACTGACTTGTGTGTGTGTGCAGTCTAGGATCTGTTGGACTGTCCAAGTGGCACTTATCCTTCCCAGATGTTCACCATTGACCCAACAAATCTGGGCTTTTGTTCCAAAGTTACCTGTATACAAGGATGGTGTCTTCTCACTGTGGTGGGGAAATTGTTAGCAATTAGAAAGTATTGTACAGCTGTGAATACTGAAGGTATTATTTCTGTTCAGTCACTGAAGACAATGACATTCAAAATGCATCTACCAGGCAGTGGATCCCAAATGTCTGCTCCGGTGACAAGCTGACAAAAAAGTCTGCATTTGGATACCGTATTCCCCTTGAATATAGTTTAAATTGCTTTGTTGCAGATCAGGGACTTCATACATGATCAGACACTGAAGACACTCAGGACATGAAAACCTTAATTTTAATTATATTGCCATCATAATTTAAATTATTATTGTTTGCCATTTACTGGCAATGACAGAGTCAGCAATGTCATGAATCTGTTCTAATCCTCGGTGCTTATTCAGACCTGAAGGTTCCCAGACCCATTCATAAAGTGCGGTTAAGGGAAGCATCTTATAATAGATGGGGGCATTTTACTAGCAAATGTTTACATGGCTTCTGGGTAGAAGCTTTTCATTGACTTTAGTCATTGCCATGTTGAGTGTTAGTTTTCATATTTTGACATCAGAAGACCATCCTAAGCCCTTGGGGGAGAAGCAGCAGGAAGGAATGGAAGCAATACATAGCCTGATCTGACTGCTAGGCCACCAGCTGGGCAACACAGAACTTGTCAAGCTTTCACATGTCTTTTCTCAGCTTGCAAAAACCCAGGGAAAGACTGTGTTTTCGGGGCAGCCAAGCGTTTCATCCCAAGGTGTTATTGATTTGGGAATGCTTGAACTGTTGAATGCCCAAACTCCAAACGGTTCTCAGTTTTGAAGGGTAGGTAAGTACTACTCCATGAAAATAGAGCCTTTAGGTAAATGGAGATAAAACATCCAGGCACAGACAGATCAAAATCAGCATTGGTTTCAGGAAACATCAGCCCACGTGATCTTTGCAGAAGGGATTTCTCCATTTGCCAATATAATTTTTTCTTTCATAGACAGGTGCTGCAAGACTCTTGGAGAAGTTCAAAGGCAGAGCTCACAACAGCTTCTTCCCCTTAGTTCTTCCCTAGAAGCCTCTTATGTGTTTAACTAACTGCTTTGCTCTACCACAACGCTGGCTTTGTATTTCTCTATCATCAGAAAATCCTAGTTTGCCTTAAGAAGCAAGAGGAAAAGGGAGTACCTATGACTTTCCAGATGGCTTCCCAAAATATTAATTAAAGTAATGACTAAAAAGACAAAAGAGCTACTGTTTGTTAATCTACTCTGCCTACAAAATATACAAGGATGAATATTAGCCATAAGCTAATTAATGTAAACTGTTGGAAGTACTGCACTTAAAAAAACCTGACCCAACACACTTGAAAACTTCACAACGTGCTTTCCAAGACTCATCTCATTGTGTCAAAGAGACGTGGTTTTTGCTTTCTAATCAAAGCTCTTAGGACCTTCCATTTCTCATGTGAAAGAATAACCTCTAGTAAAGACATACCAACTTTAGACAGAGCCTAACTTATGTATCCATTTTTAAGTTCATTACACCACCTTTTCTGATGTGACTGAGCATGCTTGGAACCTGGTCCACGCTTAAAAAGACATTCAGATTGAATCAGCTCTAGATTCTACCTAATTAGAACACTTAATAAATAACAATAAAAAATGAGAAATTTAATTTAAAAAGGAAGAAAAAATTGATCACTGAGATGTGCATAGTACAAGAAAACATAGTATTTAAGGAATATCTAGTATGATCTGTATTTTTAGTAATTTGACATAAATGGTTTGGTCTAATAAGCCAACACTTAAATGAGAAAGCTATGCTTGCTCTAAAAATCAGAAAATTGAAACTACCTTGTAAAAGTTTATGAAAAATGGAAACTGTTTTGACTCTGTTTCACAAGAAAAGAATTCACTGAATGAAGCTGTCAGTCACTAACATCGAGACACTCAATTTTCCTACACAAAAATGCACAAATGGCTTTCATTATATTTAGCTGCAGCTTTAAGAAAATTTAATCAACTTAAACTGTTTAGTCTTTTTCCCTGATGAAAATCATAAAGTCAAATTCACATTTAAACCTGTTTAAACTGAAGCTCCTGTCAGCACCTCTGTTTATATTAAATCTATAGGCATGAAATGCACTAAAATAGGAATAATGATATAATGTCTTAAATGTATAATGTTAACATAGGTCCCAGACAGAAAAGTGGGACAGACAGGCTGAACATTGTAAATTAATTTTCAATGTGTTATATTTATAGCTGTCATCTTTTCTAAACAGTTGCTCTTGTAGCTTTTACACATTCTGCTTATCCATCTGTCTCTGTTAGTCAATGTCTATCCACTAACATTAGTATTGCAGCAGGAAATTGCTGCCTCCAGTTTTCAGAATGAGTTGGTACACTGGATATCAAGTTTTCTTGGTACTAGATTTCAGGCACAACAATAACAGTTACTGGGAACGGTACACCTGAGATATCTCAGCCCCTGTGCTTGTGGTGTGCTAAAAGGCTGATGCCAATGCTCCTCCATCTCTTCAATATCTACGGAATCTATTTAAAATTAGGTAATAATAAGGGAACAAAACTGCCAGGAAAATATTGGAATTTGTGGATAGCTGATCTTAGAAAAACAGGTACTTCTTCACATGAAGTTCCATCTGATTAGAAATAAACTGCCCAAGAGGTCTCAAAAACTCACCTAAGACTTGGGTTGTTTCCACATTTCGTATTTTATTAGCCCACTATAAGATTAAAAAAAACAAACCCCAGAAAAACCCAACAACTATACTCTCCAAAACTCACACTGTTAATATTAGGGCCCTTTTTCTGGGCATTAAAATCACATCTTTCAATTCTTGAGTCAGTGGCTCAAATTATACAGAAAGCAGCAAATCTTTCAGATATGGTGGTTCTGCCAAATGGGTCAGCGGATTAATACAATTTCTCCTGGTGTATCTATAGCACAATGCTACTTCTTGGCATTTGCTAAGAACTGGGTTTAACATATCTTAAATTGTGCAACCTAAAGGACTTTCCATGCTTTAAAATTGAGGACAGTACCATGGAAATAAAATGGCCAATTATTGCATTCCAGACATGCCCAACTTTCATAGTGACTTCAGAAAAAGATTTTTGAAAGACCAGGAACACAGTTTTACATTCATATTTTCAGGCTTACAACAATACTTTCTGGAATTTGTAGCTCTGAATGCTACCAAAGCTAAAGGTTTTACGAAGCTTGTCATAAATGAGACTGTAGATGATTTAAATTTCTACAGTTGCCCTGAAATCACCTTAAAGAAACCAAAGGCAAAACTCTAGGGTACTCTGGGACTGTGACCACGCTGTGCAGATTGTAACTACATAAATAGCTCATATCCTATACAAGCTAAGGGTTTCTGACATAAGAGTCTGGAAATCAAATTCTATAAAAGAAAAAAATGTCTAATGTAATTTTTAAAAATTTTTGTTATTACTTGGCATTCTTTACGGAGTTCTACCACTTCTGAAAAAACATTGAACAAATATTAGAAATTAGCTTTAGTTCGTACATCTTCTTATGCTTATCTGCTTGTTATTTTTCTTAGGGTACTATTTCCTCACTAGCTCTACAAAACAAGCAGGGTAAAACATCCAGATTGAGATAAAAGTTCATGATTGTCATATAGTCAATTTGTGGGAGCAAAAGATGCAATTAGTCAATCCATTGCCTTTACAAATTAGTCTAGCACTAGTCACAGTG
>Ga0181612_157878_pt1 | contig 12843 bp, 5 predicted proteins | sample HoacroProtozoa21_FD_119630 | JGI IMG/M metagenome (GOLD analysis project Ga0181612, IMG submission 119630) | Hoatzin crop microbial communities from Cojedes, Venezuel. Combined Assembly of Gp0051906, Gp0051904, Gp0051908 | reverse complement strand
TACCACTCCTCCCAGTTTTGTGTCGTCAGCAAAATTCTTCATCCAGGTCATTGATGAATAAGTTGAACAATACTGGGCCCAGTACTGACCCCTGGGGGACACCACTAATTACAGGCCTCCAACTAGACTCAGCGCCACTGATGACAACCCTCTGAGTTCTGCCATTCAGCCAGTTCTCAATCCACCCACCAGAGGCAGGTGGGTACTTTCAATGAAGACATCTACCCAGTTCCAATCAGTGAATTTTCGCATGTAATATAAATTTCAAATACAGAGAAGCAGCAAGGATTTGAAATACAAACTGCTATGTTGTTGTCAAGACAGACTCTCTTAGGAACTAGCTGAGAGACACCAATTAGTCTGTAGTAAATTTATGTTAAGGGTTATTCAACAAGGCTTAGCCTATGAAACTTCAAAAGGCTGCAATAGTGGTAATGTGTACCTCCTGTTTGATCTCTCTTAAAAGCATGACAAGTAAAACATATTTGCAAACAGATTTTAAGTCTTTAAAAAAATCCCGCAACTATGCAGTGCAAATTATAATTAGTGGTAGCCAATAAAGTAGTAGTAAAATCTCAGTAAATCTCAGGGATAGAGCTCATTTAACTGTACAGTCTCTTTACTTATGAGGTGTCCTTGTCAATAGTTCCGCAAGATGCAGTGATTGCTTTTGAGTTCCCACTAAAGCACTGGTACACACAACTCAGTTCATTGATGGTTTTCCAGAGGTAGGAAAATGCCTTGCAACAACTGCAGCAGATTTTAATCTTTATATTTTTGACCATCATAGTGGTGATTTGGCAATGTCTTGTACACATGTACAAACAGAGAACTCATGATAGATTGAAAAAACTAGCCAGTGTCTACTACTCAACGGTCAAGAAGAACAATAGCTCATAGAGAGGACCAGTAATCAATACAGTTTTAACCGAACAGCAAAAACTTCTCTGGAAAAAGCCCACATCTTTATGGTCACAGCCAAAAAATAAATGTCATCAGCATCAAACAACATCAAAAAATTCAGTTCAGAAACTTCTCTAGATTTTGGCATAGGGCTCAGTTACCATTTCACGTATTTATATATTCAACAACCTTTATCCATATCTATACCAAGTCATCACCACTCATCAAACACATATAATCTGTTCTTGAATCCCCTGTGTAGTAACAACATTTTTGAGAGAAGACATGTTTCATCACCATATTCAGGACTTACCCTTCACAGAAAAAGGAATCTCAGGTCTTCTACACATGGAACATCTTCATTTATTTAAAAATGAATATTAAATAAATATTCGATGCAGCAGAGAATATATAGCAGTGAGAATCAAACTAGCATTTCATTCAAGATTAGTTGAAGAATCTAATTATAGTTTTACTGTGATAGAAAGTAACTACCTCCAACTCCTTTTCCACCCATGAGAACCAAAAGAACTTGTGAGAGCAGAGGGGCCTCTTAGTCATCCTTCCTCCATCCATTTAGGGAGAACAAAATACTTTGTTGGACGGAGTAGTTTAAACAAGAGAATCCACTGTCCAAAACTCTGACCACTTGAGACTTCAGCAAGGAAAGACTCCAAAGGAAAGAAAGCCCTCTAACCAAACTAAAGATTTAGGTCTTTTTTCAGGAACCATCTGCAAATAGAAGGTTTTTAGAGTGGTCTGAAACACAATTGCATGCATCTGTGCACTGCCAGGAGAAACAAGTGAAAGTAAAGAAAGCCTGGAAGCAATTAAATGAATCTGAGAGAACAAGGGTGAAGTCCTGACAGGCAGAGGCCTCAGCAGAGAGCTGAGTCACACACACAGGGAGGAACATCCCTGTGCATCCATCACCGGGGGCCATGAGGATCGCATGGCAGCAGCACAGTACCAAGGAGAGACTGCTTGGGCAGGTCCCGCTACTCCAGCCGGCAGAGATGAATGGGCCTTTCTCATAATTTAGCTTTCTAGAGCAGTTAATTAACATATATTGTGCAAATTGTATTTAAACTGTCTCTCTCTGGAAACATAGTATCTTACCCACAGGACACAAGTGGCCCGACCTGTCCCTTTTCTCACATTCTGCGTCTCAGCCTTAAGAAGCAATCTTCTCGCCAGAAGCAAGCAAGGAACTGCCATCAGGAGAGACCTTCTCTGTTAAGTGTAGCTGTTGGTAACACTTTGGTGGCAGTTTGGCAAGTCCAGAGGAGCACAATCATGTATTCCCGCATGCAAACTGCAAAAATCCCCTATGCCCACCCAGAGCTGGTGATTTTACAAAACACTACAAGAAAATAAATGAAATTTTCCTCTGGCTGTTGCTTTCGTTTTGCTTGTTTGGATTAAAAGTGAGCATGCCCACCACTAATAATGCCATCCTTTAACAAGAAAATTAATATTACTCAATATTCAGCTTCACACTGACACACACATATATCTGAGGCCCTTGGGAGGAGCAGGAGGGAAAGTAAAACTCTATTACCCAAAGGATAAGCGAAGTTTTTAGAGACTGTGACTCTTTCAAGAGATCACATCGTGTCAAATCTCTGCCTAGGAAAGGAAGTAAAAGAGAGAAGCAATGCTAAAAGCCAGAGATGTCATGCAACTAGCTGGCTGGCCAAGCTGACAGGAAGCCTCCTGAGAAATTATTTCCTCATGTTTTCAGTTGGGTTGTTTTATGACTGCTTTCTGAACAAAAAAGAATAGGAAAAAAATGGAGCTCACCAGAATTAAAACTTTCTGCATGTACAGGCAGTGGGCACCCTGCTGTTACTGTCAGCAGGAGCTGGGTAGGTCTAGAGAGCAGCCATGGACAGAGCAACACTACGCAGACTTACTTTCTGTCAAGTATCAGCCAGAAAAATGATTTTCAAGTTAACAAGTGCTTAACAGACTAAAATAGGTGCATCATGACAGCCATGAAAAATTATTTTGTAGTCAGTGTCTTTCACAGGCATTATTTCAGTGGATCATTTCACAAATTGATCCTCTGTTCCACAAGTTTAGCTGAGTATCAGCCTCTGAATATCTCAGAGGAGCTGTTTTCTACTGCGAGGGTGGCTGTGAGTTGCTTCCTCAGAGGCAGAACAGTCCATGAATGCTAAACAACAGCTAATGGTAAAATTTTAAAACAAGGGCATGGAGTTGCAAGCCGTCTTTTTTGCATGCAGATAACTTCAGTATACTTCCCTGAAGATGTAGATATATTTAAAAGTACATTCTTTCCTATTCCTTCATAACAACCACAATAACAAAACCCCTTATAGAGATGTGGAGGAGCTGGACTAAACCTCTGCAGAGCAGTAAGAAAGCACATATGTCTTCCCAGTCCCATCACTGCCAAGATCCTATTCATCAGTATGGCCTTTTCACCAGTCCTGTTCATCTGAACTGCTCAAAGCAGCAGAAAAAGGTCTGCAGTACCTGCAAGTCGCTTTTTCCCCCTGTAGCTCCCTTCCCTCCCCCTGCTGCTGGACATCACGTGCTTGCAGGATTTCCTCCCTTGCTTCCTCAAAGTCCATGTTCCTCACCTGCAGCGTCAAGGACATACCTCATGTTGCATTTCTGCCAGAGCAGGGAGCTAAGGGGGTCCCACAGGCTTTAAGGAGCCTCTGAGGGCACCTATAGCTGCAGGATGGGGGTCCCAGATCCACCCAGGCACAGGGTGATGGAGCACCCAACCCCACAAGGCAAAGGACCTTGTGAGACTTGGTGAGAGTCGCTCCTGCACTCCCTACCACCACAACATGCTGCATTCCCTCCTGTCTTGCATCCACCCATCCTAGGGCGACACAGTGATAGACTGGGAGGGATTGGAAGAGGTCTTCTCATCTCTCTGTCCGGGAGGGATCGCAAGAGGTCATCTTGTCTTTCTACTTGCCCATGGCAGGACGCTGATGACGATCCTACCAGGTGCTTGTCCAACCAGTTCCTAAAACCTCCACCACATCCCCAGGCATTTTTTCCCACAGCATCTCCAACCCAGTGCAGGAGTCCCACTACTTCTTGATGTATCCCCTGCAAACTTAGAAACCAGATTATCTATTTTCTTTTTTCTTCTGGCATTTGAATGAAGACATATTTCCTACCTCTTCAGAAAACCCTGAACTATCTCAAGATATTTCACCTTCCCAAAGATTTTCCCATGTAGCTATTGCTCTCACAAAGAAATAGCCAGTGATTTTGGTGCCCAAAAATTTCAGAATCCTACTGTGTACCTAATTTTTGGTTTTATACTAGTGCAAGTGTCTTCACACATCCTTGTCTTGTTGCTTTTGAGAGCTGATATGTGAGGCAACAGAGCCTTCCCTGAGTTCCTCTGGCAGAGCATGACAGCATTTCCACCAGAAAGCAGATTTCACGGACAAAACTATTACTGCCTTCAAAGGACCCAGTATTTCCTATGACACCCAAACTGCAACAGTCCCAGGAGACTACAAGTTCCATTTGCTGTGGGTATTAAGAGTTAGTGCAGACCAGCTCCTCCTCTTCTCCAGCAGCCACACACCATTGGGATGAGGCTGAAACAATACAAAAACAAAACTGTGCTCTCGCTCCCGGGGAAAAGAAAAGGCACTTTCCCAGAAAGAGCAGCATTTCGCTCTTCACAAGACATGAATGTACACTTTTGCACCCCCAGCAGAAAAGCTCCACAGGCACAACAGACATCAAAAAGGCTAGTAGAAGACTGTGAAAACATTGAGTAGGCTGATAACGACACCAAAGAAATTTCAGGGGGAAAAAAAAGATTAAAAAAGCCATAAATAGCAAGAGTCTGAAGGCACTCTGGCTGAGGGAGCTAAAGTTGAAATGAAAGCCCCAGGGTCACACTGTCTTAATTCTTTAATTCTTCACAGGAAATCAATTTACGCTAATATTTTCCTGAAGACAATTCATTATTCTAGGCTTATTAAAAATCAATAGTCATCAGGCAGACTCCACTGCTATGCTGCCTCCTATATACTAATCAAATCCTTTAGTTGCATTCAGACAAAAGAATTAGACACTCCAGCATGTGCAAGTGCCTCATCATAGCTTTCTCCTGTGCCTTATAGTTCCCAGGGTGCTGTAGTCTCATTTCTAGCCACATCTATCAGTGAGACGAACCTCCAGAGCACAGCATCATTTCCCCTGCAACAATTATAGTCTTATCTAAGGTATCTTACTTAAAAACAGACAGCTGTAAAAAAGCACACTCATAAAAACAGAGCTTTTGTCTCAAGATTAAAAAAAAAAAATTTGTGTCCTAATCAAATATGAAATAACCTCATATAAACTTCACCTTTCAGGGAACTTAGAGCTTGAGTGTTTTGTTCTTGTGGATGTACTGCATTTGGGAGGAACAGCTGATTATACCACAGCCATCTGATACTCCTAACATTAAATGCTCTGTGTACTAAACAAAACCCGACAGTTTCACTTTCTCTAGTACGAGTAAACAGTCTTCCCTCCTGGTCATCTGACTGCCTGGATTCAGCCACACAAACAGGACATTAAAAAGTACAGTGCAGTTTTTTTATCTTGATTTCTTACATATTTAACAAACATTGGCCGGCTACTTATAAGCTTCCGCAGAGGTGCGTCAAGACTAAATTATCTAAACAGAAAATTAATAGATTGAAGCAACTTCTGTTCCACCGGTAACCCCAAATTGCAGTAGCCATAGAATGACAACAAACTGAAGATATAAGGATGATCTAAGGCTTAATTTTCTCACCACATATCTGATAGCAAATTGCTAATTCTTGTAGGCTTCATCCTTATAATGGCTGCACAGAGCTATTATTACATCCATATTGTTTTTTTCTTTTTCTTTATATATACTGCCAACTGTGTAAGGGAATAAATTACTAGCTATGGATTCTTGAAATGCCCACAACTTTCAATCATTTCTCTCCCTTATAAGTATTCATTTCCACCTTTTTTAATACTGAAAAGTCCTAAATAGGTACCTATGTGCAACTGTAAAAAAATTATTCCATTTCTTATATTCTTTAAGTAGTCTATGTTCATTTTAACACTCAAAAGAGTGAGGTGAAGTGCTGGAAAAATTTTGTTGTAAGTGTTCAGAAAAATCTAGGTTTTATTATAATTTGACCTACTACTCTTTCACCAGAACGACACATCCCTGATTACTGCCTCAACCTAGTTGACTCTCTGGGTGATTTTCTTCATTTCGAGTCACTGTTAACCTTGTAAACATTGGGCTAACAGCACTGGTTGATTCACTTCTCCCTTCTCTCTTCTCACACAATCTGGCTCCACCACCTCTGCTAGCTTCAGTTTCAGAGGCAAGTCAATTTTAAAATTTCATTCTTAGTGAAATGAAATATGTACTGTGGAAGCTTTTACAGGTTATTTTGTTTCCAGGTAGGAGTATAAATAAACCTCACCTTAGAGATGTGAACTCCAGCTGCTGCAATATTCCAAGGAGACACTGTTGCCTAAAGAAATCTTGAAAAGCAAGTTTTATTAAGCACTTTGAGTGAGGAGAAAAGCCACCAATGCACCTCCTGCAAGGAAAGGCAAGACTACAGACAAAGAAATTGTTTTGTTGTCAGAACTGGGAAAAACTACTCCAAGGATGCTTCCAGATTTCCCTTGCAGTGCAGGGGCAAGTCTGTCTTTCTCAGGATCAGGGTTTCTCTTCTCTAGTCTGCCATCGAAGGCAACAAGTCCCAAAATAAGCATGTCTTATAAGCAGTCAAAAGAAGAGAGCAGCACTACCAGAAGTAAAATACACAAGCTGCATTGTTATCCGATTTGTTTTATCCAGCTTGTTCTCCCCACAGGACACCTTGGCCTCAAAAGAATGTTTTTTCTTTCCCTTGTTTTCTTCACAGTTGTTTTCAAACTTTCCATGCCTGGCCCTCCAGTAGTAATTAGGGCAATTAAGAGTTAGCTAAAAACAGAGAGTAGTATAAACCATTTGATTTCCTTCCCAAGAAACACACGTACAACAAGAGGAGAGGGAAGGAGGAAGATGGAGAAGGAGATAATGGGAAATGTAAAGACAGGACAAGTCAGCGCTTTGATCAGCACATGCAGCTTTTCTGTCTGCAGGCTGGAGACCACCCAGCCACAAAATGTTACAGTGCCAGCCTGTCACTCGTATATAAACCCTCCAATTGTTCTTCTTTTTTTTTCACTCTAAACACTGCTTAAAAAGGTGTCCAGGCATTTCTCAAAGTCATCATGTATTACCAATAGTCTGCAAGGGCCCTTGGTATGAAAGGCTGATATTATTCCCCCTTTTAATTCGTCACTGTTTTGCTTATGTTCGGAGACATAGCAGACACCCAACTTCCAGGCCCCCCCAGCACCCAAGGTCAAGTTAAGGTGGCATACACCTCTACTGCAGAGCCGCTATCTCACGTACTTTGCCTGGAAAAATTTTCCAATGTCAGTAACAGCGAGTGTCCTGTTGTGTGATCTGCTGTGAAATGTGCTATTATTTTACCGTTTGGCAAATCTACTCCCTCAATATCAGTCTGTTCTGTTTAAGCTCTTGAAGGGTCCTACTAGAACCACAAAAGAAAGCAGACTCTGATAGGAGCAATTAATGGTAAAGCTTTAAAATCAGTAACAGAAGGAAGAGCTAGCACAAAAGCGTTGCCAAAGGGTTTCTGCCTGCAGTCTCCAGTTCACATTGTAAGCAAGAGAAGCAGCCCTGGGCAAATGCAGCCATTGGACTGGTTCACACTTCTGAGTTGGAACTTGTCTGATTTATCTTTAAAGATGTTTTCCACCAAGCTATTGAACGTGTGCTACTCAGAATCTGCTCATACAACTATGCTTTTACTGCCTGTATTCAGCAAGGTGCTTTAACTCATAGTAGATCACACAGTCCTGCAGAACGACACACTGCTATTATTTAGCATTTCCTCACTATTGTCATGATGACTGTTGGTACTTGCCACTGCTCATTTGCAGGCTGGAGCCTCCTACACTCTTGAAGCTTAAGCAGGTGAGAATGGGGAACAAAATTCAACCTATGTCCATGCAAAGCCTTACGCTGCAGCAGCCATGACGCTGGTGGCGAGACCCTCCGGGACTATCACAGCACCAGATTAATCAGAAGCAAAGGTGTCAAAGCACATCCTCCCCATACAGAGACCAGTCAGCTGCAAAATCAGCATAAGCAGGAATGGGCAAGTGAGGCAATATCAGCACAGAAAGAGATCCCCTTCCAAAGAGCTTTGGCAATTACCTGACGACTCGTCAGCTCAGCAGAGATGAGCACTTAAATGGAGGGCAACAGGGCAGTGCAAGGCCATGTTGATGGCCCGTAGCCCTCAGCAGAGGGGATGCTGAGACTCAGCCTTTCTGTGCCTTGACAGAGAAAATATGACAAGCAGTACTTTGGCGAAGAAAACCACACCAGAGTAAAATGAGCTGTTTGAGTAAATACTGCTGAAGACCTGCCCTGCGTTGAACATGCTTTGGAGAAGGACATTCTCCTTTAGGCACACTCCTGCTCGTGGGGAAGGAGCAGATTGCTTGGCTCATCTTTCACCACTTTTGGCGTGAAGTTCTCTGCATGCCCAGCAGGCACTGTCCTCTTTTCAAGGAGCTGGCTTCACCCCATGGGCTGACCATGGAGCAGAAGCAACATGCACACCTTGTCTTTCAATCTCAAGTCTAATGACGTACCAAGGCTTCACTTCCCAGCTTGCCTTCTAGGCAAAGCTGGGATGACAAACACCAAGTGCAGCTCAGCAGCAGTCATGCCAAAGCATCAGGCAGCTTTAACACTGAAACGAGAGCAACCAGCAGAAAGTGACACTGGAGCAAGCTGACATTTCTGCTGCCGCCATTGCAAGACCTCTTATGGTGCTGTGCTGACACTTGAAGATACTGCTCAGTCCAGTCAGAAGCTATGGGCCCAAACTGGGAACCTCTGAATAAACATGGCCCCTTCTTTACAGCAGTGAGAGAAGGTGATCATTGTGCCAGTAGGCTTGAAGTCTCTGAAGCTACGATGTTACGCTGTCTTCCCAGAGAGCACTTACACATACTGCTGAATGAATTATGTTCTACCCTTGTAGAATACGAAACTACAGAACATTTCTTCTCAGGGAAGAGTACTTTGTCGTGGAGGGTGGATCATTGTTATGTACACAAAGCTACTCTGTGCCACACGTGTCACAACAAGCAGCATTGCCGTGACTTCGTATTCAGACCCTGCAGAGTCTCTTCCCAGACCTGAACTGTCCTTCCACACATTTCACTTCACAAAAGATGCTGCTGCAGTGAGAAAGGAAAAACATGCTAAAAGTTAAAGAGATGTGTAGTTTTCTCTGACTGGGTAAAAAGTAGTCAAAGTAAACATCCTTTATAGGCACGTGAACTGAGTAGGCAAAACTCAACCTTCCAGTAAAACACCAAAGAGAGGAAAAGAAACCACAAGAGCTGGAGAGTTTAAACTAAGAGTGTGAAGCTGAAGAACTGACTTCTTGCAGCCCTTCGACTGTTTTACGTGCAATAGAGTGGAGGCAATCCACTCACCCAGCAAAACTCCCCTTAAGTATTCATGTCTTGGCTTTCCTGTTGGGTATTTCCCCTGCAATCTCAGTTTAAATTTCTCCTTCATTGCCACTCTAAATATATTCACTCAAGAGGTTTCCATACTGAAAACCTCCGTGAGCTCATGGCCATTGAGAGTCCTGGGTACTCCAAATACTCATTCATGAATACAACAGAAGTTTAAAAATATGAAATTGAAAGAAAGCAGCACTCTACCTCCACCTTCTTTCTTCAGTTGTGTGTATGAAATGAACTTGTCGGAGGCAAGTATTTCAGTGGCAAAGGAAATGTCACAAGCTGTAAACTGCAGCCTTGGAATTTGCTCAGCTCTAAGAAACTGAGAAAAGCAACAGAGAGGAGACATTTGTTTGTGTTTGGACAGGCAAGAAGGGCAGCCAGGTTCACGGATCCCTTTTAGTAGCAGACATTTCAGTAGCTGCCTGGGAAGGTTTCCCCTTAGGACTTGGAGTAGTTGCACTTATCATTGACTTTCAGTCTTTACCCAGAGCACAGGATCCGTCCAGCATACGACTCCCACCACCACAGGCAGGCTACACATCATGTCACCTTATAACTTTAAAGCCATTGATCCCTATCTGAATAGATCCCTGAAGTCAATACCTTTATGTAGGTTATTTAGCAGCTCCCTCTGTTGCAGACAGCCTATGTGCCAGATCATGCACAGTCAGCCCTCCTGGAGCTGCGCTGCTGAGACTTTGGAGAAGCAGAAACATTATGAAACAGGACTTACAAAAAGCCCTGTGGATTCATTGAAGCCAAAACCAGGAACACGACTTCTACAAGAGCTGCCTCACAACCCACATACCATTTGGACAAGGTAAGCATTACTCCAGATTTACTTACTTAGGAGGCCTTGTGTTAGTATAGTGTTCAGTATGCTGTAATTTCATTTACAGACTTGCACAGGACCTGAAGAGGGGATCAAGCAGAGGAGCTGGCTCTAGGGCTGGAGGGACTCTCAGCTACCCTACTCCAAAAACAGATTTTATCTTAATCCAAGAGAAGAGTGAAGTAGAGGTCCATGTGAGAGAGCAAATTTTTTTAATATGACAGAGCAAGGTTTGTAGGGCAAAGGCAGTCTCCTGCGCAGTCACAGCCTCAGGGTGTGTCCATCTGTTCCAACAAGTGCAGACAGATCTGAATGCCTCTGTACTGTTTGCTGGAAAGACAAACATAAGCCAGCCCCAGTCACCAAATCGCTGCACAGCCCATTAGCAAACAGCTCCCTGGAGCAGCTTGCTGGCTCAGATGCAACACTATGCCAGTGTGGCAGGCAGCTTCCAAACCAGAGCTGGTGTAATGCTCGACTGTCTGTGCAGATGCAATGTTGGACACCTCAGCAAAGAGCATCCTGCAGGCTGATCCCATTATCTATGACATTTTAGCTAAAGGCTGCAGCTTTCTGACACTCAGGCAGCTGTGGGTGCACCGGCTGGAACAGGGAGTCCGAGCAGAGCCTAAAACAAAAGTCATCTTTGCTGTTCTCCTCTGGTGCCAGACCATATGTATGATACACAATATACTTAGGCCACGTGGCGGGGAAAGAAAAACTATCTTCTCTGCCGCTTTTTTCTACCCTTTTTATGATTAAATGTATTTATACACCCATACCCTCATACATGCAAAACTGTCTTCTCGTCTACTCTCTATTACACTGTTCAGCTCTCAGAACCCCAACAAGGCCCCACGAATCTTAGAAGGGCAGAAAGCATTGTAACACAGCAAACCAAAGTTGCTTCAGTTGCAATGGATTATTCTAAAAAAAAAGTTCGAGGCTTATAGTGACTGTCAACGCATTGCTACTAAGCATCAAGCACAAGAACTGCAAGCACTGCAGCCCCGCCTTTTCAAACTGCCAGTAGAGTTAAGTGGTTTGCAGCGGGTTGTGTTTGATTCATTTCTTTCTGTTTCGATGTACATTACTCAAATGAAGGCCTTACTTTAGCAGTGACCGAGAAGTGATGCAGTGATGGTTGCTTATGGCTCTCCCTCTCAGTCCCTACTCTTCGACTGTAGTCACAGAGAGGTGGATACAGGCAAATAGGTACAAGTTGCTAGTGCTGCATCCTTAGGAAGAGTGAAACAGAAGTGCAAGAAGCACCAAACAGCTGGTGGGTCCCCTTCTGCCTGGTGTAACCACTCCAGTTGAGATTTCATTACTGCTCCAGTAAAGAGAGGTTAACAAGCAAAGACTGCAGTGCTATTCTACAGGCAGCACAAGCCTCTCTGAGATGGTGCTGTCTCCAGAGACAGTGTCTCTACCCTCAGCCCTTGCTCCTGTGCTGGCTGAGTTCACTATGGGCTAGAGACCATTGTTCAGCTCTATCAGGAGGCTGGTCCAGTTAAACTTGCAGTCCCAAAAGCTCTCCTGCCAGTGCTACAGTTCAGCCCTTTCATCAGTCATAAGTCAGCCTAGTATTATCAGAAGAATTTACTCTGAAACCTAGGTGCACCATAGGGGTTTGTTTCCAAAATTTTGAAATTTGCACGCAGACACACAGAACTCTCACTATTCCTGCAGCTAGCGCACAGAGCACACACTTCCACACCAGTGGCCATTTTCCTTCCACAACACTCCTGTGGAAATCCAAAGAGACACCACATGTTCACAAACAATTTTTTGAGAAGGGAAAGAAGTTCAGCGAAGGGGTATGCCTGGACATGTAGGCAGGATCATAGCCTGCTTCCCCAGAGCACGAGCGTTACATATGGCACAGTGCACCTCACTGCTTTGCCCGAGGCTCATGCCGCAGAGCTGGTACCAACAAGAGCATCCCAGTGACAGCAGTACCCACTGCCCTCATGCCACATGGCCCCATATCAAACACAGAGCTGAAGCATGCTCTCACATGCCTGAGTTTGAGTCGTATTCATCTTGGTCACACAGACATAGTCCTGTAGGGAGAAACGTTTCTTGTTGCTCTATGACAAAATGACCTTGTTCTTGTCAGTGCAAAGTCCACACAGCAGAAAGCAGCACTGTGCAAAAATATCCAGGCAAGTTTTGATAGAGCTCAGGTATTACAAGTAGGCTAAGTCAGCCCAAAAGGATCATGCTGACATGACTGACTGAATCCAGCCATGTAACTGCCCCTTTCAAAACTGGGCGCTTCTCTCTGCATAACACCGTATTGAGCCAGGACAATTTAATCTCCATGAAAGTAGAGCGGGCTCACCCACAAACGGGGATCGAGAGGAAGGAGGAAGCACAGTCGGTAATGATGGGAAGTGAGGGCCCCAGGGAGGGGGCATACACACTCACTTGCACGTGCACACACACACACACTGCCGAGAACAGCACCGTGCACATCTCCC